>Ga0182736_1002708_pt1 | contig 12879 bp, 11 predicted proteins | sample eDN5th30CKraftBY_FD_128882 | JGI IMG/M metagenome (GOLD analysis project Ga0182736, IMG submission 128882) | Enriched backyard soil microbial communities from Emeryville, California, USA - eDNA 5th pass 30_C Kraft BY (version 2) (version 2) | ecosystem: Environmental > Terrestrial > Soil >...
AAGTCCTTGTCCTTGCCTTCGATGAAGTGCAGGATCGACGACGTGTCGCACAGGCAGCCGTCCAGGTCGTAGATCACCGCATCACGCATGCGTCGATCGTACGGAACTCCACATGGGTAGGGCGGGCGGGACTTGAACCCGCCACCCAGGGATTATGAGTCCCCTGCTCTGACCAACTGAGCTACCGCCCCTCGCGGGATTCACCCTAGTGGGCGGCGCGTGTGCACGTGTGGCTCCCCCACTTGGACTCGAACCAAGAACCTGCCGATTAACAGTCGGCTGCTCTGCCAATTGAGCTATAGGGGATGAGCGCCGATCACGCCGACGCACGAGTGACGATCCTAGCAAGCCGACTCCGGAGGTGTCGCATCGCCTCGGCCTCGATCCGGCGCACTTTCGACTCCTTCAGGCCGAGGTGTTCGGCGACGGCCCGGCGGGACAGTGGCGACGTGTCCGGCACGAGCCCGTAGCGCAGACGCAGGACGTCGGCGGGGAGCGGGTCGAGCCCGGTCAGCCAGTGTTCGGCCGAACTCGGCTCGGCGTCGCTCGGGACCTCCGGCGGCTCGATGGCGACCTCGTCGCCGACACGGTGCACCTCGGCCAGAACGGCTCCGCGCACCCAGTTCCAGGCGTAGGTCGACAGCCGAACACCCCGGTCCGGGTCGAACCGCTCGATCGCCGTGATCAGCGCGACGGTACCGGCCTGCACCGCATCACGCAGCAGTTCGTCCCGCGCTCCGAGCATCATCGCCTGGAGCACGACCGACCGCAGTCCGGCCACGATCAAGGTGTCGCGAGCGTCCTGGTCACCGTCGCGGGATCGGCGGCCGAGGTCGCGCTCGGTCCGCGGGTCGAGAGGGCGCTGATCGAGTGCGTACTGAAGGAAGTCGTCCATCCCTCCACGGTGGCCGGTGACCGCCACGCGGACCAGATCAGATGTCGAATCTGTGGAAAACCGTTTTCGGGGTCAGAGGCTGGGGACACCGAGGATGCGTCCGCGCGTCTCGCGGTGCTGCTGCTCCAGTGCGATCAACTCGCCGAAGACCGCCTGATACTGCTCGGCCTCACCGACCGGATCGGTGCGCTGCAGCCGCGACTTCACCTCGTCGATCCGACGCTGCAGGGACAACAGTTTGAGCCTGGCCAGCACGGACGCCACGACGACGTCGAGATTGGACTCTCCCGCCCGCATGGGTTCGACCGCGGCGACTTCGAGGATCTTGCGGGTCGTATCACCTTCCAGCGCACCGACGACCCGCGGGAACCAGCCCGCATCGGGCGCGTCCGGCCAGCCCTGTTCCTGCAGGTGCGTGAACAGGTGCTGAGCGATGGGGTGGGTGAAGTCGGTCGCCTCCAGGTCGGCCACGTGATGACGGGCGATGTGTGGATACTGCGTGAGCGCCTTGAGCGCCTCACGTTCATCGGCGAACTGTGGCGCGCCGAAGTTCGCGGCCGGCGACTCCTGGGATGCGCCCATCGCCGGCGCCACGGGCTGCCCCTGTTCACGTGGACGCCGGTCGGACAGTTTCTTGTGCTCGGCACGAACCTGGGCCATGTCGACCCCGATGCGGCCGGCGATCTCACGCAGCAGGGCGTCGACCTTGGACTTGTCCCGGATGGACCGGGCCAACGTGACGGCTTCGCGCACCGCGTCGACCCGCTGGTCGCCGCGTTCGAGGTCGTAGCGGCTGAGCATGTTGTCCAGCACGAACCGGTACAGCGGGATCCGGCTCTCGATGAGCGCCTTAACCGCGTCGTCGCCGTCGGCCATCCGCAGATCGCACGGATCCATACCGCGCGGCTCGACGGCCACATAGGTCTGGGAGACGAACTGCTGATCGCCCTCGAACGTCTTGAGCGCGGCACGCTGGCCAGCCTCGTCGCCATCGAAAGTGAAGACGACCTCGCCACGGAACGCGTCGTGGTCGAGCATCAGACGTCGCAGCACACGCGCGTGGCCCTCGCCGAATGCCGTGCCACACGTCGCGACGGCCGTGGTGACACCGGCCTCGTGACAGGCCATGACGTCGGTGTAGCCCTCGACGATGACGGCCCGACTCTCACCCGAGATGGATCGGCGCGCCAGGTCGATGCCGTACAGCACCTGACTCTTCTTGTAGATGGGCGATTCGGACGTGTTGAGGTACTTGGCTTCGATGCGGTCGTCCTCGAAGATGCGGCGCGCACCGAAACCGACGATCTCGCCGGTCATCTCGCGGATCGGCCACAACAGGCGCCCGCGGAACCTGTCGTACAGGCCGCGATCGTTGCGGCCCACGAGTCCGCCGATGACCAGTTCGTCGGCGCTGAACCCCTTGGCCGACAGGTGCGCCACCAGCGCTTCGCCCGACCGCGGCGCGAAACCCATGCCGAAACGCTCGGCAGCATCCTGGGTGAAGCCGCGATCCTTGACGAACTGGCGTCCGGCCTGGGCGTCGGGGGAACGGCCCAGGAAGTCGGCGTAGAACTCCCCCGCGAGCCGGTGCGCCTCGAGCAGGCGGTTGCGCTGGTTGGGGTCGCGACGCGGGGCCGATGAGCCTTCCTCGTATCGCAGCACGATGCCGTACTTGCCGGCCAACCTTTCGACGGCCTCGACGAACGACATCCCTTCGATCTCCATCAGGAACCGGTAGACGTCGCCGCCCACACCACACCCGAAACAGTGATACGTGCCCACCGAGGGACGCACGTTGAACGACGGTGTCTTCTCGTCGTGGAACGGGCACAGACCCTTGCGGGCGCCGCCGCCGGCGTTCCGGAGCGCGACGTACTGCTCGACCACGTCATCGATGCGTGCGCGCTCACGGACGGCCTCGATGTCCTCCTGAACGATCCGGCCCGCCATGGCGCCAGCCTAGTCCAGCAGCCGAAGGCCCCATGCGCGGGCGGAGACGTCGGTCAGACTCGCGACCTGGTCGATCACGGCGCGTAATCGACCTGCGTCGTCGTCCGCTGCGGCATAGTCGGCGGCGAAGTCCGGCTCGAGGTCGCGGCCCTCGGTACGGGTCAGAACCGACACCAGCGCCTGCAGCAGTTCCCGCTGCCGGTCCTGCACCTCGGCACGACGGTCGGTCCGCATCACGTAGTGCGCAGCGAGCGCCTTCAGGACGGTGATCTCGTCGCGGGTCGACTCCGGCACCTCCAGGTCGGCCTCGTAGCGGACGAGCGGCCCGGTCCCCCAGCGTTCGACCGTCGCGACGTGCGCGGCAGTCGCGAACCGGCCGATCAGCGTGCTGGTGAAGTTCTTCAGTTCGGCCCGCGCTCGCCGGCCGCCGTCGAACCCGCCATCGGGCCAGTCGTCGAGCGCGTGCAGACGGTCCAGCGCCGCACCGAGGCGATCGTCGTCCGCGTCGGCCTCGTACCAGTCGCGGGCGACCTCGAACACCGACGGGAGGTCGAACGAGTCGACGTCGAGGGAGAAGAAGCCGCCGAACACCGCGTCCTCGACGTCATGCACCGAGTAGGCGATGTCATCGGACAGGTCCATGACCTGCGCCTCGATGGGACGGCGTTGCGACTCGGCACCGATGCGCAGCCAGTCGTAGACGGCCCGGTCGTCGGGATAGACCCCGAACTTGGGACCACCGTCGGGCGCCTCGCCCCGGGCCCACGGATACTTCACACAAGCCGACAGCGTGGCGCGAGTGAGGTTGAGACCGACGCTGTTGCCGTCAGGGTCGAAGGTCTTGGACTCCAGGCGGCACAACAGCCGCAGGGTCTGAGCATTGCCCTCGAAACCGCCGCACGCCTCGGCCGCCCGATCCAGTGCCGTCTCGCCGTTGTGGCCGAACGGCGGATGGCCCAGATCGTGTGACAGCGCGGCGGAGTCGACGATGTCCGGATCGCAACCCAGCCCCTTGCCGAGCTCGCGCGCCACCTGGGCGACCTCGAGCGTGTGGGTCAGCCGGTTGCGCACGAAATCGTCGGTGCCCGCGCCCATCACCTGGGTCTTGGCCGACAGGCGCCGTAGCGCCGACGAGTGGACGATCCGGGCCCGATCACGTTCGAACGGAGTCCGGGCGGCGCGCTTGCCCGGCTCGGTGACGAACCGCTCCCTGGCCTCGGGCCCGTACACATGGTCGTTCATGTCGGGACCGACGCTACTGGACCCCGGACACCGGCATCCCTGTGGTCTGTTCGAACGGTCGACACCCCGCTGCCCCGCAGCGGTGTTCCGGGTGGGTCAGTCCGAACAGGCCTGGTAGCCGTCGAGCACCATCAACGTGAAGGCCTTGGTCAGCTCCTTCGGATAGTTCTTGGGGTCGCTCTTGGGATCCTCGATGGTGTCGGCGATGAGATTCCAATACCCCGACTGCGAATCACCGAATGACCCCAACGTTCTGGCGACCTTCGCCTGCTCGTCACCGTCGGAGATCTTGCTCACCGACGTGATGAGGGTGCAGTACTCATCGGTGTACTTGACGGCGGGGTCGTCAGCCGACGGACACACCTGGTAGTTGTCGCAGATCTGCTCGTACACATCGCGCGCCTCTTTGCGATTCTCGTCGAGCGCTTCTTCGAGTTGGTCCCTCGCCTCACCCAACTGCTGCTGCAGTTGCTGCTGCGGGTCGTCGCTGTCTTCGCTGTCGGCGGGGTCCTCGGGCTCGGATGCAACGGTACTGGCGGTAGCAGTAGGCGCCGCATCGTCCTTGCTCGAATCGTCGGATGAGAACGAGATCAGGGTCAACACGAGACCGCAGACGACAGCGATCGCGCAGATGATCACGGCCGCGACGGGCAGGCGTTTGGCCTCTGGTCGCTCATTGAGTGCGAGGACCCCGAGAGCGAGCGCGCCGACGCCCACGATCATGCCGAGGAAGGGCACCCAGCACAATGCCAAGCCCACGACCCCGAGCACCAGCGAGACGATCGCGAGCACGAACACGTGACGAGGTGTCGTGGCCGACTGTTCGGTTGGCATTGCTTCATGATAAATGCGGCCCACGTCCCACGATCAGCGGGGCCGCGTCATCCGCATCAGAGCCACAGTCACCAGCGGCCCCGCCGGGGGCGCGGCTGACACGTCGGGCACCAATACGACGAGCGGTTCATGAAAGCGGCGCGTCGGATCGGTGTGCCGCACCGCTCGCACGGCTCCCCTTCCTGTCCGTAGGCCTGCAGGGAACGGTCGAAGTAGCCGCTGGTGCCGTTGACGTTGACGTACAGAGCGTCGAACGATGTTCCCCCCTGCGCCAGCGCCTCTCCCATCACGTCGACGACGTGTCCCAGCAGCGTCGACACCTCGCGGCGGGTCAGATGTCTGGTGTTGCGGGCATAGTGAAGTTTCGAACGCCACAGCGACTCGTCGGCGTAGATGTTGCCGATACCCGAGATGAGCGTCTGGTCCAGCAACGCCCGTTTGACGCCGGTCTCGCGACGCCGGATGCGCCGGTCGAACTCAGTGGGGTCGAACTGCGGGTCGAGCGGATCGCGGGCGATGTGCGCGATCTCGGCCGGTAGCGCCGCTCCCCCGACGCTGAACGACATGCCGCCGAAGATGCGTTGATCGGCGAACCGCAGTTGAGTGCCGTCGGACAGATCGAACGTGATCCGCTGGTGACGCGCTGGAGGCGCATCGGGAGCACTGATCAGGAATTGCCCGCTCATCCCCAGATGGCACAGCACGGCATCGTCGTCGTCGAGTTGCAACCACAGGTATTTGCCGCGGCGGGAGGCACCGACGACTTCGCGACCCGCGAGCCGGGCAGCGAAATCGGCCGGTCCCGGCAGATGACGACGCACCGACCGTTCGTCGTGCACAGTGACCGACACGATGGTGCGTCCCACGACGTGGTCGACCAGGCCGAGTCGAACCACCTCGACCTCGGGTAGTTCGGGCACGTCAATCCTGCGCCGTACTGGCCTCCAGGCGAGCATTGATCGCTCGCCAGGCCTTCTCGGCCACCATCTGCTCGGCTTCCTTCTTCGACTTCCCGGTGCCGCCGTCGAACGTCTCGTCGTTCACGACGACCGATGCGGTGAACCGCTTGTCGTGATCGGGGCCCGTGCCCTCGAGGACGTACTGGGGAACACCCAATCCGTTGTTGGCCGACAGTTCCTGCAGCGACGTCTTCCAGTCCAGGCCGGCACCCAGTTCGGCCGCATCGGCCATGACCGGGTCGAAGACGCGGTGCACGAGTTCGGCGGACCGTTCCATGCCGAACGCCACGTAGACGGCGCCGATGATGGCCTCGACCGTGTCGGAGAGGATCGACGCCTTCTCCCGGCCTCCGGTGATCTCTTCACCACGGCCGAGCCGCAGATGTTCGCCGATGCCCAGATCGCGGGCGACCACCGCCAGCGACTTCGCGCTCACGACGGCTGCGCGCAACTTGGCCAACTGGCCTTCGGGCAGATCCGGATGGGAGTGGAACAACGTGTCGGTGACGACGACGCCGAGCACCGAGTCACCGAGGAACTCGAGGCGCTCGTTGTTGGGGATCTGGCCGTGTTCGTAGGCGTACGAACGGTGCGTCAGGGCATGCTGAAGCAACCCGGTGTCCAGATCGGGAACGCCGAGTTGCTCGCGGAGTCTGTCCAGCCCCGCAGTGTCGTCGGTCAGAGGACCTGACGACGATCGCCGCGAGCGCCGTACTGGCCGCACTCGCTGCACGCGTGGTGCGGGCGCACCTTCGCGTCGCACGCCGGGTTCGCGCAGTCGACGACCTGGACGACCGTCGTCTTCCACTGCGAACGACGGTGGCGCGTGTTGCTGCGCGACATCTTCCGCTTGGGGACCGCCACGATGACTCCTAAGAACGTTCTGGGGACTGTTGGGTTTCCAGCTGTTGCAGGGTCGACCACCGGGGATCGATCTGCGGGCCGTGCGTGTGCTCGGGATCGTCCGCGAGCCTCGCCCCGCATTCGGGGCAGAGTCCCGGACATTCCGGACCACACCACGGGTCGTGCGGCAATGTCTCCACGGCCGCTTCCCTGACCAGGGGTTCGAGGTCGAGCAGGTCGTCCTCGAGGGCGTACTCCTCCTCCGTCGCATCGTCGAACAGGTACAGCTCCTGGAAGTCGATCGTGACGTCGTCCTCGATCGGTTCCAGGCACCGGACGCATTCTCCGGATGCGTGTGCCGAGGCCGTTCCTGTCACCAGGACACCGTCCATGACCGCCTCGAACCGGAGCTCGAGATCGATCGTGGAACCCTCGGCCACTCCGTAGACGTCGTGGCCCACATCCTTCGGCGCTTCGACCGTCCGATGCTCGGTACGCTCGGTCCCCGGCTCTCGACCCCATCCTCGGGTCTCGACCACCCATGGTCCCGGTTGCACGTTGCTCATCCGTTCCAGGCGCGCGATTGATGCTGTCAGCCTGCACGCAGGCCGACAATCCATCCTACAGGGAACGATCGCGGGGCACGAATCGAGGCCGAAGTGTCGGTGTCCGCTGCGATCCTCACCTCATGGGCGAGACCGGAACCGTGCTGCACGCCGACCTGGACTCGTTCTTCGCGTCGGTCGAGGTGCGTGACGACCCGAGCCTGCGTGGGCGGCCGGTCATCGTGGGCGGCGGGGTCGTCCTCGCAGCGACCTATCAGGCCAAGGCGTGCGGCGTGCGCACGGCCATGGGCGGGCGGCAGGCGCGGGCACTGTGTCCGGACGCCATCGTGGTCCCGCCGCGCTTCTCGGCGTACACCGAGGCCAGTCGCGCGGTGTTCGAGGTGTTCCGCGACACCTCACCCCTGGTCGAGGGCATCTCGATCGACGAGGCGTTCCTCGAGGTCGGCGGCCTGCTGCGCCTGCGCGGCCAGACTCCTGATCAGATCGCGTCACAACTGCGCGTCGACGTCCGCGAGCGCGTGGGCCTGCCGATCTCGGTGGGCGTCGCGCGCACCAAGTACCTGGCCAAGATCGCCAGTGCCTCGGCCAAACCCGACGGACTGTTGGTCGTGCCCACCGACGCCGAGCTGCTGTTCCTGCACGCGCTGCCGGTCGAACGACTGTGGGGCGTTGGACGCGTCACGGCGGAGAAGTTGCACGCCGCACGCATCACCACGGTCGGGCAGATGGCCCGACTCGAACGCGTCGAGCTGGAGGGGCTGGTCGGCAAGGGCACCGGACGCCACTTGTACGCGCTGGCGCATGGGGAGGACCCGCGACGGGTACGCACCGGTGTCCGCCGTCGCTCGATGGGCGCACAGCACGCGCTGGGCCGTGGCCCGCACAGCGATGAGACGTTGCAGACGGTGCTGTTGGGTCTGGTCGACCGCGTGGCTCGCCGCATGCGCGCGGCAGGTCGTACCGGCGCCACGGTCACCCTTCGGCTGCGGTTCGACGACTTCACCCGCTCCACCAGTTCACGCACCGTTCCACGCCCCACGTCACACACCGGTGAGTTGCTCGATGTGGCTCGTGGGCTGTTGCGTTCGCGCCGCGACGACATCGCCGACCGCGGCTGCACCCTGATCGGCGTCAGCGTGGGCGGTCTGGACGACAACCCCGCCCAGCTCGCGCTTCCTCTCGATGCCGTGAGCACACCCGCCCTGGACGACACCATCGACGCTCTCCGCGATCGCTTCGGGGCGTCGGTGGTCAGACGGGCCGTGCAACTGAAGCATCGCGAGCGCGAGGCCCAACCGATCCTGCCCGACTGAACCGCAGGAGCGCAGCGAGGGAGGTTCAGAAGGCGTTCTTGAGGCGCTCCAGGACGGTGGCCGGAACCAGGTTGGAGACGTCGCCACCGTGCTTGGCGACTTCTTTGACCAGGCTGGAGGCCAGGAACGAATACTCCGGAGACGTCGGGATGAAGACGGTGTCGACGTCGGTGAGACTGCCGTTCATCTGCGCCATCTGCAGCTCGTAGTCGAAGTCGGTGACGGCCCGCAGGCCCTTGACGATGGCGCCGATGCCGTTCTGCGTGCAGAAGTCGACCAGCAGACCCGTGAACGACGCGGTGGAGACGTTCGGCAGGTGGGCCGTCGCCTCGCCGATCAGCTCGAGCCGCTCCTCGATCGAGAACAGGCCCGACTTGTTCTCGTTCACCAGGACCGCGACCACGACCTCGTCGAACAGTCGGGACGATCGCTCGATGATGTCCAGGTGGCCATTGGTCACCGGGTCGAAGGAACCGGGGCACACGACTTTCGTCACGCCGGCGACTCTACCAACGCACGGCCGTACCAGACCGTGGTCTCCCCGTAACGCTTGTCACGCAGCGGCTCGATGCCGTCCGGCCAGGTGAACGGATCGCGGGTGGAGCGTTCGACGACGAACAGTGCCCCGGCTCCCGGGCCGGCGGCCAGCTTTGCCACGAGTCCGCGGACCAGATCGGTCCCCACGGCATACGGCGGGTCGAGGAACACCAGGTCGAATCGTGGATCGACCAACCGCTCGGCATATGCACTCGCGGACGTGCGCACGACGTCGGCATCGCGCACACCCAGTTCACGCACATTCGCCCTAATGCCTGAGGCCGCGCGGCCGTCGGACTCGACGAACGTCGCATGGACGGCGCCGCGCGACAGCGATTCCAGCCCCAGAGCGCCGGAGCCGGCGAACAGGTCGAGCACCCGCACGTCGTCGAAGCCGCCGAGCTCGGACTCCAGCGACGAGAACATCGCCTCGCGCACCCGATCGCTGGTCGGCCGCGTTCCGTCGCCCTTCGGAGTGCGGATCTGCCGCCCGCCGTAGGTTCCGGCGATGATGCGGGTCACGTGCGTTCCAGATAGTCGGCCTGTTCGGACTCCTCGAGCCGCCGCACGGCTGCGGCAAGATCGGGCAGGTCCGACAGGTCGGGGTCCGTCGCGACGTACGCGGTCGCGGCATCACGCGCAGCCTCGATGACGTCACCGTCCCGCACGACCGACAGCAGGCGAAGGCTGGATCGGACACCGGACTGACTGGCGCCCAGGACGTCGCCTTCACGTCGCAGTTCCACGTCCAGTCGCGACAATTCGAAGCCATCGGTCGTCGAGGCCACCGCATCGAGGCGCTCACGCGACGGCGAGTCGGCATCGGACTCGGTCACGAGCAGGCACAGCCCGGCTTCGTTTCCCCGCCCGACACGTCCCCGCAACTGATGCAGTTGGGAGATGCCGAAGCGGTCGGCGTCCATCACGACCATCACGGTCGCGTTGGGGACGTCGACGCCCACCTCGACGACGGTGGTGGCGACCAGGACGTCGATCTCCCCCGCGGCGAACCGCGACATCGTGGCGTCCTTCTCGTCTGACGCCATCCGCCCGTGCAGCATGGCGACCCGCAGCCCCTCCAAAGGTCCGGCGACCAGCTCGGCGTGCAGGTCGTTGAGCGACCGGGTCTCGGAGGGGCTCTCCTCCCCTTCACCGATCCGCGACACCACGACGTACGCCTGGCGACCCTTGGCCACCTCTTCGCGCAGCCGTTCCCAGGCCCTCTCCAGCCAGGCCGGACGTTCGGCGACCGGAACCACGGTGGTCTGGATGGGTTGGCGGCCCGCGGGCAGTTCGGTGAGCGTCGAGACCTCCAGATCGCCGAACACCGTCATCGCGATGGTGCGCGGGATCGGCGTGGCGGTCATGACCAGGACGTGGGGGGTGACGTCAGCGCGGTCGACCAGCGCGGCGCGTTGTTCGACACCGAACCGGTGCTGTTCGTCGACGACCAGGAGCCCGAGTTCGGCGAACTGCACGTGGTCCTGGATCAGGGCGTGCGTGCCGATCACGATGCCGGCTTCGCCCGAGGCGGCATCGAGCAACGATTCCTTGCGTCCCGCCGCACTCATCGAGCCGGTCAGCAGACGCACGCGGGTGGCACCGTCCGCGCCACCCAGCATGCCGCCGGCCGCCAGATCGCCCAGCAGATTCGTGATGCTGCGGTGATGCTGGGCCGCCAACACCTCGGTGGGCGCCAGCAGGGCGCATTGGCCCCCGGCGTCGACCACCTGCAGCATCGCCAGCAGCGCCACGATGGTCTTGCCCGAGCCGACCTCGCCCTGCAACAGCCGGTGCATCGGCCTGGTGCCGGCCAGATCATCGGAGATCTCATCGACGATGGTCTGCTGACCCGTCGTGAGGGTGAATGGCAGTTGCGCTTCGAACCGCTCGCGCAGTCCACCCGGAACGAAGGCGCGCGGTGTCGAGGTCTGGTCGGCAGCCTCGTGACGGCGTTGCGCGAACACCGTCTGCACCACGAATGCCTCCTCGAACCGGAACCGGTCGCGCGCCTTCATGGCTTCACCGATCGTGTGTGGACGGTGGATCGACTCCAGCGCATCGGCCGCCCCGGGAATCCGGCGTTCCTTCAGGACGTCCGCGGGCAGCGGCTCGGGCACCCGATCGAGCACATCGAGCGCCTGGCCCACGGCCTTCGCGACGTTCCACGAGTTCAGCTTGGCCGTCGCTGGATAGATCGGTAGGACACCTCGCGACAGCAACGACTCCGAGACGTCGTCGCCGGTGACGGGATCGAACTGTGGGCTCGCCAACTGCAACTGGTTGTTGAAAACGCCCACCTCGCCGGCGAACAGGGCCTGGACGCCGGGCTTGAGCTGCTTGGGCAGCCACGGCTGGTTGAAGAACGTCAGATTGAGCCGGGACGTGCCATCGGTGACGATGACTTCAGTGCGGCTCTTGCGTCGGTCGTACTTGAACGGGACCACCTGCGCACTGACCACATCGGCCAGGACCGTCACGTACTGGCCGGGACGCAACGCGGACAGGTCCGTCGGCTTGCCGATCTCGACGTAGCGGCGCGGATAGTGGCGCACCAGATCGCCGACCGTGTGGATGCCGAGCTTCTCCAGCTTCTTGTCCTCACGGGCGACCACCGCGCGGACCTTGCTGTCCATGTCGACCAAGGTCGCCCCTACTCGACGGCCAGGAACAACGGATAGTTCTCCTGGCCGCCCTCGTACACGATCAGGTCGACGTCGGGACGTACTTCACGCAGGTAGGTCTCGATCTGTTGCTCGACCGCGGCGTCGCCGCCTTCACCCAACACGACCGTCACCATCTCAGCCGCGGGTGACAAGATCCGTTCCAGCACCTGTTCGGTCACCTGCGTGACATCGGTGCCGATCACGGCGAAGTCACCCGCGATCACACCCAGCACATCCCCGGCCCGACACGGACCGACCATCGTCATGCCCGGTTCGGTGGCGACCGTGACGGCGCCGTGCTGGGTGTGCGCGGCGGCACTCGACATCGCAACCACGACGTCGTCGAACGGCAGACCCGGGTCGTGGACCGCTAGCGCGGCCAGGCCCTGGACCTGCGCGTGGGTGGGGATCACGGCGACCCGCGCACCGTTCTGGCGAGCGTCCTGCGCGGCTGCTTCGAACAACCGGACGTACCGCTGATTGTTGGGCAGCACGATGACCTCGTCGGCTCCCGCGCTGGACAGCGCGGCAGACATCCGCTCGACGGTCAGAGGTGCGATCCGCGTGAACTCCAACACCTCGGCGCCGGCCTCGCGGCACAACGCGGCCAGGCCGTCGCCGGTCGTGGCGGCGAGCACGACCCGGCCGCCGCCGGACCGCGCGCGCTGTTGGCGCGCGATCTGATCGGCGAAATGGGTCACGGCGATGCGATAGGGCCGGCCGGCCGCCAAGCCCGCCTCGATCGCGGCGCCGACGTCATCGACGTGAACGTGCACGTTCCACAGGCGGTCGCCGCCCACCACCACGAGCGAGTCGCCCAACGGAGCCAGAGAACGGCGCAGTTCGGGCACGCGATCGTCATCGGCCTCGAGCAGGTACATGACCTCGTACGCCGGTCCTCCTTCGACCAGGTCGTCACCGGGTTCCTGGACCGGCACCGGCACACGGGCCTGCGCCGGTGCCGGCAGCGTCCCGGTCAGGGCCTGATCGGTGGCGTCGAGCACGACCACGAGTGCCCGTCCGCCCGCGTCGACGACCCCCGCACGGGCGAGCCGCTCCATCTGCTGCGGGGTC
>Ga0182736_1002709_pt1 | contig 12878 bp, 12 predicted proteins | sample eDN5th30CKraftBY_FD_128882 | JGI IMG/M metagenome (GOLD analysis project Ga0182736, IMG submission 128882) | Enriched backyard soil microbial communities from Emeryville, California, USA - eDNA 5th pass 30_C Kraft BY (version 2) (version 2) | ecosystem: Environmental > Terrestrial > Soil >...
CTTCGGTGCGCGATAGCCCACGCCCGAATGCAGTGTGCCGTGCTTGCGGCCCGGCGGCTCGTATTCCAGATCCTGCAGATCGTTGGGCAGCACGAGCGCCGTCACCTTGCGCTCCGATAGCGCGATACGCACCGCGCGATCGACGAGATGACGAATCTGCGAGGGCACGCTCGCCTGTTGAACGAAGGCGCCGGCGACGTCCTTGAACATCGCGGGCAGATCGACTTCCTGCTGATAGTGTCCGCCCAATGCGGCGCGTGCCTGCTGCCCCGCAATGGCGAGAACGGGCATGTGATCGAGGCGCGCATCGTAGAGACCGGTGAGGAGATGCGCCGCGCCCGGACCGGATGTCGCGATGCATACGCCCAACTCGCCGGTGAACTTCGCATGTGCCGATGCCATGAACGCAGCCATCTCTTCATGACGCGCCTGAATGAATTCGATCTTGCCCTTCGCGCGACTGAGCGCGCCGAATACGCCGTTGATGCCGTCGCCGGGATAACCGTAAATGCGGCGCACGCCCCATGCATGCAGGCGATCGACCAGAAAATCGCCGACGGTAATAGCCATGATTGAAGTCTCCGGAAAACACGATCGAAAGAATGCGCCGCATTGCATGCACGCCTTGTTTGGCTTGCGCGCAATGGCCATGCCGCTGTCTTTCAATCGCTGCAAGGTGCGATGAACCCATGCGGGCGTGATGATTGCTAGAGCGCTTTACGCGGACGATTGCTTCAGGACACATACGATGGCGCTCATGCCTCTCACCCTCGAATGGCCGGATGTCTGCATTCGAATATCGCTGGCGGTGCTTGCCGGCATTCTCATCGGATTGAATCGCGGCGAATCGGGCAAGGTCGCCGGATTGAGAACCACGCTGCTCGTATGCCTCGCGGCGTGTCTCGCGATGCTGCAAGTCAACGCGTTGCTTGCTCAGGCGGGCAAGACGCCCGGTTCGTTCGTGCAGATCGATCTGATGCGCCTGCCGCTCGGGATACTGTCGGGCGTGGGCTTCATCGGCGCGGGTGCGATTCTTCGCAAGGATGGCCTCGTCAAAGGCGTGACGACAGCGGCGACGTTATGGTTCGTGACGGTGGTCGGACTGTGCTTCGGCGGCGGTCAGCTTGGACTCGGCGCGGCGGGACTCGGGCTCGGGATCGTCGTGCTCTGGTTTCTGAAGGAGGTCGAAAGACGCATACCGCGCGAGAATCATGCGGAGCTCCGGATAACTTATGAAAGAGGCGTCTTTTCGCGGGACACGCTGGCTGAATCGATGCAGGCCGCGGGTTGCAGGCTCGCCTCGATTGCGGGCGCGGCGAAGGGACCGGAACGGATGGAAGAGCGCTTCGAAGTACGCTGGCACGGCGCGCCCGATGCGCAGCCGGTGCCGCCGTTCAGCGAGTGCGCGATGGCTGCGGGCGCGATCGAGTCCGAGTGGAGCATCATCCGCTGAACGGTGTACAGCGAATTAACGTGGTGGTTAAAGCGTGCTCGAGGCGACCCAAGAGGGGACCCAACAGGCGACCCATAAGGCACCCATAAAGAACAATTGGCTGTGCGTTCGTTTTGACATATAAATGAGAGACGATCTTCTTGGAACTTCGGGAGTCCAGATGCTTATACGCTGTGCAGCATGCAACAAGCTCATATATTCAGACGATGCTCTCGAAGACGATACGTGCCCCGCATGCGGATCCACGAACACCGAGCACATCGCAATGGGCTTCGTTTTCGATCAGACGGTCGCTGTGCCGGACCCGCCGGCAAGGACCACGGAAAGCGCCGATTCGCCCGGCACGATTCGCAGGAAGCTGTAGTCGCACGAATCGATTCGTAACGTACCGCGTTGGATGTGCGCTTCGACCCCCTCTCGTTTAAGCGCATCTTGCCCGCCTCGACAGGCGGGCTTTTCTTTATGCGCATTCAACGCAGATCAATGCGACAACACGACCTGCGCGATGACGCCCGACGCGACCGCAACCAGCAGATAGTCCGCACCGACGCCGACCCACTGATAACCGCGCGGCGGCTGACGCAGGCCTTGTCCGCGCCAGTCGTCGACGACGTACTGACGGCTTCGGTAATCGTTATCAAGACGCTCGCCCTTGCGCCAGTCGCGACGCGGCTCATCGTTGGCATGCTGCGGCGGGCGGGGCGCGTCGCGGCCATTCATCTCCGGACCATGACCCGGCGCGCCGGGACCGCCCTTGGCAGTGGGACCGCCCGGACCGCCCGGTGCGCGATGCGCATCGTGATAGCCGTCCGGACCGCCGGGTGCGGGCTGTGCGAAAACGGCGCCCGTCGTCAGTCCGATGCTCGCGCAAACCAGTGCGGCGACGATTCGACTCTTCTTCATGTTCGTTCCTCTCGAAGTGGCAAAGGGATGTTCTGGATGCCCGGACTGTACGCAATGGGCAACGAAAATGACGTGAGCATGTGTAAGCAACGCTTACGTTCCATTACGCGCTCCATTACGCGCAAACGCGCGTCAGACGCCGAACGGAAAGGTTTCTGGCGTCTCGTGCGTGACTTGTGAAGGCTCGATCGCGCTGACCGCGCGCGTCGTATCGAACCACACGAACGCATCGAATTGCGCCGACAGCTCGGCTTGCGCGTAATGGCTGTACAACTCGGTATCGGGCCGATAGACCACGCCGATGAAGCGTTCGAGCCGCTCCTCGCCCAATGCGTCGCGCAGTGCATCGTTCACGCCGGCACGAAGATCGACGAGGCACGGACTCGCGCCCGCAAGATGAAACTGATGCTCGTAACTATCGGCGCGCGATGGCCGCACCTGCATGATCTGCATCGGCTCCTCCCAGTCCGATGCCGCCGCGACCGTGCCCGCGTGCGTGCCGAAGCCGATGAGCGCGGCGTCGTCGCCGAAGCGCTCGCGGCATAGCTGACCGACGTTCAACTCGTCGCGCATGCGGCCCATCTCGGTCGCGGATGCATCACCGAGATGCGAGTTGTGCGCCCATACGACCGCGCGCGCGTCCGGTCCCCATGCATCGAGCAGGCTGTCGAGCGTGTCGAACATGTGCGTGTCGCGCAGATTCCAGCTTTCCGCCGATGCCCCGTACATCGCACGATAGTACTGCTCCGCCGATGCGACGAGCCGCGCGTTATGCGTCGCGTCGAGCAGTCCGTGATCGCTCGCGGACGTGGCGAGCCGTCTGTCCAGCAGATCGCGCAATTGCGCGACGACGGCTTCCTCGCATGTGCCGAAGCCCGCCTGCCACGCGGCGCGTCCATAGACAGCGGGGTTTTTCTGCCAGGGCGTGAGGCATCCATAGCGCACGCGGGCAATGCGCGCCGCGCCCGGGTCCTGTGCGTCGAGATACGCGAGCACGGCGGCGATGGATTCGGAAAGGCTATACAGGTCGAGTCCATAGAACGCGGCGCGGCGCTCGTCGGGCAACGCGGCGTTGTGCTGCCGCAGCCACGCGACGAACGCGGCGAACTCGGTATTGCGCCACATCCACGTAGGGAAACGCGTGAACGGTCGTGCTTCGGGTCGCGCGCGCGGACGGCCGCGAACGTGCTCGTCGATGATCGCGGCATCGGGCCAGTCCGCTTCCACCGCGACGAAACTGAAGCCGTGCCGTTCGATGAGACGCCGCGTGATGGCGGCGCGCGCTACATAGAACTCGGCGGTGCCGTGACTCGCTTCGCCGAGCAACACGACGCGCTTGTCCGCGAAACGATCGAACGCATGTGCGAAGTCGGGCGCACCGAGCGCGGGCAGACGCACCGCCGATGCGCGGATCAGATCGGGCAACGTGCGCGCAACGGGCTCCTCGAGCGTGGGTTTGTCCGTGCGAATGTCGGGTTCGTCGCTCCAGCCTTGCGCGCCGATCAACGGCACGAACATCACGCCGCCGAGGTCTTCGTCGCGCCACACATCGTCGTCCGTGCGCGTGTATTTCATCAGACGCTGGGATTCGCGCGCGTCGCCGACGGGCATCACGAGCCGTCCGCCTATCTTGAGTTGCGCGCGCCATGCGTCGGGCACGGATGGACCGCCCGCCGCCGCGATGATCGCGTCGAAGGGCGCGTGCTGCGGCATGCCGAGCGTGCCGTCCGCATGATGCACGCTGACGTTCGTGAGCCCGAGCGCCTTGAGCAAGGCGGCGGCATCGTCGGCGAGTTCGCGATGTCGCTCGATCGTATCGACGCGCGCCGCGATACACGCCGCGATCGCCGCCGCATAACCCGAGCCGGTGCCGATGTCGAGGACATGATCGCCAGGTTGCAGGTCGGCGGCTTCGAGCATCAGCGCGACGATGTACGGTTGCGAGATGGTCTGACCCGCGGCGATCGGCAACGGGCTGTCCTCGTAGGCGAATTCGGCAAGGGCTGGGGGAACGAAGGCATCGCGGGCGATGGCGCTCATGCATTCGAGCACGCGCGCGTTCCTGATGCCGCGCCCCTTCAACTGACGTTCGACCATGCGTTCCCGCGCTTCTTCAAAGGTGTTCATGAACATTTCCCGAAAAAGGTCAGAACGTTGAAGAGGCAGCAAGCGACAGTCCCAGTTCGCCACTGCTCGCGAGCACGCGGAATGCGATTTGCTGTGCGTTCGGCACGGCATAAAGGAGACGCATACCTCGGATGACACTCACATCGAACGATGCACGCGAGCATCGCGCCTTGCGCCCCGCGCGCGATGACGGCAGCGATCGTCGATCGACGCCAGCGCCGAAGCAAGCGTTAACGGGCCTCATGCTGCGCGCTAAGATCCATTCGGCATCGAGCGCGGAATACTACGGACTTCGAAGCGAAGGTGTCGTCGAACCTAGCGTGCAGGTCGTGCTCTGAATCCAAAACATGCCAATACACAATGTGAAGCCAACCCGTCCGCTCATCGCCGTGAGCTTCTTCGCGGCGGACGTCCAGGCGGGCGTCGGCCCGTTTCTCGGTATCTATCTGCAAGCGCACGGCTGGACGCCGGACCGCATCGGCACGGTGCTGACCATCGGCGGCATCGTCGGCATGCTCGTGACGACGCCCGCCGGCGCGCTCGTCGATGCCACGCCGCACCGGCGCGCCATCGTCGCGGTCGCGAGCGCGCTGTCCATCGTCGCGGCGATCATCATCTGGATGTGGCAAGGCTTCTGGCCCGTCACGCTGTCGCAAGTGGCCACGGCGATCGCGGGCGCGACGATGGGCCCCGCGCTCGCCGGCCTCACGCTCGGCATCGTCGGACGGCAGAATTTCGATCGCCAGTTCGGACGCAATCAGGTGGCGAATCACGCGGGCAATATTGCGGCCGCGGCGCTTTCGGGCTGGCTCGGCGCGTGGCTCGGCATGCCGTACATCTTCGGGTTGAGCGCGGCGTTCGGTGCGGGCTGCATCTTCGCGGCGCTGTGGATTCCGCCGCGCTCGGTGCATCGGCATTTCGCGCGCGGCATTGCAAAGGACGACAACGACGATCCCTCCGACACGCGCGCCGATGCCATACAGGTTCTGCTGCGCAACCGCTCGCTGCTCGTGCTGGCGGCCGCGCTCGCGGCGTTCAACCTCGGCAATTCCGCGATGCTGCCGCTCTACAGTCTCGCGGTCGCGTCGGCGCATACTGCCGATCCCAGCCATGTGACGGCCGCCAATATCGTGATCTCGCAGATCGTGATGCTCGTCGCGGCGGCCTATGCGAGCCGCCTGATTCGCCGATGGGGCTTCTGGTGGATCATCCTCGTCACGCTCGCGACGCTCCCGCTGCGCGCGATGACGGCCGCGTGGATCGCGCCTTCATGGGGCATCGTGCCGGTGCAGGTGCTCGATGGCATCGGCGCGGGCTTGCAGACCGTCGCGGTGCCCGCGCTCGTCGTGCATCTGCTGCACGGAAGCGGACGGGTGAATCTGGGGCAGGGCGCGGTGCTTGGCGTCCAGGCGGCGGGCGCGTGCCTGAGCCCGATGCTCGGCGGCTGGATCGCGCATCACTATGGCTATCCGGCGGCGTTCATCACGCTTGGAAGTTTGTCTGTCGTCGCGTTCGCGATCTGGATCGGCTTTGGGCAGCGCGTGCGCGATGCATGCGATACGCGGCGCGAAGAACTCGGCAAGCTCGCCGATCTGGATTCATCGACGTTGTTGCCATGACAAGGGCCGCGGCATGGGGAATGCGGAAGTTCATCTGACCGACAAACCGGAGATGAGGATGAACTCACCGCGCTTTCCCGCAGACGCCGACCAACGCATGCAAATCCCGCCGCCCGACGTCGACCCCGATCCTTCCGTACCGGATGACGATCCCGTGCCGCCCGATGGCGCGCCGCATCCCATCGGCGATCCGCCGAATCAAAGACCGCCGGAGCGCTTAGGCCCCGGCCTCGTCGCCGGGGGGCAGTGCGTCGGCCTTGGCGTTCGCGTGCGTCGTGGCCGCTTCCCTCGCGGCGTCCGCGCTTTCCAACGGCCGATCGCGCATTTCGGTGAAGCCGTCCGCATCGATCGTGTAGGACCAGGTGCATTGACCCGTTGGATCGTGATCGATCGTGATCTCGACGCGATGTCCGTTGCGAACGTAAGTCTCGGTAGACATGATTTGATCCCTCGTTGAATGACCTGCGCGGTGCATCGGCTACGTTGCGTTGGAATCCGGCGGAACGGGATTCTTTTCCTGCGTCGACGGCAATTCGTTTTCCGATGCGTCGTGCGTGCGCTTTTCGCGTTCGTCGAGTTGACGCTGCTTCGTGTCTTCGCCTACGGGTTCGTCCATATCGTCGGCGGTGGCATGCGGCACGGGCTTGTCTGGCGTCATGATGTGCCTCCCGGAATCGTGATGCGGCACGCGGCGCGCGCCTTAGTATCGGGCGCAGCAAGCAACGGACCCGTTCGCGTTACAGACAGGAGCGCGGCTTGCTGGGCGATTATCGAACAGGCATTCGGGAGAGCGAGGAATGAAATACACCGATCAGGATCAGCGCGTGGAGGAATTGCAGGTGGCGTTGTCGCGTGCGTTCGATGCACGGAAGACGCCGTTCGTAGGCGTGGTGGACGAAGGCTACGACATCGTCATCAACGTATCGTGGGCCATCGAGACGGGCCGCGACACGACGCTCGATGCGCGTTGCAGCGTCGTGTTGCGCATCGCGGCGCGTCAGTTCGAGCGATATGGCGCGATGGATACCGCGCAGCGCCTCATCGTGCAGGATCGCGTGATCGCGCACGTGCGGAGTGCGTTCGACCAGTCGCGCTCGGGTCAGGCGAACGCGAACGAATGCTCGCTCGAACTTCGCGCCGCCGACGACTGGTTCGACACACCCGACACGCCCTGACGCATTACCAGCCTTGCGCGCCGCCGCCGGTCGTCGACGGGCTCGTCTGGCCGTTCGTGCCGCCGCTGCCGTTCAGACGCGGCTGCATGCCGCCCGATCCTTGGCGTGTGCCCGCACCCGCGCCGCTCGTTCCATTCGATGAGCCGCCCACGCCGGACGGCCCCGTCGACGGCCCGCTGCTGTGGCCGGAGTTCGGCGTGATGCCTGCCGCATCCTGCGCGTTCTTCGCGCTCGACGGTCCGTGGCTTGCGCCAGGCTGCGTCTGATCGGCTGCGGCGAATGCGCCGCCCGAGAGCGCCATCAGTAAAGCCGAAATCGCGATGGTTCTGTTCGCTTGCATGACCTGCCTCCGTATGTCGATGTTGGTACGAAGCATGGCGCAAGGCGCGTTCCGGGCTTTGCGGCCAGCAACGCGTTTCCCTCATTCAAGCCCTTCGTGCTCGAACGCAAGTTTCACTGCGGGGCGCTCGCGCATGCGCTTGTAGAACGCCTGGAGCTCGGCGGGCATATCGACGCCCATTTTCTGCGCCCACGTCAGCATCGTGAAGAGATAGGCATCCGCGACGCTTACATCATTGCCGAAGAGATAATCGCCGCGCATCGTCTTCGCGACATACGCAAAGCGCTGGCCGATTTTCTCGCGCGCCGCCGACGCTTCCGCATCGGATGTCGGCCGGAACACGCGTCCGAACTGCTTGTGGATCTCGGTCGAAATGAACGCAAGCATTTCCAGCAGACGCAGATGGCCGTCGTCGCCGGAAGGCGCGAGCGATGGCGCTTTTTGCGCGACCCACGAAAGAATCGCGACGTTTTCGGTGAGACGCTTGCCATCGTCGAACTCGACGACGGGCACATAACTCTTCGGGTTGATTTCGCCGAAGGGCGTGCCGTCTTCCGTCACCTTGGTCTTCAGATCGACCTTCACGCGGTCGAAGGTCAGGCCGGCTTCGTGCATCGCGATGTGATCGGCGAGACTGCATGCGCCGGGCGCGTAATAGAGCTTCATGATGCGCGTCTCCTTTGGACGAGGATATGTGTATTCGGCGAGCAAGGGCCATGCCGCAATGCCGCCATGCGGACGTCGCGCTATACCGTACGAAGCTCGCAGGCCGCAACATGCTGACCGTAGGAAGCGATTTACGCCGATGCACGCAGCGTATGCGCGGCCGCGACCATGTTGCGCAGCGCGGGAATCACTTCGTCCCATTGACGCGTCTTGAGTCCGCAGTCGGGATTCACCCACAGACGCTCGCGCGGAATCCGCTCCGCTGCCTTCGTCATCAACGCGACGATTTGCGCTTCGCTCGGGATATTCGGCGAGTGGATGTCGTACACGCCCGGCCCGATCTGATTCGGATACTTGAAATGGTCGAAGGCTTCGAGCAGTTCCATGTTGGAGCGCGACGTTTCGATGGTGATGACATCGGCATCCATAACGGCGATCGATGCGATGATGTCGTTGAACTCCGAATAGCACATGTGCGTGTGTATCTGCGTTTCGTCGCGCACGCCGTTCGCGGCGATGCGAAACGCTTCCACCGCCCAGCGCAGATAGCCATCCCATTGCGCGCGGCGCAGCGGCAGGCCTTCGCGCAACGCGGCCTCATCGATCTGGATCACGCGAACGCCGGCCTCCTCCAGATCGAGCACTTCAGCGCGGATCGCGAGCGCGAGTTGCCGGCACGATTCGGAACGCGGTTGATCGTCGCGCACGAACGACCAGTTCAGGATTGTGACGGGACCGGTCAGCATGCCTTTCATCGGCTTCCGGGTTTGCGCTTGCGCATAGCGGGTCCATTCGACGGTCATCGGCTTCGGACGGCTGATATCGCCGAACAGAATCGGCGGCTTCACGCAGCGCGATCCATACGACTGCACCCAGCCGAACTCGCTGAACGCATAGCCGTCGAGCCGCTCGCCGAAGTATTCGACCATGTCGTTGCGTTCGGCTTCGCCGTGCACGAGCACGTCGAGCCCGAGCGCCTCCTGTTCCTTCACGGCGCGCGTGATTTCGCGTTCCATCGCGGCGCGATAGGTGGTTGCATCGAGCTGTCCGCTCCTGAACTGACGACGCGCATGACGGATTTCGTTCGTTTGCGGAAACGAGCCGATGGTCGTCGTCGGATAGGCGGGCAGCGCGAGCATCGCGGCCTGCTTCTGCGCGCGCGTTTCGTATGCGCTCGCGCGCTGGCCGAGCGTCGCGTCGATCTTTGTGAGCGCTTCTTTCACCGCCGGGTTATGCACGCGCGATGATGCGCGGCGGCTCGCGATCGCGGCCGCGTTGCACGCGAGCGCATCGGCGACGCTGGCGCGACCGTCGTTCAAGGCGCGTGCGAGCACATCGAGTTCATCGAGCTTTTGTAGCGCGAATGCGAGCCACGATCTGATTTCGGCATCGAGCTTCATTTCGCTCGCAAGATCGACGGGCGTATGCAACAGCGAGCACGATGGCGCGATCCACAGCCTGTCGCCGAGCGATGCATGCAGCGGTTCGAGCCAGTCGAGCGTGGCGTTCAGATCGGTTTTCCAGATGTTGCGGCCATTGATCGCGCCGACCGATAGCACCGACGAATCCGGCAACAGCTTTGCGGCGGCGCCGACGTCATCGCGCGCGTTGATCGCATCGATATGCAGGCCGTCGATCGGCAGCTTGCACGCGAGATCGAGATTCTCCTGCAACTGGCCGAAGTAGGTCGCAAGCAGAAGGCGCACGCGTCGTTGTGAGAGCGCATCGTAAGCGGTGACGAAAGCGTCGCGCCATTGCGTATCGAGTTCGGTGACGAGCGCGGGTTCATCGATCTGCACCCATTCGATACCGAGCGCCGCGAAGTGATCGAGCAGCGCCGCATAGACGGGCAACAGGCGCGGGAGAAGCGCGAGCTTGTCGGAGTCGTCCTTCGCCTTGCCGAGCCAGAGATACGTCACCGGCCCGATGATGACGGGCTTCGCGTTCACGCCGAGCGCGCGCGCTTCGCCGAGCTGCTCGACGAGACGCGACGTATCGAGCGTGAACTGCGTCGCCGCATCGAACTCGGGGACGATGTAGTGATAGTTGGTATCGAACCATTTCGTCATCTCACCCGCAGCCACGCCCTCGCAGCACGCTGCATGTTCCTCAGCGCTTTCGGAAGAGCCTCCGCGAGCGACGCGGAAGGCGTTGTCGAGCGCATCGCCGTGAAAGCCGCGCACGCGTTCGGGCAGATTGCCGAGCGTGAAGCTCATGTCGAGCACCTGATCGTAGAACGCGAAATCGCCGGCCGCCACGAGATCGAGACGCGACTGATGCTTCCAGTGGCGCTCGCGCAAGTGAGCGCCGACCGCCTTCAACTCGTCGCGCGATGACTCTTTTTTCCAGTACTTTTCGAGCGCGAACTTCAGCTCGCGGTTTGCGCCGATGCGCGGGAAACCGAGGTTGTGTGTCGTGGCCATCGTTGCGTGTTCTCGTCGGAAAGAGAGTGAATGGCGACGATGATAGAATTTCCGATGCATGAATAAAAATGGTTTAATTTCATGCATCGATTAACTTTGTTCATGGAGACGCCTATGCTCGAACGCGCGCATCTGATGGTCGTGCGAGAAGTCGAGCGCCAAGGCTCGCTGACCGCCGCCGCCGACGTGCTCAACCTCACGCAATCCGCGCTGAGCCATACGGTGAAAAAGCTGGAGCAGCAGTTGGGCACGGCGGTGTGGACGCGCGAAGGGCGCAGCATGCGGCTCACGCAGGCGGGCCAGTATCTGCTTGGCCTCGCCAATCGCATGCTGCCGCAGTTCGAACTCGCCGAAGCGCGCATGAGGCAATATGCCGAAGGCGAGCGCGGCACCTTGCGCATCGGCATGGAGTGTCATCCGTGCTATCAGTGGCTGCTCAAGGTCGTGTCGCCGTATCTCGCGCGCTGGCCCGATGTCGATGTAGACGTGAAGCAGCGCTTTCAGTTCGGCGGCATCGGCGCGCTGTTCGGTTACGACATCGACGTGCTCGTGACACCCGATCCGCTGAAGAAACCGGGCTTGCGCTTCACGCCCGTCTTCGATTACGAGCAGGTGCTCGTCGTTCCCGAAGCGCACACGCTCGCCGATGCCGCTCATGTCACGCCGGAGCAGGTCGCGCAGGAAGTGCTGATCACGTATCCGGTCGAAACCGATCGCCTCGATATCTACACCCAGTTCCTCACGCCCGCGAATGTCGTGCCGAGAAGGCACAAGACGATCGAGACGACCGACATCATGATGCAGATGGTCGCGAGTGCGCGTGGCGTCGCGGCGCTGCCACGCTGGCTCGCGGAAGAATACGCGGACCGCATGCCGCTCGCCGTGCTCAAGCTAGGGAGGAAGGGCATTGCGAAGAAGATTTATCTCGGCGCGCGCGAAGCCGATGTCAGCGTCGAATATCTCGCGGCGTTCATCGCGCTTGCGAAGAAGGCCGACTGGGCGAAGGCGCGCGTGTCGCGTTGACGTTCAGCGCCGCGCATCGAGCGCATGGCGGATCGTGCGTGCGAGGTCATCGAACGTGAAGGGCTTTTTCAGCAGCACGACGCCTTTGTCGAGCCGCCCTTCGTGAAAGATGATGTCGCGCGTATAGCCCGATGCGAACACCACGGTCGCGTTATACGGCGGCGCGCTCGCGATCTTCGCGAGCTCGTTCGCGCGCAGCGTGCCGGGCATCACGACATCGCTGAAAAGAAGATCGACGTGGCCATGCTTCTGCAGGACGGCAAGGGCCGATTCCGCGCTCGGCGCCGACAGCACCTTGTAGCCGAGCTGCGCAACCATGTCGATGGTCGCGAGGCGCACGTCGGCATCGTCCTCGACGACGAGCACCACTTCGCCGCCGCTCGATGCACGCGGGCGCGCGCCGTGCGCATTCGTCGATTCGACTTGCGTGCAGCGTGGGAAGTACAACGCGACGGATGTGCCTTCGCCCACCTGCGTTTCGACATCCACGCAGCCCGCGCTTTGCGACACGAAGCCGAACACCATGCTCAGGCCGAGGCCGGTGCCTTGGCCTTCGGCTTTCGTCGAATAGAAAGGCTCGAACATGCGTGCTTTTACGCTGTCGGGCATGCCATCGCCGTCGTCGGTAACAACCAGCTTCACGTAATCGCCCGCGGGCAACGCGAGACCGGTCGTCATCTGATCGCCGAGGGTCGCGTTCGAGACTTCGAGCTGAATGTTGCCGCCTTCATGAATCGCGTCCCGCGAATTGATGACGAGATTGAGCAGCGCGTTTTCCAGTTGATGGCGATCGACGAAGAGATTCCAGGCATCGCACGATACCGTGGTCTTCAGCTTGATCGATTCGGGCAGCGCGCGTTGCAGGAACTCGCACATGTCCGCGACGAGCTTCGCCGGATCGATGACGGCGGGATTGAGCGGCTGACGTCGCGCGAAGGCGAGCATCTGCGAGGCGAGCTTGCCGCCGCGCGCGACGGCTTCGCTCATCACGCGCAGCCTGCGTGTGAGATCGGGTTTGTCGCGCGTCGCGAGTTCGATCAACTGCAGGTTCGCGGAGATGATCTGCAAGACGTTGTTGAAGTCGTGCGCGACGCCGCCCGTCAGATTGCCGATGGCTTCCAGCTTCTGCACCTGACGAAACCGCTCCTC
>Ga0182736_1002710_pt1 | contig 12868 bp, 11 predicted proteins | sample eDN5th30CKraftBY_FD_128882 | JGI IMG/M metagenome (GOLD analysis project Ga0182736, IMG submission 128882) | Enriched backyard soil microbial communities from Emeryville, California, USA - eDNA 5th pass 30_C Kraft BY (version 2) (version 2) | ecosystem: Environmental > Terrestrial > Soil >...
CGGCGGGGCCGCCTCGGCCAGCCATCCCATCGCCCGCCAATGCGCGACCAGCGCATATTCGACGCCCTGACTGCCGATGACAAAGGGCGCATCAGACCGGTGGTCCCAGATCAGGCGGCCGCAGCGCGCCATGCCAGCCTCATCCACCGCATCCAGCGTCACCAGCCGCACGCCCTTGGCCCGCAGCCGCGCAAGCGCGGCCTCCGGTTCGTCGGCCAGCGTGATGCAGCCGACGGCCAGGTCAGTTTGCCGCGCGAGGTGGCGGGCGACATCGGCCTCGTCCATCGGCGTCACCGGATGGCGCGACATCACCGGATGCCGGTCCAGCCGATGCACCGCGCCGAAAGCCTCGGCGAAAAGCGAGCCGAAGGCCTGATAGCGCCCCATTTCCGGCGCGGCGATCAGCACGCTCGCCCATGCCCCGATGCCAATTTCGGCCGCGCAGCCGATCGAGCCGATCTGGGGCGAGGAATCGAGGGTCGAGCAGACCTTGTAATGGACCAGCGGCATGCCCAGCCCGCCAAGCGCCGCGAAGGCTTGGGGCAATTCGGCGCGCATCCGGTCCGGCGACCACGTCCGCGCGGTCGAGGCGATGCCGACGGCGCGGATACCCTCCAGCGCGGCAAGCTCCTCGGGTCCCGGCGGTTCGAGGAAAAGGAGCGCGGGCAGACCGGCAAAGCTCAGCACCTCCATCACCGCGGCCGAGCCGGTGAAATCATCGCCATACCAGCCGAGAAGCAGGCCCGGCGGCAGGCTCACAGCGCGATCTCCGGCCGCTTGAAGGCCGAAAGCGCGGCCGCAAGCTCGGGCTGGGACCGGGCGGCCTCGGTAATCTCGATCCCGTCGCGCGCCGCCTCCGCCGCCTGACGCAGCGCGACGACGCCCGCACCCGGCCCGCCCGGATGGCTCATGATGCCGCCGCCGGCGCAGAAGATGAAATCGTCATTCCCCAGCACCCGTCGCGCCGGGGCCATCTGCCAGACCGTCTGGCCCGAGGAATAGACCGGCATCGCCACATGGTCCGGGCCCCCGGTGCAGACCGGCGACTGGACCGAACGCGCGGCCTCGGCCACCACGTCATCGGCTTCGGTGAACTTGTTCGCCAGGCCGTTCACATGCAGATGGTCCGCGCCCGCCAACCGCCACAGCTTTTGCCAGACCGGAAAACCGATCCCGATATCGGGCGAGCGCGAGAACAGCCCCCAGCCCGCCCGGTGCCCGTGGATCGGCAGCCCGGCGCGGTCGCGCAGCGCGCGCAGGCCCGAGAGCCCGACCGGGATCATCGAGACCATGACGCAGGTGCCGCCCGCCTCGCGCACCATGTCGGCATGGCGCCACATCGCCTCGGTCTCGTCGGTGATGTTGAAGGCATACATGACCTTCTTGCCGGTCCGTTGGGCATGGTCGTTCAGGACGCGCATCACGGCTGCGACCCGCGCCTCCAGCGGGCAATAGCGCCCGTTCGCCTGCAACTCGTCATCCTTGATGAAGTCGATCCCCGCCTCGGCCAGCGTCTGCACCAGCGCAGCGGTTTCCTCGGGCGAGAGGCCGACGCTGGGCTTGATGATCGTGCCGATCAGCGGGCCATCGACACCCGCCAGCCGATGCGTCCCTGCGGCCCCGAAGCGCGGCCCCGGATTTCCGTGCGCGAAACTTTCGGGCAGGGTCAGGTCGACCAGCCGCAGGGCCGAAATCTCGGAAAGTTCGAAGAGGTTCCCGGCGACCGTCGCCATGAGGTTCGGCAGCGAGGGGCCGATATTCTCCTCGGGCCAACTGATGCGGATGCGGCCACGCTCATAGACAGCGCCCCGGCTGCGGCTGGGAAGCGCGGGCGCGGCGCGGCTTTCCACCACCTCGACCGCCTCGATCCGCGCGCCGGATCGGTCGCGCAGCGCGTCGGTCTCCAGCGCCAGCTTGACGAAGGTGCCGGTCGATTGCTCGCCCGCCAGCACCGCCGCGGCATGGGCGATGCCGCAGGGCGACTCGATCTCATAGACTGCCTCGAACCGTTCCATCGCCCTGCCCTCCACGCCTGCACAAATCACCATATTCACAGGTTATACCAGTTGACAAGGCGGGCGCGCGCAGGGAATGCTGGCCCGCATGGGATGGAGAGAGCAGCCATGAAGATCGCACTTATCGGCGCGGGCGGGAAAATGGGCGTCCGCCTTGGCCGGAACCTTGCGCAGAGCACCCACGAGATCCGCTATGTCGAGATCAGCGAGGCCGGACAGGCCCGCCTGCGCGACGAGCTGGGGGTCGCGGCAACCTCGCAGGCCGAGGCGCTGGACGGGGCCGAAGTGGTGATCCTTGCCGTGCCCGACACCGCGATCGGGGCGGTTTCGGCCAAGATCGTGCCCCAGCTCGCGCCCGGAACCATGGTCGTGATCCTCGACGCCGCCGCGCCCTATGCCGGGCACCTGCCGGAACGGGACGACATCAGCTATTTCGTGACCCATCCCTGCCACCCGCCGATCTTCAACGACGAGACGACGCCCGAGGGGCGCAACGACCATTTCGGCGGCATCGCCGCGCGGCAATCCATCGTCAGCGCGCTGATGCAGGGACCGGAGGCGGATTTCGCCAAGGGCGAGGAGGTGGCGCGGATCATCTGGGCGCCGATCCTGCGCTCGCACCGCCTGACGATGGAGCAGATCGCGCTGTTGGAGCCCGCATTGGCCGAGACGCTGGCCGCAAGCCTGCTGGCGGTGATGAAGCAGGGCATGGAGGAGGTCGTCGCCCGCGGCGTTCCTGCCGAAGCCGCGCGGGACTTCCTGCTCGGCCACCTGAACATCCTTGGCGCCGTCACCTTCGGCCATGTGCAGGGCGTCTTTTCGGACGCCTGCAACAAGGCGATCGAGAACGGCATGCCCCGCCTGATGCGCGACGACTGGAAGGGCATCTTCGAGCCTGGGGAACTGGCCGAAAGCATCCGCCGCATCACCTGAGCGCTGGCCTTCCCGGCTCTACGCGCCTAGTTTGGCAGCCGGATTTTCAAGGATGACCCATGGCGCTGACCTCCTCCCCCTCCTCGTCCGAAACCAGCGACCGGATCGTGCGCCGGAAGCTTTCGGATCTGGTGCTGGAGCGGCTGACCGCCATGGTTCTCAGCGGAGAGTTGAAGCCGGGCGATACCGTCCCCTCGGAACGCGACCTGATGGCGCGCTTCGGGGTCGGCCGCCCCGCCGTGCGCGAGGCGCTGCAGGCGATGCAGATGCGCGGGCTGATCACCATTGTCCATGGCGAGCGGAGCCGGGTGAACCCGCTGACGGCCGAGATCGCGCTGCATCAGGCCGACACCATGGCGCAGGTGATCCTGTCCACCGCGCCCGAGGCGCTGGACCACCTGAAGGATGTCCGCCGGCTGTTCGAGAGCGGGATGGTCCGCATCGCCGCCGCCAAAGCCACCCCCGAGGAGGTCGCCGAATTGCGCGACCTGATCGCCCGCCAGCGTGCGGCCTTGGGCGACGCGCCCGCCTTCATCGCTTGCGACATCGCCTTTCACCGCCGCATCGCCGAGATCTCGGGCAACCCGATCCTGCGCGCCGTCAGCGAGGCGATGCTGAACTGGGTCTTTCGCTATCACAACGACCTGCTGCACTGGTCGGGCCGCGAGGACGTGACGCTGGGCGACCACCTGCGCATCGTCGAGCGGATCGAGGCCGGGGATGCCGATGGCGCGGTCTCGGCCATGCAGGCCCATCTCGACCGCTCGACCGGCGTGATCCAGCACCAGCCCTGAGGCCGGACCGGCCCGCCCTCCGCGCGGAAAGCGGGACGGTCAGCCGGTCATTCCCTGAGACGCCAGCCAGTCAGGAAGATCCAGCGGATCGCGGCCATGCAGACGACGATCATCAGCGCGACCGCAATCAGCGAGACGCCCACCGGCACATCGGCGATGCCGAAGAAGCTCCACCGGAAACCCGAGATCAGGTAGAGGACCGGATTGAGCTTGGCTACCCCCTCCCAGAAGGGCGGCAGCATCGCGGCCGAGTAGAAGGCGCCGCCAAGGAAAACCAGCGGCGTGATGACCATCAGTGGCACCACCTGCAATTGCTCGAAGCTTTTCGCCCAAAGCCCGATGATGAAGCCCAGAAGCGAGAAGGCGAGCGCGGTCAGAAACAGGAAGGCGAACATCCAGAACGGATGCGCGATATGGACGCCGTTGAACCAGAAGCTCGTCAGCAGGATCACCAGCGCGATCATCACCGCCTTGGTCGCCGCCGCGCCGACAAAGCCCAGCGTCACTTCCAGCCAGCCCGTCGGGGCCACCAGATATTCATAGATCGTGCCCGAGAATTTCGGGAAATAGATGCCGAAACTCGCATTCGAGACGGATTGCTGAAGCACGGTCAGCATCATCAGGCCGGGCACGATGAACGCGCCATAGGGCACGCCTTCGATCGCCTGGATGCGCCCGCCGATGGCCGCGCCGAAAACGACGAAGTAAAGCACGGTCGACAGGACCGGCGAGGCGAGCGATTGCCAGATGGTGCGGAAGAAACGCGACATCTCGTGGTCGAACATGGCGCGGACGGAATGCCAGTTCATGCCGAAACCTCTTGCTTCTGGTCCTCGACAAGGGACATGAATATCTCCTCGAGGTTGCTTTGCTTGGTCGAGACATCGCGCACGGCGATGCCGTGGCGGGTCAATTCGCCCAGAAGGCGGGCAATCCCCGTCCGCTCGGCGTTGATGTCATAGTCATATCCCAGCCGCAGTCCGTCGACCGACAGCGTGACGCCCCACGCCGCCAGTTCCTCGGGGATCTGCGCCAGCGGATCGTAAAGCGCGATCGTCAGGCGCTTCTTGCCGAAGTCGCGCATCAGCTCGGCCTTGGGTTTGACCAGCAGCAGCTCGCCCCTGTTGATGACGCCGATGCGGTCGGCCATGTCCTCGGCCTCCTCGAGGTAATGCGTGGTCAGGATGATGGTCACGCCCTCGGCCCGCAGATCGCGCACCACCTGCCACATCTCGCGACGGAGCGTCACGTCAACGCCCGCAGTCGGCTCGTCGAGGAACAGCACCTTGGGCCGGTGCGACAGCGCCTTGGCGATCAGCACGCGCCGCTTCATGCCGCCCGACAGTTCGCGCGTCTTGGCGTCGCGCTTGTCCCAAAGCGCGAGGCTGCGCAGCAATTGCTCGACATAGGCGTCGTCCCGGCCAGCGCCGTAAAGGCCGCGGGTGAAGCGCACGCTGTCGATGACCGTCTCGAACGGCTCCAGCGCGATTTCCTGCGGCACGAGGCCGATCAGCTTCCTTGCCGCGCGCCAGTCGGTGCGGATGTCGTGCCCGCCGACGCGCACGGTGCCATCGGTCGGGGTCACGAGGCCGCAGATGATCGAGATCAGGGTGGTCTTGCCTGCGCCGTTCGGGCCAAGCAGGGCGAGGATCTCGCCCTCGTTGATCTGCAACGAAACATCCTTCAGCGCGAAGGTGCCTGAATCATAGCGTTTCGAGAGGTGGTCAATGTCGATGATGGGGCTCATCCGTCCGTCCTTCGTTCAGGCGCATGGCGCCGAAGGGCCGGAGGCGCGCCTACCACATGCTGCGGGCGGCGCGTTCCGGCCATTCGGCATCGTAAGTCTCGCCACCCACCTCGCCCATGGTGAGGGCCGCAAGAATCTCTCCCGGCGTGGGCAATCCGGCGGAATCGTCGGCTCCGTCCCACAAACCGGCGCGCAGAACTGCGCGGGCGCATTGGAAATAGGCTTCCCGGACCTGAAGGACAATGACCGCCCTCGGCTCTTTTCCGTCCCGCGCGAAGGAGGCGCGCAGGTCCGCGTCATCCGTCACCCGCGCAAGACCCCTCAGACGCAGCGCGTTCCCCGAGCCGCGCACAAGAAAGATCAGGCTGGCGCGGCCATCCGCGACGATGTTCGAGATCGAGTCGATCCGGTCATTGCCCTTCCAGTCCGGCAGCGCCACATGGCGGGGATCGATCAGCCGCGCGACCGGGCCGTCATCGCCGCGCGGGCTGGCATCGACGCCGCGCGGGCCGACCGTCGCCAGCACGCAGAAGCGCGCGGCATCGAGCATCGCGGCATATTCCGCCGTGACATGGTCGGCCACCTTGCGGATCGAGGTCGCGCCCGGCGCGCCATAGATCTGCGGCAGGTCCGCCGCCTCAAGCCAGCGCATGTTCGCCCCCCGCCAACTGGAACAGCGCGTCGCTGGTCGCCTCGATCCGGTTCTCAAGCTGCCCGAGCAGGTTTTCCCGGCCCTGCGCGTCGGGCAGCGCCGGCAGAAACTCGACCACGGCGGTTCCGGGGCGGATCGGGTAGCCGCGCTTGGGCCAGAACATGCCGCAATTCACCGCGACCGGAATGATCGGCAACCCGGTCGCGCCCTGCACCAAGGTCACGCCATGCTTGTAGGGCGCCTTTTGGCCCGGCCGCGTGCGCGTGCCCTCGGGATAGAAGATCAGCTGGCCCAGCCCATGCTCCGAGGCGCGGGCGGCCTCGACCCCGGAGATGATCTGCCGCATCGCCTCTCCTCCACGGGCGCGGTCGATCGGGATGCAGCCGACCTTGCGGGCGAACCAGCCCATGATCGGCACGTTCAGAACCTCGCGCTTCATCACGAAGGCGCGGCGCGGGCAGGCCTGCGCAATGGCGAGGATGTCGAGAAAGCTCTGGTGCTTGGCCGCGACCAGCAGGTCGCCCGCCGGGCGCGTGCCGCGAAATTCGACCCGGATGCCGGCGATGACGCGCGCGCCCCCCAGCATCAGGTCGATCCAGCGCGAGGCCACGCGATAGGCATGTGCGGGGGTGATCAGGGTGCGCGGCAGGCCCCAAAGCCCGACCACAAGCGTCATCAGCGCGGCGTAGACATAGAACAGCCCCGTCCTCAGCCAGGCGAGGGCCGTGGCCGGACGGGGATGATATTGGTCCATCAGCGCACCTCCCTCAGCATCCTCAGCGCGGCCGAGCGCGTGGCGCCAAATCCGATCGCGCCGGCGGCAAGCGGGATCAGCAGCGGCCAGAGCCAGCCCCAGCCCTGAAACCCGAGGCCGGTCAGGAAGCCGCCCGCCTCGTCCGCCGCGGGCAGCGCCCAGACCGCGACCATGCCGACGGCGGTTCCGGCCAGCGCGCCCATGGCCGCGCGGCGGGTAAAGCGGCGCACGAAGGCGGTGGCGATGGTGATGTCGCGCGCGCCGATCAGGCGCAGGACGCGGATCACCTGCCCGTTCGCGGCCAGCGCGGCCTTGGCGGCCAGCGTGATCATCGCGCCCGAGGCGGCGGCGATCAGCAGCAGCGAGAAGAGACCCAGCAGCCGCAGCCGCCCCGCCGCCTTGACCAGCGGCTCGCGCCAGCGGGTGTGGTCGTCCAGCACCGCGCCCGGCGCCTCGCCCTGAAGCCGCAGGCGCAGCGCGTCGGCGTCAAAGCCCTGCGCCGCCTCGCGCACCTCGACAAGGCGCGGGATCGGCAGCGCCTCGACCGGCATGTCGGGTCCGAACCACGGCTCCAGCAGCTTTTCGACCTCGGTATCGGGCAGCAGCCGGCTTTCGGCGATGCCGGGCGTGGTCTTCAGCACTTCCATCACCGTCACGGTCTGCTCGTCAATCTGGTCCGGCGGGGCCGAGATGCGCACCGTCACCGTCTCGGCCAATTCGCTGGACCAGCGCTCTGCCAGCCGCCCGGTCGCCAGCGCCAGCGCCAGCGCAAAGACCGCGAGGAAGGCCATCGCGGCGGCCGAGAACACCGTCAGTTGCGCGGTGAAGCCGGTCGGCGGAACCACGCGGTCGGTGCCGGTGGCGTCGGGCCGGGCCAGTCCGCGCCACAGCGCCGCGAGGTCGAGCGATTTCAATGTGCGTTGTTTCACAGGTCCGCCCCCGCCAGTTGCAGCCGCTTCCCGGCAATCCGCAGCACCCGCGCCTGCACCTGCTGCTTGGCGGCGCGGATCAGGTTCATGTCATGCGTGGCGAAAAGCACCGATTTGCCGGAATGGTTCAGCTCGACCAGCAATTGCAGAAGCCGCATCGACATGTCCCAGTCGAGGTTGCCGGTCGGCTCGTCCGCGATGATCAGGTCGGGCGACATGACGACGGCGCGGGCCAGCGCCGCGCGCTGCCGCTCACCACCCGAAAGCGAGGGGGGCAGCGCCCGGCTCAGCTGGGTGAGCTGCACCCAGCTCAGCAGGTCCGACAGCGCCTGCATCTCGACATTCTCGCCCGAGACGATCAGCGGCAGGGCGACATTTTCCGCCACCGGCAGATGGTCGAGGAACTGGGTGTCCTGATGGACCACCCCGACCCGGCGGCGCAGGGCGGCAATCCCGTCGCGGCTAAGTTCGGTCACATCCTGACCGAAGGCGGTCATCCGGCCCGAGCTGGGCAGCAGATCGGCATAGCAGAGCCGCAGGAGGGTCGTCTTGCCCGATCCCGACGGCCCGGTCAGGAAATGGAAGGATCCCGGTTGCAGGCTCAGCGACATGTCGGCCAGCAGCGGATCACCTCCGCTATAGCCAAAGGACAGGTTCTGCATCTCGATCACTGGGACCCCCTTCCGTGCGGGCTTCTTGGCTCGCCCTTCGCGGCTTGATAGAACAGTCTGGCGGCGAATGCGAGATACGAGCCAATGCTCCGGGCCGCGATTGCGACAGGCATGGAATATACCGAATGCGACTGACCTGCCCCCGATGCGGTGCCCAATACGAGATCCCGGATTCGGCGATCCCCGCCACCGGGCGCGAGGTCGAATGTTCCGCCTGCAGCGAGGTCTGGCACCAGCCGGGGACCGCGGCCCCGCCCGCTGCCGGGGAAGTGGAGCAGGCTTCGCAACCGGAGGAAAACTACGACCCCGCCGACCGGCCGGCGCTGCATCGCCCGCTGCACGAATCGATCCTGTCGATCCTGCGCGAGGAAACCGCGCGCGAGCTTTCGGCCCGCAAGGGCGTCGCGGCGGAAGATGCCGAAGCGGGCGATCAGGTCGGCTCCGTCCCGGCGGTGGACGAGGCCCCGGCCCCGGTCGATATCCGCTGGCCCGTCGCCACGGTCATCCTGCCGGGAGAGCCGCTGAAACCCGGTGAGGGCGACGAAGCCGCCGGGGACCAGCCGAATCACGCCGAACCGACCCCGCCCGAGCCACCGGCCGAACCGCGCCTGCCCGATGCCGCCCGGCTGGCCGCGACGCTGCTGCGCCAACCGCAAAGCGAAACCCTCGATGCCGAGGAAGATCCGGGCATCGAAGAGGAGGACGAGGCGAACCGGCCCGTCATCACCGCCGGGATGCTCCAGCGCCCCGACCGCGAGGAGGTGGCGCCGCCCGCCCCTCGGCCCGTCGCGCAGATCCCCCCTGCCGCGCCGCTCGCACGGCAAGCCGCCCCGGCCCCGCGAAAATCGCGGGCGGGCTATGCGGCGGGCTTCGGCCTTGCGGTCCTGCTGGCCGCGGCGCTGGTCGCCTTCTATGCAATGACCTCCCCCGTGGCCGAGGGAGAGGCGGGTTCGACCGTCTCGGACTGGCGCTCAGGGCTCGATCACGGGCGGCTCTGGCTCTCGGACCGGGCGGGCGCGATCTGGACCCGCATCGCGGGCGAGTGACCGGTCAGAAATCGTCAAGCAGCCGACCGAGATAGTCGCGCTCATCGCGCGGGCGCTCGCGCTCGCCGCTGCGGCGGCGGATCTCGTCCTGAAGGTCGCGGGCGCGCCGCGCCGGGTCGGGGCCTTCGGCCAGAGGCTCGCCAGTGCTGAGCTGGCCGCCATTCCCCGCCGTCGAACGCCCCAGCGGGTCCATCGGGGGCTGCCGGCGGAACGCCTCGGCAAGGCCGCGCTGGCCGTTCCTGTCGCCCTCCGGCCCTTCGGGACCGCCCTGCTGCCCGCCGGGCTGCGGCTCTCCCTGCTGGCCGTCCTGCTGGTTCCGGGCCATCATGTCGCCAAGGGCGCGCATCCCTTCGCGCATGTTCTGGATGGCCTGGGCCTGACGCTCCATCGCGCCGGCCTGATCGCCGTCGCGTAGCGCCTGCTCGGCCTCCTCCATCGCCCGGCCGGCATCGTCGAGGTTGCGGCGCGCCTGATCCCCCTCGGCCGTGCCGCGGCCGGGCAGCAATCCGCGCTGGCGGCCCAGATCCTCGCGCAGGGACCGCTGGCGGTCGGCAAGGCTGCCGCCATCCTGCTGCCCTTCGCCCCGCTGTTCGCCCTGCTGGCCCTGCTGCCCGCCGGGCTGCTGCCACTGGCCGTATTGGTCCTGCATCTCGCGCATGGCCTCGTCGGCAAGGTCCTGCTGCTCGCGCAGCGTCTCGGCCAGCTGGTCCATCGGGCGCTGTCGGCCACCCTCGCCGCCCTGACCCTGCGTGACGCGCATGTTCTGCATCATGCGGTTGAACTGCTCCAGCAATTGCTGGGCCTCGGCCATCCGGCCCTCGTTCATCAGGCGCTGGATCTCGTCCATCATCTGCTGGATCTGGTCGCCGGTGATGCGCTGGCCCTGCTGGGGCGAGCGGTCGAAACGCTCGGACGGGTCCCTGCCCTGCTGCGCCAGCATGTCGGTATAGGCGTCGGTCGCCTCGCGCAATTCGTCCATCAGGCGTTGGACCTCGTCCGGGCTGGCGCCATTGCGGATCGCCTCGGAGAGCCGCTCCTGCGCCTGCTGCATCCGTTCGAGCGCATCGGCAAGGCCGCCATCCTCAAGCGCGACGGCGGCGTCCCACAACACCTGCGCCAGCTTGTTGCGCGCCTCGTCGGTCAGGGGGCCGCCCTCCAGCGTGCCGATCGCCCCCTTCAGCCCCTGCGCAAGGTCAGGGTCCATGAAACCGTCGGGCTGCCAGCTTATCGTGCGCAAAATCTGCGCGCTGCGCGGCCCGTTCTCGCGCGACCAGAGGAGATCGCGCCGGATCTCGATCAGCGCCGCCGCCAGCGGATCGAAGAAACGCCGCCCCGGCAGGATCATCGCCACCGGAGGCGAGCTGCCCTTCTGGTCGATCCCGTCCGTCACCTCCAGCGAGACGGTGACGGGCAGGTTGGCCCATGGATGGCGCGAAAGGTCGGTGGTGAGTTGCCCGCGCAAAGCCTTGCGGCTCCCGGTCGCGGGCAAGGGCAACTCGATCTCCAGCGTCTCGCGCGGCTCGGGGGGGATGGTAAGGCCGAAGCGCCGGTCGATCGCCCCCATGTCCAGCGCGATCCGCGCCTTACCGCCGGTGACGCCATTGTCATCCGCCGCCGCGAAGGGCTGGATGAAACGCCCGTCAGCGCGGCGGTCGGGGGCTACCACACGCTCGACCGAGGGCGGGGCGTCGGGGATCACGATGACCGGGAACTGCCGGCCCGCAATCTCGATCAGCCCGTCATGGTCGGCGCTGAATTCGGGCGCGGCCGCCTCGCCTTCGGGCAGGTCGCGGCCGATGGTCTGGGACAGCGCCGCCCCCTCGCCATAGATGCGGAAGCTGAGCTTCGAGCCCTGCGGAAGCTCCAGCTCCTGCCCCTCGGGCAGCGCGTTGAGATAGATGGTCGGGCGGCGGGTATAGGCGGGCGGCTCGGCCCAGCCCTCCCAGCCGGGGCCTGCGCCCGGATCGGGGCGGGCATCCGGCGCGGGCCGGAACGTCGCCCCCAGCGCCGCGATCCCCAACCCCAGCTGGCCGGGGGGGGCAAAAACCAGCGTCATGGCCAGCGCCACGAGGCCGACAAGCCGCAGCCCGACCGGATCAAGCCAGCGCAGCCGGGCATCGGGGATGACGGCGCGGGCCGATGCGGCCTCGCTCTCCATCCGCGCCAGATGCGCCTGCCACAGCGCCTCGGACCCGGCATCGTCGCGGCCGATCGCGACATCGTCGCGCAGCGCGGTCAGCGGGCGGCTTGGCAAGGTCCGGTCTACGCGGGCCCGCGCCTGCTCAATGCTTGGCCGCCGAAAGCGGCGGATGCCCCAGAGTGCCGCGACCGCCGTTGCCAGCAACGCCGCGAGGCCGATCCAGAGCAGCGCGCGGGATGACAGAAGCTCGGCCCCGCCAAAGGCCAGCGCGGCCAGCGACAGCGCCAGAACCACGCCCAGCGGCCAGAATGCTCCGGCCACGGCCTCCCACCACATGCCGGCGCGGGTCAGGCCGACCGCGCGTCTGACGCGGGGGAGGTCGGGACGCTTCATGCGCTGCCGCCCCCCGGTCTTGCGGGGGGCCGGCTGACCTCTGCCGGGGCGAGGCGATGGCGTGTCGAAGCGATCAGGCCCATTCCGGGATGGTATCGCGTCCCAGCATTTCCTCAAGCGTCGGTCGCGCCCGAATGACGGCGAATTGATCCCCGTTGACCAGAACCTCGGGCACGAGGGGGCGGGAATTGTATTCCGAGGCCATCACCGCACCATATGCCCCGGCCGAGCGCAGGGCGACCAGATCCCCCTCGCCGAGACGGGGCAGTTCCACCGCCTTCTCGAAGGTGTCGCCGGTTTCGCAGACCGGGCCGACCACGTCATAGGGCGCGACGGCGGTTCCCGGCGCCTGCTCGATCACCGGGACGATGTCGTGATGCGCGGAATACATCGCCGGGCGGATCAGGTCGTTCATCGCCGCGTCGAGGATCAGGAAATCGCGCCCCTCGCCTTCCTTGAGATAGATCACCGAGGAAAGCAGGATCCCCGCATTGCCCGAGATATTGCGCCCCGGCTCGATCTCGATCTCGCAGCCGAGATCGCCCACGGCGTCGCGAATCACCTGCCCGTATTCGATCGGCAAGGGCGGCGCGTTGTTGTCGCGGCGATACGGGATGCCGAGGCCGCCCCCCATGTCGAGGCGGCGGATGTCATGCCCGTCCGCCCGCAGCGCGCGGGTCAGCTCGGCCATCTTGGCATAGGCGAGGCGATAGGGTTCCAGATCGGTCAGCTGGCTGCCGATATGCATGTCGATGCCCACGACCTCGATCCCCGGCAGGGCGGCCGCGCGGGCA
>Ga0182736_1002711_pt1 | contig 12865 bp, 14 predicted proteins | sample eDN5th30CKraftBY_FD_128882 | JGI IMG/M metagenome (GOLD analysis project Ga0182736, IMG submission 128882) | Enriched backyard soil microbial communities from Emeryville, California, USA - eDNA 5th pass 30_C Kraft BY (version 2) (version 2) | ecosystem: Environmental > Terrestrial > Soil >...
AAAAGACGAGTCCGCGAGCTCGCCGAGATGTTCAGAAATGGGCAGCCGGAGGATATTGCGCTACTTCCCGCCATGGGCGAACCATTATGACGACTCGCCGGAAGAGCATGCGTACGTCAAACCTCGGGCATGATCTCAACCGGACGTTCGCTCAAAGGGTCGATTACAATTCCCGTGTCTTTCAGCAGCTCGATTGAGCGGATCGTCTTCATCACGCTCGGGATGTCACCCTCTATCATCAGATAACCAGCGCGGTTCTTTAGCGCATAGAATTCTTTTATCGATTCGACGCTACGGAAGACAGGGAAAAATCGCATACCGTCGCGTTCGAGCAAGAAAAGCTTTTGTTCGCCGTCATTCGTCTCTCCAAACGGGGTGGAGTAGTAGACGCTGGCCTCAGTGGGCGGCGTTTCGGTCCGCTGCTTTTTCCTTTTGAACAGGCCCATGGGCTCCCTTAATCGCGGCAGCGTTAACGTTGACGACCTGCTGATCATAATCACCCGACCATGCGGCCCCCGCCGCACCGGCACCGCAGACCGATTCCGCCCCTCGACGACATCCTCGACTGGCCTGCACGTGCTGAGCGTTGCCGAGCGCGTCAAATTCCGCGGTACCACCGTTCGCGAACTGGCGCTGGCCGACGGCCCGGCTGGCTGCGCGAACCACTGTGACCTGACCTCGCCCGACCAAACCGGCTGCCTGCTGGATCTGTAGGTTGACCGTGCCAGGCTATAGCCAGCAACCCCGCCTGGCCGAGCGGGCCCCGCTAATATTAGGTCTGCCTAATCGGGGGCTTAGGCGTTAATGCCGGGGGGGAAATCGGTGGGCGCTGTACTGGGGATATCGCTGACGGCGACGCGGGCGGGCCTGGTCGTTCTCGAAGGGGTCGGGGCCGATGCGCGGACAGTGATCCGCGACGCGGTCGCCGTGTCTGCGGGAGGACTGGACGTTGTGGTGGCCGCCGTCGCGCAGGTTGCGTGCACCGCAGCGAGTCGCGGCTACTCGGTGCAGGCCGCTGGTTTGACCAGCACGGTTGACGCCGAACAGCATGCGTTGGACTTGGCAGGGCTGTTAGCCGATTCGGAGCTCGCAGAGATCGTGATGTTCGAGCCGGTCGACGCTGTGGCGGCGCTGGCCGAACTGGTCGTCTCGAGCAGACGATCTCAGCGCGCGACCGTCAGCCTGATCACCGAGGACCAAACCATCGCGGTGCTAGCCGATGGCCGAGACGGCATCCACCACACCGCCGTTTCCCAACACCGCGACGACGACGCGGCTTTGGTCTCGCTGGATCAACTCGTCGCCGACGGGGTACCGGGTGCTGTGTTCGTGATGGTCCCGCACGACCTGGTGGCCGAAGGGTTCCCGGAGCGGCTTGAGCGCGCTCTCGCTCCCCGAACGATTGCGCTGATCGATGCCGAACTGGGATTGGCCCGCGGGGCGGCGCTCGCGGCCGGAACCGCGGCTTTCGTCGGCGCCGTTGTCGGTGAGCCGACTGTTCCTGTGCGACAACGGCTCCACCGCACTGATGCGTTGCTGATCGCAGCCGTGGGGGTGACAGTGCTGGTCGCGGTGATGACGGTGGTGCTGGTGCGCGGGGCGCTGCTGGGAGGCGAATCGTCGCCGCACGTGAACAGCAGTCTCGGTGTCGCCGACAACGAGGATCAGCAGCTTCGGCAGACCCCGCCGCCGGCATCCTCCGCTGTGGCGCCGCCGGTTTCGATTGCGGACGAGGAATCCGCGGCGATGCCACCGGTGTCGGCTCCGGAGCAGGAAGAACCACACTTCGCTGAATCAGGTGAGGCGAGACTCCGAAAGACGACCGAGCCGATCGCCGAATCGGGCCCCGCACCGGTCACACCGCCTGATGCGGCTCCGGCGCCGTCACCCGTCGAGGAGCCGGCGCCGTCGCCGATCCAGGATGCGATCACATTTGTGGAGCAGACCTTCGGCATCGATGTCGACAATGACGGCCTGATCGGCGGCCGCCCAGCAACGCCGGCGCCGGGGCCCGACCACGCGGCCCCCGCCTAGCGCACCACCCCGCCGGACCGGCACCATAGACCGATGCCGCCGCCCCTCGACGACATCCTCGACCGCCTGCACGTGGTGGCGTTGCCGATGCGCGTCAAGTTCCGCGGCATCACCGTTCGCGAACTGGCCCTGATCGACGGTCCGGCCGGCTGGGGCGAGTTCGGCGCCTTCCCCGAATACGACGCGCCCGAAGCGGCGCACTGGCTGGCTTCGGCCCTGGAAAGCGCCTACCACCGGCCGCCCGAGCCCATCCGCGACCGCATCCCGATCAACGCGACCGTGCCCGCCGTCGACGCTGCGCGAGTCCCCGACGTGCTGGCACGATTCCCCGGCGCAACAACCGCCAAGGTCAAGGTCGCCGAGCCCGGCCAGACCCTTGCCGATGACGTCGCGCGCGTCGAGGCCGTCCGCGCCGTGATCCCCACCGTGCGGGTGGACGCCAACGGCGGCTGGAGCGTCGAGCAGGCGGTGCAGGCGGCAAAGGCGTTGGGGCCGCTGGAGTATCTGGAACAACCCTGCGCCACCGTCGCCGAACTCGCCGAGCTGCGTCGCCACATCGGCACCCCGGTCGCCGCCGACGAGAGCATCCGCAAGGCCGAGGACCCGCTGGCTGTCACCAAAGCGGGAGCCGCGGACATCGCCGTGCTCAAAGTCGCACCACTGGGCGGCATTTCAAAGCTCCTAACCATCGCCGGCCAGATCGGCATTCCGGTGGTGATCTCCAGCGCGATCGACTCCGCGGTCGGTATCGCTACCGGACTGCAGGCGGCGGCCGCGCTACCCGCCCTGCAACACGCCTGCGGGCTCGGCACCGGATCACTGTTCGTCGAAGACGTCGCGGAAACGCCGCCACAAATCGACGGCTACCTGCCGGTGCAGCCGATCACTCCGGACCCGGAAAGGTTGCACACCTTGGCCGCCTCGCCGCAGCGGCGGCAGTGGTGGATCGACCGGATCAAGGCCTGCCATCGGCTGCTGGCCGTCTGAGTGCGCATCCGTCGAGTGTGCGGTTTGGTACGAAAAAACGCCGAATTGCGTGCCAAACCGCACACTCGGCGCGCAGGCGCAAGTTGTCGCGTATAGCCGGGCACAACACCACATGGTCGAACCCGCGACACGCCCGTCACCGGCCGCCCACAACTCACACGCTGGGCAGCCGCGCGTCGATCCCGTTCGCGATCGTGACCGCCTCGTCGATGACGTAGAGCTTGCACGCCAACACGTCGATGGCGACGTTGTTGGCCACCCGCAGCGCCCGCTGACACGACCAGCCCGCGCTGTCGTCCTGGTGCTGGGTCATCCACACCGTGGAGTCGACGTCGGTGACCGCATCGAAGGTCCACGGCGTGTCGCCATAGCCGTCCTTGGTGGTGGTGAAGGACCGCTCGCCGCACGGCGCCCACCGGCGGGCGGTCGCCTCGAAAAAGCTCTGCGCATCGGCCCGGTCGGCGAACACCGTGGCCGCCTGGACGACAAAGTGGTCCAGGGCGGCTTCGGAGAGGGTCTGGACGATCGTGGCGGTCCAATTGCTGCCGGCGTAGACCGACTGCTCCACCGGCATCCAGGCGACCATGCAGTCCTGGTCGGGGAATTGCCGCCCGGAGTCGAACATCCGCGAGCGGGAGTCTTTGACCCGCATCCCGGCCGAGCCCATGATGTCGCTGACGGTGGAGGCGTCCAGCAGCAGGTCCGCCAGCATCGACGCTGCCACCGGCCGGGGTCCGTCGTGGTCGGCGGGCACCGCCAGGCCGTCGGTCACCCTCGAACAACCGGCCACCACGGCGCAGGCCAGCACCAGCGTGCAAGCCAACCCCGCGGTCCGTCTCCGCATCACCGTCCCCAGCTGCGCAGTTGCGATCCTGACACCATAAGCGGTCGGTGGGTCGCGTACCTTCACTCCCGTGACCAACCTCGCTTACGACGACCGTAATCAGGATGGCGATCCGGTTCTGTTCATCGCCGGGCGTGGCGGCGCGGGCCGCGGCTGGCATCTGCACCAGGTACGCGACTTCCAGCTCGCCCGGTATCGCCCGATCACCTTCGACAACCGCGGTATCGGCGCCACCGAGAACGCCTCGGGGTTCACCACCGAAACCATGGTGGCCGACACCGCGCAGCTGATCGAATCCCTGGGGGTGGCCCCGGTGCGGATCGTCGCGGTGTCGATGGGCGCCTTCATCGCCCAGGAACTGATGCTGGCCCGGCCCGAATTGGTGAAATCCGCGGTCCTGATGGCCACCCGCGGGCGCCATGACCGCGCCCGGGACTTCTTCTACTCCGCAGAGGTGAAGCTGGCCGAGTCCGGTGTCGACCTTCCCGCCGAGTACGAAGCCAAAGTGCGTCTGTTGGAAAGCTTCTCGCCGAAGACCCTGAGCGACGACGCCGCGATCAAGGACTGGATCGCGATGTTCACCCTGTGGCCGGTCAAGAACACCCCCGGGCTGCGCTGTCAGCTCGACGTGGCGCCGTTGACCAACCGGCTGCCCGCCTACGCCAACATCACCGCACCGGTGTTGGTGATCGGGTTCGGCGACGACGTCGTCACCCCGGCACACCTGAGCCGCGAGGTCGCCGACGCGATTCCGGGCGCGCGGTACCTGGAGATCCCCGACGCCGGCCACCTGGGCTTCATCGAGAAGCCCGACCAGGTCAACAAGGCCGCCTTGGAATTCCTGGCCGAGGTCGACGGCAAGCCGTTCCGCTGGACGCCTCCCCCTCCGACGCACGACTAACCTGATACCAATGACCAACCCCTCGACGGCACAGGCCCGCATCGTCGTCGACGAGCTGATCCGCGGTGGCGTCCGCGACGTGGTGCTGTGCCCGGGTTCGCGCAACGCACCGCTGGCGTTTGCGCTGCACGACGCCGACCGGGCCGGCCGGCTGCGCCTGCACGTGCGCATCGACGAACGCACCGCCGGATACCTGGCGATCGGGTTGTCGGTGGGCGCCGGTGCGCCGGTGTGCGTGGCCATGACCTCGGGCACCGCGGTGGCCAACCTGGGGCCCGCGGTGGTGGAGGCCAACTACGCGCGGGTGCCGCTGATCGTGCTCTCGGCCAACCGGCCCTACGAGCTGCTGGGTACCGGCGCCAACCAGACCATGGAGCAGCTCGGCTACTTCGGCACCCAGGTGCGCGCCACGATCAGCCTGGGCCTGGCCGAGGATGCCCCCGAGCGCATGGATGCCCTCAACGCCACCTGGCGATCAGCGGTGTGCCGAGTTTTGGTGGCCGCCAACGGATCTCGCAGCGCCAACGCCGGGCCGGTGCAGTTCGACATTCCGCTGCGCGAGCCGCTGGTACCCGATGCCGATGATTCGGGAGCGCTGCCGCCGGGCCGCCCCGACGGCCGGCCCTGGACCTACACCCCGCCGGTCAGCTTCGATCAGCCCCTGGAGATCGATCTGACCCCGGACACCGTGGTGATCGCCGGTCACGGCGCCGGGGCACACCCGAACCTGGCGGCGCTGCCCACCGTCGCCGAACCCACCGCCCCGGCACCGCAGAATCCGCTGCACCCGCTGGCGCTGCCGCTGCTGCGCCCGCAGCAGGTCATCATGGCCGGGCGGCCCACCCTGCACCGCCCGGTATCGGCGCTGCTGGCCGACCCGACGGTGCCGGTGTTCGCGCTGACCACCGGGCCGCGCTGGCCGGACGTGTCGGGAAACTCGCAGGCCACCGGCACCCGGGCGGTGACCTCGGGGGCGCCGGATGCGGCCTGGCTGCGCCGCTGCGCCCAGCTCAACCGCAGCGCCAACGCCGCGGTGCGCGAGCAGTTGGCGGCGCACCCGCTGACCACCGGGCTGCACGTGGCCGCGGCCGTCGCCGACGCGCTGCGCCCCGGCGACCAGCTGGTGCTGGGCGCCTCCAACCCGGTGCGTGACGCCGCGCTGGTGGGGCTGAACCCGCAGGGCATCACCGTGCGGTCCAACCGCGGCGTCGCCGGTATCGACGGCACCGTGTCGACCGCGATCGGTGCGGCGCTGGCGCACGAGCGGGACCACCCCGGTGGGCGCACCATCGCCTTGATCGGCGACCTGACGTTTGTGCACGACAGCTCCGGGCTGCTGATCGGGCCCACCGAGCCGACGCCGCGGCAGCTGACCATCGTGGTGTCCAACGACAACGGCGGTGGCATTTTCGAACTGCTCGAGCAGGGCGACCCGCGGTTCGCCGACGTGTCGTCGCGGATCTTCGGCACCCCGCACGACGTCGACGTCGGCGGGCTGTGCCGCGCCTATCACATCGAGTCGCGGCAGATCGAGGTCGAGGCACTGCCCGCCGCGCTCGCCGAACCCGCCGGCGGCATGCGGGTGCTCGAGGTTAAGGCCGACCGGTCGTCGCTGCGGGCACTGCACGCCGCGATCAAGGCCGCGCTGTGAGACTGCCCCGCTTCACATCATGGAAACCGTTGCTGCACAGACTGGTTCGCGGAGAGGGCGTCGCCGCGCCGGGCAGCACGATCGGGCGTCTGCTGCGATGGGCCAGAACCGGCGTGCTGATCATGGTGGCGGTGGTGACGCTGCAGTCGGTGCTGTTGGTGGCCGGCGCCTGGCGCAACGACATCGCCATCGAACGTGACATGGGGGTGGCCGAGGCCGAAGTCCTCAACGCGGGCTTCCGGCGCTCCACCATCGAGTTCGTCACCCCGGAGCGGATCACCTACCGCCCCGAACTCGGGGTGCTCTATCCCTCCGAATTAGCAACCGGGATGCGCATTTACGTCGAATACGACAAGTCCGACCCCGACCTGGTGCGCGTGCAGCACCGCACCGCGGTACTGGCGATCATCCCGGCCGGCTCGATCGTGGTGATCGCCTGGCTGGTCGGAACCGCGGCGCTGGCCGGGTTGGCCGTCGTCGAACGACGCTGGGTCCGCGGCTAACGCTCCTGCACCAGCCGGTCCAGCCAGCCGGCCTCGTCGGTGTCGACGACCGTTCTGGTGGCGACATCGAAAACCGTTGGGGTGCCGGGGCTCCCCGGGTTGGCCGCCAGCAGCTGCACACGGTTGAAGGCGTTCATCGACGTCGGCTCGACGGCCGGCTGTCCGGTGGCGATCCGGTCCACCACGTGGGCGGGCAGGCCGGCCTCCCGGGCGGTGGCCGCGATCTCCTCCAGGTCCGGCGTGCCGCCCTTGCGGTACAACGCGGACACGAACCTCTGATAGGTCGCGGCGTCGGTGGCCGGATCGGCGGCGGCCATCAGCGCGTTGCCGACCCGGGCGGAGGTGTCGTTGCCCCGGCGGGCGTCGAGAAACGTCATCCACCGGTAGGTGACCGCGACGTCCCCGGCCGCCAGGTGCCGGCCCAGCGCGTCCCCGGAGTCCGCCTCGAATTTCGCGCACTCCGAGCACTGCGGGTCGCAGAAGATCTCCAGCTGCACCCCGGCGTCCGCCGAGCCGGCCAGCACACCGAAGTGATCAGGCGCCAGCGCGGTGCCCGGCGCGCCGGGTTCGGCAAGCGCTGGAGCTGCCAACGCCGCGCCGAACGTCACCAGTGCTGCCAATGTGCCCAGCCAAGACCGCATTCCACGACCCTATCGGAGGCGGGTAGCGTCGACACCGTGAGCCGCGCGAGCCTGGACAAAGATCCCCACGCGGTGGCATCGATGTTCGACGGCGTCGCGCGCCGCTACGACCTCACCAACACGGTGATGTCGCTGGGCCGCGATCGCGCCTGGCGGCGGGCCACCCGTAAAACACTCGGCCTGCGGCCGGGGGAGAAGGTGCTGGACCTGGCCGCCGGCACCGCGGTGTCCACCGTCGAGCTGGCCAAGTCCGGGGCATGGTGCGTGGCCGCGGACTTCTCGGTCGGGATGTTGGCCGCCGGCCGCAAGCGGGATGTACCCAAGGTCGCCGGGGATGCCACCAAGCTGCCCTTCGACGACGCGGTGTTCGACGCGGTCACAATCAGCTTCGGGCTGCGCAATGTCGTCGACCACACCGCGGGCCTGCGGGAGATGGCCCGGGTGACCAAACCCGGTGGGCGGCTGGTGGTCTGTGAGTTCTCCACCCCGAGAATCCCGGTGTTCGCCACGGTCTACAAGGAGTACCTGATGCGCGCACTGCCGGCGGTGGCCCGGGCGGTGTCAAGTAACCCGGAGGCCTACGTGTATCTGGCCGAGTCGATCCGGGCCTGGCCGGATCAAGCGGCGCTGGCCGAGCAGATCACCGCGTCGGGATGGTCGGACGTGCAGTGGCGCAACCTCACGGGCGGCATCGTCGCCCTGCACTCGGCCCGCAAGCCGCAGTAGTCCGGCCCTACGCCGGCGGGTCGAACCGGAAGACCGAGATGCGCCCGGCCAGCGCCTCGACCTCGTCGGGCGTGCCGTTGACGACCAAGCCCGCCTGTTTGAGGAAGCGGACGCCGACCGGCACCTGCGTCGGAAACGCCCGCAGCACCGGGCGGGCCGCCTCCGGTGACAGCTCGACGATGCGCACCGGCCGCTTCTTACGGCCGTGGGCGAGCGTGCCCGAACCGGCCGCCCGAGCATTCAGGGCCCAGTCGGCGTTCGGGAACCCCGCCACGGTGTAGAGCTGGCCGTCGTGGGTGAACGGCGTCATCGGTGTGCTGCGTGGCTGACCGGACTTGCGCCCCGGCACCGTCAGCACCATCGGCGGACCGGTCGGAATCCCCAGCTTCTGCAGGCCGATCATCACCTTGTTGACCGGCTTGAGCCAGCGTGGCGGCTTCGGGGTAGCCATGGCGTTCAGCCCAGGTGCGCCGAGAGAAGCCAGCCCGCAGCCGATTTGCGGCCGTTAGCCTCGTCGCGCAGCCCGACGCCGCCGAATCCGGCGAAGTTGTCGGGGAACACCGCGTGCAACCGCGCCGGCTTGATCTCGTCGATCACCCAGTACTTCGACACCACGTCGCGCAGCTCGTCTTCGGTCACCGCGAACGGCGGACCCTCGGGGATAACGGACTTGTCGAAGACCAGCACGAAATACGATGCGCCGGGTGCTGCGGCGCGCACGATCGAGCGCTGATAACCGTCGCGGGCCTCCACCGGGATCGAGTGGAACAGCGTGCTGTCGACGATGGTGCCGAACCGGCCGTCATAGCCGGTGAACGTGCTGATGTCGGCGACCTCGAAGGTGGCGTTGGTCAGGCCCCGCGCGGCGGCCTCGCGACGCGCGAGGTCGATGGCGGTGGGTGAGCTGTCCAGGCCGACGGTGGTGTGGCCCCGTTCGGCCAGATACAGCGAGATGGCGGCCTCGCCGCAGCCGACGTCGAGGACGTCGCCGTGGAACTTGCCCTGCTCGATCAGGGCGGCCAGCTCGGGCTGGGGCTCACCGATGCTCCACGGTGGTTTGGCGCCCAACCCCATTTGCTCGGATTCGCCGCGGTAGGCGGCGTCGAACTGGAGATCCAATGATTCGCTCATCTACCCGGTATATCAACGAGGCTGATATATGTCAATGGTCCTGATATTGCGCTGGTTCAGGAGAACGGGCGGCGACGGTCGATCAGCCGCGACATCCGGCCCCCGCCCCGCCAGGCCCGCGCCACCAGGTCGGCGTCGTCGTCGGTGACCAGGTTGGCCATCACCCGCACCGCCACCCGCATCAGCGTCGTCGAGCGCATCGCCAGCGGACCGGTGGCCGGCAGGAACTTCGGGAAGGTCAGCAGCAGCGCCAGCCGCCGCGCCACCGAGAACCCGCGGGCGTAGCGGGCGGCCAGCAATTCCGGCCAGGCGTGGGTGAGGTCCGGGCAGTCCAGTGACTCGGCGGCCAGCCGCCCGGTCTCCAGCCCGTAGTCGATGCCCTCGCCGTTGAGCGGGTTGACGCAGGCCGCGGCGTCGCCGATCAGCATCCAGTTCGGCCCGGCCACCCCCGAGACCGCCCCGCCCATCGGCAGCAGCGCGCTGGCCGGGGCCTTCACCGGGCCCTCGAAGCCCCACTCGTCGCGGCGCAGGTCGGCGTAGTAGGACATCAGCGGGCGCAGCGCGACATCGGCGGGCCGCTTGACGGTGGCCAACGCGCCGACGCCGATGTTCACCTCGCCATTGCCCAGCGGGAAGATCCACCCGTAGCCCGGCAGCACCGCCCCGTCGGGCGAACGCAGTTCCAGGTGCGACGTGAGCCAGGGTTCGTCGCTGCGCGGTGAGGCCAGGTAGCCGCGGGCGGCCACCCCGTACACCGTCTCCTGATGCCATTGCCGGCCCAGCACCCGGCCCAGGGTCGAGCGGGCGCCGTCGGCGACGATCAGCGCCCGGCAGGCTACCTCGGTGCCGTCGGCGAGTACCACCGCGCGCACCCGCCCCGACGAGTCGTGATGGACGCCGACGGCCTTGACACCCAATCGCATCCGGGCCCCGGACTCCTCGGCGACCTTGCGGATCCGTTCGTCGAGTTCGGTGCGGGGCGCGGCGCTGCCCGTCGAGGGGAAAGACGGGCCGGGCCAGTCCACCTGCACCTCGCCGCCGAAGCCGGCCATCCGCAGGCCCCGGTGCCGGATGTGGCTGTCGAGCCACTCGCCCAGCCCCAACAACTCGAGCTGCTCGACCGCCCGCGGGGTCAGTCCGTCACCGCAGGGTTTGTCCCGCGGGAACGTGGCCGTGTCGAGCACCAGCACGTCTCGGCCCGCCCGGGCGGCCCAGGCGGCCGCCGCCGACCCCGCCGGTCCGGCGCCCACTATCACCACCTCGGCCACCGTCTGAGCGCTGGAGTTCACACTGACCAGTATGTTGGAGCCGTGAGGACACCGGCGAGTGTGGTGGCGGGGCTGGATTTCGGGGGCTTGGGCGACCCGGCGTTCGCGGGCAATGTCCGCGACGGGGTGGCGCGCATCGAAGAGCTCATGGACACCGAGTTGCGCGGCGGCGACGCGTTGATGACCGAAGCCGTCACCCACCTGTTCGACGCCGGGGGAAAGCGTTTCCGTCCGTTGTTCACGGTGCTGTCCGCCCAGCTCGGGCCGGAGCCGGACGCCTGGCAGGTGACGGTGGCCGGCGCGGTGATCGAGCTGGTGCACCTGGCGACGCTGTATCACGACGACGTGATGGACGAGGCGCAGATCCGCCGCGGGGCGCCCAGCGCGAACGCGCGGTGGGGCAACAGCATCGCGATCCTGGCCGGTGACTACCTGTTCGCGACGGCGTCGCGGCTGGTGTCGCGGCTGGGGCCGGAGGCGGTGCGGATCATCGCCGAGACCTTCGCCCAGCTGGTGACCGGGCAGATGCGCGAGACCCGCGGGGCCGCCGAGGGGATCGACGCGATAGAGCACTACCTCAAGGTGGTCTACGAGAAGACGGCCTGCCTGATCTCGGCGTCCGGCCGGTTCGGTGCGACGTTCTCCGGCGCCGACGACGATCAGATCGAGCGGCTGGCCCGACTGGGGGGTGTCGTGGGCACCGCGTTCCAGATCTCCGACGACATCATCGACATCGACAGCGATCCCGACGAGTCTGGGAAACTGCCCGGCACCGACCTCCGCGAAGGGGTGCACACCCTGCCGGTGCTCTACGCGCTGCAGGAGACCGGCCCGGACGCCGAGCGGCTGCGTACGCTGCTGGCCGGCCCGGTCACCGAGGATGCGGTGGTGGCCGAGGCGTTGGGGCTGCTGCGCGCGTCTCCGGGCATGGTGCGGGCCAAGGAGACGGTGGCCGAGTATGCCGCGCAGGCCCGAGCCGAGTTGGCCGCGCTGCCCGACTGCGTCGGCCGGGCGGCACTCGCCGGCCTGGTCGACTACACCGTCAACCGCCATGGCTGAGCACAATGCGGAACCCGGGCTGCGCCCGAGGCGTTAAATGAGCAAGACGGCGGTTCTCCGAGGAGGAAGTCGATGACCTGGCACCCGCATCGCAACACGGCGAAGACGTTCTTGCTGCTGTTCGTCATGTCGGGGTTGATCGTGCTGGTCGGTCGGGCCTTCGGGCCCTCGATGATGTGGGTGGCGGTGGTGTTCGCCGTGGCGATGAACGCCTACACCTACTTCAACAGCGACAAGCTGGCGCTGAGGGCGATGCGGGCCCAGCCGGTCACCGAGGTCCAGGCGCCGGAGATCTACCGGATCGTGCGCGAGCTGGCCACCGCCGCCCACCAGCCGATGCCCCGGTTGTACGTCAGCGACACCAACGCCCCCAACGCATTTGCGACCGGCCGCAACCCGCGCCACGCCGCGGTGTGTTGCACCAGCGGCATCCTTCGGCTGCTCAACGAGCGCGAGCTGCGTGCAGTCCTGGGCCACGAGCTGTCGCACGTCTACAACCGCGACATCCTGATCTCCTGTGTCGCCGGCGCCCTGGCGTCGGTGATCACCGGGTTGGCCAACATGGCGATGTTCTTGGGCAACCGCCGCGACGGCAACCCGCTGGCGATGCTGCTGGTCGCCTTGGTGGGGCCGCTGGCGGCGTCGATCGTGCGGCTGGCGGTGTCGCGGTCGCGGGAGTATCAGGCCGACGAGTCCGGCGCCGTACTGACGGGTGACCCGCTGGCGCTGGCGTCCGCGCTGCGCAAGATCTCCGACGGGGTGCAGGCCGCCCCGCTGCCGCCCGAGCCCGAGCTGGCCAGCCAGTCGCACCTGATGATCGCCAACCCGTTCCGGGTGGGCGAGAAGGTCGGGCAGCTGTTCTCCACCCACCCGCCGATGGCCGACCGGATTCGCCGGCTCGAGGAGATGGCGCGGGGGTAGGGCCGCCCATCCCTGGCGCCACACTCGGCGGCTGCCCATCCCAGCGCCCGACTCGGCGGCTGCCCATCCCAGCGCCCCACCCGCCACTTCCGTCCCCGCGCCTGGGGATAGATGTCTTGTCGAATCGGATAGCGCATGCGCTACTACCGGCCATGAACCACTACACGTATCGAGCCGAATGGTCGCGCGAGTACGACCG
>Ga0182736_1002712_pt1 | contig 12860 bp, 15 predicted proteins | sample eDN5th30CKraftBY_FD_128882 | JGI IMG/M metagenome (GOLD analysis project Ga0182736, IMG submission 128882) | Enriched backyard soil microbial communities from Emeryville, California, USA - eDNA 5th pass 30_C Kraft BY (version 2) (version 2) | ecosystem: Environmental > Terrestrial > Soil >...
AAAAAAGCAGTAAGTTTCATAGCCAGTATTAATTGCTGTATAGACGGCCATTTGCATAGGATGGCCTTTGAAATAAATTTCATTACTTTTGTTTTAGTTTGGGTTAAATAAATATTGTTCACCAATGTGGAGATAACTCCAAGCTTTTACCGGGGGGTGCTACCAACACTCCTCGTTTTTGCTTATTTTGCTGTCGAGGTCATTTTTTCATAATTTATTTTTTTAATGATAAGGTAATACAATGCTGCGCTGATGCAGATTCGATTAGTTTTTAATATGGATTTTTCTTCCTTCTATTTCATAATTAACGCCCGTATAAGCCAGCATATTTAGTAAACCGCTTAAGTTTACGTTTCTGGAAACGCTACCATTGAATAGCTTTTTGGCGTGTTCATTATCGTAAGTTACTTCTATATCATACCAGCGCGCAACCTGTTCCATCACTTGCTGAATACTGGCATCTTTAAATCGAAAAAGACCATTCTTCCAGGCAATTTCCGTCTCGATATCGACATGGTCTATCAGCTTAAGTTGCTTGTTTTTGGTCAGTTGTACTTGCTGACCTGGTTTTAATAATTGCGTTTGCTGCCCGCTTTTTATTTTAACTGCTCCATTTATAAGGGTAGTTTTTGGAGTACCATCCTCGCCATAGTCTGCCAAATTGAAATCAGTACCTAAGACTTGTACTTCCATCTGTGCTGTAGTTACCCTGAAAGCCTGCTGGGTATTTTTTGCGATTTCGAAATAGGCCTCTCCTGCCAGCACTACACTTCTTTTGGTACCGTTAAAATGGGAAGGAAACTTTAGGGAACTTTCGGCATTTAGCCATACTTTGCTGCCATCGGGAAGGACTAACTGATATTCTCCGCCCCTTGGTGTGGAGATGATGTTCCAATCGTCGGGGTCTGCCGCTCTTGTAGTTGCATGGCCAGTCTCAAAAACTAGCTGGCCATCGCTAATCTTTCTTATAGCCGTACTGCCGTTCTGCGCCAGGATCCCATTTGGGGAATTGGTCAGTACAATGGTAGTGCCGTTGCCCATGGTCAACGTAGCTTTGGTGCCACCAGGAGAAATATCAGCGGGTTGTTGTGCTATACTGTTGGATGGTAGGGCTTGTTGGTTTGTTTTCTTTCGAAAGAAAATCAACCCGAAGGCTAAACCGACAAAAATGGCTGCAGCTGCTGCTTTCAAGAATAAATGATGGATTTTTTTGGGTCGGCGATTTTCCAGTGCCTGTTGGGCTTTGCCCTGTTCGATAATATTGGCCAGTATAGCTTCGCTTCGCAACTCGGCCATAAGGGATGCCGGCACAGGGGTATTATCGTATATGTGTTCTAAAATTTGGGCGATTTCTTCCTGATCAAGTGTATCCAATAGCCTTGATAATTCGTCTAGCTCTGCTGATTTGATCGTTTTTTGCAGGTAGCGTTTTAACAATAAAGAAAATCTTTCGGTAGCCTCGTTCATGTTGGGTATACTGGTTAATGGCAACGCCTTATCATGCGCTGTTACTAGAGAGACAAAAAAATTGAAAAAAAGGGGGTAGGGAAGAAAAAGAAATTAAAATTTTATTTTCGCTACGATGAGTGCCAGGATATAGATATGTTTTTTAACATAACTGATAATGGTGCCGGTAGCGAGTTTAAGGTAGCTTTTAACCGTTTCTTTAGAAATGCCCATACGATCTGCTATTTCGGTATATTTTAAGCGTTGGTGCTTGCTTAGTAAATACACTTTTTGCTGCTGTGGAGGGAGTTCATCAATGGCTTTATCCAGCAAGGCATGATAGCTGGACGTGTTTTCTTCGGAATGCTTGCTGTTGCCTTCTTCCTGCAAATAGCGCTTCATGGCTTTTTCTTTGACAACTTGCTTTAAACAGTTTAGGCTATGGTTTTTTGATACGGTAAACAGGTATGCTTTGAAATTTAGGACTGCTGTAAGCTGCGCACGGTTGATCCATATTTTTAAGAAAACATCTTGTACTACTTCTTCTGTTAATTCATAGGAATCGGTTAAGCTATATACAAAAGCAGCTAAAGGGGGATGGTAACGGCGAAAGAGGAGGGAGAAAGCCTGTTCGTTGCCCCCAGCTACTTGTGCTATTAACTCTTGTTCCTCTAAATCCATTAGGTTGGCGCGTTTGGTTACAGCAAAAGTATACAATCGCTAGAGAAATCCAAAGTAACCTAAGATTTATACCCACAGATAATTCGGATTGCTTGTTGAACGCTTAAATGCATGTTTCACACGGTGCTGATTTTATGAAAAGAATATGACAAAAATTTTTGTGATGGTGTATGATTTACACTATCTTTGTGCCATCATAATTTAGGTTTATAATTGGTTAGTTAAGATCCTTCAATCTCCCCGGTTGAAGGATCTTTTTTTATGAATAGCATCTCATTTCAAATATTTTTGCGGTATCTTTTTGGCTTCATTATGCTTAATGCATGACAGTCCTCTTATTTAGGATAAATAGTTATAACTTAAAGAAAATCTTATTTTTATACAGCCAGTAACATAAATACCACTCGGCCACCAGTGCAGCCAAAGCGCTCATTATATTGGCCAGGGCAGTGTTTAACCCCATAGCCATGGCGGGTTGGCCAATAAAAATGTGAATAAAACCATTAAACCACTGTGCGCCAACTGTCTCAAAGAAAAGATAAATGAAAATAGCGTTCATGCCTACCACCGTACATATCCAGGCATATCGGTTATACGCCTTGATGTCTGTAAGCCAGTAGATACCTAACAAGATCAAGATAACCCATCCTCCCGACGCAAATACGAAAGCACTAGTGCTGATACGTTTGATAATGGGCGTAATGTGGCTGAGATCTAAGGCAAAACCGATGATTAGGCAAAGGACTCCCGCAATAAAGAGGATGCTCATCTTACGCCGTTGTGGTAGTTTGCTGATCAGCAATTTACCTGCCAATACGCCCCAGATGGTATGCGCTGCCGTAGGGATGGCATTGATGGCTACCCAACCATCACTGTTGATCTTCCCCATCAACATCATATCCATATAATTGCCAAAATTATGGCCATCTACAAATGGTTGCTCAAAGCCTGGGATATGGATAGTGCGGTAAAGTACTTCTGTTAGTACCAGCAATAGGATGCTGATAAGCAATTGCGCTTTTCCAGATAATCGGATGATAAGATAGGCCACCATGGTGGTAAAGGCAAGTTGCGTTAGCACGTTCCATAGTTCCCAAACTAATGCTCCGGCATACACGCAGTGCAAACCTACGCCACACAACATTAAACGTAAGCAGCGCCAAGAAACTTTACTTAGGTTTGCCTGCCAGCTAATGCCCTTTTGCAGGTTTTTGTTATAAGAGAGGTATAACGCGGCACCCGCCATGAACATGAAGGCGGGCTGAACCAGATCCCAAAAATGTAGCCCATGCCAATGATGGTGAAAAAATTGCATTAACAGGCGATTGTCTGGTAATGCATGGTGCAGAGAATCGTATAATCGACAGCTTTCTGCCGCCAGTAAAATCATGATAATTCCTCGCATGATGTCTAACGACTGTACGCGTTTAACGGTCTGTTCCATTAGCTCATTATTTTATTTTTTTAGTCTTCTATATTCGGATCGTTGTTTTCTACTATCATAAGGAATAATATTTGGTCTGTATATAGCTTGCAATGCTGCTGATATTGAACACCAAAATAATGCTTTTTAAACGAAATGCTAATTTTTATTTAAGCAAATGGATTTATTCCTTCTATAAATCATTGAATAAATAACAGCGTATTTAGCCAATGAAGCTTAATAATATTTGTACCCAACCATTCATATTTGTAATAGCCATATGTTAAAAGAGTATAAAACTTAAATAGATTTAAAGTTCGAAAAAATGCAAATGAAACCTGCCTACCGAAGGCAGGTTTCATTGCCACTTAAAAACAATTTGCTCTAATGAAAAATAATAACCTAATGAAATATGTACAATTATGGAGTTTGGTATTTCTGCTGATTGGTACGGTACTGCCTGTGAATGGCCAGCAAATGATGCATGGGCTATCGCTGGAAAAGATTAAACGTGTGTTGTTCTTAGGGAATAGTATCACCTATGCTGGTGGCTATGTCAATATGTTTGAAACCTATTGCATTGCTAAGTTTCCAAACCATCAATTTGAAGTTATCAACGAAGGATTACCTAGCGAAACCGTTTCCGGATTGAGCGAACCCAATCACGCTGATGGAAAATTTCCCCGGCCCTGCCTTTTTACCAGACTACCCCTCGTCCTTAAAAAAACGAAAGCAGATATAGTATTTGCTTGCTATGGAATGAATGATGGTATCTATCTACCGTTTGATGAAAAACGTTTTGAGGCATATAAGATAGGAATGATGAAGTTACATGACACCTTGGAGGCTTCCGGTATCAAACGGATAATTTTTGTAACGCCTCCTGTTCATGACGATCAATCAGTAGGAGTGGAGGGATATAACAAGGTGTTAGACCGTTATGCGGAATGGCTCTTGACACAGCGGAAGGAGAGGAATTGGGAGGTAGTTGATCTTCATTTTCCGATGAAGGAATATCTGGTGAATAGAAGAAAAATCGAACCTGATTTTAAATTGGCTAACGATGGGGTACATCCAGGTGAACTCGGACATTGGTTGATGGTTAAGCCGATGCTGCTGTATATCGGAGCGGATGAACTCCGGGATATGCCCACATGGGACGATTACCTGAAGAGTAATTCCCTTCTGCCTAAGTTATATGATTTGGTAAGTAAACGCCAAGCGAAAATGAAAGATGCCTGGCTCACATCTACCAAACATGATCGACCGGGCATGACGCTTGGTTTGCCTATGAACGAGGCACGGAGGCTTTATGATGATATGGAGAAGAAGATTCAGCAATTGCTACGATGATTTTGTCCATAACTATCGGGTTAAATTATAACGTTTGTAATGCCAATATTCTTTTTTATAAACGAAGCAATCATACCGTAAATCTCCCTATTGTTTTGCCTAAGGAGCCTTATGCGGAATATGTAATTTACTTAAAAATGTCACATTTTTGAGAAATTAGTCCTATGTTTGTGTATTATTAGCAAACGTAATGGTAGATACACAACAAAAAATTATAGATGCCGCTATTGCGGTTTTTAACGATGACCAGTCTGCCCCGTTGGAGAAAGTGGCCGAAAAGGCAGCGGTAACGCGAAGAACATTACACCGGTATTTTAAGGATAGAAATGAACTGATTGCTTTTTGCGCCGAAGATATACAGAAAAACTGTAGCAAGGCGATGACGGCTGCTTTGGCAAGCTCAGACGACCCGTTGGCGCAACTGGAACAGATGCTATATGCTGGCATAGCATGCGGAACCAAATATGCAGCCTTTCATAAACTACATAATAGTGAAGGACACCAACATCAGCACAGTAACCAAAATTGTGCGGAATATGATAGCTTGTATAAACACTATGAAGAGATAATTGCCAAATTACAGGATAAGGGAAGAATAAATAAACAACTTACTACCCAATGGATTTATACATTTTTTACAGGAGTAGTCAGTACTACGGTTAATGCGGATAGAGCAGGTACGGTGGCGAAGCAAAGCTTAAGGCAGTTTGCTTGGTTCTCGTTCAGTAAAGGGATAGGTATTCAATAAATTTTAGCAAACATGGAAGAAAACAATAATTTTGAGGCGATAATCGTTGGCGGCAGTTATGCTGGACTAGCGGCTGCGATGAGTTTAGGACGTGCAGTCCGTAGGGTGCTCATAATTGATGGCGGGAAACCCTGTAATCGCCAAACCCCACATTCCCATAATTTTCTTACGCAAGACGGCAATACGCCGGCCGCTATTGCTGCTTTAGGTCGCAAACAGGTATTGGCTTACCCAACGGTGCAGTTTAAGAAAGGGGATGTTGTTGCTGTAATGGGGGGGAACTTGCACTTCCAGGTAAAAACAGACGCGGGGAAATTATTTCAAGCTAAGAAGGTGCTTTTTGCAACAGGTATTAAAGATGAAATGCCAGCCATCGATGGTTTTACTGCCTGTTGGGGTATTTCGCTTATCCATTGCCCTTATTGCCATGGCTATGAATACAAAAATGAAAACACGGGAGTGCTTGTCAATGGTGAAACGGCTTTGGAGCGGGCAAAACTTCTCCATCAATGGACGAAACGGCTCACTATATTCACGAATGGACCATCAGCCATTCCTGCGGAGCATAGTATACAGCTTGCGGATATGGGTATTCCCATCATAGAAAAACCATTGCAACGTATCGTACACCACAATGGTCATCTTAATCAGCTATTATTTGTTGATGGTTCTGCAAGTGAGCTTAAAGCACTTTATGCAGGTGTTCCTTTTAAACAGCATTGTCAGATCCCAGCAGAAATGGGATGTGAATTAACGGATAAAGGGCATATTCAGGTAGATCAATTCCAGCGCACAACTGTGCAGGGTATTTTTGCTGCCGGCGATAATGTAGCATTGTTCCGCTCAGTTGCTGTTGCAGTAGCTGCAGGCACCACGGCTGGAGGTTTTATTAATCACGAATTACTGGAGTAGTAGTGTTATGCCTATTATTCGTCTTGGCCAACAGCACCCGAAAGTTATTTCAGTCTCCTAAAGCCGATCTATCAAGCGCAAATTATTTGGCAGTGAAATGATATAAGATGCTTGCTTCTAATGTCTACTATGTGTACTTTTGACACTAGGTATAAAAGGAACAGAACATGACGAAAATAAAAGCGGTTTTTTTTGATATAGATGGTACGTTATTAGGCTTAAAGAGTAAAGAAATTGCTCCTTCTACACTAGAAGCTATCCACTTGTTAAAGAAAAAGGATGTACAGGTTATTGTATCTACCGGACGTTCTTACAGGCATGCCAAATTTCTTAAGGCTCATGGCTTTGATAGTTTTATTACCTTCAATGGCAGCTATTGTGTGGCAGAAGACAACGAAGTTGTTTTTAAACATGTCATTGATGCTAGCGACATACAATTGCTCCATGATCATTTGCATGTCGATGAATTTCCGGTGGGCGTGATGACAACCGATGACTCCTTCATCAGCCACGTTACGGATGAGGTTACTACCGTTTTTGATATGCTTAAATTGCAAGTACCCCAAGCTATGCCTTTTGCTGATGCTTTGAACAAGGAGGTGCTTCAACTCAATCTTTTTGTAGACGAAGTTAAAGAGCAATTTATTATCAATAAAGTATTTAAACGATGCGAATCGAGCCGTTGGTGCCCAGTATTTATTGACGTAAATGCCAAAGGCATCAGTAAACAGATTGGGATGGAGCATTTTTTGTCACGTTATGGTATAGACAATACACAAACGATGGCCTTTGGTGATGGCGGTAATGATATCCAGATGTTGCAGGCCGCTCGAATTGGCGTGGCCATGGGCAATGCAGGCAAAGCAGTGAAACAGGTTGCCGATTATGTAACCACCACCGCAGAAGAAGATGGTATTTGGCACGCGCTGAAATTATACGACCTAATTTAATAGAATATCTTCCACCACTAGCAACTCACAACTCTCAATCTACAGCTCGCAACTCGTCAATAAAAAAAACAAAATCAAGGGATAATTGAGAGATTTTTTATATAATTGCATTATTTTTATTCATTCTAAATAAATTGATGTTATCTTCTGTTAAAGAACAGAGATAGAGGCACTATTTTGATATGTACAGTACTGTTTTTCTTTTATTGTTTGCAGCGTTCTATTTGTTTTATAATCTATCAGCACGTATTAAAATAACGGATAAGCCCACTTTCTTAACCTATTTAACACAACGTCCGCGTTTAAGCCGCCAGATTGGTTTAGGCTTGGTGATCGTTGCCTTTGCAGTACTGATTACGCAATTGGGAGTGGGTGCGGGAATTTTCGGCCTCATAGTGGCGCTAATGGGGGTGGGTAGTTTAATCGTAATCTTAACGCCTTTTCGTTATTTCCGGTTGATATACCTGCTCCTGATTTATGGCTGTATTGTGGTCTTTGAAGTTTTGATTTTCTAATTATGCCTGCTAAAAAAAAATACCTTACTACTTCTATTTTACAGCGCTGGTTGAAAATAACCGCTGGCTTTTTTGGCGGATACGGGGTGATGATCACGTTCTTTTTAATGCTGACCTATTTTTTTGAACGAAAAAATGTATTAATCACCGGCGTTGTTGCTGGTTACATCTTGTGGGCTGTGTTGCTATTATTCGCCTTTCTGTCTAAATCGGGATGGAAAATCTGGATAATTTATCTAGTATTAATCCTGCTTTTCTCATTGCCTTATCTTCTGCATACCAAGCCTTATGAATAACAGAAACTATAATATCTATTTTCATACACATACCATCAGCGGTATTATCATAGCTGCTCTGCTTTACGTTATTTTCTTTGCCGGTTCGTTTTCTTTTTTTAAAGATGAAATTAGTGCCTGGCAAAGCAATACATCGTACGTAAAAAACAAAGAGCTGGCATTGAATTATAGTTTGTTGTTAGATTCCCTCGATCAAAAATATGATCTTCACGGCAGAGACCTTGCTTTTTACCTGTATCCTAATACCTCAACTTCTTATGTAAGCATGGAGGCTTCAAAGGATACAGTTAATAATTTGAAAGCAAAGGAAACTGCCTATATTGGTTATGACTTTGTGAAACAAAAGGAAAGCTCCTATGCAGAAACCTATGATTTGGGGGAATTTCTCTATCGCCTACATTTTCTGGCACAGCTTAATCAAGCTATACCACTTCGTGTCGGTTATCCAGTTGGTTATTTGATAGCTGGTTTAGTTTCTTTTCTGTTTTTATTTGCGCTGATTACCGGGCTTTTACTCCATTGGAATAAAATGGTGTCGAATTTTTACGTCTTCCGCCCTTGGGCAAAATGGAAGACGGTGTGGACAGATTTGCATACCGTTTTGGGCGTTATTGGCTTTCCCTTTCAGTTTGTTTTTGCTTTTACGGGAATTATTTTAATTGTTAATACTGTTTTTCTTACACCTTTTAGTCAGTTGCTCTATAAAGGTGATATGGAAAAGGTCTTTCAGGAATTGGAGTATGGCGCATTAGTAGAGGCACCCTTTGTGAATAAACCATTGGATAAGCATATTAATATACAGCAATACATCGATCGTACACAACAACTGTGGCCAAATGCATTTATAAACCGCGTAACGATCAAAAACTATGGTGACGAAGGGATGATGCTGGCAGTTGAATCGGAGGCAGATCATCGACGGAGTTTTGCAGGTACGGGAGAAGTGCTCTATGAGCTGAAAACCGGTAAAGTCTTGAAACAACGTTCGCCCTACGATACGCCAACTTATATCGCAAGTATAAAAAGCTTCATTTATCGCTTGCACTACGGAGATTATGGTGGATATTTTGTAAAACTGGCCAATTTTATTTTGGGTATTACGGGTTGTGTGGTTATTGTTTCAGGCATCTTGATTTGGTTGGTTGCCCGTGAAAAAAGTAGTACTCCTGCATATAAACGGAAATTTAATTTTTGGTTGTGCAATATTTTCTTAGCGAGCTGCCTAACAATGTTTCCGGTTACAGCCTTCTCATTTGTGGTTGTCAAAGCACTGGGAAAGGTAGATCAACGTATGATTTATCAAGTCTATTTTTACTCCTGGCTGATGCTTTCACTTTACTATATCGCCCGAAGAAACCTCAACCGTACCAACCGCGAAACACTACTATTGGGAGCTATATTTGCTTTTGCAGTGCCTATTGCCAACGGCATCTGTACCAACAACTGGCTCTGGAATACCTGGATGCAGGGTGCGAGAGATATCTTTTTTATCGACCTGCTCTGGCTTATATTGGGTGCTTTGGCACTATGGGCTTATCGAAGAGTAAGACAGAAGCAAGCCTAAATCGAGCTAAAGTTCATGCAAATATCGCTTAACATTAAACAATTTTAGGTAAAGGACTAGCTAAATTAAAATTTAATGTATATTAGTACTAGCTAAAGATTTGCCTCATGGACCAGAAGATTATAAACTTATACGATCAGTATACGCATAGCCAGATTAATAGAAAGGAATTTATGAGAAAGCTTGCGGTATTAACCGGGAGTACCTCATTAGCCTTGGCGGCTTTGCCATTATTAGAAAATAATTATGCAGCGGCTGCTACTTTTGAGCACGATGGTATTACCGTAGAAAAAATAAGCTATTCGGGTGTCGACGGCGGCGTGCAGGCTATTTTGGCAAAACCTAAGGGAGAAAAGAAGTTGGGGGCAGTGTTGGTTATTCACGAAAATAGAGGGTTAAATCCGCATATCATCGATGTTACTAAAAAAGTGGCAGCCGAAGGTTTCATTGCTTTAGGAGTTGATGCCTTATCTCCTTTTGGTGGTACGCCTGCCGATGAAGAGCGGGGACGTGAGCTGATTGGGCAATTGGATCCGGAGAAAAACCTGCAAAATTATTTAAATGGCCTGGCTTATTTACGCGAATTAAACGAAGCTAATGGCAAGGTGGGCTGTGTTGGCTTTTGTTGGGGTGGAGGTATGGCCAATAAATTGGCTGTCAGTGATCCGAAATTGCAAGCTGCAGTAGCTTATTATGGTGCTCAACCGGATGCGGCCGATGTTGCTAGAATAAAAGCTAGCCTGATGTTGCATTACGCCGGCTTGGATGAGCGTATAAATGCGGGCATTCCGACCTATAGACAAGCACTGGATCAAAACCATATCGATTATCAGCTTTTTATTTATGATGGGGTAAATCATGCTTTTAACAATGACACATCGCCTACCCGATATGACGAAGCCGCCGCAAAGCTCGCTTGGAAACGAACAATCGATTTGTTTAAGAAAAAGCTAGCTTAATTTTTGTCTTCTTCACAGGAAAATCATTTGACCTTACGTAGCATTTAACCAACAATTAACGTTAAGCTAAAATACTTGGCTATTATGTATGGCATGGTAATAGTCGGCTGTGCAGCATTAGAAAAAATTAATTTAGGAGTAAATGTTTGTTTAAAGGTGTTGTAGGATATGTTTTGCTCCAAAATTAGCTGATATAAATGGAAGATGTATAAAATTTATACCTAAATGGTTTCGTATTATCAAAATGTTAAGCCAAATTTGCAATTGAATTTTTGAGAAGAAATGCAACCCTTACTTGATACTAATCAGGCCATAACCATTACCTGGAAACAGGCAATGCAGAGTTGGGCATTTAAAAGTTGGCTAATTGCTGGCCATATTTTATTTATCGTGCTTTTATTTGTGCTTCCCCATTTTTTTGATCATATCGAACTTCGAGACGGTTATAAGTTATACGATCCCGTGCTACTTATCCTTCCGGCGGTTAATCTTTCCACACCCATATTTATTTGCATCTGGGGCACGGCGGCCTTGTTTCTCTATAGATGCTTTTCTAATCCGGCGATGATGATAACTTATCTATACGGATTTATTCTGGTGCTCTTTACGCGTATGCTTACTATTTCGCTGGTTCCATTGGAGGCGCCAGCCGGCCTTATCCCTTTGGTTGACCCGCTTAGTAATATCGCGTATGGAAAAGTGGATTTTATAACAAAGGATTTGTTCTTTTCGGGGCATACTTCTACCATGTTTCTCATGTTTTTATGCTTCACCAAGAAAATTGATAAAATGGTAGCAATGTCGGCTGCTATACTAGTTGGGTGTATGGTACTGGTACAGCATGTACATTACAGCATTGATGTGTTGGCAGCGCCGATGTTTACCTATGCCTGTTATTGGCTGGGGCGTGAAATTGCTTTAAGCGGTTGGTATAAAGCTTACTTAGCTACTGTTTTAAAACAAAAAGTACGTGTGCCTGTTTCTACTGACTTTCGAAAGCTATAATTTCGCGGCCGATTGCATTGATTTCGTCGTCTGCTTCAAAACGGGGCAATTCGGTTTCGGGGTCTAGCTTGATCCAGCTGCTCTCGGTATCCTTCATGATTTTAGCGTATTCTTTTCCATCTTTATAGATGGCATAAATGTTCTCTTCTTCCGGAAAAACAGCATAGTCGATGTTATTAAGCGTGATATCGAATGGCTCTTTTAGTTGCATAAAGTCTATTGTTTTATTATTAACGCAAAGGTAAGAATTTGGGTTAAAACACTTAAAACATTTTCAGCTTAATGCTGTTATACAGAAATAATCAATAGAACACACATGAAGAACGTATTTGTACTGGCTATGACGATTGTTTTTGTTGCAATAGCCTGTACGGCAAAAAAAGATATGGCGACGAAAAAGGATGAGCTTTCGGGGTCTTGGCGCTTAGATTATATTAGTGGTCCGCGCATCGCATTTGAAGGTTTATACCCCGATAAAAAACCCTTTATAAAAATTGAAGTAGATAGTAACAGGGTAAATGGTAACACCAGCTGCAATAATTTTTTCGGTAAGCTCAACCGCAACGGCAATAACATCAGCTTCAAAGAAGGTTTAGGGATGACGAAAATGGCATGTCCCGGCCAAGGTGAAAGTACCTTTTTAAGTACCCTGGAAAAAATAAACAAGTACGCCATAAGCAATGATGGCAATACGTTAAACTTAATAATGGGCGATATTGCGCTAATGCGCTTTCAGCGTGAGGAGTGATAGTTGTTAAGTAGAATAATTGTTGAGTAGTTAGCGTAGTAATAGTAGTTAAAACGTGTACAAAGCTTTGTACTTTGTATTTTGTGCTTTTCGCTTGAGAGTAGTGATAATAGTTGAGTGATAAGTGAGTTGTAAACTATATAGGTACTCATAACTTACAACTCATAACTCATAACTTTTTAATAACTTAAATAATAACAATATGGGAAAAGGAGATAAGAAAACCAAAAGAGGCAAAATTACCATGGGCTCCTATGGAA
>Ga0182736_1002713_pt1 | contig 12858 bp, 9 predicted proteins | sample eDN5th30CKraftBY_FD_128882 | JGI IMG/M metagenome (GOLD analysis project Ga0182736, IMG submission 128882) | Enriched backyard soil microbial communities from Emeryville, California, USA - eDNA 5th pass 30_C Kraft BY (version 2) (version 2) | ecosystem: Environmental > Terrestrial > Soil >...
CGGGCGAGCGCCTTGGCGAGGCGAGCGATGCGCGCGAGCGCGGCGTCGGACAGCCGGTCGTCGGTTCGTTCGGCGGCGTCGCTCTGAGGGCCAGCGGGCATCGGGTCCCTGGGTCGATCCAGACTGCCCCTAATTTGATCAGCGCACGTTAAATTTCCGTGCCGTGCCGGCTCAATGGTTGCCTAAGTCAATGCCCGCCGCCGCCGGCGGCCGCCTGCCGCTTCGGTTTTGGGGCGATCCAGGTGACGGCGGCGGCGATCAGGAGCAGCACGGCCACCATCTCGAAAATATGGTTGGTCGCGGTCATCACGCTCTGGGACTGCACCATGTTGTCGAGCATCCGCACGTTCTGATCCGGCGTCATGCCCGGCACCTCCAGGGCGTGCATCACTGCCCGGTCCCCGCTGATCTCGTTGACGATGGCCACGCGGTGCTCGGTCCCGGCGTTCTCCCAGGTGGTGGCGACGATGGAGGTGGCGAAGGCCCCCGCCGTGGTGCGGATGAAGGTCATCAGCCCGGAGCCCGCCGCATACTCGTGCGGCTTCAAGGGCCAAAGGGCGAGGGTCATCAGCGGCAGGAAGAAGAAGGGCATGCCGATGCCCTGCAGGATGTTGGGAATGATGACGTGGCCAAAGTCGATGTTGGAGGCGAAGCCCGTGCGTAGCCACATGACGAAGGCCACCCAGATCAGGCCGCCGCAGATCAGATAGCGGGAATCGACCTTGTCGACATTGCGCGCGACCAGGGGGGCGATCAGCACCACCAGCACCCCATTGAAGGCGGTGACATATCCCGCCCACCGGGAGGTATAGCCGAGGTTGGTCTGTAGCCAGAGCGGCACGATGACGATGGAGGCGAAGAAGGCCCCATAGGCCACCGCCATGACGATGCAGCCGGTGGTGAAACTTCGGTAGCGGAAGATCCTCAGGTCCACCACCGGATGCTCGTCGGTCAGCTCCCAGATCAGGAAGGCCACGAAGCCGAGGACCGCGACCACCGCGAGGCCGACAATGAAGGAGGAGTGGAACCAGTCGAGCTCCTTGCCCTTGTCGAACATCAGTTGCATGGCGCCGACCCACAGGATCAGCAGGCCGAGCCCCACATAGTCGAAGGGGTTCTTGACCGTTGGCGTCTCCCGGTGGCCCATCACGCGCCAGACCAGGAAGACGCAGGCCGCCCCGATCGGCACGTTGATGTAGAAGGCCCAGGGCCAGCCCCAGCCATCGGAGATGGTGCCGCCGAGCAGCGGCCCGGCGATCGGCGCCACCACCGTCGTCATGATCCACAGGCCCATCGCCTGGGCGCGCAGCTCAGGCGGGGTGATGCGCATCACGATGGTCTGCGACATGGGCATCATCGGCCCGCCGGCGAGGCCCTGCAGGATGCGGAACACGATCAGCGCTCCGAAGGACTGCGCCATGCCGCAAAGCCCCGAGAACAGGGCGAAGAAGAACATGGCGGTGATGAAGGTTCGCACCGTGCCGAACCGCTGGGCGAGCCAGCCGGTCAGGGGCACGGTGATCGCTTCGGCCACCGCGTAGGAGGTGATGGCCCAGGTGCCCTGGCTGGGGGAAATCCCCAGGCTGCCCGCGATGTTGGGCACGGACACGTTGACGATGGTCAGGTCCAGCAGCGCCATGAAGTTGGCGAGCGCCAGCACGATCAGCGAGGCGACGAGCTGCGGCCCCCGCAGAGGGCCAAGCTCCATCCGCGCCCGCTTGCCGGCGGCGACCGGCGCAGGTCCGGCGGTCGCGGCGTCGGTCACGTCAGCCGCCCTGGCGGGTGATGTCGATCTTGGCCTTCATGCTCAGCCCGACGCGCAGCGGATGGGCGGCGACTTCCTTCGGGTCGAGCTGGATTCGGACCGGCAGGCGCTGGACCACCTTGATCCAGTTGCCGGTGGCGTTCTGGGCCGGAATGACCGCAAAGGCCGAGCCGGTGCCCCCGCCGATCCCGGCCACCTTGCCGTGGAAGACCACGTCGTCGCCGTAGAGATCGGAGGTCAAGGTGGCCGTCTGGCCGACCCGCACCTTGCGCAACTGCACTTCCTTGAAGTTGGCGTCGACGTAGACGTCCTGGGTGGGGACGATGGTCATCAGGGGCGCGCCGATGGCGACCCGCTGTCCCACCTGCACCTGGCGCCGCGCGACGACGCCGGAGACCGGGGCGCGCACCACGGCGCGGTCCAGGTTGAGCTTGGCGGTGTCCACCGCGGCTTTGGCGGCGGCGGTTTCCGGGTTGGTGTCGACGTCGGCGTTCCGCGTCAGCACCTGCTGGGCGGTGAGGCGCGCCTGGGCCGCCGTGCGATCGGCGGCGGCTTCGGCAGAGGCCGCCTTGGCCGACGCCAGGGCCGCCTGGGCGGAGGCGAAGGCCGTGCGGGCGGAGGTGACCTCCTCGCCGGAGACGGCGCCGGACGCCGACAGCGCTTCGCGGCGCTGCAGGTCCACGCGGCTCTTTTCCAGTTCGGCTTCGGCGGAGGCGGTCTGGGCCTGGGTCTTGGCGAGTTCGGCCGAACGGGCGGCGATCTCCGCAGACGCGGTGTCATTGGTGGCGAAATACTGCTCCACCCGCCGGCGGGCGCGGCCGTATTCGGCTTCCGCCTGGGCGAGGGCGAGTTTGGCGTCGGCGCCGTCCAGCACCACCAGCACATCCCCGGCCTTGACCGACTGGGTGTCGGCCACCCGCACCTCGGCGACCGGCGCGGCGATCAGGGGGGTCACCTGGGCGACGTCCGCTCCGACGTAGGCGTTGTCGGTATCGACCGAGCGGGAGCCCACCAGCAGCCACCAGCCGCCGAAGCCGAGCGCGCCGAGGACGACGACCGTGCCGAGGCCGGCGAACAGGCGGCCCCGCAGCTTGCTGCGGGGGGCGGGCGCTGGCTCAGGGGCCGGCGGCGGGGGCGCGGCCGGTGCGGCCTGGCCCGTCGGGCGAGAGGATTGATCGTCAGCCATCGGCCCGTCCTTGAATTCCGCTCTGGTCCTTGAAGCCGCCGCCGAGGGCCCGCACCAGGGCGACGTCGAGGGCGAGCGCCTGCGCCTCTAGGTCGGCGACGGCGCGCCTCTGCTGCAACATATCGGTCTCAGTGGTCAGTACGTCGAGATAAGGAGAGAGCCCGCCACGATACCGCTCCTGCGAAATCCGGTAGGCTTGCTCATTGGAGGATAGCGCCGTTCTGGCGCTGGTGAGCTGCGACGACACCGCCCGCTGCCCGGCCACCGCATCGGCGACCTCGCGCAGGGCCTGGGCGACCGCCTGATCGTAACTCGCCACCGCGGCGTCGTATTCGGCGCTGGCCTGACCGTAGAGGGCGGTGTTGGTGCGGCGGTGGAAGATCGGCAGGCTGATCGCAGGGCCAAAAGCGCCCGCAATGGAGTCCTTGGCCAGGATGGTGTCGAAGCCCAGGGACTGGAAGCCGTAGGAGCCGGTCAAGTCGATGTTGGGGTAGAAGTTGGCCCTGGCCGCTTTGATCCGCTTCGCCGCCGCCTCCGCCCGCAGGCGCGCGGCGGCGATGTCGGCCCGGCGCCCGACGAGATCGGCGGCAAGGCTCGGGGGCAGGCCGAAGGCGTGCAGGGGCGACGTGGTGGGCCGGGTGAGCGCCAGGCCCCGGTCCGGGCCTGCGCCCATCAGGGCGGCGATCTGGTTGCGCACGACGGTGATCTGGCGATCGATGGAGACGATATCGCCTTCCAGGGTCGGCACCGCCGCTTCCGCCCGGGCGACGGCGCCCCGGTTCTCGAGGCCATTGCGATTGCGCTGGGTGACGAGATCTACGCTGGCCTTGCGCACCTTCAGCGCCGCCTCGGCCGAATCGCGGTCGGCGAACAGGCGCGTCAGCTCGGCGTAGGCGGCGGCGACGCCGGTGGACAGTTGCAGGCGGGCGGCGGCGGCCTCGGCGCGGGCGGCGTCGGCGTCCGAGGTGGCCGCTGCGATCAGCGCGCGGTTCCGGCCGAAGAAGTCGAGCTGCCACGACAGGTCCACGGCGATCCGCGATGACGTGTTCCAGCCGCGGGGCAGGTAGTCCTTGAACTGGTCGGGAAAGCCCTGGTTCAGGCTCTGCTTGGCGGTCTGGATGCGGGCGCTGGGATCGAACGACGGCCCCGGCGCGGCGCGCGCCTGATCGGCGGCGTATTCCGCGCGCCGCACCCGCGCCTCCGCCTGGGCAAGGGTGGGGGACCCCTGCACCGCCTCGGCGATCAGCGCATTCAGTTGAGGATCGCCATAGGCGGTCCACCAATCCTCCGCGGGCCATGCGGCCTGGGGCGCCTGGAAGCTCTGGGTGGCGGCGTAGGCGCCGATCGGCTTGGCCTCGCGCAGGGCCTGGGTCTCAGGCGCGCAGGCAGCCAGACCGGCGAGCGCCGTCGCACTCGCGACCAGCAATGCGCGCGGCGACGAAAACAACCTCATCAGGCAAAGCCTCGACAAAATCGGAAACTGACCGTACGGTACGGTTCAATTCAGCTCGCGCGGTTTTTGCGCCTAAGCGGCTACCGCGTCAAGAGACGACTGTACGGTACGGTTCAGCTCAATGGATGGAAACCTTCCGAGGACCGGCCGCGACACCCGCCGCCAGACCATTCTGACTGTGGCGCGTGAAGCTTTCCTTGCCGAGGGCTATGCAGCCGTCTCCATGTCGGCGATCGCCGCCACGGTCGGGGGATCGAAGGCCACCCTCTACGCCTATTTCCGCTCCAAGGCGGAGCTGTTCGCCGCCGTCATGCAAGACCTGAGCGAGCGCAACGAGGAGGTGCTCGCCGACGCCGGCCGTAACGCCGGCGGCTTGGAGGCCGCTCTGCGCGCCCTCGGCCGTCGTCTGGTGCGGCTGGTGTTGTCCGAAGAGGTCCTGACCATCCACCGCCTCGCCGCGGCGGAATCGCAGAGGTTTCCAGAAGTGGGGGAGGCGCTTTACGAGGTCGGCCCCCGTCGCGGATCGGCCCGGGTCGCCGCCTTTCTGGAGGGCGAGATGGCGGCGGGGCGCCTGCGGAAGGCGGACTCCCTGCTGGCGGCCCAGCAGCTCATGGCCCTGTGCCTCGCCGATGTCTACCGGCGCCGGCTCTGGAACGTCGGACCGCCGCCCACTGAAGCCGAGATGGACAAGGTGGCCGACGCTGCGGTCGACACCTTCCTGGCCGCTTACGGGGTGCGACCATCCTGATCGCATCTAGGCTCGCGCCTATCGGCGACGCGGGCTAGAAACGGGGTCTCTCAACGGGACTCCTCATGAAGCTGTTCATCGATTCGGCGGATGTCGCCGTACTGGCGGAGCTGGCCCAGACCGGCATGGTCGACGGGGTCACCACCAACCCCAGCCTGATCGCCAAGTCCGGCCGTCCGATCCTCGCCACCATCTCGGAGATTTGCGCCCTGATCCCCGGGCCGATCAGCGCAGAGGCGGTGGCCACCGACACCGACACCATGATCGCCGAGGGCGAGAAGCTGGCGGCCCTGGCCCCCAATGTGGTGATCAAACTGCCGCTGACCTGGGAAGGGTTGAAGGCCACCAAGGTCCTGTCCGGGCGTGGCCACAAGGTGAATGTGACCCTCTGCTTCTCCGCGGTGCAGGCGATGATGGCCGCCAAGGCGGGCGCGACCTACATCTCGCCCTTCATCGGCCGACTGGATGATCACGGGTCGGACGGGGTGGAGCTGCTGGCCGAAATCCGTGCGGTCTACGACCAGTACGACATGGACACTCAGATCCTGGCCGCCTCGATCCGCAATGTCGCACATGTGCGCGGGGCGGCCCTGGCCGGCTCGGACTGCGCCACCATCCCGCCGTCGGTGTTCAAGGATCTGGTCAAGCATCCCTTAACCGACCGTGGGCTTGAAGCTTTCCTGAGCGACTGGAAATCGACGGGGCAATCCATCCTGTGAGCGACGTGGGCGTAAACGAGACGGCGGAAGACATCCGGACCATGGACGGCGACTGGCCCATGGTGCGCCGGCTGGTGCTGGACCACGCCGACGCCCTGCGGGCGGACACGGCCCTGTTGCAGACGCTGGGCCTGCGCATCGCGCCCGAGGCCAATGTGGTGGAGTTCGGCCCCGCCGCCCTCTCGCGCCTGCAGGAAGCCAAGGCGCGTGAGGTCAGCGCCCGTCAGGCGATGGAGGATACCGCCCGCGCCAACTTCCAGGCCCAGTCGCAGACCCATGCGCTGATCGTCGACCTGCTGGAGGCGCGCAACAACGCCGACCTCGCCGTTCGCCTCGACGAGGGCGCGCAGGAGCGGTTTGGCGTCGCCACCGGGGTGGTCGCCGTCGAGGGGCCTGCGCCCCGCGGCTGGCGCAGCCTGACCCCGGGCCTCGGCGTGCATCTCTTAGGGCCGCATGGCCTCGCCCGCATGGGTCCGTGCAGCGCTATCGAGCCCCTGTTCGGAGAGCGCGCCGGCGAGATCCGCAGCGTCGCCATCGTCCGGATGGCCCTTTGGACCCCCCTGCGGGAAGGCCTGCTGGCGTTCGGCTCCACCGATCCCCTGGGCTTCACCCCCGACATGGGGGCCGAGCTGGTGGCCCTGCTCGCGCGGGTCATCGAGCGGACGGCGGAACGGTGGCCGCCGGTTCTCTAGCCGCCCAGCCGGTGCTGGCCGCCTGGCTGGAGCACCTTGCCCACGAACGCCGCAGCTCGCCCCGGACCCTGGAGTCCTATGGGGCCAATCTGCGCAACTTTCTTGGCTTCATCGAACGCCATCGTGGCGAGACGCCCACCCCTGAAATGCTGGGGACGGTCTCGGCGGCGGACCTGCGCGCCTATCTCGCCTTCCGCCGGCAAGGCGGTGAGGACGGCGACAAACCCCTGTCGCCGCGTTCTGTGTCCCAGGCTCTATCGGCGGTTCGGTCCTTCTACCGCTGGCTCGACCGGCGGATGGGGATCGACGCGCCGGCCCTCGCCCTGGTGCGCGGCCCTCGGGTGAAGCCGGGGGCCCCGCGGCCCGTCACGGCCGATCAGGCCTTCGAGCTGATCGACGAGGCGGACGGAGACACGGACCGCGAGCCCTGGGAGGCGGCGCGTGACGCGGCGGTGCTCACCCTGCTCTATGGCTGCGGTCTGCGTATCTCCGAGGCCCTGTCTCTAAAACGCGCCGATGCGCCCCTGGGCGAGGCGGTGCGCTTCCTGGGCAAGGGCGGCAAGACCCGCATCGTGCCCGTGCTGCCGGCGGTGCGGGAGGCGGTTGACGCCTACCTCGCCGGTGCGCCCTTCGGCCTCGCGCCGGAGGAGGCCCTCTTCCGCGGCAAGCGTGGCGGCCCGCTCGGGGCGCGGGCGGTGCAGGCGCTGATGGCCAAGCTGCGCGGGCGACTGAGCCTGCCTCAAAGCGCGACCCCGCATGCGCTGAGGCACGCCTTCGCCACTCATCTGCTGGCGGCCGGCGCCGATCTCAGGGCGATCCAGGAACTGCTCGGCCACGCCTCGCTCTCGACCACCCAGCGCTATACCGAGGTGGACGCCGCACGCCTGCTGGCCGCCTACGGCAAGGCGCATCCGCGAGCCTGAGCGGTCTTCCAGCTGGCACCGCGTCTGGATGCTCCGGGCGAGCCCGAGCAAGACGGAGGAGTTAGGTTGCGACGCAGGCTTACGCCTGCATCGTCCAGCCTTCCACGCCCATGGCCGCCTGGCGCAGGGCCTCGGAGCGGGTGGGGTGGGGGTGGCAGGTGCGGGCGACGTCTTCCGACGACGCGGCGAACTCCATGGCCACGCAATATTCGCCGATCATCTCGCCAACCTGCGGCCCGATCATGTGGGCGCCCAGGATGCGGTCGGTCTTGGCGTCGGCCAGCACCTTCACGAAGCCTTCGGCCTCGTGATTGACCTTGGCGCGGGAATTGGCGGCGAAGGGGAACTTGCCGACCTTGTAGGCGACGCCCGCGGCCTTCAGCTCCTCCTCGGTCTTCCCCACCCAGGCGACCTCGGGGAAGGTGTAGATGACGCCGGGAATGACGTCGTAGTTCACATGCCCCGCCTTGCCGGCGATCAGCTCGATACAGGCCACCGCCTCGTCCTCGGCCTTGTGAGCCAGCATCGGGCCGTGGGTCACGTCGCCGATGGCCCAGACGCCGGGGGCGCTGGTCCTGTAGTGGTCGGTGTCGATGAAGCCGCGCTTGTCGGGGGTGATGCCGACCGTATCCAGGCCGAGGCCCTCCGTGTACGGACGGCGCCCCACGGCGACCAGCACCACGTCGGCGTCCAGCGTCTCCGCCGCGCCGCCGGCCACGGGCTCGACGGTCAGGCTGACGCCCTTGGCCGAGGCCTTTGCGCCCGTGACCTTGGTGGAGAGGCGGAAGGTCATGCCCTGTTTGGTCAGCGCCCGCTGGAAGGCGGTGGCGATCTCGCCGTCCGCGCCGGGGATGGTGCGGTCGAGGAATTCGACCACAGTCACTTCCGCGCCCAGGCGACGCCACACCGATCCCAGCTCCAGGCCGATGATGCCCGCGCCGATCACGACCAGCTTCTTGGGCACGGCCGACAGGGACAAGGCGCCGGTGGAATCGACGATCTGCTTCTGGTCGACCTCGACCCCCGGCAGGGTGGACGGCTCGGAGCCGGTGGCGATGACGATGTTCTTGGCTTCGAGGGTCTGCTCTGCGCCGTCCTCGCCCGTGACCACCACCTTGCCGGGGCCGGCGATGCGGCCACGGCCGGAGATGCGCTCGACCTTGTTCTTCTTGAACAGGAACTCGATACCCTTGGTCAGGGCGGTGACGCTGTCGTCCTTCTGCTTCAGCATCTGAGGCAGGTTCAGCTTGGGCTCGGCGTCGATGCCGAAGCCGGCGAAGTCATGCTTGGCGATCGAGAAAAATTCGCTCGCGTGCAGCAGGGCCTTCGACGGAATGCAGCCCACGTTCAGGCAGGTGCCGCCGAGGGTCTTGCGGCTTTCGATGCAGGCCACCTTCAGTCCGAGCTGGCCAGCGCGGATGGCGGCGTTATAGCCGCCGGGGCCGCCCCCGATGATGACGACGTCGTACTGCGCCATGTGTGCTTGTCCTTACAGGTCGAGCAGCAGGCGCTGCGGATCCTCGATGTGGTCCTTCACGGACACCAGGAAGGTGACCGCTTCCTTGCCGTCGACGATGCGGTGATCGTAGCTGAGGGCGAGGTACATCATCGGGCGGATGACAACCTGGCCGTTCACGGCCATCGGCCGCTCCTGGATCTTGTGCATGCCGAGGATGCCCGACTGCGGCGCATTCAGGATCGGCGTCGACATCAGCGAGCCGTACACGCCGCCATTGGTGATTGTGAAGGTGCCGCCCTGCATCTCCTCGATGGAGAGGGAGCCGTCCCGCGCCTTCCGGCCGAGGCCGCCGATGGCCTTTTCGATGCCGGCGAGGGTGAGGTCGTCAGCATCGCGCACCACCGGAACCACCAGGCCGCGGTCCGTGCCCACCGCGACGCCGATGTCGTAGTGGTTCTTGTAGATGATGTCCTGGCCCTCGATCTCGGCGTTGACCGCCGGGATCTCCTTCAGCGCAGCGATACAGGCGCGGACAAAGAAGCCCATGAAGCCCAGCTTCACCCCGTGGCGCTTCTCGAACACGTCCTTGTACTGATTGCGTAGGGCCATGATGGCGCTCATGTCGACCTCGTTGAAGGTCGTCAGCATGGCGGCGGTGTTCTGCGCTTCCTTCAGCCGGCGGGCGATGGTCTGGCGCAGGCGGGTCATCCGCACGCGCTCTTCGCGGTCGCCGATGGCGCGGGGCGCGGACGGGGCGGTGGCGGGCGGAGCCGCCGGAGCCTGCAGGGCGGCGAGGGCGTCGCCCTTGGTGATGCGGCCGTCCTTGCCGGTGCCGGGGATGCCGGCCGGATCCATCTTGTTCTCGGTGACGATGCGCTGGACCGAGGGCGCCAACGGCTGGGCGCCGCGCTCGTCCGGGGCGCGGGTGTCGGGCACTGGGCCGGAGGAGGGAGCGGGCTGACCCTTGGCCGGTTCCGGTTGAGCTTCGCCCGCGGGAGCCGCGGCGGCGGCGGGCTTGGCGGGGGCCTTAGCGCCAGCAGCGCCCTCGGTCACGCCGCCCAGGCGTCCGCCCGGGGTGACGGTGGCGCCTTCGGGGGCGGAGATGTCGGCCAGCACGCCGTCGGCGGGGGCGGCGACCTCCAGGCCGACCTTATCGGTCTCCAGCTCGACCAGGATCTCGTCCTTCTTAACCGCGTCGCCGGGCTTCTTGGTCCAGCGCGCGACGGTCGCCTCGCTCACGGATTCTCCCAAGGTGGGCACGAGGATGTCGGCCATGACGGATACGGGCTCCCAGGTTCTTGTCAAAGCTCCGCCGCCCGAAGGCGGCGGCGCGTGGCGTCAATGTCAGGCGAAGGCTTCGGTCAGGAAGGCTTCCAGTTCCTTGAGGTGTCGGCTCATCAGGCCGGCGGCGGTCGAGGCGGAGGCGTTGCGGCCCACATAACGGCCGCGCTTGGCCTTGATCTTCAGCTTGTCGAGGGTCAGCTCCAGCCAGGGATCGACGAAGGCCCAGGCGCCCATGTTCTTGGGCTCTTCCTGACACCAGACGATCTCGGCGTTCTTGAACCGGCCCAGCTCCTTGCGCAGGGACTGGATCGGCCAGGGATAGAGCTGCTCAAGGCGCAGGATGTAGACGTCGTCGCGGCCGGATTTGGCCCGTGCGTCGATCAGGTCGAAGTAGACCTTGCCCGAGCACATGATCACCCGCTTGATCTCGTCGTCCGGGCGCAGAGTGACGCCGCCGACGTCGCAGCCCGCCTCGGCCCCGTCCACCATCACCCGATGGAAGCTCTTGCCGCGGGCCATGTCCTCCAGGTTCGACACCGCGCGCTTGTGGCGCAGCAGGGACTTGGGGGTCATCAGGATCAGCGGCTTGCGGAACGGCCGATGCAACTGGCGCCGCAGGACATGGAAATAGTTGGCCGGGGTGGTGCAGTTGCAGACCTGCAGGTTGTCCTCCGCGCACATCTGCAGGAAGCGCTCCAGGCGGGCCGACGAGTGCTCCGGCCCCTGGCCCTCGTAGCCGTGGGGCAGCAGCATGACGAGGCCGGACATGCGCAGCCACTTGCGTTCGCCCGACGAGATGAACTGGTCGATCACCACCTGGGCGCCGTTCACGAAGTCGCCGAACTGGGCTTCCCACATGGTCAGGGTGTCGGGGTCGGCCAGCGAATAGCCGTACTCGAAGCCCAGCACCGCCTCTTCCGACAGGGCCGAGTCGATCACCTCGTAATAGGACTGGCCCGGACGCAGGTGGTTGAGCGGGATGTACCGCTCCTCGGTGGTCTGGTCGATGATCGCCGAGTGCCGTTGGCTGAAGGTGCCGCGCACGCTGTCCTGGCCGGACAGGCGTACCGGGTAGCCTTCGTCGAGCAGGGTCGCGAAGGCCAGATGCTCGCCGGTGGCCCAGTCGATGTTCTGGCCGCTTTCGATGGCCGCGCGGCGGCCGTCGATCACCCGGCGCAGGGTCTTGTGGCAGTCGATCCCTTCCGGGATGCTGGTGAACTTGAGGCCGAGGTCCTTGAGCTTCTGCAGCGGCACGCCGGTGTCGCCGCGCGGGCCGTCGCCGCGGGGGCCTTCCATGCCGGACCACTTGCCGTCCAGCCAGTCGGCCTTGTTGGCCTTGTAGCTCTTGCCGGCCTCGAACTCGGCGTCGAGGAAGCGCTCGAACTCGTCGATCCAGCCAGCCACCTCGGCGTCGGTGGCGACGCCTTCGGCCACTAGGCGGCTGGTGTAGAGTTCGCGGGTGGAGGGGTGGCCCTTGATCTTGGCGTACATCAACGGCTGGGTGAACGTCGGGTCGTCCCCTTCGTTGTGGCCGAACCGCCGGTAGCAGAACATGTCGATGACCACGTCCTTGCCGAACATCTGGCGATACTCGGTCGCCACCTTGGCGGCGAAGGTGGTGGCTTCGGGATCGTCGCCGTTCACGTGGAAGATGGGCGCCTGCACCATCAGGGCCACGTCAGACGGATAGGGGCTGGACCGCGAATTGCGCGGGCTGGTGGTGAAGCCGATCTGGTTGTTCACCACGAAGTGGACGGTGCCGCCGGTCTTGTAGCCTTTCAGCCCCATCAGGGCGAAACACTCGGCCACGACCCCCTGGCCCGCGAAGGCCGCGTCGCCGTGCAACAGCAGCGGCATCACCTTGCCGCGGCTGCAGTCGGGGTTCTCGCGCAGGTCGAAGGTCTGCTTGGCCCGGGCCTTGCCGATCACCACCGGATTGACGATCTCAAGGTGGGACGGGTTGGCGGTCAAGGACAGGTGGACGGAGTTGCCGTCGAAGGTGCGGTCCGACGACGCGCCGAGGTGGTACTTCACGTCCCCTGAGCCTTCGATGTCCGAAGGCACCGACGAGCCGCCTTGGAACTCATAGAAGATCACGTGATAGGGCTTGCCCATCACGGCAGCGAGCACGTTGAGGCGCCCGCGGTGGGGCATGCCGATGACGATCTCGTCGACGCCGAGGGCGCCGCCGCGCTTGATGATCTGCTCCAGCGCCGGGACCATGGCTTCGCCGCCGTCGAGGCCGAAGCGCTTGGTGCCGGGGAAGCGCTTGTGCAGGAAGCGCTCGAAGGTCTCGGATTCGATCAGCTTCTTCAGGATGGCGATCTTGCCTTCCTTGGTGAAGGCGATCTCCTTGTCACGCCCCTCGATCCGCTCCTGCAGCCAGGCCTTCTCGGCCGGGTCGGAGATGTGCATGTACTGCACGCCGAGATTGCCGCAGTAGGTGCGGCGCACGATCTCGAGGATCTCGCGGAGGGTGGCGGTCTCGAGACCAAGCACGAAGTCGAGGAAGATGGGCCGGTCGTAGTCGGACTCGGCGAACCCGTAAGAGGCGGGGTCGAGTTCCGGATTGTGCGGCCTGGGCTCGAGGCCGAGGGGGTCGAGGTTGGCCTGCAGGTGGCCGCGGATC
>Ga0182736_1002714_pt1 | contig 12848 bp, 11 predicted proteins | sample eDN5th30CKraftBY_FD_128882 | JGI IMG/M metagenome (GOLD analysis project Ga0182736, IMG submission 128882) | Enriched backyard soil microbial communities from Emeryville, California, USA - eDNA 5th pass 30_C Kraft BY (version 2) (version 2) | ecosystem: Environmental > Terrestrial > Soil >...
CGGGCTCGACCACCGTGAAGCCCGCACGCGCCAGCAGGGATTTCGGCGTCGTCTTGATCTGCTGGCCATGCTGGAGCGAGCAGGCCGAGTGATAGGCGACACGCAGCCCGTGGCCCCGCTCGGTCGCGGGGGCCAGCCCCGGTGCCGCAGCGCCCTCGGGTGCGGCGGAGCCCTTGGGATCGGGGAAAGGCGTCGGACGTTCCACCACCCCCTCGTTCTCGTCTGTCATGGGCAGGCCATGCGCGTCGAGGAACTCGGTCACGTCGCGGGCGAGGCGGGCGATTTTCTCGGCCTCGGACTGCATCGGGTCGCCGACGAAAATCTTGCCGTAATCCTTGATCGTGGTGCCGCAGCCCGAGGTATTGATGACGATGGCGTCGAGCGCCCCTGCCCGGTCGGCATCCAGGAAGCCCCGGATCGTCGCGCGGGCGGAATGCAGCGCATCCTCCTCGCGGCCCATGTGATGGGTGAGCGCACCGCAGCAGCCGAAGGCCTCGGGGATCACCACCTCGCAGCCGGCGCGGCGCAGGAGGCGGATCGTCGCGTCGTTGATGTCGGTGTTCAGCGCCCGCTGGGCGCAGCCGGGCATCAAGGCGACCCGCGCCCGCCTTTCGCCGATCGCGGCAAAGACCTGTCCGCGATCATTGGGGCTGGCGGGCGGCACGGATTTCGGCGCCATGTCCAGCATCGCGCGCAGTCGCGGGTCGGGCATCAGCCCCGCGAAGGGACGCGCGAGTTTCGCCCCCATCAGCGCAAGGCGGAACCGGCCCTGATAAGGCAGCACCTTCGCCAGCATCCAGCGCAGCGCCCGGTCGCGCCACGGGCGGCGATAGGTCTTTTCGACATGGATCCGCGCATGGTCGATCAGGTGCATGTAATCGACGCCCGAGGGACAGGTGGTCATGCAGCTGAGGCAACTGAGGCAGCGGTCGAGATGCTTCACGGTCTTTTCATCCGCGTCCCGCCCGCTTTCCAGCATGTCCTTGATCAGGTAGATCCGCCCGCGTGGGCTGTCCAACTCGTCACCCAGCACCTGATAGGTCGGGCAGGTCGCGGTGCAGAACCCGCAATGGACGCAGGCCCGCAGGATCTTGTTCGACCGCGCGACCAGCGGATCCTTCAGTTGCTCTTCTGTGAAATTGGTCTGCATGAACTTCCGCTGGCAAAGATGCCGCGAGGGTCGAAACGCTCGCGGAGGCTGGCATTGAGGCGCTGGACGACCGGGTTCGGCGCGGGGAGGGTCAGGGGGGCGGCGCCGGTGACGCGGCTGACATGGCCCGACCATGCGGGCAGCGACGGCGCCTCGCCCGGTGGCATCGCGACCCAGATCAGGCTGCCGCCCCAATCGAGCGCGAGGGGCTGCGGCAGGGCCGCAAGCAGGCCGGGGGCCTCGGACGGGCGGCAGATGATGCGCCAGAGGTCGCCCTCGGCTGCCGTGGGCACCATGTAGGACCATGGGTCGGCATCGGCCATCGCAACCTCGCCGAACCGGGCGAGGCGTTCGCTCAGCGCCCGACTGCGGATCGCGACCGAACCTTCCAGCCCCTCGACCCGGATCAGCGCCCCCTGATCCGGCAGCCATGCCGCGCCCGAGACGTCATAGGGGCCGGTCAGCGCCAGCGTCAGCGCCGCGATCGCGGATGCCGCATCAAGTCCGGGCAAGGCCAGCGTGGCGGCGCAGGGCGGGATCGGCGCGGTCCTGAAGGACAATTCCGTCAACACGCCAAGCTGGCCGCGCGACCCGGCCATCAGCTTGACCAGATCATAGCCGGTGACGTTTTTCATCACCCGGCCGCCATTCTGGATCACCTCGCCCTGCCCGTCGACATAGCGCAGGCCCAGAAGCGCGTCACGGCAGGCCCCGGCCTGCACCCGGCGCGGGCCGGAGGCATTGGCCGCGACGATGCCGCCCATGGTCGAGTTTGGCCGCAGGTCAGGCTCGAAGGCCAGCATCTGGCCCTCGGCCGCCAGCGCCTCGCGCACCTCGGAGAGCCGCGTGCCGGCGCGGACTACCAGCGTCAGGGCGGCGGGCTCGTAAAGCGTGATGCCGGTCAGGCCCGAGACGTTCAGCCGCTCGCCCCGCCCCTCGCCGGGGCGCAGCCGCGTGCCGCCGCCGATCGGGGTCAGCGGCTCGCGCGCCGAGCGGATGACATGGGAGAGGTCTTCTTCGGATTCAGGCCGCATTGCGGATCCCCTCGCGGCGCGGGGCCGAGACCGCCAGCGGAAAGACCTTGGCCGCGTTCAGAAGCCAGCCGGGGTCGAAGACATCCTTGACCCGCATCTGGGCCTCCAGATCGGTCTGCGAGAACTGGGTCGTCATCAGCTCGCGCTTTTCGACGCCGACGCCATGCTCTCCGGTCAGACAGCCGCCGACCTCAACGCAGAGCTTCAGGATCTCGGCCCCCAGCGCCTCGCAGCGTTCCAGATCGCCGGGCTTGTTGGCATTGTAGAGGATCAGCGGATGCATGTTGCCGTCGCCCGCGTGAAAAACGTTCGCGACGTCGAGGCCGTATTCGCCGGAGAGCCGCGCGATCCCCGCCAGCACTTGCGGCAAGGTCGAGACCGGGATCGTCCCGTCGAGGCACATGTAGTCGTTGATCTGTCCCATCGCGCCAAAGGCCGATTTGCGGCCCAGCCAGATGCGGCGGGATTCGTCCTCGGACCGGCTCTCGCGGAACTCGATCGGGTCGAAGCGCTCGGCGATGGCGCGGATCAGGCGAAGCTGTTCGTCGATCTCGGGGGGCGTGCCCTCGACCTCGATGATCAGCAGCGCCTCGCAATCGGGATAGCCGGCATGGGCAAATTCCTCGGTCGCGCGGATGCAGGGGCGGTCCATGAACTCGATCGCGACGGGCAGGACACCCGCCCGGATGATCGCGGCGACGCAGGCCCCCGCGGTTTCCGAGGCGTCGAAGGCGACAAGCACCGGACGCGCACCGGCGGGCTTGGGCAGGATGCGCAAGGTGGCCTCGGTCACGATGCCGAGCTGTCCTTCCGAGCCGCAGACGACGCCAAGGAGGTCGAGGCCCGGCGCCTCGCCCATCGGGCCGCCCAGCTCCACGACCGAGCCGTCCATCAGGACCAGCGTGACCCCCAGCAGGTTGTTGGTCGTCACCCCGTATTTCAGGCAATGCGCGCCGCCGGAATTCATGCCGATATTGCCGCCGATCGCGCAGGCAAGCTGGCTGGACGGATCGGGCGCATAGAAAAAGCCCGCCCCGTCCACCGCACCCGAGACGGAAAGGTTGGTCCGCCCGGCCTGCACGCGGATGAAGCGGTCGTCCAGATTGGTCTCGATCACCGCATTCATGCGGGCAAGGCCCACGACTACCGCGTCCGCCGTGGGCATCGACCCGCCCGCAAGGCTGGTCCCGGCCCCGCGCGGCACGACGGGCACGCCTTCCTCGTGGCAGACCCGCAGCACCGCCGCGACCTCCTCGGTGGTCGCAGGCAGGACCACGGCAAGGGGCGGGCAGCGATAGGCGGAAAGCGCGTCGCATTCATAGGCCCGCGTCTCGGCCGGGTCGTCGATCACGGCAGAGGGCACCACGGCACGCAGCCGGGCAGCGATGGTCTCGCGCCGGGCAAGAATGCGCGGATCGGGGTCGGGCATCAGCATCAGACGCGCGGTCCACGGATATGGTGGGTTGCAGCCATTGCTTCCTCCCCGGCAAAGACGACTTGTCTTGGATAGCCCTGCTGCAAGTCTCTGGCAACCGCCCTGCGCCGCGGCTAGTCTCGCCGCATGGAAAGCAGCATCGTGACCCTTCCCCAGACCTTCACCACGGCGGATATCGTCGCGGTGCTGTGGCTCTTCGCCTCATGGCTCGCCATCGGCTGGCTGACCGAGCATCCGCCGCGCAACCATCCCTCGGTCTCGGTCCTGATGAAGGAATACCGGCGCGAATGGATGCGGCAATTCGTGACGCGCGAGCCGCGCATCTTCGACGGCAATATCCTGTCATCGCTGCGCGAGGGCACGGCCTTTCTGACCTCGGCCTGCATGATCGCGATCGGGGGCGGGCTGGCGCTGATCGGCAATACCGACCAATTGGCCGGCGTCGCCCGGCAGTTCGAGATGGACCATGTCCCGGCCCTGATGTGGGAAATCAAGATCGTCGTGGCGCTGCTTTTCGTCGCCAATGCGATGCTGCGCTTCATCTGGTCGCACCGCCTGTTCGGCTATTGCGCGATCATGATGGCCGCCGTCCCGAACGAGGCGGATAACGTCCACGCCCTGCCGCGCGCGCTGCAGGCGGCCGAGATCAACATCACCGCCGCGAAAAGCTACAACTCGGGCCTGCGCTGCGTCTATTTCGCGCTTGGCGCGCTGGGATGGCTGGCGGGGCCGCTCTGGCTGATCGGGACGACTACGGCGGTGCTGGCCGTCACCATCCGCCGGGAATTCGCCTCAGGCTCGCGCCGGGTAATTCTGGCGAAGCTGCCCTGAGACGCGCGCCTGCCACCAGGCAATGCCCAGAACCACCAGCCCTGCCAGCGACAGCCCGACCCCGACAAGGCCGGAGGAGCGCCAGCCCCAGCCCGCGGCCAGCGCCATCCCCGCAAGCCACGGCCCCAGCGCATTGGCGGCGTTGAAGGCGGCATGGTTCATCGCCGCGGCCATGGACTGCGCCTCGCCGGCGACATCCATCAACCGGGTCTGAAGCGGCACCGACATCGAGGCGCCGAAACCGACCAGCAGGGACGAGCCGATCATCAGCACCCAGTTCCCGACGGCCAGCGAGGCGAGGCCCTGCGTGGCCGCCATGAACAGGATCAGCACCAGCGCGGCGCGGAACTCTCCCAGCCGGATCGTCAGCCGCGCGGCCGAGAGGCTGCCGAAGGTCATGCCGACGCCAAAGGCCGACAGAAGCGCCGCGATGGCCCATGAGGGCGGCTCGGTCGTCGCCAGCATCGCGGCGGAAAGGAAGGAATAGACCGCAAAGACCCCGCCGCAGCCGATCGCGCCGACCAGCAGCGTCAGGATGACCGCCGGGTTCTTCAGCGCCTTCAGCTCGGCCATGGGCCGGGCATTCACCGGCGCGCCGATGCGCGGGGCAAGCCGCAGGATCAGCCAGCCCGCGATCAGCGCGAGGAGCCCCGGCAGCGCAAAGCCCCAGCGCCAGCCCAGCCCCTGCCCCAGCGCGCCAGCCAGCGGCACGCCCGCGATATTAGCGATGGTCAGGCCCAGCAGCACTTGCATGACGCCCTTGGCCCGCTGCTCCTTGGGCAGGGCATCGGCGGCGAAGAGCATCGCGACGCCCAGATAGCCGCCATGCGGCAGGCCGGCCAGAAAGCGGGTGATGACCAGCGTGCCATAGCCCGGCAGCACGGCGGCCAACAGGTTCATCAGCCCATAGGCCGCGATCAGCGACGCCAGATAGCGCCGGCGCGGCAGCCGCGCGCCCAGCAGCGTGGTGATCGGCGCGCCGACCACGACGCCAAGGGCATAGGCGCTGATGACGTGGCCCGCCTGCGGCTCGGTGATCGCCAGATCGCTCGCATACCAGGGCAGCAGGCCCATCGCGGCGAATTCCGAGGTGCCGATGGCAAAGGCCCCCATCCCCAAAGCCAGGATGACAAGGTTCAGGTTCGGCTTGGGCGGCATGGCGTCACGTTCCGGGTCAGGCTGGGGGAGGGATTCCTGATGGCGATAACAGATCGCCCCTTCGCCTGTCAGCATCGCCCCGACACAGGGCGGCCATGCACTGAACGCAATGCTAACGAAGCCAATCTGGTTTTATCTTTTGGAAGAATGCGCTGATGCCGTGTGGGGCCTCGGGGCCTTCCCAGACCTCGACCAATGCGTCGATGGTTCTGCCGATCACCTCGGCATTGATCGGGGGGCCGAGGTCGCGGGCCAGGCGCTTGGCTGCGGCGACCGCGCCGGGGGCGCAGGAGAGATAGGGCGCGATCTCGGCCTCGACCGCGGCGTCGAGGGCATCCGGCGGGGCGAGGCTCGCGATCAGGTCGAGGCGGATCGCCTCCTCGGCGCCGAAGAGGCGGCCCGACATGAAGACGCGCCGCGCCTTCGCCTCGCCCATGCGGGCGATGACATAGGGGCCGATGGTCGCGGGGATCAGGCCCAGCCGGGTCTCGGTCAGGGCAAAGCGGGCCTCGGGGACCGCGACCGCCACGTCGCAGACCGAGATCATGCCGATCCCGCCCCCGAAGGCATTGCCCTGCACCCGCCCGATCAGCGGCTTCGGCAGCGTGTTCAGCGCGTTGAGCATCATCGCCAGTTCCCGCGCGCCCGCGCGCCGGGTTTCGGCATCCGCCGCCATCTGGTCCTGCATCCAGCCGAGATCGCCCCCGGCGCAGAAGCTTTTCCCCTCGGCGGCCAGCACCACCACCCGCACGGCCGGATCCGCTGCCAGCCGCGCCGCCGCCTCGGTCAATTCGCGGATCATCGGCGCGGAGAGCGCATTGTGCTTGTCGGCCCGCGCCAGCCACAGGGTCGCGACGCCGCGCGGGTCGGTCTCGATGCGGATGGTTTCCATCACTCTCCTCCTGCCCGCAGGCTGCGGGCGAATTCTGCGGCCTCGGCGATCACGGCGGGATCAAGGCCGGTGTCATATCCCAGCGCGGCCAGATGCGCCGCCACGGCTTCGGTCGCGACATTGCCTTTGGCGCCGGGCGCATAGGGACAGCCGCCAAGGCCGCCCACGGCCGCGTCAAAGACCCGCAAGCCGCGGGCAAGGCTGGTGTCGATATTCTCCAGCGCCCGGCCCGCCGTGTCGTGGAAATGCCCGGCAAGGCGCTCGGGCGGCAGCTCCTCCAGCACGGCGGAGAGCATGGCGTCGACCGTCTCGGGTCGGCCCTGCCCGATGGTCTCGCCCAGGCTGACCTCATAGCAGCCCAGATCGCGCAAGGCGGCGGCGACGCGGGCGACATTCCCGGGCGGCGTCGGCCCGTCGAAGGGGCAATCGGTCACGACCGAGACATAGCCCCGGACCGGGATGCCGTCGGCCTGCGCGGCCTCGGCCACCGGCGCGAAGCGTTCGAGGCTTTCGGCGATGGTCGCGTTCAGGTTCGCCTTCGAGAAGCCTTCCGAGGCCGAGGCGAAGATCGCGACCTCGCAGGCACGCGCGGCGCGGGCGCCCTCATAGCCCTTCATGTTCGGGGTCAGCACGGCATAGCTGATGCCGGGGACGCGGGTGATGCCGCCCATGACCTCGGCCGCATCGGCAAGCTGGGGCACCCATCTGGGCGAGACGAAGCTCGTGACCTCGATCCGGCGGAACCCGGCGCGGGAGAGCAGGTCGACCAGCGCGATCTTGTCGGCGGTCGGGATCGGCCGCTTTTCGTTCTGGAGGCCGTCGCGCGGTCCCATCTCAAATATTTCAACAGGTTGCATCGGGAACCTCGTAGAAGTCTCGTTCATAGATCAGCCGCGTCCCCGGCGCGGGAAGCGCGGCGCGGAAGGCGGGACGCGCGGCGCAGCGGTCGCGATAGGCGGCAAGGGCGGGCCGGTGATCCAGGCGGACGAAGCGCGCGGCGAGCCAGACCGAATAGCCGATCTGGCAATCCGCACCCGAGAAATCCCCCAGCAGCCAGTCGCGGTCCCGAAGCGCGTCCTCGACCACGCCAAGCGCACGGGCAAGGCGCGCGGCCTCGAGCTTCATCACCGTGGGCGAGCGCTGCCAATCCTCGCGCAGCATGATGTGATGCTGGGTCAGGTTGGCGAGGTGCTGGCCCAGCGTCTCGCCGTAATGCAGCCAGTCGAGCCATTCGGCGCGTCCGGCCGCGCCCGCCGCCCGGCCCAGATGCGGCGCCCGCGTCTCGCAGAGCCATTCGGTGATCGCGCCGGATTCGTGCAGCGTGACCGCCCCGTCCTGCAGCGCCGGCACCCGGCCCAGCGGATGGATCGCCGAATAGGGCGCGTGCCGCATCGAGCCGTCGAAGAAATCGAGGCTTTCCAGCCGGAATGCGCAGCCGATCTCATGAAGCAGCCACAGCGCCCGCATCGAGCGCGAGAGCGGCACATGCCAGAGCGTCAGGTCAGGCATCCACGGCCTCTTCCTCTTCCAGCCGGATCAGCGGCGCGCCCGCCTCGACCTGATCGCCGGCCATGGCCAGCACCTCGGCCACGCGGCCGGCCCGGCCGGCGGTCAGGGTATGCTCCATCTTCATCGCCTCGAGAATGGCGAGGCGGTCGCCCGCCGCGACCTCCTGCCCGGCGGCGACGAAGACCGCCTTGACCAGCCCCGGCATCGGCGACAGCGTCAGCCCGCCCCCCGCCTCGTCGCTGTCGCGGTCGAGCGGGTCGAGGGGTTCGAGCGTCAGCGAGCGCCCGCCAAAGACGCTGGTTCCGGCCGCATGGGTGACGATCCGCCAGCGGCGCGGCTGGCCATCGACCCACCAGCGCCCGCCCTCATGCCCGATCTCATGCACGGAGCCGTCCAGCGTGACGCGGGCGGCGCGCGGACCAAGCGCCTCGATCACCGCCTCGCCGCCCCGCCAGGTGACGGTGCGCCTGAGCGGCTGCCAGAGCGTGAAGCCCGCCAGCGGCTGGTCGCGGTCGAGCCCGGCAAGGCCGAATGCGGCCAGCGCCTTGCTGCCCGGATCCGGCGCCGCCCCGGCGACCAGCAGGTCGAGGTCGCGCGCGATCAGGCCGGTATCGACCTCTCCCCTGCCGAAGCCCTCATGCCGGGTCAGGGCGATCAGGAAATCGACATTGGTGACCGAGCCCGCGACCTCGGTATCGCAAAGCGCGGTTTCGAGCGCGCGGAGCGCAATCGCCCGCGTCGCGCCATGGGTGATGACCTTGGCGATCATCGGATCATACCACGGGCTGATCGTGTCGCCGGGACGCACGCCGGTCTCGATCCGGGCATGGTCGGGAAACCGCAGATGGGCGAGCGTGCCGGTCGCGGGCAGGAAGCCCGCCGGCACATCCTCGGCATAGAGCCGCGCCTCGAAGGCATGGCCGGTGATCCGCAGATCCTCCTGCCGGAGGGGCAGCGGCTCTCCGCTCGCCACGCGCAGCTGCCATTCGACAAGGTCGATGCCGGTGATCGCCTCGGTCACGGGATGCTCGACCTGAAGGCGGGTGTTCATCTCCATGAACCAGAAACGGTCGGGTCTGAGGCCGTCCGAGCCGTCGACGATGAATTCGATGGTGCCTGCCCCGGAATAGCCGATCGCCTCGGCGGCGCGGGTCGCGGCCCTGCCCATCGCCGCCCGCATCTCGGCGGTCATGCCGGGGGCGGGGGCTTCCTCGATCACCTTCTGGTGGCGGCGCTGCAGCGAGCAGTCGCGCTCGAACAGATAGACCGCATCGGTGCCGTCGCCGAAGACCTGAACCTCGATATGGCGGGGTTGCTGGATGTATTTCTCGATCAGCACGGCGGAATTGCCGAAGGCGGTCGCGGCCTCGCCCTGCGCCGAGGCGAGCGCGGCGGCAAAACCGGCCGGGTTTTCCACAAGCCGCATGCCCTTGCCGCCGCCGCCCGCCACCGCCTTGATGAGCACCGGATAGCCGACCAGACCCGCTTGCTCCTCGAGATGCGCGGGATCCTGATTGGCGCCGTGATAGCCCGGAACCACCGGCACGCCGGCACCCGCCATCAGCGCCTTGGCCGCGTCCTTGAGGCCCATCTTGCGGATCGCCTCGGCCGAGGGGCCGATGAAGGTGAGCCCGGCCGCCGTCACCCGATCCACGAAATCCGGGTTCTCGGAGAGAAAACCATAGCCCGGATGGATCGCCTGCGCGCCGGTCGCGAGGGCCGCCGCGATGATCGCATCGCCGCGCAGATAGCTGTCGCGGGGCGCCGGGCCGCCGATATGGACGGCCTCGTCCGCCATCGCGACATGGCGCGCGCCGCGATCGGCATCCGACCAGACCGCGACCGTGCGCAGCCCCAGCCGGCGGGCGGTGTCGATGACGCGGCAGGCGATCTCGCCCCGGTTGGCGATCAGGATCTTCTGGAACATGCGGCGGCTCCTCGTAGCGGGGTGGCGCCGGGGGCTTCGCGCCCCCGGACCCCCGCGGGGTATTTCGGAAACGGTGAAATCATCGGGGCGCCTCGTCCAGCGCGGTTTGCAGCGTGGCGCGCGCGGCGGCATCGTAGGCGACGAGCGTTACCTTGAGATCGCCGGCATGGGCCCGGATGGCAGCGATCGCGATGCGGGCGGCACGGTCGGCGGGGAAGCCGTAGATGCCGGTCGAGATCGCCGGGAAGGCGATGGTCGCGAGGCCGTGGCTGCGGGCAAGCGCCAGCGAGTTCGCGTAGCAGGCGGCAAGGAGTTGGTCCTCGTCCTGCCCGCCGCCCTGCCAGACCGGGCCGACGGTGTGGATCACATGGCGCGCGGGAAGGTTATAGCCCGCGGTGATCCGCGCCTCGCCCGTCGGGCAGCCGCCAAGGCCGCGGCATTCGGCGAGGAGGCCCGGTCCCGCCGCGCGGTGGATCGCGCCATCGACGCCGCCGCCCCCGAGCAGCGTCCGGTTCGCCGCGTTCACGATCGCATCGACCGCGAGCGTGGTGATGTCGCCTTGCCAGAGGGTAATCTGCGGGACCCTGGCCATGGGCTACATCCGGAAGATGCCGAAGCGCGTCGGCGCGATCGGCGCGTTGAGGCTGGCGCGGAGGGAAAGGGCCAGAACCTCGCGCGTCTTGCGCGGATCGACGATGCCGTCATCCCAGAGCCGAGCCGAGGCGTAGAGCGGATGGGACTGGCGGTCGAACATCTCGATCGTCGGGCGCTTGAACTCGGCCTCTTCCCCGGCGGACCAGGTGCCGCCCGCGCGCTCGATCCCGTCGCGCCGGACGGTGGCCAGCACGCCTGCCGCCTGCTCGCCCCCCATGACCGAGATGCGGGAATTCGGCCAGCTCCAGAGGAAGCGCGGCGAATAGGCTCGGCCCGACATGCCGTAATTGCCGGCGCCGAAGCTGCCGCCGACCAGCATGGTGATCTTCGGGACATTGGTGGTGGCGACCGCCGTGACCATCTTGGCGCCGTGGCGGGCGATGCCCTCGTTCTCATATTTGCGGCCGACCATGAAGCCGGTGACGTTCTGCAGGAAGACCAGCGGGATGTTCCGCGTCGAGCAAAGCTCGATGAAATGCGCGCCCTTCTGCGCCGCCTCCGAGAAGATCACCCCGTTATTGGCGATGATGCCGATCGGGCAGCCCTCGAGATGGGCGAAGCCGGTGACCAGCGTTTCGCCGAAGCGGGCCTTGAACTCGTCAAAGCGCGAGCCGTCGACCACGCGGGCGATGACCTCGCGGATGTCATAGGGGGTCTTCAGGTCGGCGGGGACGATGCCGAGGATCTCCTCGGGGTCATGGGCCGGGGGTTCGGGGGATTGCCAGTCGACCGTTCCCGGCCGGCTGCGGTTCAGGCCGGCAACGGCGCGGCGGGCAAGGGCCAGAGCATGGGCGTCATCCTCGGCCAGGTAATCCGCCACGCCGGACAGGCGGGTATGGACATCACCGCCGCCCAGATCCTCGGCCGAGACCACCTCGCCCGTCGCGGCCCTGACCAGCGGCGGGCCGGCGAGGAAGATGGTGCCCTGGTTCCTGACGATGATCGTCACGTCGGACATGGCCGGCACATAGGCCCCGCCTGCCGTGCAGCTGCCCATGACCACGGCGATCTGGGCGATGCCTTTGGCCGACATGCGCGCCTGATTGTAGAAGATCCGGCCGAAATGGTCGCGATCGGGAAAGACCTCGTCCTGATTGGGCAGGTTCGCGCCGCCGCTATCGACCAGATAGAGGCAGGGCAGATGGCATTCCTCGGCGATCTCCTGCGCGCGGAGGTGCTTCTTGACCGTCATCGGGTAATAGGTGCCGCCCTTGACCGTCGCGTCATTGGCGACGACCATCACCTCCTGCCCGTGGACCCGGCCGATCCCGGCGATGACACCCGCGGCGGGCGCCGCACCGTCATACATGCCATGCGCCGCCACCGCCCCGATCTCGAGAAAGGGAGAGCCGGGGTCGAGCAGGTTCGCCACCCGCTCGCGCGGGGGCATCTTGCCGCGCGAGATATGGCGCTCGGTCGCCTTCGGCCCGCCACCCGCCGCAGCCGCAAGCGCAGCCTCCCGGATGGTCCCGAGCATCGCGAGATGCGCCGCGCGGTTCGAAAGAAAACCGGCCGAGGTCGGAAGAGTGCGGGTCGCAAGCTTCATGGGCTAGTCCTCGAGCGAGATGAGAAGCGCGGCCTGCCGCGCGGTTTCGTCACGGATGCAGCGCGCCTCGGCGACCCTGTCACCCTCTGACAGCGCGCAGAGCGCATCGCGGAAGCTGATCCAGCTTCGTTCCGCCGCGCGGAGCGGGGCTTCGGGGCGGCGCTTGAGTGCCTCGGTATAGATCCCGGTCAGCTTCGCCTCCCATGCCTGATGCGAGGCGTCGAGGCAGTTCAGCATCGGAAAATCGGGGTCGTCGCCGGAATATTTCTGCTGCGCATAGGTCAGGCAGGCCTCCATCCCCGTCCCGGCGCAATCGGCGCGCGCGCCCTGCGTCTCGGCGCCTTTCAGGCAGGTGTCGATCGTGGCGGGATCAAAGCCCGAGGCATCGCCCGCATGGACCGGAACCGCGAGGACGAGAAGCGCGAGCGTGGCGCGGATCATTCCTCGCCCTCGCCATCTTGCCCCATGTCGCGCAGGCGGAGCGCCTGCTCTCCGGTCAGCTGCAGGAGGCAGTTGGCGGCGGCGGGGCCGCCCGCCGTGCCGCCCTGAAAGCGCACGGCCTCATATTCGCAACTGGAATCGCGAAAGGCGATCCAGTCACGCTGCGCCTGCTTCAGGACCGGGGCGGCGGGCGGCGCGGCCGAGCCGAGTTCGGCAAGCTCGGCATCCGCCGCCTCGGCCGCCTTCAGCACGCGGGCATATTCGCGGTTGA
>Ga0182736_1002717_pt1 | contig 12835 bp, 12 predicted proteins | sample eDN5th30CKraftBY_FD_128882 | JGI IMG/M metagenome (GOLD analysis project Ga0182736, IMG submission 128882) | Enriched backyard soil microbial communities from Emeryville, California, USA - eDNA 5th pass 30_C Kraft BY (version 2) (version 2) | ecosystem: Environmental > Terrestrial > Soil >...
CGAATCGCGACCGGCGCGCATCGCGAGACCGAGCGGCGAGAAAAGCATGCGCCGCAAAAGCCATACGCCGATGACGGCGAAGAAGAGCGTGAGGTAGTAGAACGCGACGGGAGACGATAGCCACGGTGACGGCCAGATGCCCAATATGCCGTTGCTGCCGCCCGTCACGGCATCCCATTGAAAGACGACGGACCAGACGATCTGCGCGAACGCGAGCGTGAGCATCGCGAGATACACGCCCGATAAGCGCACGCAAAACCAGCCGAACACGATCGCGCCGATGCCCGCAATCAGCGGCCCGAGCACGAGCGCGGCTTCCATTGGTAACGCGAATACCTTGAGAAACAGCGCCGCGCCGTATGCGCCGAGGCCGAAGTACGCCGCATGACCGAACGAGTGCATGCCGCCCGGTCCCATGATGAAGTGCAGGCTCGCGGCGAACAGCACCGCGATCATGATCTCGACGAACAGCACGGGCATGTACGGAAACGCATCGGCGGCGAGCGGCGCGAGCGCAAGCGCGATCACGGCGATGAACGCCGCGATCCTCATGTTTCGCGTGGCGGGTAGCAAAGGCCGGTCGGCGGGCGCGGCGGAACGTGCGATCGTCTGCGGACGGCCGAAGAGTCCCCACGGACGCAGCACGAGCACGACCGCCATTACGACGAACTCGGCGACGAGCGTGAACTTCGACAGCGAGAAGCCGACGCCCATGATCGTTATGTTCCCGATGCCGATGCACATCGCCTTGATTTCGGCGATCAATAGCGCGGCGACGAACGCGCCCGGAATCGAGCCCATGCCGCCGACCACGACGACGACGAACGCATTGCCGATGGTCTCGATATCGAGCGAAAGATTCGCCGACATGCGCGGCACCTGCAGCGCGCCGCCGAGTCCCGCGAGCATCGCGCCGACGAAGAACACGCCGGTAAAGAGCCACGCCTGATTGACGCCGAGCGCGCCGAGCATCTCGCGATCCGCGCTCGCCGCGCGCACGAGCGTGCCCCAGCGCGTGCGCGTGAGCGCATACCAGAGCATGAACAGCACAAGCGGGCCGATGACGATCAGCGCGAGGTCATAGGTGGGCAACGCATGACCGAGCAGTTGCACCGCGCCTTCGAGATGCGGTGCGCGCGGGCCGAACAGATCTTCCGGTCCCCAAAGCCACAGCGCCGCATCGCGAATGATGAGCACGAGCGCGAACGTGGCAAGCAGATGAAACAACTCCGGCGCGCGATAGATGCGCCTCAGCACGCTCACTTCTATTACTGCGCCGATCGCGCCGACCAATAGCGCGGCGCCCGCGATCGACGCCCAGAACCCCGCGACGCTTTCGCCGAAGCGGCTCGTCAGGCTGTACGCGACATACACGCCGAGCATATAGAGCGAGCCGTGCGCGAAGTTGACGATGCGCGTGACGCCGAAGATCAGCGACAGTCCCGAAGCGACGAGAAAGAGCGCAGAAGCATCGGCGAGGCCGTTGACGAGTTGAACGAGCAGGTTGGAGAGCATCGGCTCTGTGAGCATTTCGGCGGAAAGAGCCGACATTATCGATGAATTGCGCAACCTTCTCGTGGCGCGACAGAAACATCCGGCGTGAAAACCACTGGAAAAAACGTATTGACGGCGTTTATGTCTCGTATATGCTCGCTGAAGGGCAATTGTCGGCATGGGCAATCGCTCTGCAAATCCACTCGACCAACGAGTCTTATCGTGAAAGTCCAAAGCCCTCTGGCACGCAGGAGCCATCACTCCCGCGCCGATCGCTGCGGCAAGCTTCCCGATCGCCGCTTCCTGTCGGTTCTGACTGTCCTCTCCCGCCGCTGCGTGCGGCGTCGCAACGCGATTTCCGCGCGCGCGTTCATCGCGGTGCATTGTGTCGGCGCGGCTTCGCTGCTGCCGTAGCGCCTCCTCTCGTTTTCTTCTCGAGCTGCTGTTGGTCCGCGCGCGTGCGCCCGCACGCGTGAACGCGCGCGTCCTGCTTCTTCGCGCATTCGCGATGCATCGCGAATGCCGTGGACGCGTGCGCCCTATCGAAACGTGAGAACGAACATGGAACGCATCGACGAATTCCTGCGAAAACATCGCATCACCGAAGTTGAAGCGATCATTCCCGACATGGCCGGCACCGCGCGCGGCAAGATCATTCCGCGCAGCAAGTTCGAATCGGGCGAAGCGATGCGCCTGCCGCAAGCCGTGATGATCCAGACCGTGACGGGCGACTATCCCGTCGATGGCAGCTTCACCGGCGTCACCGATCCCGACATGGTCTGCGTGCCCGATCCCGCGACGATCCGCCTGATTCCGTGGGCCACGGATCCGACCGCGCAAGTCATCCACGATTGCGTGCATTTCGACGGCACGCCTGTCGCCATTTCGCCGCGTCGCGTGCTGCGCGAAGTGCTTCATAAATTCGCCGCCAAGGGCTGGCGGCCTGTCGTCGCGCCCGAACTCGAGTTCTTTCTCGTCGACATGAATCGCGATCCCGATCTGCCATTGCAACCGCCGGTCGGCAGAACGGGGCGCGCGGAAACGGGGCGTCAGGCGTACTCGATCGATGCCGTCAACGAGTTCGATCCGCTTTTCGAAGACATCTATGAATACTGCGAGATGCAGGAGCTCGAAGTGGATACGCTGATTCACGAAGTGGGCGCGGCGCAGATGGAAATCAACTTTCTGCATGGCGATCCGCTCAATCTCGCGGACCGCGTGTTTCTTTTCAAACGCACGGTGCGCGAGGCCGCGCTGCGCCACAAGATGTACGCGACCTTCATGGCGAAGCCGATGGAAAACGAACCCGGTTCGGCGATGCATGTGCATCAGAGCCTCGTCGATGACGAGACCGGCCGCAATCTCTTCACCAATCGCGAAGGCGAACCGACGGGACTCTTCTATAGCTACATCGCGGGCTTGCAGAAATACACGCCCGCGCTCATGCCGATCTTCGCGCCGTATATCAACTCTTATCGCAGGCTATCGCGCTTCATGGCCGCGCCGATCAACGTGCAATGGGGCTATGACAACCGCACCGTCGGCTTTCGCGTGCCGCACTCGTCGCCGCAGGCACGACGCATCGAGAATCGCATTCCGGGCGTCGATTGCAATCCGTATCTCGCGATTGCCGCCACGCTCGCCGCGGGTTATCTCGGCATGACGCAACATCTCGAACCGACCGAACCGCTCGCGAGCGATGGTTATCGCCAGCCTTATCAATTGCCGCGCAATCTCGACGAAGGCCTCACGCTGATGGGCGCTTGCGAGCCGCTTGCCGAAATGTTCGGCGAGAAGTTCGTGCGCGCCTATCTCGCGCTGAAGGAAACCGAATACGAAGCGTTCTTCCGCGTGATCAGTTCGTGGGAACGCAAGCATCTGCTATTGCACGTTTGAAGGAGCCGACAACATGAACGATCGAATCGATTCGACGGCGCATTACCGCGCGCTCGACGCCGCGCATCATCTGCATCCGTTCTCCGATATGGGCGCGCTCAATCGCGCGGGCAGCCGCGTGATCGTGAAGGCCGAAGGCGTGTATCTGTGGGATTCGGAGGGAAAGCGCATCATCGACGGCATGGCGGGCTTGTGGTGCGTGAACGTCGGCTATGGACGCCGCGAACTCGCCGATGCCGCACTGAAACAGATGCAGGAACTGCCTTACTACAACACCTTCTTCAAGACGACGCATCCGCCGATCATCGAGTTATCGGCGATGCTTGCCGATGTCGCGCCCGCGAAGTTCAATCGCTTTCTCTATTGCAACAGCGGATCGGAGGCCAACGATACGGCGCTGCGCGCCGTGCATCGCTATTGGGCCGTGCAAGGACAAACGAAAAAACGCTATGTCATCGCGCGTGCGAATGCGTATCACGGCTCGACGATCGCGGGCGCAACGCTCGGCGGCATGAGCTATATGCACGAGCAGATGCCATCGAAGATGGAGCATGTCGCGCATATCGATCAGCCATACTGGTTCGGTGAAGGCGGCGCGATGAACGAAGAGGAATTCGGCATTGCGCGTGCGCGTCAGCTCGAAGATATGATCGTCGAACTCGGCGCGGAGAACGTCGCCGCTTTTATCGGCGAGCCGTTTCAGGGCGCGGGCGGCGTGATCTTTCCGCCATCGAGTTATTGGCCGGAGATCGCGCGCATCTGCCGCAAGCATGACGTGCTCTTGATCGCCGATGAAGTGATCGGCGGCTTCGGCCGCACAGGCGAGTGGTTCGCGCACGAGCACTTCGGCTTCGAGCCGGATGTCATCACGATCGCAAAAGGTCTTACGAGCGGCTATGTGCCGATGGGCGCCGTCGCGCTATCGGATCGCATCGCGAATGCAATCGTGAATGGCGGCGAATTCAATCACGGCTTCACGTATTCGGGGCATCCGGTCGCGGCTGCGGTGGCCGTGGCTAACCTTAAGTTGCTGCGAGACGAAGGCATCGTCGCGCGCGTAAAGCACGATGCGGGGCCGTACTTTCAAAAGCGATTGCGCGAGGCGTTAAGCGATCATGCGATCGTCGGTGAAATTGCGGGCACGGGGCTCGTCGCCGGCATTCAGCTTGCCGAAGATCGCGCGACGAAAAAGCGCTTTGCCAATGGCGACGATATCGGCACGATATGCCGCGACTTCTGTTTCGCGGGCAATCTCGTGATGCGCGCGAGTCACGATCGCATGTTGCTTTCGCCGCCGCTCGTCGTCACGCATGACGAGATCGACGAAATCGTCGATAAAGCCCGCGCCGCCATCGATGCGACCGCGCGCGCGATCACGCACGCCGCGTAGCGAAGTATTCCGCCGCCATGTGCCTAAACGCCGTGACGGCGGGATTGTCTTGATCGGCACGCCACGCCATGCTCATTTCGGCCTGAACGGCGTTGCCCGCAATTTCCCTGAACTCGACACTGTCGTAATGAAACCGTTGCGACGATGCGGGCAGAATCGATACGCCCAGCCCTGCACGCACGAGCGAAAGAATGGTCGGCGTCTGATCGATGTATTGCGTGAAGTGCGGCTTCACTTCATCGGCGACGAGCATGCTCATGATGCGGTCGTAGAAGTATTTGCCGTGCGTGGGCGAATGCATGATGAAGGGCTGCTCGTGCAACTGCGTGAGTTCGAGCCGGTCGAAACGGCACAGCGCGTGTCCCGCAGGCAATGCGACGATCATCGGCTCGCGGTCGACGAGAAGAAACTCCACTTTCTGCCGCGAAGGCAGCGGCCGCATGAAGCCGAGATCGATCGCGTTTGCCTCGAAGGCTTCGATCTGCGCGACGGAAATCATCTCGAGCAGCACGACGTCGATATCGGGCAAATCGCGCTTCGCAGCGACGAGCAGTTCGGGTATCAGCTCATAGCCCGCCGCGCCCGTGAAGCCAATGCGTACGCGCCCGGTCTTGCCCTTGCTCGCGCGCCTCACGGTGCTTTCGGCTTGCTCGGAAAGATTGAGCAGGCGCGTTGCATCGGCGAGAAACACGCGCCCTTCGGTCGTCAGCTTGACCGTGCGCCCGACGCGCTCGAACAGCTTCACGCCGAGGTTTTCTTCGAGCAGATGAATCTGTCTGGAAAGCGGCGGCTGCGTCATGTTGAGCAGCGCGGCCGCGCGCCTGAAGTTCAGTTCCGTCGCGGCCGCAACGAAGCAACGTACTTGTCCGAGATCGAGCATTCGTAATCGACGTTGAGGTGATGGCCGATCATTATATGTTCGCCCCGGACGCGTTCATGCGCGTGCGTCAGGTCGTGAGGCTGCCTTCGGGGCGCTGTCCCGCAAGAGCCTGAGCGAGACTCGCGAGCACCATCTCGCCCATCGCCGTGCGCGATTCGACCGTTGCGCTCGCGCGATGCGCCTGCAGCACGACGCGATCCATGCCGAACAATTCGGCCGGCACATTCGGCTCATCGACGAAAACATCCAGGCCCGCGCCCGCGATCACGCCACGCGACAGCGCTTCGACGAGATCGCTTTCCTCGACGAGCTTGCCGCGCGCGATGTTGATGAGATAACCGTCCTTGCCCAACGCATCGAGCACGGCCGCATTAACGATGCCCTTCGCTTTATCGGCTGCAGCGGCGAGCACGAGAATGTCGCTTTCGCGCGCAAGCGACAGCAGATCGGGCACGAAGCGATAGTCGATATCGTCCATCGCGCGTACATCGGTATAAGCGATCGGACAACCGAACGCGGCGGCGCGTAGCGCAATCGCGCGGCCCACCTTGCCGAGGCCCACGATGCCCACGCGCTTGCCGCTGAATCGGCGCGACAACGGAATCGCGCTCGGGCTCGGGTTGTTCACCCACTTGCCGGTCTTCACGAAATCGTTGCCGGGGCAGATCTCGCGCAGCGTGGTCAGGATGAGACCGATGGCGAGATCGGCAACATCTTCGGTCAACGCGCCGAACGTACCCGTCACCGGCAAACCGCGCGAGCGCGCGAATTCGAGGTCGACGGCATCGGTGCCGACGCCGTTCACCGCGATCACCTGCAATGCAGGCAAGCGTTCGATGAGATCGTTGGCGATGCCCGTATGTCCGCCGGTAATCACGCCGCGAATCGAAGCGCCGTGTTCGCGGATATACGCGTCCTTGTCTTCCTGCTCGAACAGCCGATGCATCGTATAAAGCGCATTCAGCTTTTCATTGATGGCCGGTACGAGGATGGGATTGAGTTGCAGAATGCTCGGCTTCAATTCGCGTGCTCCATGGTGTTCGTTGCGATGTGGAGCGGATCATGTCTGCTTTCGGCGATAACGTCCAATCCCAAAACGCTATCAATTGATCCACGAATCGACGCATTGCATGCCGCGCTTCGATCGATTCAATCCGGGAATCAGGTAATAGCAATAAAAGATTGGACGCTCTTGCCCACGCTCCCCACAATTCGAAACATCGGAAGGCACATCGACAATAAAGCCTTGCACATAACATCGGAGACAACAGCGCAATGAACAACGCTGACGGCATCGTCGCTTCCTCGAAAGCGGAACCTGTTGCGGAGAAACACACGAAACACCGCTGGGTCGTGATGGGACTGATCTTCTGCATCTGGGCGATCGCGTGCGCGGATCGCGCCAACTTCGGCATCGCGCTGCCGTATCTGAAGAGGGAATATCACATCACCAATACCGAGGCCGGTCTCATCGTGAGCCTGTTCTCCTTCGCTTATGGCTTTGTGCAGATTCCCGTCGGCCTCCTCTACAAGCGACTCAGCGAAAAGACCACCGGCCTGCTGTTTTCCGTCTTCATGATTCTCACGTCGGTATTCACCGGATTGATGGGCACGACATCGTCGGTGTTTCTGCTGATGGCGTATCGCGTGGGTCTCGGCTTGTCGGAAGGACCGCTCGGCATCGGCTGCACCAACGTCATCAACCGATGGTTCCCCGCAAAGGAAAAAGGCACGGCCACCGGCCTGTGGATCGCCGCATCGAAGCTCGGGCCGCTGATCGTGCCGTCGGTGTGCATCATCGTGATCCAGTTGTGGGGATGGCGCGAGATCTTCTATGTGTTCGCGGTGCCGGGCATTCTGCTCGCCGTCGTATGGATGTTCTTCGTGACGAACTCGCCCAGCGAGAATCGCTTCTGCTCGCCCGCCGAGCGCCGCTACATCGCCGATGAAACGACCGTCGGCAGCAACGGCGGCAAGTCGCTGTCGCGCGCGCGCATGACGCCGATGCCCCGGCTCGACGCTATCAATCGCACGAAGCGCGTGCCGCAGCTCGAAACGATTCGCCAGGTCTTCGGCTCGTGGAATATCTTCGGCATCGCGCTGGGCTATGGCTGCATGATCGGCATCAGCAACATCTTCATCTCGTGGATTCCCACTTATCTCGTGACAGTGAAGGGCTTCGCTTCGGTGAAGATGGGCTTCCTTGCATCGGCGCCTTTCATCGGCGCGGTGACGGGCAACATGCTCGGCGGCATCATCTCCGATCGTCTGCTTGGCGGACGCCGCAAACCGATGATGATGCTCGGCGCGCTCGGCACCATGGTGATGACCTTCCTGCTGATCGATGCGCCCGACAGCGTCGCCTATCTCGGCGCGGCGCTGATGCTCGCGGGCCTGATGCTCGGCATCGGCTTCGCAGGCTACTCCGCGTATCCGATGGGTCTCGCAACCAAGGCCACCTATCCGACGGCGTTCGGCATCGTGAACTCGGTCGGACAAATCGGCGGCGCCTGCGCTCCGCTCGCGGTCGGCCTGCTGCTCGACAGCTATAACTGGACCGCGGTCTTCCTGTACATGGTCGGGACCGCGACGCTGTGCCTGCTCTTGTTGCTCAGCGTGGTCGAACCGATAACCGACTCATCGGAACCGGCGAAATGAAATTCAGTTGATTCGATGATGCTTCGCGCCGCTCCGTGCGGCGCGATTTCTTTCAGAGACCGCCCTCGACCATATCGAGAAGCCGCTCGGCAAGCGGTTCGATCTGCGTGCGCTTCAGCCCCTGCAAAGGGCCTTCGATCAGCAAGAGCGCGAAGCCGTGCACCGCGCTCCATGCTAGATATTCCGCTTCGGGCCGGCGTTTCGCTTCGAGCGCGCCCGCCTCGACCATGTCGTCCAGCGCGCGGCTCAGCAACTCGAACGGATCGAGACCGCCCGGCCCCGCGCCATAGGTTTCCTCGTGTTCCGTCCATTCCGTTTGCGGCGCCGCGAACGCCGTGCGAAACAATCCCGCTTCCTTTTGCGCAAAACGAAGATATCCCGTGCCGATGGCGCGCAAACCCGCGCGCGCCGCATCGGCACGGCGGCGCTTCTTCGGGCGCGACGCGAGTTCCTCTTCCATTGCTTGCGCGACGAATGACAGCGCCGCCGAGCGTACCGCCGATAGCAATTCCTGACGGCTCCCGAAGTGACGATAGGCCGCGTTCGGGACGACGCCCGCCCGGCGCGTGGCTTCCCGCAAGACGATCGCGTCGGGGCCGCCTTCGCGCGCGAGTTCGATTCCCGCATCGATCAGCGCGCGTCGCAAATCGCCATGTCGATAGGTGCTGCGCGGCTTGCCATTTGTCATTTTGATTCGTGTGACTTCGATTATGTGGACACTGTCCATTATCTCTGCTACTTTTTGTGGACGGTGTACACAACACAAAAAATAGTTCTGCATCGGTGTTTGCCGTTGCATTGTCACGACGCGGCGGCATCGTATGCGAAAGGAGGTTCGCATGGCGAATACAAATGATCGTACGGATCCGCATGACGATATCGCGCGGATCCGCGAAATGATCGAGGCGTGGCGGCAGGCAGTGCTGGCGAAAGACGTCGATACGCTCGTCAGCCACTACGCGCCGGATGTCGTCGTGTTCGACGTCGTGCCGCCCGCGTCGATCAGGGGCATCGAGCACTATCGCGAGAACTGGCGGCGCTGGTTCGACAGCATGAAAGCCCCGCTCTCATTCGAAATGCGGGAAGTGGAAGTCGCCGCGAGCGGCGATCTGGCTTACGCGCACTCCGTCAACCGCGTCGCCGTGGGCGAACAGGAGGACATCGTGCGCGCGACCGTGTGCTTCAGAAAGATCGATGGCGACTGGCGTGTCGTGCACGAGCACGCATCGGTGCCGCTCATGATGGATATGGACCCTGACGAAACGTCATAACTCAAGGAGCAGTCATGCAAGTGCAACCCTATTTGTTTTTCGAAGGCCGCTGCGAGGAAGCGATCACGTTCTATCGCGAGAACCTGGGCGCGCAAGTCGTCATGATGATGCGCTTCAGCGAAAACCCCGACGCCGGCAAGGCCGAAGCCGCGAGCGGTTGCGGCGTGCCGTCGGGATCGGAAAACAAGATCATGCATGCGGCATTCACCATCGGCGATTCAATGGTGATGGGCTCCGACGGCATGTGCAGCGGCAACACCGAGTTCAAGGGCGTATCGCTTTCGCTCACGGCCGATGACGAACAGCAGGCGGAAAAATACTTCAACGCGCTATCGAACGGCGGCCAGGTGCAGATGCCGATGACGCAAACCTTCTTCGCCAAGCGCTTCGGCATGGTGACGGACAAATTCGGCGTCAACTGGATGGTGCTCGGCGGCGTCGAAGGTCAGCCGCAATAAGCATGCGACGACCGTCCGGCTGGAACGCGGCTTGCGCGCCTTTCATCGCATCAATCCGAAAGGAGGCGCACCATGAGCAACTACGCCGGACGTTCTCAGGAAGACCGTATCGCGCAACGCAAGGGCAATAAGCAGACAGCGCAGGAACAGCCGGGCGGGAACATGGCCGAACCCGGCACGGAGCCCAACAAGGACCATAGCAGCGGCGTGCTGACGGAAGAAGGCAAGCAGGTGTGGCGCACGGGTTCGGGCATCGACGGTGGGGGAAAGACCTGACATCCGTATCGGCCTTCTGAAACGTGAAACAATGGCGGGGTGCCAAAAATATCGCATGTACTATTTGCACCTTGACTCATAGGAGCTTTCGATGAGCGCCCCGCGCAAAAACAATCTTTCAGGTTCAGACATGCCTGCTGATGGAGCCGATCGTCCGACCCGCGAGGAAGCCGAAGCCGCTGTCCGTGTTCTGTTGCGCTGGGCGGGCGACGATCCGCGCCGCGAAGGCCTGCTCGATACACCGGGCCGCGTCGTGCGCGCATATGAAGAGTTTTTTGCGGGCTATACGCAGAATCCGCATGACATCCTCGCTCGCACGTTCTCGGAAGTGCAAGGCTATGACGAAATGATCGTCCTGAAGGACATTCGTTTCGAGAGCTATTGCGAGCATCACATGGTCCCGATCATCGGCCGCGCGCATGTCGCTTATCTGCCGAACAAACGCGTCGTCGGCATTTCGAAGCTCGCGCGTCTCGTCGACGCCTTCGCGAAGCGTCTGCAGATTCAGGAGAAGATGACCGCGCAGATCGCCGATACGCTGAACGAAGTGCTGCAGCCGCTCGGCGTCGGTGTCATTCTGGAAGCCGCGCATCAATGCATGTCGACGCGAGGCGTGCACAAGGCGGGCGTGTCGATGGTCACCTCGCGCATGCTCGGCTCATTCCGCGACGATCCATCGACGCGTCGCGAGTTTCTTGCCATCGTCGGCAATCAGAACGCGTTCAGCGTGTCGAATACGTAAGGCCGCCGCAAGCAAAGCGCACGCGCGAACGCAAACGCAAGCAAACAAAAAAGGGCCTCGCGGCCCTTTTTTCATGCGCCGAATCCGTTGCCCGGCGTGCCCGGTCCCGAACCTTCGCGAATCTTGCCCTGCGATACGTTGCTGCCCGGCGGCACGCTATGCGTGAGCCACACATTGCCGCCGATGACCGAGCCTTTGCCGATGGTCACGCGGCCGAGAATTGTCGCGCCCGCGTAGATGACGACATCGTCCTCCACGATCGGATGCCGTGCGTTGCCTTTGACGAGCGCGCCATCGCTCGTCGAAGGAAAGCTCTTCGCGCCGAGCGTCACGGCTTGATAGACGCGCACATGCTGGCCGATCACCGCCGTCTCGCCGATCACGACGCCCGTGCCGTGATCGATGAAAAAGCTCGGCCCGATGGTCGCGCCCGGGTGAATGTCGATGCCCGTCAGCGAATGCGCGATCTCGTTGATAAAGCGCGCGAGCAAGGGCACGCCGAGCTTGTGCAACGCATGCGCGAGACGATGATGCGTCATCGCCCAGACGCCCGGATAACACAGCAGGATCTCGGTGATGTGCTGCGCCGCCGGATCGCCGGTGAAAGCAGCTTGTATGTCGCTTACGAGCAGCGCGCGGATATGCGGCAACTGCGCGCCGAACTCGCGCGCGATCGCGAAGGCTTGCGCCGAGAGATCGGCTTCGCTCGTCTCGCGATGTTCGGGCAGGAAGCGCAGCGCGCGGCGAATCTGTTCGCGCAACAGACGCAAGTTGGTTTCGAGCGTTTGCCCGACATAGTAGTCGACGCTTTCGTCGGTCAGATCGGGCGCGCCGTAATGCGTGGGAAAGAGCGCCGAGCGCAGGCCGTTGACGATCCCGACGATGGCCTCGCGTGAAGGCAGTTCACGTATGCCGAGCGGATGCCGCGTGCGATGAAGCTCTTCGCGCGACTGGCGCAAGTCCGCGACGATGCGGGCGAGGCCCCATTCCTGAGGCGTGTCGAGCGCGGTGTCGCGGGATGTTTCGAGCGGCGGTACTGCGCCGAACGTGGGCATGTTCTGCATGTCGGGCAAGAAGCGAGGGACGGATTAAACGACAAGCGTAACCGGTTTTGCGAAAGCCTGCCGTCCGGCCGATCGCGCACCCGCGTCCCCGATGCTCGCGCGGAACATCGCTCAGGCTGTGACGTTGCTTGCGTCGATCCAGCGCACGGCCCAGTCGCGCGCGTGCGCGATGGCTTCGCCTTCGTTGCGGAATCGCAGCTCCGAAGGAAAGAATCGGTTCGCGACGAGCTCGCCATCGCTCGATCGCGAGATCACCACGTACGGCTGGTAGCTGCCATCTCCGGCCCGGGCGGGCGCGCAGTTTAGAAGGTAGCCTCGATGTGAAAAGGCTGCATCGTGTTGCATGAGTCACCTGTGTGAAAGTGCCCTGCTCGTTCGAATCGCATTGCTCTTTTTCGACGGCAAGGTAACGCGCCCTCCTGATTGCTCGAGTTTCGCGTATTGCGCTTTGCCGCCGACAGGTTCCAAATAATACTTGCAGGAAATCGGCTTGGGGTCGAAAAAAGGCCTGAAATTTTAAGTATCTCCGAAGGCGCTCTCCGGCAAGGCTCGCGGTTCCGTCGCCAAATATCCGGAACGAGTCTTGCGTGAGGGCTTGGTCAATTCAGGTCCAACTGCAACGGAGCAATGCGATGAACAACGCTGAATCAAACGATCCGCAGAACAAGCAGAACGCGCAGGTCGCCGACAGTCCGATCAAGACGCC
>Ga0182736_1002718_pt1 | contig 12833 bp, 12 predicted proteins | sample eDN5th30CKraftBY_FD_128882 | JGI IMG/M metagenome (GOLD analysis project Ga0182736, IMG submission 128882) | Enriched backyard soil microbial communities from Emeryville, California, USA - eDNA 5th pass 30_C Kraft BY (version 2) (version 2) | ecosystem: Environmental > Terrestrial > Soil >...
GACGGTGCCGCCGGCGCGGGCCCCGGGCCCGACGGTGCCGCCGGCGCGGGCCCCGGGCCCGACGGTGCCGCCGGCGCGGGCCCCGGGCCCGACGGTGCCGTCGTCGTCGACTACGTGCAGTGGGACCGACCCGGTACCGACGACCCTGCCGACGAGCAACACGCCATGCTCGTTCGCGCCCGGCTCGACCTCGGCCGCGGCACGGTCGTCCGGACCCCCGCGCACGACCGGCGGGTCGAGTTCCCGCGCATCGACGACCGCGTCCTCGGCCGCCGCCACGACCGGGTCGCGACGATCGCCACCCGACCCGACGACCCGCAGCTCGCCGACACCCTCGTCGTCACCGACCTCGCCGGTGGCCACGACGCGCACTGGCGCGCACCCGAGCTGGCGCTGGGCGAGCCCGTGCACCTCCCCCGCCCCGGCGACCCCGATCCAGGCCACGGCTGGTGGGCCACGCTCGCCGTGGACCGGCGTGAGGACGTCAGCTGGTTCCTCGTGCTGCCCGCCGACGACCCGGCTGCGGGCCCGGTCGCGCGGGTCCGCATCCCCGTCCGTGTTCCGCTCGGCCTGCACGGCGTCTGGCTGCCGTCCAACCGCTGACCTTCTCGTCCGGACCAGGAGGCTTTCGTGAACCCGTCCTACGGACCCGTCTTCATCCCGGCGATCGCGCTCATCGGTGCGCTCGTCCACATCGGGCTGACCCGCCACCGCACACCGGAACGAACCCTGACGATCGCCCTGCTCTGGGGCCTGGTCGTCGCGCTCGGGGTCGGCGAGATCGTCACCGCCGGCTCCCACCTGCTCTTCGGGCCGGCCACCGCCGCCCAGATCGGCTTCCCCGCGGGCAACCCGTTCCAGACGGAGGTCGGCGTCGCCAACCTCTCCTACGGAGTCCTCGGCATCGCCTGCTACTGGCTACGGGGCGGGTTCTGGACCGCCACCGTCCTCGGCTACCTCGTGTACTTCTGGGGCTGCGGGATCGACCACATCTACCAGTACGCCGCGCACGGCAACACCGCTCCGTACAACTGGGGACCGATCGTCCCCATCGTCTTCGGGGTCCCGCTCGTACTCGCGATCCTGCTCGTCGCGCTGCACCGGGTGCGGCGCCGGCCCGACCGGCCGGCCCAGGCGCCGACCGGGCAGGCCGTCCCGTCGGCACCGAGCAGCCCCTGAGCTCGTCGCGGCGAGGTGCCGCGGCTCGCGACGAGACGTGTCGACGCGCCGCCGCCCGGCCGCCTGCGTGCGGCCGGGCGGCGCTGCCCGTCGACGCCCGGGACCTGCGGTGGTGGCAGCCCTGGCCACCGTGCGCCGGGCGCGGCTTGCCTCGAGCAGGCGTGGTCCACCTGTCGGATCGCACCCGATCACCCCATGCTCGGCTCGGCTGCCCCGCGCGGTCGCGCCGGCAACGTCACGATCCCGTCGGGCGCCAGCGCGCTACGGAGCTGGCGCCGCGAGCTGATCGAGAGTTTGCCGAAGACCCTGCGCAGGTGCCACTCGACGGTCCGTGGGCTGAGGAACAGCCGTGCGGCGATCTCGGGGTTCGTCATGCCCTCGCGCACCATCAGCGCGATCTGCCGTTCCTGAGCGGTCAGCTCGTCGCCGGCCGGCACCGCACCGCGTCCCGGGACGGCTGCCCCCACGGCGCGCAGCTCGCGCCGGGTCCGTGCCGCGAACGCCTCCATACCGATCGAGACGAACAGATCGTGCGCGATGCGCAGCTGCGTGCGGGCCTCCGACCGGCGGCCCCGCCGGCGGAGCCATTCCCCGTACACCAGATGGGTGCGAGCGAGGTCCGGTCGGAGGCGGGTTCCGCGGAAGTACTCGACGGCCTCGCGGAACGCGTCCCCACCATCCCCGGCCAGGCCACGCGAGCGGGCCTCGACGCCGAGCCCCCACGGGCCCTGCGAACCCCGGACATGGGCCCGCAGCCGCTCCAGCGCCTCGGCCGTCCCGCGCTCGTCCCCACTGCGCGAGGCCGCCTCGACGAGCTCGGCCAGGGCCCATGCCGAGACGAACAGCTCGGGCATGTCGTCCGCGGCCGCCCGGGCCGCGTCGAGCGCCTCGTCGTAGCGGCCGAGTGCGTTCAGCACGACCGACCGCGCCCAGCGGGCGTACTGGACGGCGGTGCCCTCGCCCTCGGCGGTCGCCTCGGCGATCGTCGCGTCGACCAGCGGCAGTGCCTCGCTCTCCCGGCCGCGCAGCGCGGCAAGCACGAGAGCGCCGTAGTGGGCGACGTGCGTGCCCGTCGCCTCTCGGACCGCGTCCGCCTCCGCCTCGAGCGACGTCGCCGTACCGAAGTCGCCGGCGAGCGCCGCAACCTGCTCGAGCACGTTGACGCCGACGGCGAGGACCGCCAGGGCCCCGGCGTGGCGCGCGACGTCCACCTGGCGCAGCGCGGTGGCCAGACACAACTCGAAGTCCCACGCGCTCGCAGCCGCCGCCGTGGCCAACCATCCCCAGCGAAGGACCTCCTCGCCGGTGACTTCGTCCGCGGCGAACGCGCTCGCGGCGCGCTCGAGCATCGGGACCGCGGTGTCTCGCCCGTCGGTGAACAGCAGCGCCAGCGCGTCGAGGAGCAGGTCGCCCGCCCTCACCGGCCCCTCCGGACGCGGCGCGGCGGCAGCTGCGGCGGAGACCTCGTGCAGGTCCCCCGCCGTGGCCGAGCTGCCGGCGAACAGGGCCGCGCTCCACGCGTCGAGGTAGGTGTCCCTCGCGAGCCGGGCGTCGAGCGGCTCCAGGGTCCGAGCGGCGCGCAGGAGCAGTGGTGGGGCGTCACTGCCGTGCCGCTGCGCGAACGCAGCCTCCGCCCGCAGGAGGTCGATGCGAGCCCGAGCGAACTCGTCGAGTTCGGCGGTCTCGGCCAGGGCGAGCAGCTCCAGCGCCGGCCCGAAGGCCCCCGCCGCCACGCTCGCCCGGGCGGCGGACAGGGCGCGGTCGGTGCGGCGCGCCGGGTCCGCCGTCAGTTCGACGGCACGCTGCAGGAAGGCGGCCGCGGCCGTGAGGCCACCCCGGGCCTGGGCCCGGTCGGCCGAATGCTCGAGCTCTGCGGCCACGGCGTCGTCGGGTTCGATCGCGGCCGATGCGAGATGCCACGCGCGGCGGTCGGGATCGGTCCGTGCGTCGGTCACCGCCGCCAGTGCCGAGTGGACCGCTCGGCGGTCGGCCGGGTCCGCGGCCCGGTACACCGCCGACCGGACGAGCGGGTGGCGGAACGTGACCCGGGCGTCGACGGTCAGCAGGCCGTCGGTGCCGTTCGCCAGGGCTCGCGCCTGCGTCACCCCGAGGAGCTCCACGGCTCGCCGCACGAGGGTGGGATCTCCGATCGGTTCGGCCGCGGCGACCAGCAGCAACCGTCGGGAGTCGGCGGGCAGCGACTCGACCCGGGACAGGAAGCTCTCCTCGATGTGCCCGGGGAGGGCACCCGCCTGCAGCAGGCCGAACCCGCCCGCCATCTGGGTCACCGTCAGCCCGCGCGGAAGCTCGAGGAGGGCCAGTGGGTTGCCGTCGCTCTCCGCGACGATCCGGTCCCGAACGTGCTCATCCAGTGGTGCGGGACTTGCGGACTCCAGAAGGGCGCGGGAGTCGGGGGCGGACAAACCGGTGATCTCGACCTCCGGCAGTCCGCGCAGCTCGTGCCCAGGTCTGCGGGTCCCGAAGAGGACCACGATCCGCTCCGCCAGCAGCCGTCGTGCGACGAAGCCGAGCACCTGTGCCGAGGCCCGGTCCAGCCACTGCGCGTCGTCGACCACGCACAGCACGGGACGTTCCTCCGCGGCGTCGGACATCAGGCTCAGCACCGCCAGGCCCACGAGGAAACGATCCGGCGCCGGCCCCGCACGGACCCCGAACACCGTCTGGAGGGCTGCACACTGCGGGCCCGGGAGCCGTTGCAGGCGGTCCAGCAGGGGCATGCACAGCTGGTGCAGGGCGGCGAACGCCAGCTCCATCTCCGACTCCACACCGGCGGCCCGCAGCACACGCATGTCGTCCGCGGACCGCGCCACGTGCTCGAGGAGCGCGGACTTCCCGACCCCGGCCGCGCCGGCGACCACGAGTACGCGGCTGTCGCCCTCTCGCGCGGCGGCGACCGACCGGTCCAGGGTGGCGATCTCCTCCCGCCGGCCGAGCAGTGCACCGTCCGGCCACGGGCCGACGCCCTTCCGTCGTTGCCGCGCCATCGTCCGCCCTCTGCCGGGTGCCGGTGCTCTCGGCGACGGACCGGGCCGGCCTGCCGCCGGTCGCGTCGAAGGGCAGCCAGCTTATAGCCGCACGCGAAATGCGCCTATAGGCGAGAGGGGCAACATCCGCGGCCGATCAGCGGAGCTGCTGGCCTCCGTCGACGTCGTACACCGCTCCGGTGAGCGCGGAGTTCACCATGAGGTGCACGGCGAGCGCGGCGACGTCGTCGCCGGTGACGACCCGGCGGATGGGCAGGGACGCCCGGAGCTGCGCCCGGCGCGCGTCGAGCTCGTCGCCGAGCAGCGACGCCGAGAGGGGTGTGTCCACGAAGCCGGCCGCGACGAGGTTGACCCGGACCGGCGCCAGCTCGACGGCGAGAGCAGCGACGAGGGCGGGCAGCCCGACGGTCAGCAGCGCGGTGACGGCGAGACCGGCTGCGGGTCGTCGGCCACCGGTCCCACCCATCAGCAGCAGCGTGCCGCCGGGACGGACCGTCCGGGCGGACTGCCGGGCGACCTCGAGGACGAGGCGGACGTGGTCGCCGACGTGGCGGGCTGCGTCGGAGATGTCCATCTCGGCCAGCGGCGCGTAGTACGGGCTCCCGGCCGTGACCATGACGTGGTCGACCTGTGTCGGAAGACCGTCGAAGAAGGTCCGGAGCCGGTCCGGATCGTGAGCGTCGAACGCCGCGTACCGGCGGGCGCCGAGATCGTCGGCGGCACGGTGGAGCCGGTCCGGGTCCCGCGCGGTGAGCACGACGTCGGCGCCCTCGGCGCGGGCGGCCCGGGCCGTCGAGAGCCCGATCCCCGAGCTCCCTCCGATGACGACGACGGTCTGCCCGACCAGGCCGGGCTCGCGCCGCGTCGTCGCGTCGTTGCTGAGTGCGGTCATGACTTCCTCCCATTCAGGCGGGGACGGAGACGCCCGGTCAGCAGGCCTCCGGCTCGTTCGACAACGGTCGCCTCGTGGCGGTGGCGCCGGGGGCCGCGGCAGCATGTGGTGACGACGATCCGGACGGTGAGGAACCTGCGGCACCGTTCCACGTGGACCGCCGGACCGAGGGGCGCGCCGCACACCGAGCAGGGTGCGAGTTCCACGAGCACCTCGTAGAGGGCCGCGGCGACGTCGAGATCGTCGGAGCCGATGCCCCGGTTCGCCGCGGGCGGACCGTCGGTTCCCCATGACGCCGTCGGATCCGCGGGCGGGGACCACCAACAGGGCAGCAACCACTCCATCCGTCAGCTCCCTGCCGCCGTACCGACGGTTCGCCCGACCTCGCTGATCTGCACATCCAGCCCACGAAGCGCCTGGAAGACCGCTTCGGAGAAGGTCGGGAACGGCTGGATGACGTCGAGCAGGACCGGCAGCGGAGTGCGTCCGCGGATCGCCAGGGTCACCTGCTGGAGCCACTCTCCCGCCTCCGGCCCCAGGGCGTGGGCGCCGGTGAGCCGGACGCCGTCCGAGACCAGCGTCAGGAATCCCGGCCGGCTGTCGTACTCGCGCGTGTAGGTGGACGTTCGCGGGATCCCGGCGAGTCCGACGGTCGTCGTGAAGGGCCCATCGGCCTCGCCGACCGAGGCGGCCTGCGGATCGCAGAAGATCACCCTCGGGACGGCCTCGTAGTGCGCCTCGCGGGGGTGACCCAGGATGTTGGACGCCGCGATCCGGCCCTGGTACTCGCCCACGTGGGTCAGCTGCCACAGCCCGGTCACGTCTCCGATCGCCCACAGGCCCGGCCCGACCGCCATTCGCGCGTCGACCGTGATCCCGCGGGGATCGACGGGCACCCCGACCGTCTCGAGTCCGATGTCCGCGACCCGTGGTCGCCTCCCGGTCGCGACGAGGAGACGCTCGCCCCGGACCTCGGACCCGTCCGCGAACGCGAGCACGCACTCGGCGCCGTCCCGACGGGCGGCCGTGGGCGCGGCTCCGAGTCGGAGCTCGACGCCGTCGGCCCGCAGGGCGTCGGCGACACCCTCGCCGAGGGGGCGCGGCTCCCGCGGCAACAGGTGGTCACCTCGCTCGACGATCGTCACCGCGGCCCCGAGCCGCCCGACCGCCTGGGCCATCTCGACGCCGATGGGGCCTCCGCCGAGCACGAGGAGCCGGTCGGGGACCTCGGTGAGCCCGGTGACCTCGCGGTCGGTCCACAGCCCGGGCAGCTCGCGCAGACCGGGGACGGGCGGGATCGCCGGATCGGAACCGGTGGCGATGACCACGTGCTCCGCGGTGTGGGTCGTGCCCCCGACGACGACCGCGCCCGGGCCGGCGATCCGGCCGACCCCCCGGAGCACCTCGATCCCGGCGTCGCGCGCCCATCGGACCTGCCCGGCATCGTCGTAGCCGGAGACCATGAAGTCGCGCCAGGCCAGTGCCGACGCCACGTCGACGGTCCCGCTCATCGCCTCTCGGGCACCAGGCACGGTGCGGGCGGCCGCCAGCACCTCGCCCGGGCGCAACAGGGTCTTGGACGGGATGCAACCCCAGTAGGAGCACTCCCCACCGAGCAGCTCGCGCTCGACGACGGCGACCCGCAGGCCGCCCGCCGCGAGCGCCGCGGCACAGTGCTCACCGGGCGCCCCACCACCGAGGACGACGACGTCGTGGTCCGTGCCGGTCACCGGGTCTCCCCGAGCGCTGCCGCCAGGGCCGCCGACGCGTCCCGATAGGCCTCCTCGGGCGCCCGTCCCAGCTCGCGGGCACGGATGAAGACCGCGTACCAGTCGGACCAGTGATGCGGTGGGGCCGTCGGTTCGTAACGGCCGTGCTGCTCCTCGGCCTCGCGCAGGAGCCCGGCCAGGACGGTCGTGTCCATCAGCCGCGGCCCGGCAGCCGGCTCGTGATCTCCTGCACGATCCAGCCGTTCCCGTCCGGGTCGTCGAAAGTCACGAACGACGCGTAGGTCTCCCGCCCGGGGCTCGCCCCGGGTTCGCGGCCGGGTGCACCGACGGGTCGGAACCGCGCTCCGAGCCGAGACTCGTGGAAGACCTCGCTGACCTCGGCACCACGTTGCGCAAGCTCGGTCCGGGCGGCCTCGACGTCGTCGACGACGAGGTACAGGCCGCGCATCGAACCGGGCGGCGCCGCAGTGACGCCGATCCCGAACTGGATCGACGCCGCCGAGCCGGGCGGGGTCAGCTGAACGATCCGGAAGTCGTCGTCCGCGACGAAATCCGCATCCTCCCGCCACCCCAGTGACTTGTAGAACTGCTTGGCCCGCTCGGTATCCGAGACGGGCAGTGCGACGACCTCGACTCGCATGTCCACGCCGGTGCTCCTCGTCCGCGACGGTGCCGGCACGCCGATCGCGCCGGCAACGAGCACCCTGCCGCGGTCCCGGCGCCGCCGACCCCGTGAGAAACCCTGGACCAGTGCCTGGCGACGGGGCGACCAGTGGGCCTCGGGCTGGTCCGGCCCGGCTCCTGCGGGGACCATCCGACGACGAGGAGCGTCTGATGCGCATCGACATCCGGGCCTGCGGAACCTTCCCGGACCACGCACTGCCCGACCACACCGAAACGGCGCGCAGGCTCAGCGTGCAGCCCTCGGTCGTCGACCCCCGGCGCGAGCCGAGGTCCGTGTTCGCCGCGACCCGGCAGGGCTGGGACCCCGGCAGCCCCCGTCTGTGCGAGCGCCGGGACGCCGGCGACCTGGCACCCTTCCACGGATGGGACAAGCGGTGACGCTCGCGACGTTGATCTCGGTGAACGTCGGCCTGCCGAAGGAGGTGCGTTGGCGGGACGAGACCGTCCGCACCGGAATCTGGAAGGAACCCGTCGACGGCCCCGCGATGGTTCACCGGCTCAACATCGACGGGGACGGCCAGGGCGATCTCGCGGGCCACGGCGGCGAGCAGCGCGCCGTGCTCGTCTACCAGACCCAGGCCCTCGCCCACTGGGCGGAGCACCTCGGACGACACGACCTCGAACCCGGCTGCTTCGGCGAGAACCTCACCGTCGACGGCCTACCCGACAGCGCGGTCCGGATCGGCGACCGGTACCGGATCGGCGAGGCCGAGTTCGAGGTCACGCAGCCGCGGGTGACCTGCTATCGCCTCGGTATGCGACTCGACGAGCCCGATCTCCCGGCGCTGCTGGTCGCCCACCACCGCCCCGGCTTCTACATGCGCGTCCTCACCGAGGGCCGCATCCGAGCCGGGGACAGTATCCTGCGCACCAGGACCGGAACGGTGAGCGTCGCCGACACGGATGCGCTGCTCTACCTACCCGGCCGCGACCGCGCCACGCTCCGGCTCGCTGCGGACACGCCCGCGCTGAGCCCCGGCTGGCGAGGCTCCTTCCTCGACATGCTCGCCGAGCCCGACCCGCCGCCGCGCCCGGCCTGGCCCGGGTTCCGGCAGCTGCGGGTCACCGACGTGCGCCCCGAGACCCCGACCGTGACCTCGCTGCGCCTGGCCTCCCCCGACGGCACCCCCCTGCCACCGGCCCGTCCCGGACAGTTCCTCACGCTCAGGGTCCCGACGGCCGGGTCGCCCGTCCGGAGCTATTCGCTGTCCGCCGCCCCTGGGATCGGCACCTACCGGATCAGCGTGAAGCACGAGCCGGACGGCCTCGCCAGCGGCTACCTGACGACGGCAGTCCGGCCTGGCGCGATGCTCGACGCGGCCGCGCCCCGCGGCGACTTCACGCTCGACGACGACACCACGCCCGTCCTGCTCCTGTCGGCAGGTATCGGGGTCACGCCGGTGCTCGCGATGCTGCATTCACTCATCGAGAGCCCGAACCCGCGGGAGGTCTGGTGGATCCACGGCGCACACAGCCCGGACGAACAACCGTTGGCCGCGGAGGCGCACACCCTGCTGGCCGCGCTGCCACGAGCCCGCGAACACATCTTCTACAGCACCGGCGCCCCTGACCAGGTGCCCGGCGTCCACGCGGGTCGCCTCACCCAGGACGCGCTGGCCGCGCTCCGTCTCCCCGTCGATGCCGAGGCCTACCTCTGCGGACCCGACTCATTCATGACCGACGTGCGTGCCGCACTCATCGCGGTGGGACTGGCTGCCGGGAACATCCGGACCGAGCGGTTCGGCGCGCTGCCCCCGGTCAACCCCGGGGTCGTCGAGCGGGCCCGACCCGCACCGCACCCGCCCACGGGGACGCCGGGGACCGGGCCGCTCGTCACCTTCGCCCGCAGCGGCCTCTCGGTGCCTTTCGAGCCCGGCCTCCACAGCGTCCTCGACCTCGCGGACGCCTGTGATGTGCCGACCCGGTGGAGCTGCCGGGCCGGCGTCTGCCACACCTGCATCACCGGCCTGCTGTCCGGCGAGATCGGCTACTCCCCCGACCCCCTCGATCCCCCACCCACGGGCCAGGTGCTCCTCTGCTGCGCTCGCCCGCGGACGGACGTCGTGCTGGACATCTAGATGCGCCGGCGAGGTGTGTGCTCGCCACGTCGCCCCGGTCGAGCGTGAGCAGTCCCGCGACGCACCGCACAGGCCTTTGCACGATCCGGCGCGGCTTCGGCGGCCTGCCCGGCCAAGCCCCGCGCGTGGCGGCGGCTTTTCGCAGCTGAACGCCTGGCTGCGACGCTAGGATTCGCCCCATGCTGCTGCTCGGCATCATCCTCTTCGGAATGCTCGTCGGCGCTGCCGCGCAGCTCATCGTCGGCCGGTCCGGCAGAAGAGGGGTCGACTGGGGCCTGGCGCTCGTCGCCGGACTCGTCGGGTCGTTCGTCGGCGGCCTCGTCGTCAGCCTGGTCTCGGGCGACGGCCTCGCGTTGCGGCCGAGCGGGATCATCGGCTCGCTGGCCGGGGCGGTCCTCGTCACGCTCGGCTGGCAGTGGTGGCGCGGGCGCAAGCACGCCGCACGACGGTAGGCGGTGTCGGAGCAGCTCGGTCACGATGACCCGTCGAGCGGTCCGCGCAGTCAGCTCCACGAGTTGGTCCGCCCGAGGAAGTCCACGATCGCGGCGACCTTGGCCGCCGTGATGACGTGCTCGGTGTCCGGGAGCACGCAGAGCTGCCCCCGGGGCAGATGTCGGTAGGCGCGGACGCAGTCCTCCACCGGCGAGAGCTCGTCACGGTCGCCGACGAGGACGAGACTCGGCACGTCGATCTCGGCGAAGTCGTCGACACCGTAGCCGGGCCAGTGTCGGGCGGCCTCGAAGAAGTGCTGCAACATGATCTTCCAGTAGCCGGGTCCGCCGGCGGAGTCGTGGTCGGCCTTGATCAGCGACAGGAACCCACGCATGGCAGGGTCGGCGCCGAAGGCTGCTTCGACCGCGTCGGGGTCGGCCTCGGTGGCGTCGAGGCCTCCGCCGAAGACCTCTCGGAGCATCGGGAAGGACTTCGACCCCGGGTCGAAGATGTCGCACCCGGCGTCGTTGACCACCGCTCCGGCGAGGCCGGGATGCCGGATCGCCATGATCGTGGCGATCATGCCGCCCATGCTGAACCCGGCGACGGCGGGACGGTCCAGCCCGAGCGCGCCGATGAGCGCGGCCACGTCGTCGGCGAGAAGACTCATCGACACCCGCTCGTCTCCGGTGTGGCGGGTGCGGCCGCAGCCGCGCTGGTCGGGTGCGATCACGTGGAACCGCTCGATCAGCGCGGCCAGGTGGGTGCCGTAGGAGAGGGGGGTCTCGTCCCAGAGCGGGTTGGTGCTGACCAGGCCGCCATGGAGCAGGACGAGGTCGCTCGAGTCGGGCGAGCCGGCTTCCAGATAGTGGATGTCGATCCCGTTGGCACGGACGGTAGCGGTGCGTGACGCCGCGCTGGTGGTGGTCATGGCCGGCTCCTTCGGACGGGAAGCAGCCACGCTAGGTTCCGCTCGACGGCCGCCGGATCGGGTGAACGCCCTAACTTCGCTCGGCCGGTTCGAAGTCGGACATCAGGCCGTGACGCATGGCGAACAGCCCTGCCGTGGCCCGGTTGTTGGCGCCGGTCTTGGCGTAGATGTGCTCGACGTGGGCGCCGACGGTCTTGGGCGAGAGCACCAGCCGCCCGGCGATGTCGCGGTTGCTGAGTCCGCGAGCGAGCAGGCGCAGGACCTCGACCTCGCGGGTGGTCAGTCCGGCCGGCCAGGCGCGCCGTCGTCGGACGCGGTGTCCGGCCGCACTGAGCACCGCCTCGACGGCGTCGGCGTCGAGCGCGCCGCGGCGCACGTCGTCGCGCAGCCCGGTGGCGGCGGCGTCGGGGTCGGTCGCGGGTCGGTGCGGGCGCTCCTCGGTCGCGGTCGCGTAGCGGTCGGCCACGGCCAGGATCCGGCCCGTGACCGGGATCGCGCCCCCGGACAGGCCCCGCGGGTAACCGGTGCCGTCCAGGCGCTCGTGGTGGAGCACGGCGATGGCGCCCAGCTCCGCCAGACGCGGGGAGAAGGCGAGCATCCGCTCGGTGAGGTAGGGGTGGGTCCGGATCCGCTCCTGCTCGGCGAGGGTCAGCGGCGATCGCTTGTCCCAGATGCCGTTGGAGACACCGAGGCGCCCCAGGTCGTGCACCAGCGCGGCGCGGCGCACCCGGGTGGCCTCGTCGGGGGCGAGACCCAGGCCGGCGGCGGCGTCGCCGGCGAGTTGGGCGACCGTGCGGGCGTGGCCGATGAAGTACGGCGACTTGAGGTCGGCGAAGTCGCCGATCGCGGCCAGCGCGTCGTCGAGCTCGGCCTCGCCGAGGGTCCGGGCCAGGCCGGGCTCGCGGTCGAGGATCTGCGCCCAGTGGCTCTCCTGATCCAGGCCGGCGAGCACGTCGCGGCAGTGGGCGCACAGCAGGTCCACGAGGTCGGGGTCGAACTGGCTGCCGGCGCGTTCGCGCGCCATCCGCACCGCGGCGTCGGCGCCGCCCAGCCGCTCGAACGCGGCGACGACGTCGGCCAGATACACCAGCCGGGAGGCGAGCCGGATCTGCTCGCCACGAAGCCCGGCCGCGCCGCGGCCGTCCCAGCGCTCGTAGCTCTCGACGAGGCTGCGGCGTACGTCGTCGCCGAGACCGAGCTGCTCGGCCAGCAGGTCGGTGGCCTTCCAGTGGCTCTCCAGGATCGAGGAGAACCACCGCAGCCCGACCACCGGGAAGGTGACCGTGGTCCGCACCCGGTCCGGGACGGACCCGCCGCTGCCGAGCCGCCGCACCAGCAGACGCGCCAGGTCCGCCGCGCCGTCACCGGAGAACATGGCCTCGCGCTTCATCGCGATGTCGTCGCCGAACCACTTGGCCTGTTCGTAGGCGTCGGTGTGGCAGCCGACCCAGGCCAGCAGCCCCGAGTAGTAGACGACGACCCGTTCCGGTTCGGGCAGGTCCAGCAGATCGGCGAGCCGCAGCGCGATGATCGTCTGCCGGATGACGTGCTCCATCGGCTGGCCCAGCCCGAGATCGGTGCCCAGCGAGATGGTCGCCACGAGTTCGGCGAGGCGAACCCGGCCCGGCGCCGCAGTCACGGCCCGAGTCTAGGGGCCGGTCGCGGCACCCGGGCGCAGAGAGCGCGCACCCCGAAGGAGTGGGGCGGGTGGGGCTCGAACCCACGACCTGACGGATTATGAGTCCGCTGCTCTGACCAACTGAGCTACCGCCCCGCAGGAGCTCAGGTTAGCGGCCCACCGCTCGCCCCGACGCCGCGGCCAGTTCCTCGCGCAGCAGCGCCGCGAGGTCCTCGGCGTGGGAGAGGAACGGGGAGTGCGCGGCGGGCAGATGGACGACGCGC
>Ga0182736_1002721_pt1 | contig 12817 bp, 6 predicted proteins | sample eDN5th30CKraftBY_FD_128882 | JGI IMG/M metagenome (GOLD analysis project Ga0182736, IMG submission 128882) | Enriched backyard soil microbial communities from Emeryville, California, USA - eDNA 5th pass 30_C Kraft BY (version 2) (version 2) | ecosystem: Environmental > Terrestrial > Soil >...
CCGACGGTGCCACCCGGATGCGGGTCGAACACCGAGCCGTCAGGGCCCGGAGCGCACACCAGCTCCTTGATCGTGTCCGAATGCACGTCGGCCGAGGCCACCACCGGGATGGTCGCCGCCGCGGCGGCCGCCGTGGCGCCGAGCGAGAACGCGCTCGACGCTGACGCGCCGGTGCCCATGATGATCACGCCGGTCGCGCCCGCGGCCACGGCGTTGACGACCGCCGTGTCGCGCGCCGTCCCCGTGACGTTGTTGACCGCCGCGATCTTGCCGGCGGTCGAAGCCGGGAAGTCGGCCGCGCTGGCACCGCTGTTGTCGATCCAGATGACCTCGCCGCTGAGCGGCGTGTCGTACCCGGTCATCTTCGAGTTGCTGGCGGCACGCATGATCCAGGTCGGACCGGGATACAGCTTCTTGTCCAGCGAGCGAACCACGCCCGAGGACGTCGTCGACGGTCCGTGGTACTGGTTGATCTTGGTCTGGTATCCGAACGCGTCCATCTGCTGCTGCAGCCACTCGGCGGCCTGGTCCTCCTGGCGCGTGCCGGAGAAGCGCCCGCCGATGTCTTCAGCGAGGTGGCGGACGGTCTCGTACGAGTTGGCGGCGTCGAGATTGTCGACGAGCTCGTCGTAGTAGCTCGGCTTCGGCGTCTGCGCCGACGCAGGACCGGCAAAGACGCCGAACGCAGCAATGGCGGCAGCCGCCGTCGCCGCGCGTATCGCGTACTTCATGGAACCCCTCCGTGGTTGTTTCCGGCCGGCGCGTAGCAACCCTCAAGCGTCGCCCGGGACTCGAAGAGACCATGTAACCCGCGTCCGCGGGCGCTGTCAACTACACGGCGTGGGAGTCTCTCAACACCATCCGTCTGGCACACTGGAGGAATGAGGGCGCGTCGCGACCTCTTCGGCACCGACCTGGGGCTCGTGCTCCGAATGGCGGTGGTGGCCGTGGCCACGCCGCTGGTGGTGCTCGCCGGCCTGGTGGCGGTCCTGGTCTGGATGGACTCGCTGCTGATCCGGGGCGTCGTGCTGAGCGCGCTCGCCCTGGGCGCCTGCGCGGCGTCGGCCGAGCGCGCCGCGGCCGCCCGGCGCGGCCGGGCCCTGGGCCCCGCGGAGGCGCCGGAGCCGCACGCGATCGTCGAGCGCCTGTGCGTGCTGGCCGACATCCCCAAGCCCGCGCTGGTGCTGGAGTCGACGGCGCTGCCGAACAGCTGGATCGAGGGCACGACCCGCGGCGGCTTCCGCCTGCACCTCACCCAGGGGCTGCTGGACACGTTGCCGCCGCGCGAGCTCGAAGCCGTGATCGCGCACGAGCTCGCGCACGTGATCAACCGCGACGCCGCGGTCATGACCGTGGTCGGCGGTCCGGCCGGTGCGCTGCTCTCCGGCGGCGTGCGCGTCGCCGGCCAGGGCTGGTGGCCGTTCGTGATCGGCGGCGGGATCGCGGCGCTGATCGGGTGGGTCGGCTCGCGCGGGACGCGCGCGCTGTCGCGCTACCGCGAGTTCGCGGCCGACGCCGGCGCGGTCGCGCTCACCGGCAGCCCCGCGGCGCTCGCCAGCGCGCTGCTGCACGTGTCCGACGGGCTCGCCGCGACGCCGCGGGCGGACCTGCGGGCGGCGGCCGCGCAGGACGCGTTCCACCTGCTTCCGGTCGCTCGCGAGCGTGCCTACGGGCTCCCGCCGACGCACCCCTCGCTGAAGGCGCGGATCGAGCGCTTGGAGCGGCTGGAGCGCACGCTGCAAAGCTAACGGCGTGCCCACGGCGCGCCTGCCCGAACTCACCATCCTCGACGAGCACCGGCTCAAGCGCCGGCGCCGCCGCGACGACTTCGAGCGCGAGCTCGCGAAAGCGCAGGCGCGGATCGAGCGCCGGCGCGCCGCCGTGCCCGCCGTCAGCTACCCGGAGGAGCTGCCGGTCAGCGCGCGCCGGGAGGACCTGCTGGCGGCGATCCGCGACCACCAGGTCGTGGTCGTCGCGGGCGAGACCGGGTCGGGCAAGACGACGCAGCTGCCCAAGATCTGCCTGGAGCTGGGCCGCGGCGTGCGCGGGACGATCGCCCACACGCAGCCGCGGCGGCTGGCGGCGCGCACGGTCGCCGAACGGATCGCGGACGAGCTGCACGTCGAGCTCGGCGCGGCGGTCGGCTACGCGGTGCGCTTCAGCGACCGCTCGCGCGAGGACACGCTGCTGCGGCTGATGACCGACGGCCTGCTGCTGGCCGAGATCCAGCACGACCGCCTGCTGCGCCGCTACGACACGATCATCATCGACGAGGCGCACGAGCGCAGCCTCAACATCGACTTCCTGCTCGGGTACCTGAAGCGCATCCTGCCCGCGCGGCCGGACCTGAAGGTGATCGTGACGTCCGCCACGATCGACCCGGAGCGCTTCGCCGCGCACTTCGACGGCGCGCCGATCGTCGAGGTGTCCGGCCGCACCTACCCGGTCGAGGTCCGCTACCGCGAGCCGGACCCCGAGACCGACCAGACGGACGCGATCGGCGACGCGGTCGACGAGCTGCTGCGCGAGCGGCCCGGCGACGTGCTCGTGTTCCTGTCCGGCGAACGCGAGATCCGCGACACCGCGGACGCGCTCGAGGGGCGCCTGCGCGGGGACGTCGAGATCCTGCCGCTGTTCGCGCGCCAGTCGACCGCCGCCCAGCAGCGCGTGTTCAAGCCGCACAAGAGCCGCCGCGTCGTGCTGGCCACCAACGTGGCCGAGACGTCCCTGACCGTGCCCGGGATCCACTACGTCGTCGACCCGGGCTTCGCACGGATCTCGCGCTACAGCGCGCGGTTGAAGGTCCAGCGGCTGCCGATCGAGCCGATCTCCCAGGCGTCCGCCGACCAGCGCAAGGGGCGCTGCGGGCGGACCGCGGACGGGATCGCGATCCGGCTCTACTCCGAGGAGGACTTCGCGGAGCGCCCGCGGTTCACCGACCCGGAGATCCTGCGCACCAGCCTCGCGGCGGTGATCCTGCAGATGGCGGCGATCGACCTCGGCGACGTCGAGGAGTTCCCGTTCCTGGACGCGCCGGACCGGCGCCAGGTGCGCGACGGGATCGCCCTGCTGCAGGAGCTGGGCGCGCTGGACGAGTCCGGCCGCCAGCTGACGCCGGTCGGCCGCAAGCTCGCGCAGCTGCCGGTCGACCCGCGGCTGGGCCGGATGGTGCTCGAGGCCGACCGGCTCGGGTGCACCGACGAGGTGATCGTGATCGCGGCCGCGCTGAGCATCCAGGACGTGCGCGAGCGGCCCCCCGACCAGCAGGCGCAGGCTGACCAGGCGCACGCCCGGCACGCCGACGAGACGTCGGACTTCCTCGGGTTCTGGAACCTGTGGCGCTACCTGCACGAGCGCCGCGGCGCGCTGTCGGTCAACCAGTTCCGCAAGCAGGCGCGGGCCGAGTTCCTGCACTACCTGCGGATCCGCGAGTGGCAGGACCTCGTGTCCCAGCTGCGCCAGGCGGCCAAGGGCGCCGGCGTGCGGATCAACCACGCGCCGGCCGAGCCGGACGTCATCCACCAGGCGATCCTGACCGGGCTGCTGTCGCACCTGGGGCTGCGCGACGCCGCCCGGCGCGAGTACCAGGGGGCGCGCGGGGCGCGCTTCGCGCTCTGGCCCGGGTCCGGCGTGAAGGGGCAGCCGAGCTGGGTGATGGTGGCCGAGCTGGTCGAGACCTCGCGGCTGTGGGGGCGCACGGCGGCGCGCATCGACCCGCGCTGGGTCGAGCCGCTGGCCGAGCACCTCGTGCGCCGGACGTACTCCGAGCCGCGCTGGGACCGCCGCCGCGCGTCGGTCGTCGCGACCGAGCGCGTGACGCTGTACGGGCTGCCGATCGTCGGCGGGCGCACCGTCGCCTACGGCGCGCTCGACCCCGTGCTCTCGCGCGAGCTGTTCATCCGGCGCGCGCTGGTCGAGGGCGAGTGGGACACGCGGCACCGCTTCCTGGCCGCCAACGCGGCGCTGGTCGAGGAGGTCCAGGCGCTCGAGGATCGCGCGCGGCGGCGGGACATCCTGGTCGACGATCAGACGCTGTACGACTTCTACGCGGCGCGCGTGCCGGACGGGGTCGTGTCGGGCGCCCACTTCGACCGCTGGTGGCGCGACGAGCGGCGCGTGCGGCCGGACCTGCTCACGTTCACGCGCGAGCTGCTGATCAATCCCGCCGCGGCCGAGGACGTCGCGGGGCGGCCGGACGTCTGGCGGCAGGGATCGCTGGAGCTGGCGCTGTCGTACCGCTTCGAGCCGGGCACCAAGGACGACGGCGTGACCGTGCACGTGCCGCTGAAGCTGCTGCCGCAGCTGCGGGCGGAGGGGTTCGAGTGGCTCGTGCCGGCGCTGCGGGCCGAGCTGGTCGTGGCGCTGGTCCGGTCGCTGCCGAAGGAGCTGCGCAAACGGCTCGTGCCGGTGCCGGACGTCGCGGCCAAGGTGCTCTCGGAGGTCACACCGCGGAACGGGCCGCTGCTGGACGCGCTGGGCGCGGAGATCGAGGCGCAGCGCGGCGTGCGGATCCCGGCCGACGCGTGGGATCTCTCGCGGCTGCCGGCGCACCTGCGGATGCGGTTCAGCGTCGAGGACGAGCAGGGGCGCGTGATCGCGGCGGGGCGCGACCTGTCGGCGCTGCGCGAGCAGGTGCGGCCGAAGCTGCGCGCGGCGCTCGCGACCGCGACGCGCAAGCTCGAGCGGACCGGGCAGACGTCGTGGACGTTCGGCACGATCCCGAAAGCGGTCGCGCTGCCCGGTACCGGGCAGACGATCCGCGCGTACCCGTCGCTGATCGACGAAGGCTCGACCGTCGGGCTGCGCGCGCTCGAGAGCGCGGAGGCGCAGGCGCTGAACATGCGGCTGGGCACGCGGCGGCTGCTGGCGCTGACGATCCCCTCCCCCGTGCGCGCCTACCAGTCGCGGCTCGGCAACCAGGCGGCGCTGGCGCTGATGGACGCGCCGCACCCGTCCGTGCAGGCGGTGCTGGAGGACGCGGCGACGGCGGCGATCGCGGCGCTGATGGGCGAGCCGGCGTGGGACGAGGCGAGCTTCGCGGCCGTGCGTGACCGCGTCGCGGGCGCCGCCGGCGGGATGCTGGCGCGGATCGTCGGCGACGTCGTCGCGATCCTGCGGGCGGCGCGCGCCGTCCGTGACGCGCTCGACGGTCTGCACGGCGCGGCGTTCGACCCCGTCCGGCGCGACGTCGCGACGCAGCTCGGCCGGCTCGTCTACCCGGGGTTCATCACCGCGACCGGCGCGGCGCGCCTGCCGGACGTCGAACGCTACCTGCGCGGCGCCGCCTGGCGGCTGGAGCGCCTGTCGCGCAACGCGGCCGTCGACCGCGACCGGATGCGGGGCGTGCAGGAGCTGGAGGCGCTCTACCGGCAGCGGCTCGACGCGCGCCCGGACGACGCGGCGCTGGGCGAGGTCCCCTGGCTGCTGGAGGAGCTGCGCATCAGCCTCTTCGCGCAGGCGATCGGGCCGAAGGGTCAGGTCTCCGCGCGCAAGATCCGGCGCATCCTCGACGACGCCTGAAGCCGCGCTCGCGTGACGCCGGCCGCGTGGATCGCCGCGAGGAGCGCCGTTTCGGCGCCTAGCGCCAGAAAGTGACCACTCGCGGCGTGGCGAAGCGGACGCGATCCCGCCCCCACCCCGATCTCACCCGACGGAGATGACGGCGGCCAGTACATCAGCGTCAGCGCGCTGCTCGCGGAAGCGAGCTGCGCCTGACCCTGGCCGCCGCCACGACGGCTACGCCAACGCGACCAGCGTCGGATCGGTGAGCACGCGGCGCAGCTGCGTCGCCGCCGCCCCGCGCATCGCACCCTCGGAACCGAGCCCGGAGGCGATGACGGGCGGGACCGCGCCGTCGCCGCCGAGCACGCGCTCGGTCAGCTCGGCCGCGATCACCGGCGCCAGCCACTCGGAGATCGGCGCGAAGTAGCCCCCGAGCACGATCGCCTGCGGACTGAGCAGGTTCACCACCGTCCCCAGCGCGACGCCGAGCCAGTGCCCGCAGTCCTCCAGCGCTCCCAGCGCCGCCGCATCACGGGCCGCCGCGCGCTTGGTCAGCTCCACCACCGGCTTGCCGGCCCCCCGCGAGGTCACCGCCTCGCCGTTCAACCCGGCCGCCGCCAGCAGCGGCTCCAAGCCGGCGCGGGTCTCCAGACAGCCGCGCGAGCCGCACGCGCACGGAAGACCGTCGACCTCGACCGTCGTGTGCCCGAACTCGCCGCCGAACCCCCGGTAGCCCCGGAACAGCTCGCCGCCGAGCACGAGCCCGCCGCCGACGCCGATCTCACCCGACACGTACACGAAGTCGCTGTACTCGGTCGCGTTGCCGTCCCACAGCTCGGCGAGCGCGGCCAGGTTCGCTTCGTTCTCGGCGCTGATCGGCAGCGACGGCTCCTTGATGTGCTGCCGCAGCAGGTCGATCACGGGGACGTCGAGCCAGTGCAGGTTCGGCGCGACCAGCAGCGCCCCGCGCCGGATGTCCACGAGCCCGGGCAGCGCGACCGTCGCACCGATCGGCCGCAGCCCCTGCGACTCCACCTCGTCCAGCGCGCCCTGCGTCAGCGCGCCCAACGCCTCGAAGACCTCGTCCACGCCGCGGCCGCGGTTGTCCGCCGCCTCCAGCGCCTTGTAGCGCGAGCCGCCCGACAGATCGGTCGCCTGCACGCCCAGGTAGTCGACGTTGACCTCGAGCCCGAGCGCGATCACGCCGTCGCGCGCGACGTCCACGACCAGCCCGGGACGGCCGGCCGTCCCGCGGTGCTCGGCGCCCCGCTCGACCAGCAGCCCGAACTCCATCAACTCGGACACGAGCGAAGAGACGGTGCTCTTGTTGAGCCCGGTGTCCTGCGCGATCGTCGCGCGCGAGCGCGGGCCGCGCTCCACCACCTGCCGCAGCACGAGGCTGAGGTTGTGGCGCCGGACGGCCCGCTGACTCGAAAGCTCGATCGCCGGCTTGGGAGTCCACATGAAGGGACTGAGCCTATCGCCGCCGGCGGCCGCGGCGCCCCCGAGGGGGCGCCGCGGCGTGGCCTGACTCACGGAGTGGTGGTGGACAGCGTGAACGTCAGCGTCTTGCTGTAGCTGCCGGTCCGCAGCGCCTCGTTGGCGCCGATGTCCTGTGAGAACGACACGGAGACGGCGTCGTTGGACGCCGGCCCGCTGTAGGTCAGCAGCGACGTCGGGGCGCTCGAGCCACCGACCGCCGCGAACGCGCCGCCGGCGCCGAGCGCGCTGGACGCCTTCGCCTGCAGCGGCGACGTGAGCGAGAACGAGCCGTTGACCAGGCGGCCGGTCGCGGTCGCGCTGGCGTCGGAGACGCTGAGCTTCGCGTCGCCCGCCGTCGAGACCACGTTGGCCGTCGTGCCCGCGGTGTACGTCTGCGCGATGCCCGGCGTGAACGCGCCGAACGTGGCCGGCGCGCCGAGCGTCAGCGACAGCGTCGCCGGCACATTGCCGGCCGCGGTGCCGGACGTCGACGTGGCGCCGAGCAGGACCAGCATCCAGTCCTTGAGCTCCTGCGCCTTGGCCAGCACCTGCGCCCGCGACGCGGCGTCACCGGACGCCGGGTCAGACGCCACCGCGCGCAGCGCGTCGATGTCGCTCAGCGACGCGCTGTAGCCGGTCGCCGTCAGCGTCATGTACTTGGTGAACGCGGCGTCGACCGCGGCCGTGCCCGCCGTCACCGCGGCGGGAGTGAGCCCGCTCAGCGACGCCAGCAGCGTCTTGACCTCGCCGTGCGTGACGCAGTTGGCCGGCTTGAAGCCCGCAGCGGTCAGGATGCCCTGGTAGATGCTCTCCCGGAACCACGGCGTGGCCATGAAGAGCTCCCAGTTGTGCCCGAGCACCTGCGACCACTCGCGGCCGCCGTCGTAGTTCGAGCACCAGGCGATCGGATGGTCGGCGCCCTCGGTGTTGCCGGCGCTCGTCCCGACGCCGATGGCGCCGTAGTACGTCGACTCGTCGAGGGTCATCAGCGGATGCACGTACGGCCGCGGCTTGCGGTCGAAGCTGTAGAGCTCGTCCGCCACCGCGACCTCGCGCGGCTTGCCCGACGCGTCCGTCGACGGGTGCGACGGATCCTCGGTGACGACCTTGACCCAGTAGCAGCTGCCGCAGTCGGTGCCGAACCCGTTCTGGTTGCCGGGGTGCGCCTTGAACAGCCCGCCGAGCAGGTTCTGGTACCAGAGCGGCCCGCCGATCGGCTCCTGCCACGTGTGCATGGAGTCGTTGGCGGCGTGCAGCGCGACGTAGCCGCCGCCGTTGTTGATGTAGCCCTTGAACGCCGCCCGCTCGTTGACGACCGTGCCGTCCTTCATCGTGTACGCGGCGTTGAACGTGTTGTTGCCGACCGACGAGTCGCCGATGATCACGGCGTACTGCGCGAGGTTCGCGGCGCTGGTGAACGGCGTGTCCGGCAGCGACTGCGTGGGCCACGACGGGTCCCACAGGTCGACGTCGAAGCCCTTCTCGGCGCCCATCTGCTGCAGCATGACCTCGGCGTCCTCGATCGCCGGGTGGCGGAACGAGCCGTCGCTCTTGTTGGCGATCACGAGCACCTTGAACCGCGCGTTGGCGTTGTGCACCGGCATCGCGGGCGTCACGTACGGGTGGCGCGGCTGGCCGGGGTAGCGCTCGCTGGTCACGCCGAGGTCCGACGGGGCGGCCGCGTCCGGGATCCCGCGCACCTGGCGCGTGACGTCCTGCGCGTCGGTGGCGAGCAGGTTGCGCGCCGCCGTGTTGCCGACGGTCGAGCGGACCTGGTCGACGAACGCGTCCAGGCGCGCGACGGCCGTGGCCGGATCGCCGCCGTCGGCGGCGCTCTTGGCCGACGCCAGCGCCGCGCGCAGCGCGGTCACGTCAGCCGCGGGGATCGTGCCCGCCGTGCCGAAGCGCGCGAGCAGCGCGTCGACGTCGGCGAACGACGTCGTGACCAGGAACGTGAACGTGACCTTGTTGCCGTTGCCGGCCGTGTCGGTCAGCCCGAGCGTCCAGGTGTGCTTGCCGAGCGACAGCTTGGAGACATCGAGCGGCAGCGGGTAGACCCAGGTGCCGTCCAGCCACGCGTCGCGGACCGCGGTGCCGCCCGAGCCGGGCGTCGGGTCGGTGCGCGTCGGCGTGATCGCGGCGGCGCCGTGGCCGATACGGTTGTTGACGACGCTGGCCGGCCAAGCCCCGGTCGGCGGGCGCGTGTCGATCTGGACGTTGATCGTCCGGTAGGGCGGGAACGCCTGCACGGCGGTCGCCGCGGCGTGCGCCTTGGCCAGCGGGGCCGCCAGGTTCACGTTCGGGGCCGGCGCCGCCGGGGCGGGCGTGATCAGGCTCGCGATCCGGACCGTCTCGGCGTTGTCGCCCGTGTCGATGACGAGCGCGTCGCCGGCCGCGCGCCCGTTGGTGCTCTGCAGCCGGATCGCCGTGGCGCCTTCGGCCGCGGCCTGGTTGAGCGTCGTGTTGGCGGCCACGCCGCTGGCGGCGTTGCCGGCGGCGTCGAGCGCCCGGTAGCGGACGGAATTGTTGCCTTCCGCGGTGAATGACGCCGAGCCGGACACCGACGGCCCCGGAGTGATCGGGATGTCGGTCCAGCTGGCGCCGTTGTTCGTGGAGTACTGCAGCTGCGTGACCGCGACGTCGTCGGTCGCGGTGAGGTTCAGCACGGTCGGACCAGCGTGCGTGAACCAGTTGCCGTTGCCAGTGGACGACGACGGCGCCGCCGGCGGATTACCGTTGCGCTGCAGCGGTGCCGTCGGCGTCAACGTGCCGACGTTCAGCACCGGGGCGGTGGTGTCCGTCCCCTGTGCCGACGCCGATGGAACAACGGCCAGCGCGGCTCCAACCGCGGCGACCGTCGCGAGCATGCGATGCACCCTCTCTCCCCTCCTAGGACCCTATATTCGACCGGCCTGCCAACTAAACAGCAGGCCGGCGGGTCCTGTCAACCTCAGCGCACGCCGAGCAGCACGTCCACCAGCAATTGGTCGAGCTTTTCGTTGAAGTAGCCGCGGGACGCGAGCGCGTCGAGGTCCCACGCCTCGGCCTTCAGCGCGTCCGCCTCGTTGCCGTCGACGCTCGCGACGGCGAGCTCGGGCGTCGACGCGGCGGCCAGCGCGTCCTGGACCTCGGGCAGCGAGTCGAAGTGGCGCGCGAGCTCCGCGAGCCGCCGGTACGTCGACATGCAGCCGGCCACGAAGTCCCACACGCCGTCCGCGTTCTCGTTGCGATAGGAGTGCGCGTCGAAGTGCAGCGGCCCGTTGTAGCCGGCGCGCTCGAGCAGGCGGACGAGCAGGAACTGCTCCTTGAGGTCCTCGGCGCCGAACCGGAAATCCTGGTCGTAGCGGCCGATTCGCTGCGCGTTGAGGTCGATGTGGAACAGCTTGCCCGCCCACAGCGCCTGACCGATCGCGTGGTGGAACGACAGGCCGGCCATCGTCTCGTGCGCGACCTCCGGGTTGACGCCGACCATCTCCGGGCGGTCGAGCGTCTCGATGAAGTGCAGCGCGTGACCGACCGTCGGCAGGAACATGTCCCCGCGCGGCTCGTTCGGCTTGGGCTCCATCGCGAAGCGCAGGTCGTACCCCTGGTCGACGACGTAGGCCGACAGCACGTTGATCGCCTCGCGGTAGCGCTCGAGCGCGTCGCGCGGGTCCTTCGCCACGCCCGCCTCGGTGCCCTCGCGGCCGCCCCAGAAGACGTACACCTCGGCCTGCAGCTCGGCGGCGACGTCGATGAAGTTCATCGCCTTGCCGATCGCCGCCCGGCGCACGCCGCGGTCGTTGGAGGTGAACGCGCCGTCCTTGAACGCCGCATGACCGAACAAATTCGTGGTCGCCATCCCGACGCCCAGCCCGGTGGCGTCGAGCGCGGCCTTGAAGCGGTCGATGATCCGGCGCCGCTCGGCCGCCGTGATGCCCCACGGGAGCAGGTCGTCGTCGTGCAGGCTCACGCCCCAGGCGCCGAGCTCGGCCAGCTTGTGCACGGAGTCGACCGGGTCGACCGGCTCGCGCGTCGGGCCGCCGAACGGATCGCGACCGGGGTTGCCGACCGTCCAGAGCCCGAACGTGAACCGATGCTCGCGGCGGTCGCGGTCGACCGGAGCGGTCTGGTCCAGGGTGGCGGTCATGAGCGTGTCTCCTTCAAAGCCGGGTACAGGGCGCGGTAGCGTGACAATAGTTCACGGTACGGAGAAATCCACCCCGGGACCGGTTCGACCTCCCCGTGCGTCCTCACGCACGCCGCCACCGCCTCGTGCACGTCGGCCCACAGGCCGCCCGCGACCCCGCCCAGCAACGCGGCGCCGTACGCCGCCCCTTCCTCGACCGCCAGCCGCTCGAGCGGGACCTCGAGCATCGACGCGACGATCTGCAGCCACAGCTCGCTGCGCGCGCCGCCGCCGGACACGCGGCCGCGCGCCCCGCCCCCGACCAGGTCGAACGCGTCGCGCAGCCCGCACGCGACGCCCTCGAGCACGGCGCGCACCAGCGCTCCGCGATCGTGGCGGATCTCCAGCCCGGTGAACGCACCGCGCGCGTCCGGGTCGGCGTGCGGGGTCCGCTCGCCGGTCAAATACGGCAGGAACGTCAGCCCCTCCGCTCCGGGCGCCCAGCGCTCGGCCTCGGCGGTCAGCGCGGAGAACTCGCCGCCGACGATGCCGCGCAGCCAGGCCAGCGACCCGGCCGCCGACAGCATCACGCCCATCTGGTGCCACGCCCCCGGCACGGCGTGGCAGAACGTGTGCACGCGGGCCTGCGGATCGGCCCGGTAGGACGGCAGCGCGGCGAACACGACGCCGGACGTGCCCATCGCCACGCTCAGCGGCCCGGGCCGGTCGACACCCACGCCCAGCCCGCCCGCCGCCTGGTCCCCCGCCCCGGCGGCGACCGCCACGCCGGCCGCGGTGCGCCCGGACACGTCCGGGGACTCGAGCACCGTCGGCAGCCATTCGACGGGGATCTCCAGCGCGGCCAGCACCTCGTCGCTCCAGCGTCGCCGGGCCACGTCGAGCAGCAGCGTCCCGGACGCGTCGGCAACGTCGATCGCGCGCTCGCCGGTGAGCTTGAGCCGCACGTAGTCCTTGGGCAGCATCACCTGCGCGATCCGGGCGTACGCGTCCGGCTCGTGCTCGCGCAGCCAGAGCAGCTTGGGCGCGGTGAAGCCGGTCAGCGCGCGGTTGCCGGTCAGCTCGACCAGCCGCTCGAAGCCGACGCGCGCCTCGATCTCGGCGCACTCGGCGCCCGTGCGCTGGTCGTTCCAGAGGATCGCCGGCCGGATCGGCCGGCCGGCGGCGTCGAGCGTGACCAGCCCGTGCATCTGGCCCGAGAGGCCGATGCCGGCGACGCCGTCGGTGAGCCCGTCGAGCGCCTGCTCGGTCGCGCGCCACCAGTCGTCCGGGTTCTGCTCGGACCAGCCCGGCCGTGGCGTGGACAGCGGGTACGGCACTTCGCGGCGCTCGAGGACGGTGCCGTCCTCCCCCACCGCGATCACCTTGACCGCGGACGTGCCGACGTCGATTCCGACCGCCGCACGTGACAAGTTTTGAAGAGTCTTCGTCATGCCCTTGACAGCAATTGAAGGGTAATGCAAGCTCCGTTGTCAATAGATGAAGTCTTCTGTTACAGAGCTGGAAGAGCTGGCGCCGGCCCTCGCCGCGGCGCTCGGCCCGGACGCGGTCCTGACCGAGCCGTCACAGCTTGACGGCTACACCGCGGATACGTACTGGCCCGCGATCTCGGCCCGCGCGAGCGGCACCCCGCTCGGGCGCCCGGACGTGGTCGCCCGGCCCCGCTCGGAGGATGCGGTCGCCGCCGCGCTGCGCGTCGCCGCGGCC
>Ga0182736_1002722_pt1 | contig 12816 bp, 15 predicted proteins | sample eDN5th30CKraftBY_FD_128882 | JGI IMG/M metagenome (GOLD analysis project Ga0182736, IMG submission 128882) | Enriched backyard soil microbial communities from Emeryville, California, USA - eDNA 5th pass 30_C Kraft BY (version 2) (version 2) | ecosystem: Environmental > Terrestrial > Soil >...
ATCCGCTGCCTCCCCAGCAGTGCCGTCGCTGGGGTTCCCTTTCCGGCCACGCGCGGGAGCGTAAGCGGCGTCGCAGTGGGAATCCGAAGGACCCGGGCCGCGTTCGCACAGGCGTGACGCACGCAGTGATGGATCCTCCGGCCCGGGGGAGGGGCGTACCCTTCCCGGCAGACCTGGTCGCGGCAGACGTGACCGGGCCCGACGTGTTGACGGGGGTGCTGAGCCCCCTCGAGAGGAGCGCGGTGCCCGCCACCCCGGCGTCATCGGAACCGTCTGCGGCGACGGAGCCGGTCACGGACGACGCGAGCACCTCGGCAGAGCGTGCCCCGGTCGACGAGACCACCGAGGAGCGCGCGGCGCGCTTCGAACGCGACGCGATGCCGCTGCTCGACCAGCTCTACGGCGCGGCGCTGCGGATGACGCGCAACCCGGCCGACGCCGAGGACCTGGTGCAGGAGACGTTCCTGAAGGCCTACTCGGCCTTCCACACGTTCCGCCAGGGCACGAACCTCAAGGCGTGGCTCTACCGGATCCTCACCAACACCTACATCAACGGCTACCGCAAGCGGCAGCGCCAGCCGCAGCAGTCGCCCACCGAGGAGATCACCGACTGGCAGCTCGCGCAGGCGGGCGAGCACAGCTCGACGGGTCTGCGGTCGGCCGAGGTCGAGGCCATGGACAATCTGCCCGACGACGACGTCAAGGCGGCCCTGCAGGCACTCCCGGAGGACTTCCGGATGGCCGTCTACCTCGCCGACGTCGAGGGCTTCGCGTACAAGGAGATCGCGGAGATCATGGGGACTCCGATCGGCACGGTGATGTCGCGGCTGCACCGCGGCCGCCGGCAGCTGCGTGACATGTTGACCGACACCGCGCGCGAGCGTGGTTTCGTCCGCGGCGAGCAGCAGGAGGCGAGCCGATGAACTGCGGTGGTTCCCACGAGACCGACTGCTCGGAGGTACTCGCGGAGGTCTGGCTGTTCCTCGACCACGAGTGCGACGCGCAGCGGCGGGCGCTGCTGGCCCAGCACCTGGACGAGTGCGCGCCCTGCCTCGCGGAGTACGGCATCGACGAGAAGCTGAAGGCGCTGCTGGCCAGCAAGTGCGGCGGCGAGCACGCGCCCGACGGGCTGCGCGAGCGGCTGCGCACGCAGATCCGGCACGCGGTGCTCGAGCAGGCCCAGGTGACCGTCGAGAAGGGTCCGTCGGGCACGACGGTCGAGGTCCGCGCGACCCGGTTCGAGCGGGTCGAACGCCGGGGCTGATCGCCGCACCCCGCACACGACGCGAGAGCCGGTCCCCCGCAGTGGGGGACCGGCTCTCCGCGTTCGGGCCGGCGCGTCAGGTGTTGGGACGCTTGCCGTGGTTGGCGCCGCTCTTCTTGCGGTCGCGCTTCTTGCGAGCACGCTTCGACATGGATCCTCCTCACACCATCTCGTCGTGAACTGGGCCCAGTCTTTCACGTGGTTGGATGGGCCTTGCCCGGGTGGGGGCTGGTCGGACGAGACGGGACGGTGACGGGTGTCGACGCTGAGTGAGCTGCTCGCGGCGCACACGCAGCTGCCCGGTGAGGCGGTCGATCACCTGCAGCGCGTCGTCGCCGAGTGGCAGCTGCTCGCCGACATGTCGTTCGCCGACTTCCTGCTCTGGATCCCGCTGCCCGACGGCGACCACGCGCTGGCCGGCGGCGCGACCGAGTTCCTGTGCGTCGCGCAGGCCCGCCCCGACACCGCGCCCACGGCGCATCCCGAGGACATGGTCGGCGCCCGGGTGACCGCGGCCGACAACCCGCAGCTGCGCCGCGCGGTCGTCGAGGGCCGGATCTGCCGCGAGGAGGATCCGCGCTGGCACCTCGAGGTGCCCGTCCGTCGGGAGACGATCCCCGTGCGGCACAACGGACGCGTCCTCGCCGTGCTCTCCCGCGACACGAACCTGGCGATGCCGCGGGTGCCCAGCCCGCTGGAGATCGCCTATCTGGGCAGCGCGTCGGACCTCTGCCAGATGATCGCCGACGGCACGTTCCCGCCCGCGGCGAGCGTCGCGGGGGCCGACACCAGCCCGCGCGCGGGCGACGGACTCATCCGCCTCGACTCGCGCGGCCTCGTCGCCTACGCCAGTCCCAACGCGCTGTCGGCCTACCACCGCATGGGTCACGCCAGCGACCTCATCGGGCTGCCGCTCGCCGACGCCACCCGCAAGCTCGTCCGGGACCCGTTCGACGCGGCGGAGGTGGCGGCGCGGATCGAGTCCGCGCTGTCGGGCCGTTCGTCGTTGCGGCTGGAGATCCGGGCCCGGGGTGCGGTCATGCTGGTCCGCGCACTGCCGCTGCGCCCCCGTGGCGACGCGGCCGGCGCGCTGGTGCTGGTGCGCGACGTGACCGACCTGCGCCGGCGGGACCTCGCGCTGCTCAGCAAGGACGCGACGATCAGGGAGATCCACCACCGCGTCAAGAACAACCTGCAGACGGTCGCGGCCCTGCTGCGCCTGCAGGCGCGCCGGACGTCGATCCCCGAGGCCAAGCTCGCGCTGGCCGAGAGCGTGCGGCGGGTCAGCTCGATCGCGCTCGTGCACGAGGCGCTGGCCTACTCGGTGGCCGAGCAGGTCGACCTCGACCAGCTGATCGACACCGTGCTGCCGATGATCGGCGACGGCGCGACGGCCGACGTGCGGGCCAAGGTCCGCCGTGAGGGCAGTTTCGGGACCCACCCCGCCGCGATGGCCACGCCGCTGGTGCTCGTCGTGACCGAGCTGGTGCACAACGCGCTGCGGCACGCGTTCGCGTCGGACCAGGCCGGTGAGGTGGTCGTGTCGGCCCGGCGGTCAGCCGGCCGGCTCGTCGTCGCCATCGCCGACGACGGGCGCGGCCTGCCCGACGGTTTCGACCCCGACGGTGCCAACGGTCTCGGCCTGCAGATCGTGCGCACGCTGCTGCACTCGGAGCTGGACTCGTCGTTGCAGCTCAGGCCGCGTGCGGGCGGCGGTACGGAGGCCGTCATCGAGCTCCCGTTGGTGGGGAGATAGCCTGACGGTGTGATCCCAGGTACCGGTGCCGTGGTCGCGCTGGTTCCGTTGCCCGGGATCGCCCCGCACCTGGAGCGCTCCCGTGAGGTGAGCGCCCGGTGAACGAACCGCGGGCCCGAAGCCGGTGGCGTCCGGCGTTCGGGCCCGCGGTCAGGGAGCGCGATGCTCGATCTACTTCTCGTTCGTGCTTCTCGGTGCCTCGAAGACTCGCTCCGAGGACGCCGGGCCTGGGACTGTCAGGCCGTACGAGCGCGGGTGCGAGCGTTGCGGCGCTTGAGCGCACGACGCTCGTCCTCGCTCATGCCGCCCCACACGCCCGCGTCCTGCCCGCTCTCGAGGGCCCACTCGAGGCACTCGGTGACGGCGGGGCAGCGACGGCAGACGGTCTTGGCCTCGGCGATCTGCAGCAGCGCGGGCCCGCTGGTCCCCACAGGGAAGAACAGCTCCGGGTCCTCGTCGCGGCATACAGCGCGGTGACGCCAATCCATGGTTCTTCTGCTCCTCGTAATGCGCGATCGGGGTCGCGCCGATCGTCTGTCACGGTGTTTCCGCGCTTGTGAAGGATTTCACGAGCGCGGCGGGTCTTCAAGGGCTCAGGTCCGCCCAGGTGAGCATCCTCACCCACTCATCCCAACGATGACCACCGGTTTCGGTTACCGGCTGCCGTTCCGTCACGAAGAGCGACAAACCCTTGCCCGGTTCGCTGCTTCCGGGTACCCCGTCCGCAACGATCCATGTCCGCGGGGGGTTCCCGCGTTGGTGCCGTGGTGCTCATCTAGATTGAAGGACTGTTTCCCCTGGTGCGAGACCCGTGCGGCTCGACGGTCCACGCCGAGCGGTGAATGGCCCCGCATGGTCACTCTGTCGCGTGACGGCGCCGTTCGGCTACGACGAGCAGCGCTTCTCACACGACGACGCGCAACGCCCGGGGTACCGCCCGGAATTCCATCTCGGTGCGGGCGCCGATGTGATCCCCGTCGATCTGCAGCGCCAACGGCCGGTCCGACCGCACGCGCACCCAGGCCACGGCATCCTGACGGGCGACGTGCCGGCCCCGCGGGTCGCCGTCGGGGCGCAGCGCCTGGCGCAGCACGCCCGCGATCGTCGGCACGCCGAGGTCCTTGAGCGCGAACAGGGCGAGCCCGTCGGTGAACGACGCGCCCGGGTTGAGCCGCACGGCGCGGCCGTCGAGGTAGGTCCACGGGTCGGTGTTGCTGACGAACGCCAGGCGCACGCCCTCCAGCGGTGCCGCGTCGGGTATCTCGACCGTCATGGCCGGCGGGCGCCTGCGCTGGCGCACGTACTCCCGCAGGGCCGTGCGCGCGTAGCGCATCGGCGTGGCCTCCAGGCCCTGCGCGCGGGCGCGCTCGACGGCCGCCACGACCTCCGCGTCGAGCCCGAGGCCGGCGTTGAAGGTGAACCAGCGGTCGGCGGCCCGCCCGAGCCCGACGAGCCGGCTGCGCTGTTCCTCCAGCGCCTGCAGGATGTGGCCGGTGGCCTCGACCGCGTCGCGCGGCATCCCGAGGGAGCGGGCGAAGACGTTGGCCGACCCGCCCGGCACGACGGCCAGCGCCGGCACCGAGTCGGGATCGCGCGTGGGCCCGCGGCCCAGCAGCCCGTTGACGACCTCGTTGACCGTGCCGTCACCGCCCAGCGCCACGACCAGATCCACCCCGTCCTCCACGGCCTGGGCGGTGGCCTCGGCGGCGTGGCCGCGGTAGTCGGTGAGCAGGACGTCGAGCTTGAGCTCGCTCGCGAGCGCGTGGAACAGCACGTCACGTCCGGCCGGAGTGGTCGACGTGGCCTGCGGGTTCACCACGAGCAGCGCGCGCACCGCCCCGAGGATAGTCGGGCCTATCCTGCTCCGGTGACGTCCGAGCCCGACCCCACCCGCGCGCCCGACGAGCGCCCGCGGCCACGGACCCCGCCGCAGATCCGGGTGGCGGGCGTGGTCGTGGCGCTGCAGGGCCTGGTCGGGATCGTGTTCGGGATCGTGCTGCTCGTGCGCGGGCTCGGCATCGGCGACGGCATCCGCTACGTCCTGGGTGAGACGGGTTACTTCGTCCTGATCGGGGCGGCGCTCGTCGTCGTCGGGATCGGGCTGCTGCGGGGGAAGCGCTGGTCGCGCTCCCCGGCGATCGTGGCCGAGCTGCTGCTGATCCCCGTCGTCTACTCGCTGCTGGGCCCGTCCAGGCAGATCGTGTGGGGGATCATCGTCGGGGTCGTGGTCATCGCGACGTTCCTGCTGCTGATCAGCGAGCGGTCCCGGCTGTGGGCGCTGGACCTGCACGACCGCTCGACCCGCTGAGCGCGCTCAGCGCGGCCAGCGCGCTGCCGTCGAGCCGGAAGTTCGTCCACTCGTCGAGCCCGACGGCGCCCAGCGCCTCGTAGAACCCGATCGACGGGGTGTTCCAGTCGAGCACCGACCACTCCAGCCGGGCGAACCCTCGTGCGGTGCACTCGGCGGCCAGCGCGGCCAGCAGTGCGGTGCCCAGACCGGCGCCGCGGTGGGCGGGGCGGACGTAGAGGTCCTCGAGATGGATGCCGTGCACGCCCTCCCACGTCGAGAACGTGAGGAACCACAGCGCGCACCCGACGACCTCGCCGTCGACCTCGGCCACGTGCCCGAAGACCGCGGGCTCCGGGCAGAACAATGCGTCCGTCAGCAGGCCCGGGGTCAGGTGGCAGGACTCGGGTGCGCGCTCGTAGTCGGCCAGCTCGTGGACGAGCCCGACGACGGCGTCGACGTCGCCCGGCTCGATGCGGCGGACCCGGGGATCGGTGGTCGTCACCCCGGGCACGGTAGTCCGGCGGCAGATGGGTGGTCACCGCGGAGCAAGATGGGCGAAACCTGTGAGCCGTACGGCGCAACCCCGGAGGCTCGCGGCTCGTCTACAGGACGGGCGAAGCGAAAGGGGTCTCGTGTTGGGACGGCACTCGAAGGCGACCGGACGGCGGTCGCGCCGGATCACGGCGCTCACCGTCGGTGCGGGTGTCGGGCTCGGGACGCTGCTGCTCGGCCCGGCGGCGCAGGCCGCGACGGCGCCGGCCGGCCCCGGCGCGGGCACGAGCGCCGCTCCCGCGGCCGGCGACCCGGCGCTGGTCGCGGGCACGCCCTGCACGGTCACCGCAAAGGCCTGTGTCGACCTCGCGACGCGGCAGTCCTGGCTGATCGCCGACGGCAAGATCCTCGGCGGCCCGGTGCCGATCATGCCCGGCGCGCCCGACCAGCCGACGCCCGTCGGGACGTTCACGGTCCAGTGGAAGGACCCGCACCACGTCAACACGCAGGGCCAGCCGATGCCGTACTCGACGTTCTTCGCCGACGGCGGCGTCGCCTTCCACGAGGGCAGCCTGCAGCGCTACTCCGAGGGCTGCGTGCACCTCTCGCACGACGACGCCGTGCACTACTACGACGTCCTGCAGGTCGGCGACGAGGTCCAGGTCCACTGACGCGGGCGCGGACACTCAGCCCGCGACGGCAGGCGTCACGTTGACCGCCGCGAGCTGGGCGGCCTCGCGCTCGAAGCCGAGGACCGACCACGCGGCCGGATCCATCGCGATGTTCTGGCCGCCCGCGGCGGGCAGACCGATCCAGCGGGCCATCAGTACCCGGCTGAACTGGCCGTGGCCGACCAGGACGACGTCGCCCGCGTCCAGGTGGTCGCGCGCCTCGGCGAGTATCGAGTCGGCACGCGAGGTGACCTGCTCGGCCGTCTCGCCCCCGGGCGTCGGATGCGTCCACACCGTCCAGCCGGGGACGGTCTCGCGGATCGTCGGCGTCGTGACGCCCTCGTAGTCGCCGTAGTCCCACTCGGCGAGCCGCTCGTCGATCCGGTCGATCCGCAGCCCGGCCAGCTCGGCGGTGTCGCGGGCACGCACCCGCGGGCTCGCGATCACCAGCGCGGGCGGGTCGGTCGTCCCGCGCAGCCGGGGCAGCACGCTGCCCGCTGCCGCCGCCCGTTCCCGGCCGCGCGTGGTCAGCTCGATGTCGGTGCGCCCGGTGTGCCGGCCCGACTGCGACCATTCCGTCTCCCCGTGGCGCAGCAGGTAGACCCGGCCGGTGCTCGTCCCCACGCGCGGCAGCGTATGCGGTGCGGGTGCTCAGCCGCGACGTCGCGCGCGCAGGATCGTGTCGTGCAGCGTCCACTCGCGACCGTCGGCGTCGGTCCATCGGCGCGGTCGTGCCGCCGACGTGACGACCGTCCACTCGCGAGGGTCGAGGACCGCCGCGACGTCGTCGGCGGTGAAGAACAGCTCCCGCACGGGCGGACGGGGGACACCGTTGTCGAGGTCGAGCGGATGGTGCGCGACGACGAGCAACGTCCCGCCGGGTGCCGTCGCGGCCGCGAGCCGGCGGTGCAGGTCGTCGCGCATCCCGGGCGGCAGGTGCACGAAATGGGCACTGACGAGGTCGAACGTGCCGGGCACCGGCTCCCGGGTCGCGTCGAGGTGCAGCCACCTCGTGCGGCCGGTGAGGCCGGCCTCGCGGGCGTGAGCCTCGGCCCGCTCCAGCGCGACCCGGGAGATCTCGACGCCCGTCACCGTCCAGCCGCGTCCGGCCAGCCAGGCGACGTCGGCGCCCTCACCGCAGCCGACGTCGAGCGCGGTGCCGGGGGTGAGCCCGCTCGTCTCGTCGACGAGCTGGGGGTTGGGCCGTCCGCTCCAGACCGACGGCGCGGCCCGGTACCGGCCGTCCCAGAACGTCTCGTCGAAGACGACGTCGGCGAGGTCGGGGACCTCGCGGATGTCGCGGTGGTCGGCGTGCGTCTCGTTCACGACCCGACCGTCGCGCGAGCCGGGTGCGGACGGCAAGCGTCCGTGCCGGAACGGCAAACTCAGTGCTTGCGGACGACGCGCTCCGCCCCGCCGGCCCGCCACGTCGTGATGTCGAGATGACCCTCGCCGACCCACACCGATGCGGCCCCGACGACGTCGGCACGGAAGAAGTAGGGGAACGCCCTGCCCCGCAGGTCGAGGCCGGTACGGGCGTAGAGGTCGGCGGCATACCGTTGGTGCAGGTCCGGGTCGGCGACGTCCTCGACGGTGCCCCAGATCTTCGCGTCGCCGTCGGACACCTGCGTGTCGACCGTCGCGGTGTGCAGGGAGTACCGCGGATCCGCGAGCAGGTCGCGGAACTTGGCCGTCCCCGGCATCCCGCCGATCCACAGCTCGCCCTCGAAGAACTGCGGCTCCATCGGGCTGATCCGGGGGAAGCCGTCGGGCCGCAGCGTGGCGAGCATGCAGAGCGCGCCCGTGGCGGCGTGACGTCGGCCGAACACCTCGGCGATGCGCGGCGCCACGGCCGCGAACTCGGTCCAGGAGGCCATGCGGGCACGGTAGTGGCGTACGTCATAGCGGGAGGTCGATGCCGGTCCCGGTCGTGCCGGTCGGCGCGCCCCGCCGCCCGGCGAGGTGGGTCAGTGCACCTGCGCCCGCGCACGGTCCAGGACGTCCTCGGGGACCACGCCGCCGGCCAGCGGCGCCCAGAAGTCGTCGGCAGGGCGTGCCTCGACGGTGACCTCCTCGTCGCTCGGGGCCCGGAACCCGACGCGGAACGAATGCAGGTACGTCCGCGCCTCGGGCGGATCGGTCTTCCGCAGGAACAGCGGATCGCCGACGATCGCGTGCCCCACCCAGGCCAGGTGCACGCGGATCTGGTGCTTGCGGCCCGTCACCGGGTCGGCCCGGACGACGACCGTGTCGCCGTCGTCGTGGATCGCACTGCACTCCGTGCGCGACGGGAAGTGCTTGCGCGCGTGCTCGTCCTCGGGCCGGACGTGCCAGCGGGAGTCGTCGAGCCGGATGTGCTCGCGGTCGGCCGCCACCCGGATCCGGCCGCTGCCGGCGGTCATCAGGGGCAGGTCGATCGTCGCGCGCGTGGGGAAGCCGCCGGGGCGGCAGATCGCCAGGTACGACTTCGCGACGGTCCGTTGCTGGAACTGCCGCGTCAGCGCGCCGTGGGCCTCCTTCGACTTCGCCAGCAGCACCGCGCCGGAGGTCACCTTGTCGATCCGGTTGACCCAGCGCAGGTCCTCGCCGGCGTCGGCCGCGATCGTCACGAGATCGGTGTCGTGCCGCTCGCCCATGACCGAAAGCCCGGGCGGCTTGTCGACGACCAGGCACGACTCGTCCTCCCACAGGACGATCGCGCTCCGCAGCTCGGACCACGACGGCACCGGAGGACGGTAGCCGACGCCGGGACCCCGCCGGGACGCGCGTGAGCGTCGCCGGTTCCTGCGCCCCGGGGTCGATGCGCCCGGGCGAGGCGGGTCTGCGTCGGCGTGATGATGGCTCGTGGCTCGCTCGTCTCCCCGGTCGCGGCCGACGAGCCGCTCCCGGAGGCTGCTCGCCGCCGATATCCCGGGCGACCGTGCCCGACCGGGGCGCCGTCACCGGGTGCTGCCCGCCCTACGGGCCGATCGGCAGCCGGCGGGCCCGGGGAGGGCTTTCCGAGCGGAGGCGGAGCGGCCCGCCGCCGCCGGGGCCGTGATCGTGGTTCTCGGGACATGGGCGCCGTGTGGCGCGTTGATGTCCCTTTGTCCGCGATCACGCGGCGAGGGCGGGGTCGATGGCGGCCTGGGCGGCTCGTGATCACGGTCTGCGGGACACGGGCGCTCTGGGGCGCGGCCATGTCCCGCAGTCGGTGATCACCGCGGAGCGACACGGGATGGGCGGGCGACGACCGAGGGCGCGGGCCTCGAGGGTCTGGCGCGCCGCGGCGGACGGACTGGACGTCAGATCGCGATTCGGGGGACATGGCCGCGCCGTGCGACGTTCATGTCCCGAAATCGATGATCACTGGGCAGAACGCCCGGCGCCGAGGGGACGCGGGGACCGGGGGCGAGAGGCAGGCCCGAGGCCCGTGATCGCGGTTCCGGGGACGCGGCGTCGTGAGAGGCAGTCATGGCCGATCGTCGATGATCACCACGTCGGCGAGCCGCGGCGCGGAGCGAAGACCTCAAGCCGTGATCGCCATGTGAGGGACATGGGCCTCGTGAGACGCGCTCTTGTCCCTCGATCCGCGATCACCCGAGGGGACATGCCCAGCGAGCGAACTCGACCGACAGCCGCTACGTCCGGGGCGCCGCCCCAGGGCCGAGGCGTTGGCGGACCGCGAGGAGTCGCCCGACAACGAAAAACGACGCTGACCCACGGGAAGCGATCCCCGCTGGTCAGCGCCGCTTTCGACGCCTGGATCAGGCAGCCTGCTTGGTCTCCCAGAAGATCTTGTCGATCTGGGCGATGTAGTCGAGCAGCTCCTGGCCGTCCTTCGGGTCGACCGAGGACTTGGTGCCACCGGGGCCGCCGCCGGCCTTCTTGGTGGCCTTGTTGAACAGCTCGTGCAGCTCCGGGTACTTCTCGAAGTGCGGCGGCTTGAAGTAGTCGGTCCACAGCACCCACAGGTGGTGCTTGACGAGGTCGGAGCGCTGCTCCTTGATCTCGATGGCCCGCTCCCGGAAGACCGGGTCGTCGTTGCCCTGGTACTTCTCCTGGATCGCCTTGACCGACTCGGCCTCGATGCGGGCCTGGGCGGGGTCGTAGACGCCGCAGGGGAGGTCGCAGTGCGCGGTGGCCTCGAGCTGCGGTCGGAAGATGCGGGACAGCCGCATAGGTCCTCCCAAGATTGGGTCCATGGTGATCGTTCTGGCGTCGCCAACCCTACCCTCGGCGCCTGCGGGCTTCAGCGTGACGGCGGGAGGTGGTGCGCGTGCGGCGACGACCGGCGAGATGGCGCAGGGTGGCGGTGCGCGGTCCGTCCATGTCACCGGCGCTGACCGACGGCGACGTCGTCATCGTCCGGTTCGGCGCGCCGGTGCGGGCGGGCGACGTCGTGCTGGTGCGGTGGGCGTCTCGGCCGGGGCAGCTGTCGGTGAAGCGGGCCCGGCGGCCCGAAGGCGAGGGCTGGTGGGTGGAGGGCGACAACCCCTTCGGTTCGACGGACTCGCGCACGCTCGGGCCGGCCGAGGTGGACGCGGTGGTCGTCGCGCGGATGTGGCCCAGGCCGGGACGGCTCAGGCCGAAGGCACCGTCACCGTGAAGCACGCCCCGCCCTCGGGTGCGGGCGCCGCGGTGATCGTGCCGCCCATCCGCGTCACCAGGCCGTGGACCAGCGCCAACCCGACGCCCCCCGCGCCGACGGGCCGGTGCCCGCGGTACCGCGCGTGCAGGGCGCCGCGTCGGAAGACCAGCGGGTAGTCCTCGGCCGCGAGCCCGGGGCCGCCGTCGCGCACCTGCAGGACGCCGGCACCGCGACCGGGACGGACGGCCAGCACGAGCGGCGCGCCCGGCGGGAGGACGCGCAGCGCGTTCTCCGCCAGCCCGTCGACGACCTGGCGGAGCCTGCGCGGATCGGCGCGCACCGGGACCGGGTGCGCCGGCGCGTCCACCCGGAAGTCGACGCCCTGCTCCGCGCAGCGCGCCCGCCACACCGCCGAGGCCTCGCTCAGCAGGGCGCCGAGGTCGACGGTGCCGACGTCGAGCCGGAAGTCGTCGGCCTCCAGCCGGGCGAGCTCCATGAGGTCGCCGACGAGCCGGTCGAGCCGCTGGGCCTCGCGCAGGATCGTCGTGCCGGCGGCGCGGGCGTCGTCGCCGGTGACGACGCCGTCGGCCAACGACTCGGCGAACCCGCGCACGGCGGTGAGAGGGGTGCGCAGCTCGTGCGACACGGACAGCAGGAACTCCCGCTGCCGCTGCTCACTGCGCGACAGGGCGTCGGCCAGCTCGTTGACGGCTGCCGCGACCTCCGCGACCTCCCCGGGCCCGGCGACGGGGACCCGCACGTCGCGCCGTCCGGTCCGCAGGGCGTGCGCGGCGGAGGCGGTGCGGCGCAACGGTCGCGCCAGCAGTGTCCCGACGACCCCGCCGACCAGCACCGCCACCCCCGCCCCCGCCAGGAGCGCGAAGACGATGTTGCGACGGACCAGCCCGGTGCCCAGCGGTCCGGTGTCGGTGGTGCGGGCCAGCGCGAACGCGCCGGCAGGCGTCGGCCGGGCCTCGACGATCCAGGTCCGGCCACCCGAGCTGACGACGGCGGACACCGGGGTGCCGGTGAGCGCACGGTCGGCGTCGGCCCGGCGCAGTGCCGCGGCGACCGCGGGGTCCGGTGTGGACAGCCGGTCGCCGCGGATGCCCGCACCCAGCCCGACGACGGCGACGTCCTGCCCCTGCAGCACCTGGACGACGGTGCGCAGCCCGGCCAGGGTCCGGACCGGGGCCGCCGCGGCGTCGGCGTCCGCGAGCTGGGCCGCGACGACGTCGGCCTGCTGCGCGAGGACGTCACGGGTGACCTGCCGGGCCGTGGCCCCGACGAGCCGCAGCCCGACCAGTGCCGCGACGACGACGGCCACGATCGCGACCAGCAGGCAGCTCGCCGTGACGCGGAACGCCAGCGACGTGCGGCGCCGCCGTCCCGCGGCCGCCGGCGCGGTCGGCCCGTCGGACCCGCCCGCGGTGGATGCCGCAGCTCCGGCGGCAGGCCCGGCACCCGCCACGCCGGCTGCGCCCGCCTGCGGATCGCCCGCCCGTGGATCGCTCGCTCCGGGACCGCGCGCCCCGGGACCGCCCGGCCCGGGGCCGCCGGCACCTGGTCCGCCATCAGCCGGACCGCCCGCCCGCGGACCGCCGGCTCCCGGACCGCCCGCCCGCGGACCGCCGGCGGCCGGACCACCGGCTCCCGAACCGCCGGGGACCTGAGGAGTCACTGGGCGTCCGCCGCGTACCCGACGCCGCGCACCGTCCGGATCGGGCTGGCGTCCCCGAGCTTCGCCCGCAGCTGCGCGACGTGGACGTCGAC
>Ga0182736_1002726_pt1 | contig 12812 bp, 14 predicted proteins | sample eDN5th30CKraftBY_FD_128882 | JGI IMG/M metagenome (GOLD analysis project Ga0182736, IMG submission 128882) | Enriched backyard soil microbial communities from Emeryville, California, USA - eDNA 5th pass 30_C Kraft BY (version 2) (version 2) | ecosystem: Environmental > Terrestrial > Soil >...
AAATGCACAACTGAATTTAAAACGTACACTAAAGCCTATTTTTCAAAAGGCATATGCCGATACTACAAATTTCGATTTTAAGAACTTTTATGCCTTCTCATTTCAACTATCTGGATATGATGGCAATTTTTATAGCAATCTCAGCGCAAAATATGCTTCAAAAGAAAGTGCTGCTTTAACGCCCGAATGGGAAGCTGATCTGAGTAGTGAGATAAATTATCCACCATCTGTTTGGAAATATAATGATAGCACAAACTTCATTATAACCCAAGATAAAAGCGATAGAATATATGCTTTTTCTACGGTGGGTAAAGAACTATGGAGAGCCACCTTATCGGGTAAAGTATTGGGAGAGATCCATCAGTTGGCCGATAACAGCCTGCTTCTTAATACTGTGGATAGACTATATCGATTTGCGCCCGATGGCTCGCCGATTAATGGCTTTCCTATTGCATTGCCCTATAAAGCAAGTTATGGTGCGACACTTTATGAGGCAGACGAACACACTATGAAAATCTTCATCCCTGCGGGCCAGCGTATTTTAGCTTTTGACGAGAAAGGCAAAGAATTACCAGAATGGAAAAATAAAACTGTTGACGGAAATATTCTGTATGACCTGAAAACCAGCCTGGTGGACGATTATAATTACATTATAGCCTTTACCAATAGCGGTCACTTCTATCTATTTAACCATAATGGTAGTCTGGTATCTATACTGGAGCCCAAGCAAAAAGCTGATTTCAAAAATACTTTTGGTCTAGAAGTTCAGCCAGAACACCCCGAGACATCCCGGATGATTACAACCGATACCAGTGGCACTTTGTTAAGTTTCTATTTCGACAAGAATAAGAAACAGAATCGAACAAATTTAGGCAGTTGGTCTACAGATCATTACTTTGGCACAAAAAACATTCAAGGCGACAGTATCCCGGAGCTTATTTTTACCGATAAAAACCAACTATATGCCTATTCGAGCAAAGACAGCACACTATTGTACAACCATACTTTTAACACAAAAATTTCAGGCACCCCTTTATACTTTCAAACCAGAAGCAATTATTTCGCAATAGGTATAGCTACGGATGCCAAACTACTATATGTTATAGATAACGATGGTACTGTTATAAATGGTTTTCCGATGGAAGGCTATCCTGCATTTTATTATGGAAAATTGAAAAACGACGGACATTTTTATGCATTAGTTAGTAAAGATGGACGCAAATTATCAGCTTATAAGCTAGACTAGCGCTATACCAGCTTCTTGGGAGTGGTAGGCACAAAATCTTTTAAATAAAAAGGCTCGAAATAGGCCAAGTCTTCAAATTGCTTTTTTTGATAACGCAGACTGGCTTCCTGGATTAGATAACGAGCCGAATTAAGAAAACCATGGTAAATATGAATCGCTAAATTATCTTCAAATAGCGTTACAAATTTATTAGCCCCCTCGCCGAAGAGTACAATAGGTTGTTTTTCAACAAATTCATCAAAAGAGGTCTCGTCTATTATACGTGCTGCGACAGCCCGTATAATTTCTTTATTGCCATCAAATATAGCCGTATAAACCTCCATTCGTCGTGCATCTATCATTGGGCAGAAAAGCGTATCGGCAGTATAACGTTCTGCGTGGTCTGCTAAAAAACCTGCTACCATTGCATCCAATGTATGAACCGAAATAAGCGGAATATCTAAAGCATAACATATACCTTTAGCTACAGACACGCCTATGCGTAGCCCTGTATAAGAACCAGGACCTTTGCTTACAGCTACGGCATGAAGATCGCCAATTTTCAGTTTAGCCTCATTTAAAATCTCTTGAATGAACACAGTAAGCTTTGAAGCATGGATATTGGCCTCATGATGATCTTTATAGGTAGTTAATATACCGTTTACGCTCAGTGCTACTGAACACACTGGAGTTGCTGTTTCTATATGTAAAATATTCATATCACTGATGTATGCAAAAATACAGCAAATTTACCATATGCCACCCAAAAACGAAGCGCTAATATCCGCTAGGGCACAGGGTCATGACCATGACCACCCCAAGGATGGCAGCGTCCAATTCGCTTAAGCGTAAGCCAGCCCCCCTTAAATGGACCATATTTTCTTATCGCTTCGATACCGTACTGCGAGCATGTAGGGGTATACCGACAAGCACCGGGAAATAATGGTGAAATGAGTAACTGGTATATTTTTATGATGGTCAGAAACAGCCAGCCAAATATTTGCTTAATTCCCCGATTCCATATATAGCTTATGATATTCATTTTGAAATTTCAATAAAGCATTATGCATTCGCTTATACATAACATCATAGGTAAGCAATTCCTTCCCTACATATTGTATGGAAAGCAAGACCTCGGCGTGGTGTGACAATAAGAACTCATATAATAGCTGTTGCTTTTGTAACCTATAGGCCTCTCTCATTCTCCTCTTTAATAAATTGCGATCAATGGCCCTTTTAAAACGACGTTTAGGCGCCGATATTACTACTTGAGCAGGATAAGGAAGCCCGTGGCTTTTTATAAAGGATATTCTATAGGGGTATAAAATAAAAGAAGAACCGCTTTGAAAAAGATAGGCCAAAAGCCTCTTATTACAAAGTCGTTCTTCTTTTTTAAAGGTATATTTCACCATATGTACCTATACTATAGCGATATATTCCGAAACCGGTTCTGGCTTCGAAGCTAAAGCAAGGCACCGGAAAATAAACTTAGGCTTTGTGACGACGCTCGTCAGAAACTGATAATCTTCTTCTGCCTTTTGCCCTTCTTGAAGCCAACACTCTACGGCCATTAGCTGTTGCCATACGCTCTCTGAAACCATGTTTATTTCTTCTTTTACGCTGCGAAGGTTGAAATGTTCTTTTCATTACTTTAAATTTTTATATTTTGCAACCACCCTCTCGAAACCCTAAGGAATGGTATTTATTTGTTTTAAAAACAAGAATGCAAAGGTAAAGCTTATTCCTTAATAATCAAAATAGATAAATCTTTTTAGATAAAAGATGAATCTGGGGTGCCAAAAAAGTTAAAATCTTTTTTTGAAATCAGGAAAAAAAGCCTCTCAATCCTTGCGAAAACTATTTAGACAAAACGCCGCTTTCCCAAAATATCTTTATTCGTTATAGAAATAATGATCTAAAAGAAAATAATATAAAGGTATTATTTTAGAATCATTCTAATTAAATTTACACCATGAAATTACATACACTTACAAAGATAGCTTTATTATTTATTCTATTCTTCTTTTATAACTCACAATATTCGTTGCATGCTCAAGAGAAATATTCCACAACTGATTGCAAAATATTCGACACAAAAAGAATGAAGGAAATCTCTATGGAGCAACTTACGAAAAAACTAAAAGGGGCTGATGTGGTATTCTTTGGAGAAGAGCATAATGACTCCATTGGCCATTTATTGGAACTTGACTTACTCAGGCTACTGGTAGATCGTTATGAGAAAGTAGCCCTATCGCTGGAAATGTTTCAAAGCGATGCACAATTGGTACTGGATGAATATTTGAGTGATTTGATAACAGAGGCCAATTTTATTAAAGATGGTAAGCTTTGGAATAACTATAAGGACTACGAAAAGCTTATAGCTTATGCAAAGGAACAAAAAATCACTGTATTAGCGGCAAATGCTCCCAGTAGATACACGAACAGGGTTACGAGGCACGGACTGGAAAGCCTAGCAATGTTAAGTAGCCAAGCAAAAGAACTCATAGCTCCTTTACCCATAGACACCCTTTCAGGCCGCTATTATGAAAAATTCAATGCTTTAATGGGAGGACATCAAGGGTTTAATGGGATGAAAATATACCAGAGCCAGACCCTTTGGGATGCAACTATGGCCTACAGATTGAGCCAATTGAGCACAACACCTGACCTTAAAATTTTACACATCACGGGACGCTTCCATTGTGATGAAAAATTAGGCACCTATCAGCAACTTCAAAAATACGCTCCAAAGTTAAAGTTAATTAATATATCCTGCTTTCCCCAAAACGACGGGGAACCTCAGGATCCGAAAGAATATCAATACTTGGCCGACTTCATTATTTTCACACCAGCAAAACAGGAAGGCGATTTAAAATAAAGGATATTTCACGAAAGAAACTTACCCTCTTTCACGAAACATCCCTAATTATAGTATATATTAAGGTTTAGCGCTGAGTAAATCTCGAATTTCTGTTAAAAGCACTTCCTCTGTAGTAGGCGCAGGAGGAGCGGCTGCTGGGGCTTCATCTTCCTTCTTCTTCAGTGAATTAATTGCCTTAATGACCATAAAAATACAGAAGGCAACAATAAGAAATTGAATTACAACATTGATAAAATTTCCGTAATTGACAGCAACTTCAGCTACTTCGGCCACCGGATCTGCTGGTTTCAGCACATATTTCATACTTGAAAAATCAACTCCTCCTGTAATGTAACCTATAGGAGGCATGATGATATCATCAACCAGAGAGGTCACTATTTTACCGAAAGCAGCACCAATAACCACACCCACAGCCAAATCAATCACATTGCCACGCATGGCAAATTCTTTAAATTCTTTCATTAAGCCCATACTCGAGTTTTTTAGTTTAATATTCTTTTGTAACACTAAAGTAAATATTTTTGTTCATCGAATTAAAAATTTGAGCAAATAAATAGAATTTTAATGCTACGCGCATAAGCTTATCGTCTAAAAAATCTGTACTTTTGCACTATAGGCACCATCTTTTACGTAGTATTAATAAAATGTGCCGGCAATAAAGAGATATGCTAAAACAAAGTTTACAGCAAAAATTACTTCAAAAATTATCACCGCAGCAAATTCAATTTATAAAATTGTTGCAGGTACCCACCGTTTCATTAGATACTCGGATAAAGGAGGAACTGGAAGAAAATCCTGCCTTGGAAGACATGAGCTTGGCTAATATGAACGAGCCGACAGAAGAATATCCTGATAAAGACCCCGATGATACTTTTAATGATGAAGATAAGGCAGGAGAAACTGATGAATTTAATGTTGATGATTATTTGCAGGATGATGACACTAATGATTATGGCAATAGTATAAATAATAGCAGCGACGATGAAGATGATCGTAAAGAAATGCCAATCGCTATCCAAAGTTCTTTTTTTGAAAATCTACAGCAACAATTAGACCTGTTAGCTTTAAGCGATAAAGACTTCCTAATAGGCCAACAGCTTATTGGCAGCCTAGATGATGATGGTTATTTAAGACGGCCCATTTTATCGCTGATAGATGATCTAGCTTTTTCTCAGAATGTTATCGCAACGGAAGAGGAAGTTGAGGAAATTTTAAAAGTTATCCAAACTTTTGACCCTTCCGGAGTAGGCGCACGCGATTTACAAGAATGTCTCCTAATACAATTACGCAAGAAGGATCAAGAAAATCCGACCATCAAAGAAGCCATTTCTGTTGTGGAAAACTACTTGGAGGAATTTACCCGGAAACACTATGATAAATTAGAAAAATCACTAAACATCAATTCCCTGGAGTTGAAAAAAATTGTTGATGAAATCCTGAAATTAAATCCCAAACCAGGAGATTCGAGTACTACATCAGAAAAACAGTTACATATCATTCCGGATTTCCACATCGTCAATAATGACGGCATACTGGTGCTTACACTCAATGCGCAAAATGCCCCCGAACTTAGAGTGAGTCGCTCCTATCAGGAGATGTTTGACCATTATGATAAAGCGGCGCAAAAGGATAAAAAAATGAAAGAAGCGGTACAGTTTGTAAAGCAAAAACTCGACTCGGCAAAATGGTTTATTGACGCCATTAAACAACGTCAACAAACCTTGTTAAAAACCATGAATGCTATAATGAACTATCAGTACACTTATTTTCTCACCGGCGACGAGCGGAATTTAAGACCGATGATTTTAAAAGATATTGCTGATAAAATTGATATGGATATATCCACTGTATCGCGGGTGGCCAATTCAAAATATGTTCAAACCGAGTTCGGAACCTTTCTACTCAAATCATTCTTCTCAGAAGCTATACAAACAGATAGCGGTGAAGAGGTTTCTAATAAAGAAGTGAAAAAAATTCTGGAAGAGTGTATTGCCAACGAAGAAAAGAAAAAGCCTTTAGCAGACGAGAAGTTAACCGAAATCCTCAAAGAAAAAGGATATACCATAGCACGGCGCACGGTAGCCAAATACCGAGAAGCAATGAATATACCCGTAGCTAGATTACGTAAAAAATTATAGTACGTTATTCCCAAATTAAACATAACAGCTATTAAATATGTTATAGCTACTCTTAACTGGATAAAAATTTTCTAAAAAAGCGAAAGCATAATGTCTAAATTAAAAATAGGAACTGTTCAAATGAGTTGCGTAGCAGACAAGGCTACCAATTTAGCGAAAGCTATTGAACAGGTAAAAGAAGCTGCCAAAAAAGGAGCACAGATCGTCTGTCTACAAGAGCTATTTACATCCCTTTACTTTTGTGATGAAGAAGATTATAACAATTTTTCTTTAGCAGAGGTTATCCCAGGTCCATCAACCAATGAATTGAGCAAAGTAGCTCAGGAACATAACGTCGTAATAATAGCTTCTCTTTTTGAAAAGCGAGCACAGGGACTTTATCATAATACTACCGCTGTTATTGATGCAGATGGCACTTATCTAGGCAAGTATAGAAAGATGCATATTCCAGATGACCCCGGCTTTTACGAAAAATTTTATTTTACCCCAGGCGATTTGGGGTATAAAGTATTTAAAACAAAAGTTGCCACTATTGGCATACTCATTTGCTGGGATCAATGGTATCCTGAAGCGGCAAGAATTACTGCGTTAATGGGGGCCGAAATTTTATTTTATCCTACAGCTATAGGCTGGGCTTTAACCCAAGACAGAAAAACCAACGAAGAACAATATAGCGCATGGCAAACTATACAGCGCTCACACGCAATTGCCAATGGTATTCCCGTGGTTTCTGTTAACCGTGTAGGAACTGAAGCAGGTGTACGCTTCTGGGGCGGTTCTTTTATAACAAACGCTTTTGGATCGCTGGTTTATAAAGCGTCGCACGAAGACGAAGAAACTATTGTTACCGAGGTAGACCTCAATCAATCAGATCATTACAGGTCGCATTGGCCCTTCTTACGAGATAGGCGAATCGATAGCTATCAACCTGTAACCAAAAGATTTATAGACGAAGAATAAGCATGAAATTTCCTAAAGAGAAAGGATATTTTTTTCCCGCAGAATGGCATGAGCATGACGCCACTTGGTTAAGCTGGCCACATAAAGAAGCCAGTTGGCCTGGAAAATTAGATGCCATATATAGCCCTTATAGTCAATTTATAAAAGCTGTTTCTGAGGGAGAGCGGGTTTGTATCAACATACCAAATGAAGAGCTTAAACAACAAGCTATTAACTACTTGCTTAAGGCAGATGTAAACTTGGAGAAAATCACCTTTTACGATCATCCAACAAATGATGCTTGGTGTCGCGATCATGGGCCTGCATTTTTACTCAATCCGCATGCAGAAAACCCAAAGATCATTGTAGATTGGACTTACAACGCTTGGGGAAATAAGTATCCTCCCTATGATTTGGACGATATTATTCCCACGCTGGTTGGCAAGGCACTTCATGTTCCGGTTGTATATCCAGCTATAGTAATGGAAGGTGGAGCAGTTGATTTTAATGGTGCGGGCACTCTTTTAACCACTACCTCCTGTTTGCTTAATCCTAACCGTAATCCACAACTTAGTAAACAACAAATTGAAGAATATCTGTGCAATTTCTATGGTGTAGACCAGATTCTTTGGCTGGGCGACGGGATTGTCGGAGACGACACAGACGGCCACATTGACGACATTACTCGCTTCGTAAACGAAAGCACGGTCGTTACTGTTATAGAAGAAAACAAGCAGGATGACAATTACGGCCCTTTACAGGATAATTTAAAACTACTTAAAGAAATGCGCCTTTTAAATGGCAAACAATTAGACATTATTGAGCTACCAATGCCTGCTGCTATAATTTATGAAGGGCAACGTCTTCCGGCTTCTTATGCCAATTTCTACATAAGTAACGCCGCAGTTGTAGTACCAACTTATCGAGACAAGAACGATGAAAAGGCTCTCGATATTATTGCTTCTTGTTTTCCTAATCGCAAGATTATTGGGATAGATAGTACCGATGTCATTTGGGGTTTAGGAAGTTGGCATTGTCTAAGTCAGCAAGAGCCCAAAACCTAGCCATTTTAATAAGATCGACTTGCTCGCGGCGCTAAAACCAGATTTGAAAATTCTTAATATTGCTATGTTCAATTCACATCTTAATTACAAAAAAATGCTTAATTTGCCCAAACATTTAAACAAACAATAATGAAAAGGCGTATTTTTCTAAGGAGGTCGTCCGGATTGTTTGCTGCAATTGCGGCATCCCCGCTGTTGGTTAAAGCATCTAGCATTACTAATATAAATAAAGGAATGAATAAGGAACTTATTACTCATTACGTATTATTCTGGTTAAAGAAAGACTTATCGACAAAGGAAATAAACGATTTCACAGGTTTTTTTGAAGAGTTACGCAAGATTTCCAACGTCAAATCACTTCATTATGGCCCTGCGGCAAACAGTACACCACGCGATGTAGTAGACAATAGTTTTACCTATAATCTCTTGGTACATTTTGATACGCTCGAAGATCTAGAAATTTATGGAACACACGCTATCCACCTTAACGCAATTGAACAATACAGCAAATATTGGGACAAGGTAGTAGTACACGATTCCGTATTGAAATAGCAGATTCATTTTTTTGCTGAATAGCATATTTTTGTATACCTTTGTCCCTCGTGAAAATTGAAGTAAATGGCTTCAGATCCAAACTAACTTTTGCCGGATTTTTTTCGGCACACCCGCTATTTTCTATTTCATTTAAAACTTCATTGGCCTTCAAAGGCCTTTCTTTTTATATAGAGGGTGTGAACAACAAACAAAACATAAAAATCAGTACATAAAAATGAGTAATTACACTAAACTGCCTGCAATTTTGCTTTTAGAGGATGGCACAGTTTATCACGGTAAAGCTGCCGGAAAAATTGGCACCACAACGGGAGAAATCTGCTTCAACACGGGTATGACGGGATATCAGGAAATTTTTACTGACCCATCTTACTTCGGCCAGATTATGGTTACAACCAATGCCCATATCGGAAATTATGGTACATCTGATGAAGAAACAGAATCTAACCAAATACAAATCGCAGGCCTCGTTTGTAAAAACTACAGTACTCCCTATAGCCGTAAGATGGCTGATGCCTCAATACAGGATTATTTTGACGATGGTAACCTCGTTGGTATTTCAGATATTGACACGCGGTCTCTAGTAAGACATATAAGAAATAAGGGTGCCATGAATGCGATAATCTCCTCTGAGATTATGGATGTTGGAGAACTTAAGGCAAGATTGGACACCGTACCTTCGATGGAAGGCCTTGAGCTATCTTCTCAGGTGACAACACCAGAACCTTATTATTTTGGCAATGAAGATGCACGTTATAGAGTAGCAGTTCTTGATTTGGGCGTAAAGAAAAACATACTGCGCAATTTTAGCGATAGAGATGTGTATGTAAAGGTATTCCCTGCAAAAACTACGTTTGAAGAAATGGAAAATTGGGTACCAAACGGCTATTTTGTTTCCAATGGACCTGGCGACCCTGCTGCCATGCCCTATGCTGTAGATACAGTAAAAGCAATATTGAAAGCAGAGAAACCTTTATTTGGGATCTGTTTGGGGCATCAATTATTGGCCCTAGCCAACAATATAAGAACGGAAAAAATGTTTAACGGCCACCGAGGCATTAATCATCCAGTAAAAAATATCATTGTCGATAGATGCGAAATCACCAGTCAAAATCATGGCTTTGGCGTAGTTGCAGAAGATATTAAAGTTTCTGATAAAGTAGAAATCACACATATTAATCTCAATGACAAATCGATAGAAGGTATTCGTGTAAAAGGAAAAAAAGCATTTTCGGTACAATATCATCCCGAGTCGTCTCCAGGCCCACACGATTCAAGGTATCTATTTGATGATTTTACCGCAATGTTAACTGCATAGAATCACAAAAACTTAACCTACTTTGTTTTGTTATTTAGCTGAAAAAGAATATATTTGAATTTAAATTTACCTTCGTGTACAAAACACACCAAGATAAATTATACCCACATTAAAAAACTGTTTAAAAACTATGAGTTTAATTATTGATGTACATGCGCGGCAAATATTGGATTCGCGCGGAAATCCAACGGTAGAAGTAGATGTAACCACCGAAAATGGATTTGTTGGACGTGCGGCAGTACCTTCTGGTGCTTCAACAGGCGCGCACGAAGCAGTGGAGTTACGCGACGGAGATAAATCTAAATATTTAGGTAAAGGTGTTTTAAAAGCTGTAGAAAATGTAAATACTAAAATTGCTAGTGCTTTAGAAGGTATTGATGTTTTTGAGCAAAACGCTATTGATAAATTAATGATAGAACTGGATGGTTCTGAAAATAAAGGGAACTTAGGTGCCAATGCCATATTAGGTGTTTCTTTAGCGGTTGCAAAAGCAGCAGCACAAGAAAGCCGCCAGCCATTATACCGTTATATCGGTGGTGTTAATGCAAACACTCTTCCCATTCCGATGATGAATATCATTAATGGAGGATCTCACTCGGATGCACCTATTGCTTTTCAGGAGTTTATGATTATGCCCGTTGGTGCACCATCATTTTCAGAAGCTTTACGTTGGGGAGCGGAGGTTTTCCATACGTTGAAAAAAATCTTACATGACAGAAATTTATCTACTGCTGTGGGAGATGAAGGAGGTTTTGCACCTACCTTCGAGGGTACTGAAGATGCTATAGAAACCATTTTAAAAGCTATAGAACAAGCTGGTTACAAACCTGGTGATGATATTTGCTTAGCATTAGACTGTGCGTCATCTGAATTCTATAAGGACGGCCAATATGATTATACGAAATTTGAAGGTGATAAGGGTGCCGTACGTACAAGTGCAGAGCAGGCCGAATACCTAGCGCAGCTATCACAAAAATATCCGATTATTTCTATAGAAGATGGAATGGCTGAAGACGACTGGGATGGTTGGAAACAATTAACAGATAAAATCGGCGCAACCGTTCAACTAGTAGGAGACGATTTATTCGTGACTAATGTTAAACGCCTTCAACAAGGAATAGATACGCATACTGCAAACTCTATCCTGGTAAAAGTTAATCAAATTGGTTCTTTAACGGAAACTATTGATGCCGTTTCACTAGCGCAAAGCAATGGCTATACTTCGGTTATGTCTCATCGCTCTGGAGAGACTGAAGACAACACCATTGCCGATTTAGCAGTTGCACTGAACTGTGGTCAGATTAAAACAGGTTCTGCTTCTCGTTCAGATAGAATGGCAAAATACAACCAACTGCTTCGAATAGAGGAAGAGCTAGAAAACAATGCTAAATTCTTAGGTAAGAGCTTCAAATTTGCCAAGAAATAATTTCCTGCTTAATAAAGAAAACGAACGCCTATAGAACAAATATTCTATAGGCGTTTTGTTTCTCATGAAATTTATTTAGGTTTGTATATAGTACAACAAAACACAATAATGATAAAAAACATCTTTGACTTAGCCAAAAACAAGTTTGTAATAGCTACTATTGCCTTTTTGGTTTGGATGCTTTTTTTTGACCGTAACGATATTGCATCACAATATAAGTACCAATCTCATCTTAAAAATTTAAAAGAAGAAAAAGAATTCTATATAAAGGAAACCGCAACGGTTAAAAAAGATTTAGAAGAACTTACTTCTAATCCTGCTCGTCTCCAAAAATTTGCTCGGGAAAAATATATGATGAAAAGGGATAATGAAGATATCTTTATTATAGAAGGAGTAAATAAATAGATTACTTACTCCTTTTCTATTTTTGAATTTTGCTTTTCTAAAGCATTCCTCCACAAACAGAAAGCACCTGCCCATTTATATAGGAGGATAAATCCGAAGCTAAGAACAGACACGCATTTGCAACGTCTTCCGTTTTTCCAGCTCGTTTAAGTGGAATGTTAGCTTCCCACCCTTCTACAACCTTAGGATCGAGCACGTCAGTCATTTCCGTTCGGATAAATCCAGGAGCGATTACATTTGTACGGATATTACGTGAACCAAGTTCTTTTGCAACAGATTTTGAGAAACCTATAATACCTGCTTTAGACGCTGCATAATTAGCTTGCCCAGCATTGCCTTGAACCCCCACAACAGAACTCATGTTAATAATCGACCCCTTTCTTGCTTTCATCATTACTTTAGATACCGCTTTAGTTACATTAAATACTGATTTAAGGTTTATATCTATAACGTCATCCCAATTTTGCTCTGTCATTCGCATTAATAGACCGTCTTTAGTAACGCCAGCATTATTTACAACAATATCTATCGTCCCAAAATCAGAAACAATAGTATTAATTAACTGTTCGGCCTCTTCAAATTTTGAAGCATCAGAGCGGTACCCCCTAACTTTTGTACCGAAAGATTGAAGCTCCTCTTCCAATGCCTGCCCCTTTTCTACTGACGACAAATAGGTGAAAGCTACATTGGCTCCCTGCTCCGCAAATTTCTCCGCTATTTTTCTACCTATACCTTTAGAAGCACCTGTAACCAGTGCGGTTTTTCCTTCAAGTAATCTCATGCTTTATCTTGATTAAATTTGAACGGCTAAAATAAGATATTCTATAGAACTTTAAAATTAAATACACACATTAGGCCAAAAGT
>Ga0182736_1002727_pt1 | contig 12809 bp, 16 predicted proteins | sample eDN5th30CKraftBY_FD_128882 | JGI IMG/M metagenome (GOLD analysis project Ga0182736, IMG submission 128882) | Enriched backyard soil microbial communities from Emeryville, California, USA - eDNA 5th pass 30_C Kraft BY (version 2) (version 2) | ecosystem: Environmental > Terrestrial > Soil >...
AACGCCAACCGACCGCATTCAGCCCACCGCGGACTCACCCCAACCGAATTCGCCCTACAGTGGACCACGACCCACCAACCCCAAGCCGCATAGCGACTGGACCACCAAACGGGTCCCCCTCAGCCCTCGGAGTGCTCCTCATCATTCTCGGTCTTGTTTTGCCCGCTCTCATCCCGACCTTCGCCTACGCCCACCTCCTGGTGGTGGTCGGGGCCATTCTCCTCGTCGTCGGCCTCCTACTGGTGCTGGCCGGACGGATGGGCAGCCCGGTGGGCGGTCGACGTCATTACTACTGACCGCCGACTCATTTGCCCGCAACGCAAAGGAAACCGCAATGAGTGACAGCACCATCATTCTCATCGTTGTCGTCGCGAGCGTAGCCGTCCTGGTCCCGATCGCTTTGGCCTTTATCGCGCGCAACAAGCGCACCGAGCGGCGTCGCCGCCAGGCCGGGGAGATCCGCGAAAAAGCCGCCGAGCAGGCTCATGAGGTGGGACAGCGCGAAGCCCACGCCGAGCAGATCGCGGCCAAGAGCCGCGCCATGCGAGCCGAATCCGAAGCGCTGGCTGCGCAAGCGGAAAACCTGGAACACCGGCCGCACCAACACCGCAGCGATGCTGCTACCGCGCGCAGCGAATTGGACTCCGAATTCCAACGCGCCGACAAGATCGATCCCGGCGCGCCCGCGTCCGACACCCCGCCGGCCCGGTAACGCTCTCAACCCGAGCCGCACCGGACCTGAGCGGCATCGCCGATCACGCCCCGTACCCTTACCAGGCGTGACCGGCATCGACCCGCAGAAGCTCGCCACCTGCCTGCAGGTCCTCGCCGAGGTCGACGCGCTGCCACCCGAGCACCCCGACGCGATCGCCGTGCGCCGCGCCACCGCGCGGATGTTCAAGGCGTTGAAGAAGGAGCGCCGGACCGCCAAACGCGACGCGGTGGCCGCCGCCGACAAGGCCGTCATCGCCATTACCGCCACCGGCGCCCCGGGCCGCATCGAAGACGAGACCCAAGGCATCCCGCTGGTATCGGCCACTAAGGGCGCATCGGCGGGCACCCTGATCCGCTCGCGGCCGTGCTACATCTGCAAAACCCACTACACGCAGGTCGACGCGTTCTATCACCAGCTGTGCCCGGACTGCGCCACCATGAGCCGGGACAAACGCGACGCCCGCACCGACCTGACCGGCCGCCGCGCCCTGCTCACCGGCGGACGCGCCAAGATCGGCATGTACATCGCGCTGCGCCTTTTGCGCGACGGCGCCCACACCACCATCACCACCCGCTTCCCCAACGATGCGGTGCGCCGCTTCGCCGCGATGCCCGATCACGCCGACTGGCTGCACCGCCTACGGGTGGTGGGCATCGACCTGCGCGACCCCGCCCAGGTCGTTGCGCTGGCCGACACGGTGGCCGACCAGGGCCCGCTGGATATCCTGATCAACAACGCCGCGCAGACGGTGCGCCGCGCCCCCGGCTCGTACGCCGCCCTGGTCGAGGCCGAACGCACCCCGGCAGCCGAGCTGGTCGACGTCATCACCTTCGACCACGTCAGCGACGCACACCCGGCCACGCTGGCCGGCAGCCTCGCCGAACACCAGCAACCGCACGCGCTGACCCAGCTGGCCCTGACCGCCTGCAGCGCCTCCCCGGCACGGATTGCCGCCGGCACCGCGATCGACGCCGGCGGGCTGCTGCCCGACACCGCCGCGACCAACAGCTGGACCCAACGGGTGCACGAGGTCGACGCTCTGGAGTTGCTCGAGGTGCAACTGTGCAATCAGACCGCGCCGTTCATCTTGGTGAGTCGGCTGCGCCCGGCGATGGCGGCTTCAGCGGCCCGCCGTAAATATGTGGTGAATGTGTCGGCGATGGAGGGCCAATTCAGTCGCCGCTACAAGGGCGCCGGGCATCCGCACACCAACATGGCCAAAGCCGCGCTGAACATGCTCACCCGCACCAGCGCCGCGGAGATGCTCGAGACCGACGGGATCCTGATGACCGCGGTGGACACCGGCTGGATCACCGATGAGCGCCCGCACCCCACCAAGCTGCGGTTGGCCGAGGAGGGGTTTCACGCCCCGCTGGATCTGGTCGACGGCGCCGCCCGGGTGTATGACCCGATCGTGCGCGGGGAGGCCGGCGAGGATCTCTACGGGTGTTATCTCAAGGATTACGCGCCGAGCAATTGGTAAAGGCAGGGCCGAGGCCCTCACGCCGCGTGCGGCAGATCCCGCTCGGCACGCCCGTCCCCCGGCTCCGACCCCCGCACCGGAGGCCGCCACCCGACATACGCCAGATACAGCCCCAACACCGCAAACGCCACATAGACGACTCGCCACACGCTCACCGCGCCCATCCAGTCCGCCGGCAACGACAGGACGGTCTCCGGAAACGCCACCAGCAAAAACCCCTTCACCGCGGTCAGCCAGCCCAGCGCCGAGACGCTGAACGCCGCCACCCCACGCCAGTACGGGTGCAACGCGATCACCACCAGGCCGGCCAGCAGGGTGAACGCACCGGCAACCCACGCCCACAGGGGATCATCGGCAGCGTCCGCCACACGCCTCCACAACTGCGGGCCCTGTACGGCGGCGGTCAAGCAGAGAACGGCCAGAAACGGACCGATCACCCGGGCGAACATCCGGGTGCTGTGCTGGGAGTCAAGCGGGGTGCTCATCGTCTCGTCCTTCCCGAGCGTCCCCCTTAGCCGCCATTGTCCTCCCGAAACAGCGGCCCCGCCGCGATTTACCACGCCCTCGGTAGAGTCGATGCATTCCATCGCGACGAGCATCCCGGGAGCACACCTGAATGGCTGCCTCCCGAAAACTTCCCCTCAGCGCCCTGATCACCCGGGTGGCCATCGCGGTCGTCGTCACCGCGATCTCGGTGGGCACCATCTGGGCCAGCCGCGCCCACCCGATACGCGACCCGAGCCCGATCCCCGCGGCCAAGGCGATCGGCCCCGGGATCGGCATCGACGTCACGTCTGCCGACGGCCCCGACAACGTCATCTGCACGGCGGGATTTCTGGTGCGCACCAAGGACGACCGGCCCGCGCTGCTGTCGGCCGGGCACTGCAATAAGGCCGGCGGTCCCGGGACGGTGGCCATCCGCCACGGCGGCCTCTACAAGTACCCGGTCATCGGCACGTTCACCGAAAGCATCTACGACGGCAACAGCTGGAACGACTACGACATCGGGCTGATCGCCCTGGACCCGGGCAAGATCCCGCTGACCGCAGAGATCGACGGACACCCGGTGACGGGCCTCGCCGATAACGTCCAAATCGGGGACACCCTCTGCCATTTCGGCATCCGCAGCGGCGGCGCGGTGTGCGGGCCGGTGGCCGCCAGCGAAGAGAATAAGATCCGGTTCGCCGCGTCCGCCCGCTGCGGCGACTCGGGCGGCCCGGTCTACCGGCTACAGCCCGACGGCTCCGCCGAAGCGGTCGGGATTTTCATCGCGGTGTCCAACGGGGACTATTCCGAGCCGTCCTGCGACGGCGACCATGTCTACTCCGTCGCGCAGCTGATCAAGCCGTGGCTGGCGGCGTGGGAGCTGACCCTGGTCACCACCGCACCGTAGGCCTCACGTCCCGCAGAACGTCCGGTACTGCCCGAATTCCGGCGGTGCCGGCGCGGCATACTCCTGCAGGCCGTCGCGTTCCCGATACGGTTCGGCGAGCACCTCGAGCAGTTTCTGCACCGGCGCGAGATCCCCGCGCATCGCCGCGGTCAGCGCCTGCTCCACCAGGTGGTTGCGCGGGATGTAGACCGGGTTGACCCGATCCATCGCCTCGACGTCGGGACCCATCGACCGCCAGTGCGCCAGCCAGTCATCAAAGACGTTGTCGGCCAACACCCCGCCGACATTTCCGCGGCCCGCCGCACCCAGCGCCCGGAAGAACGTGGTGTAGTCGACGGCGTTGTCTTTGAGCAGCGCCAGCGCCTGATCGATCAGGGCGGCGGCCTCCACGCTGCCGGTCAGCCCGAATTTGACCAGCATCCCGGCCGACCAGAAGCCGTGATAGCGCGGCATGAACCCTTCCAGGGTCTCCACCGCCACCGACAGCGCCAACTCCTCGGTGGCCGCGAACAGCGGCAGCAGAGTCTCGGCGAAGCGGGCCAGGTTCCACTGCGCGACCAGCGGCTGGTTGCCATACGCGTAGCGCCCGGCGTAGTCGATCGAGCTAAACACGGTGGCCGGGTCGTAGGCCTCCATGAACGCGCACGGCCCGTAGTCGATGGTCTCCCCGGAGATCGTCATGTTGTCGGTGTTCATCACCCCGTGCACGAACCCGACCAGCATCCAGCGGGCGATCAGCGACGCCTGGGCCTCGAACACCGCCTGAAACAGTGCCAGGTAAGGGTTTTCGGCCTGCGCGGCCTCGGGATAGTGGCGGGTGATCGCGTAGTCGGCCAGCCGGCGCAGCAGGCTCAGATCACCGGTGGCGCGGGCCTGTTGGGCGACCAGCTGGAAGCTGCCCACCCGCAGGTGACTGGCGGCGACGCGGGCCAGCACCGCCCCGGGCAGCATTCCCTCGCGCTGCACCTGGCTACCGGTGGCCACCACCGACAGCGAGCGGGTGGTGGGGATGCCCAGGGCGTGCATGGCCTCGCTGATCACGTACTCGCGCAGCATCGGGCCGACCACCGCAAGGCCGTCGCCGCCGCGGGCGTACGGGGTCGGCCCGGAGCCCTTCAGGTGGATGTCGCGGCGGTGGTCTCCGGCCAGTTCGCCGAGCAGCAGCGCGCGGCCGTCGCCGAGCAGCGGGACGTAGTTGCCGAACTGGTGACCGGCATAGGCCTGAGCCACCGGGGTGGCACCGTCGGGAATATCGGTGCCGGTCAACAGTTTCAGCCCGTCCGTGCTGCGCAGCCACTCCGGGTCCAGGCCCAGTTCGGCGGCCAGCGCTTCGTTGAGCACCAGCAGGCGCGGGTCCTCGGGGGTGGCCGCGTGCCACGGGGTGGCCAGCTCGGGGAACGCGTGGGCGAACTCGGCGGTCAGAAGCGGGGGTGCCACTACGCCAGCCTACGGGGACATCGCTTGCCGTTCATGCCGGCGCCACATCCGCCACTTCCGTACCGCCGGAGTCCGACCAGAGAACGCCGGGCCCTCAGGCCACCAGCGTCTGCGTCGCCAGGCCCGCCGTCCCGGCGGCGTCGAAGACCGTCGTCTGCGTCATCGCCCCCGCCCCGGGCGTCACCAGTGTGCGCGAGTCCATCCCGATCCACGGCCCCGCCGGATCCCGGTGCAGCACCACGGTGAAATCGCAGTTGATCGCCGGATGTTGCGCCGGCGGGGCGCACGCGCTGATTCCGCTGCCGGAGTCCCCGACCGTCAGCACCCGCTGCCACGGCGTCATCGCCTCGCCGTCGACCAGCGCCACACGGGGGCGCGCCCAGGCCCGCGCCGGGCCGTCCTGGGCGAAGCCGCCGTCGGCGAAGCACCAGTCGATCGCCGACAGGTACCCGCCGGCATGCCAACCCTCGGGAAACGTGAACGCTTGGGCGGTGGGCTCGCCCGCCGCCGGCGCGGGCTCGGCGGCGCCGGCCGGGAAGTCCGCCGAGGCCGCGGCGATCCGCCAGGCCCGTCCGATCAGCACCGTGCGCCCGCCGGCCTGCGCGGTCGCCTGCAGCAGCTGCACCCGCTTGCCGGTGCGGATCTCCTCCACCGTCACCGTCAGCGGCGCCACCGGCACCGGGGTCAGGATGTCGATGCTCACCCGCGCCAGCCGATGCCCCTCGCGCGGCTGATAGCGCTCCATCTCGCGGGCCAACAACGCCGACGGCGGCCCGCCGTGCTGGCTCGCCGCGCTCCACGGCCCGCTGGTCAGCGGCGAGCTGTCGAACTGTCCGGGACCGGTCTGGGTGTAGAACGCCTGGCCATCCACGGCTCTCAGGCTAACGGCCGCGGCCCCCTACGCTGAGGGCCATGGCGAACGAGGAACAGCAGCAGTCCTGGGCGACCCAGGGTGTGGACTGGGTGGACAACGCGGCGATCTTCGAGGCGGCGCTGGCGCCGTTCGCCGAACCGGTGATACAGGCCGCCGACATCAGGCCCGGGGTGCGGGTGCTCGACATCGGGTGCGGCTCAGGAACTCTGCTGGAGCGATCGGCGGCACTCGGGGCAACACCGGTCGGCGTCGACATCTCGCAACCGATGGTGGCCGCTGCCCGCCGGCGGGTGCCGGAGGCCACCGTGACGCTCGGGGATGCCCAGACGGCCGATCTGCGGGCCGGCGGGGCCGCGTTCGACCGGGTGATCTCGCGGTTCGGGGTGATGTTCTTCGACGACCCGGTGGCCGCGTTCACCAACATCCGCGACGCGGCGGCACCCGGAGCGCGGCTGGCGTTCGTGTGCTGGCGCGAGGGCGACAACCCGATGTTCTCGGTGGGCGTCGACGTGCTGGCCGCCCGCCTGGAATCACCGCCCGCCGCAGCCGATCCCACCGAACCGGGCCCGCTGGCCTTCGGTGACGCCGAGCGGGTGCGGTCCATCCTGGCCGACGCCGGCTGGGACGACATCGGGCTGGAGGCGTTCGACGGGGTCTGCAACTTCAGCATCGACGGCAGCGACGGCGTCGAGGAACGCCTGACAATGATCCTGTCCAACCGCACCGGCCAGCAGGCCCGCACCGAACTGACCGACCGGCTCGGGCCGGACGGCTGGGACGGGGTGGTCGAGGAGCTGCGCGACGAGCTGCGCCGACACCGCGTCGACGGGGTGGTGAAGTTCCCCGGGCACACCTGGGTGGTCACCGCGGTCAATCCGGGCTGAACACGTCGGTGGTGCCCGGCAGTATCGCAGGCAACACCACCGGCATCATCTGAACGTCACCGATGAACGACTGAAACTTCGGCGCCATGTACATGCAATCTTGACAGCTGCATTGTAAAGGAATACTTTACATGGTAGAGATTTGGCCGAGCGGCGCAGGCGATGATCAACATGGGGAACGTGAAACCCGACCGAACCGTGGACGATTGGCTGGATTCGATCGAGCCCGATCCGGCGAATGCTCGTGATGCCAGCCATATCCGGCGGATTATCGCGGCGGCCGGTGCGTGCGAAACCGCCGATGCCGAGTTGCGAGCGGCGGTGGCAGCCGCCAGGGCAGCCGGCGACACCTGGGACGCGATCGGTGTCGCCTTGGGAACCAGTCGGCAAGCCGCCTATCAGCGGTTCGGGAAGCGCTGAGCCGGGCCGCTCGACCAACGTTCCCCCTGCCCACAGCCCCAGGCGTCACATGAGCACCCGGCAAGGCGGGTGCAGTCACATTCGAAAACGATGCCGCATGCGCTATCACCCGCCTGGGGGTGAACTCCTTGGCTCGCAACCCACGCCCCGCAAGTTCGACACCGGAGAAACCAGTAGAACCATGGCTCGCAAGATCGACCTCAGCAAGCTCAACTTCGACGAGGACAGTATCGTCGAGGATATCGACCTCGACACGGAGGTCATCTTCGTCGATGGTGAGCGCCTCACCGAACAACGTGCCCAAGAGATCACGGCCGAGGTACTCGCAAAGGCAGCCGCGCTGAGCCACCGAGCACGCGACGCCAAATGACCGGTCCGTTGCCTCCCTGCGCGTCACGGAAAACCACCCGCGATAGCGTGACCGAAGACCGTGCCGCCCACCCCGAAGGATCCTCGTGAGTCCGCACCCCTTCGACCGCGCCCTGCAGCTCGAGCCCGTCGACGCCGGCGTCGTCCGCGGGGCGACCGAACCGGCATGGGCCAACATGGTCGGCCCGTTCGGCGGCATCACCGCGGCGGCCCTGCTGCGCGCCATCGAATCCCACCCCGACCGCATCGGTGACCCGCTGGCGTTGACGGTCAACTACGCCGCACCCATCGCCGACGGCTCCTTCGACATCGCGCTGCTGGCCGCGCGCACCAACCGCAGCAACCAGCACTGGATCCTGGAGCTGCGCCAGGGCGACGAGGTCAAGACCACCGCCACCGCGGTGTTCGGCCTACACCGCGACACCTGGGCCGACATCGAAGCACACCCACCGAAAGCCCCTGCCCCCGAAGGCATCCCGCGAAGCGACTTCATCGAATCCATTATCTGGGCCAAGCGCTACGACATGCGCTTCACCGAAGGGCCGGTTCCCCAGGAGGGTGTCCACAGCGAGTCGTCGACCACCACGCTGTGGGTGCGCGACGTCGAGGAGCGCCGCTTGGACTTCGCCGCGCTGGCCGCCGTCTCCGACATCTTCTATCCGCGGGTGTTCCTGCGCCGCGGCGGCTTCATCCCGGCCGGCACCATCTCACTGACCACCTACTTCCACGCCGATAAGGCGCAGATCGACGCCGTCGGCGGTGATTTCGTGCTGGGCAGCGCGCACGCCAACGCCTTCTCCCGGGGCTATTTCGATCAGAGCGCACACCTGTGGTCGCGCGACGGCGCGCTGCTGACCAGCAGCCATCAACTGGTCTACTTCAAGGATTGACCGCCGCGGGGTGAATACCGCGATCGCCACAGTTGAACTAGCGTCCCGGGTATGCCCGAGGAACTCGGTGCTCATGCCGACGCCGCGCGAGAACGCGAAGACGCGCTGGCAGGTCGGCTACGCACGACGACGCATCTGGACCGGGCGTTCGTCGCGACGGTGCGCGGTGCTGCGCAGGTGGCGCTGCTCGGGCGCCGGCGACTCGACGGCATCGAGGCTGAGATCCGCGACGCACTGGCCAATCAGCAAGCGCTGGCGTTGGATACTGCCGCCGGCGCCCGCCAATTCCAGCGGTTCCTGACCGTCAAGACCCGCGACATCCACCAGGTGATCGCCGACACCGTGGCCGACAGCCGAGCCCGCGCCGAGGTGGTGCGGTCACTCAGCGGAGGCTTCAGCGTCGAGGGCGGCCGGCGTGGGCCAGGTGTTCAGGCCATCGACCGTGTCACGCACAAGCAGGGTCCGGGCAGCGCCGACGAACGCCGGCTCAATCAGGTCGACGCCTTCCGTGAGGTGTTCGGACGCGACCCGGTCTCGGCCTCCGACTGGACGACCGCCGCCGCGCTTGATGCGCATACCTATGACCCCAAATTCCAGGGCGTGGAATCGGAAATCCGGGTGGCCCGGATCGAGCCGGTGCCCGGGCAGGGCGTGGTGCGTGCGTCGCAGTGGATTCCGCAGCCATGGGTCAAAAGCGGCCTAACATCCCGCGACGCCGGTAACGGCAGAGGGCCCGACGCGCGCTTCGATCCGGAGGACACCAAGGTCACCACGTACATCGACTACGACAACGGGATTGTGGTGATGCGGCAGAACCCCTCGATCGAACTCGGTCACGACGGGTCACTTAAACGAGTAGCGGTCGGAGTCCCGCAGGGCAGCGTCATGCAAGCACCTGATGGGGCGGTGCGGATCAAATACGACGCCGGAAATCCCCTCGTCCCCGCCGTCACCACCGACCCGAACGGACCTCTCAACGGCCACCGGTTGAGTGTCAACGGCGACCTGGTGTTCACCCCGGGCCCCTCGGGTCTGCGCGTGGATGGCACACGCACGGACTACCCGTCACTGGAGGTTTACCAAGACCTTCCGAACGGAACGACCCGGACGGTGTTGATCGATCCCGCCAAGTCCGGCAGCAGCGTGGGCCCCGCGTTCAATCTACCGTTTCACCACGAGATCGGGCTAGGTTGTTTCACCTTCGATCAGTTCGACCCCGCAGCGGGGACCGATTTCGGGCCACGATATGCGCCGCCGTCAGTATCAACGAACAACGGCGAAGCGCTGTCCTGAATACCGAAAGGAGCCATTGCATGCCCAGCGCACTACTAGCCCGCTTCCGTGACATCGACGCGGACGTGTGGCGCAGAGCCACCCGGCTCCTGCCGGTCGCCATCCAACCGGTACTGGCGCTGTTGGTGGGCATCACGTCATTGCTGGTGGACCGGCTGCTGGGACCGCACCTCGGATTTCAGCCGATTGTCTTGATCGCAACGGCCATTACGACTGCCTTGTCGGTGGCGTTCGGAGCGATGGCGGCCCTCGCCGGATCGGCGCGTCGTCGTGCGTTCGGCCTCAGCATCATCGGATCCGGGTTGGCCGTGATGATCGGGGCCACCACCTACGCGCTGTTCCTGATGTTGCCCTCGGATGCGGCGGTGAGATGACAGCAGACCACCAGCCCGCAGCCGACTCTCCCACAGAAAGGCGATAGTGCATGCTCCGCACGACACTGGCTCAAATCCGTCTGCAGGACAACGACGTCTGGAGGACCGCCACCCGATCATCGCCGATCGTCGTCCAGTTCGTGTGGGCTGCGTTGTTCGGCATCGGCTGGCTGCTGGGGCGCCGGCCAGTCGAAAGCCACACCGAGTTCCGCATCCTGGTGGCTGTCGCGACTGTGCTGACCACCGTCGTCGCGTTGTTGATCGGCAAGGCGCTGTTGCGCAGCGATTCACCTCGTCGCCGCGGCGTGGGTCTCGGGATCTCCGGTTCGGGCATCGCCGTGTTGGTCAGCGGGTTGGCCTTCGCCGTGATCTTCTTGCCCATCGTGGATCCCGCCTCATGAGGTCCCCGACGCCGGAAGACCGTTACGGCCCACGCGGTTTCGCCGCCGCGCTGGCCACTATCGCCATCGTCGAAACCGCCACGTGGGCTTGGCTGCCGTATTGGATGATCAACTTGTTCTTCTTCGGTGTGGCCACGGTGGTAGTCGTGCCGGCGGCATTGTTCATGCGCGAAATGCCCGGAGAGATCGGTCAAGTCGGCCGGGGCATGCTCATCGGCTACCTCGCCACACCGTTGACCATCGCGCTGACCGTCATCCCGACGGTGGTGGTCACCCAGCTACTGCATCTGGCCTGAAATCACCCGGGCGACCCGGGTCATCGTATTTTCCGGTGAGCAGCTTCGACACCGTGGCCGGCTTCCAGTGCCGGCCGGTCGGGGTGCGCTGCCCGGCCGAGTTCAGCACCCGCGCGGTGGCAGCCTGGGTGACACCGCAGCCGTACACCAGCCAGCTCGCGTAGAACTTGAGTAGCCGCTTGCGCTGCGACCACGGCACCGACGGCGGCGGCAGTACCGGCGGCAGCGAGTGTGCCGCCGAAGTGCCGCGGTCCGGCAGTCTCCGCACCGCAGGAGTGGCACCGGTTTTGGCCAGCGCCAACTCGATCTCCCGGCTCAGGCTCACGACACCGGCCACCGCCAGCGCCGCGCGGTCGAGCTCGTCGACGGCCTGCACTTCCAGCCGCAGCGCCTGGTCGATCTCGTTGATTCCGCCGTCGGTGGGCACCCGGAAAAGCTCTCGGTAAACCAGCAGGTTCAAACCGTGGCGTTGCAGCACCAGACTGAGCCGTCGCAGGTGCTGCTCACGCAGGAAATCCGGGCCCGGAAATGGCACCCAGATGTCGATCCGGCCGGCGATGGCGCGGCTCAGTGCGTCGACGACGGCCTCGACCTGGGTCAGGTCGTGTTCCCGGGCGGCCGCCCCCTCGTCGAATCCGAAGGTGTCGACAATGGTGTAGCCCCGTTCGGCGGCGTCGGCGGACAGGTCCCCGCGATGGGCCGCGGTGTCACGGTCTCCGAGCAGAATGATCGGTCTGGAGTGCGGCATCGATACCTCCCGATTCATGAAGCCCCCGTGGGGAAGTGCTGGTGAAAGGAATGTATCGGCGACCACCGACAAGTTTCGGTGCTCGACTTTCAGCAACCGGTCTTGTCGGTCCCCCTGACTACGTTCGAGTCATGGATGAACCACCTTTAGATTGGCCCGGCGTGCTGGAACCCTCCTTGATGTCAGAGGAAGCCAGCACCGCCGGGCATCACCTCGCCGATGCGGCGGAAGTCGGCTACTGGCCGGCCCTGTTCGACCTGCTGGATGCCACCCCGACGCTCAGCGTCAACCAGCCGCGGCCCGGAAGCCCCGGCTGGCTCACCCCGCTGCACCATGCTGCCCGCCACGGGGCACCGGCGAAAGTTTTTGCCGCGCTGCTCGATCGCGGCGCACTGCGCGGCCTGCGCGACGCCCGCGGCTTCACCGCCTACGACATCGCCGAGGACATCGGGCATCCCACGGAACTGATCTCCGCGCTGACTCCGCCGCCGTCGCCGCTGTCGGCCGAGCGGGTCCGCAGCCTCGACGCCAACTTGGAGTGGGCCATCGACGGCGTCATCCGCACCGCGCAGCTTTTCGACGGCCACGACGACCACGCCCTGCGACGGATGTTGCGCTATCCCCCGGTGGCCGTGCTGCACGAAGCCCCCGGCCACGCGGTGCGCCTGGCGATCCCGGGGCTATCCGGCGGAGTCCGGGTGACGCTGCGGCGCGGCTACCTGGAGGCGGTGAGCGGGCTCGGGCCCACCGCACAGACCCACGTGATCACCCACCGCGGTGTGGTGCTGACCACAGAGGGCCGCACCTGATCCGTCGCGTAACGTGACGACCATGGCTTTCCGACTCGCCGACACACCCGATCAGCACGGCCGCACCTTCGTGGTGACCGGCGCCAACGGCGGACTGGGCGAAGTCGTCACCCGAACCCTGGCCGCCAAGGGCGCCAGCGTGGTGATGGCCTGCCGCAACACCGCCAAGGCCCAACAGATCGCCGACGGCATCGACGGCGACGTCTCGGTAGCGGCGCTGGACCTGGGCAGCCTGGCCTCGGTGCGGGATTTCGCCGCGCAGCAGGGCGGCTTCGACGTGCTGGTCAATAACGCCGGGGTGATGAACATCCCGATGCGGCGCACCGTCGACGGCTTCGAGATGCAGTTCGGCGTCAACCACCTCGGCCACTTCGCGCTGACCGGTCTGCTGCTGGACCGCATCGGCGACCGGGTGGTGACGGT
>Ga0182736_1002728_pt1 | contig 12798 bp, 9 predicted proteins | sample eDN5th30CKraftBY_FD_128882 | JGI IMG/M metagenome (GOLD analysis project Ga0182736, IMG submission 128882) | Enriched backyard soil microbial communities from Emeryville, California, USA - eDNA 5th pass 30_C Kraft BY (version 2) (version 2) | ecosystem: Environmental > Terrestrial > Soil >...
CGCAGCGCGGTGAGCACGGCCAGGTGCGCGTCGATGGAGTCGGACTCGCCGCGCCCGCGACGGGCCGCGCGGTGGGGCTGTGCGCACTCGATGACCAGCAGCCCGGCCGCGGTGGCTGCACGCGCCAGCCCGATCCCGTAACTGCGCGTTCCCTCGATCGAGATCGCGAGCCGAGGTCCCGGTGAGTGCTCGAGGACCCAGGCGAGCAGTGCGGCAAGGGGACGGGGTCACGTCGGCACCGGCCTGGGTGGAGTCACCGAGTGGCACATCTGTGACGGGTCACGCCGCAGGGCGGACAGGCTTCTGATCAGGCCAACCTGGTGGGCCAGGCCGGTGCCGGCAACCACGCCAGACACGTCGGTTCGAAAGGCACGCTGGAACGGCCAGATGAGTTCGGAGTCATGCCGTGGTCACCAGCACCGAGCCTGGTGGTTCTCCATCCCGGAGCACCAGATCCGAGACTCACAGATGAGTTCCGATGCGGTCGTGGGTCTGCATCTCGACACCGAACGGGACCACATCCTGGGGGACCATCATGACCGCCACGTACACCTTCGACGTCTTCTCCAGCCTCGACGGCTTCGGCGCAGCGGGCGGCGACTGGACCGGCTACTGGGGCAAGCAGGGCCCCGAGCTCCTCGACCACCGCCTCGACCTGTACCGCGAGGAACAGCGGATGGTGTTCGGCGCCAACACGTTCCGCGCGTTCACCCAGATGCTGGCCCCGGATTCCGGGATCGACGAGGTCCGCGACCCGTGGGTGACGCGGATGACGACGATGCCGGCGACCGTCGTCTCGACGACGCTGCGGGAGCCCCTCGACTGGCCGGACGCGACGGTCGTCAGCGGTGACGCCGTCGACGTCGTCGCCCGGCTCAAGAAGGAGTCCGACGTGCCGCTGCGCTCGCACGGCAGCCTCGCGATGAACCGGGCGCTGATGGGCGCGGGCCTGGTCGACCTCGTCCAGGTGACGCTGTTCCCCGTGATCACCGGCCGCACGGGGCTGGGCCCGATCTTCGCGGGCGCGGCGGACTTCGACCTCGAGCTCGTCTCGCAGCGCACGCTCGACCGCCACATCCAGGAGCTCGTCTACCGCCCGACGCTCCACCCCTGAGTCCTCCCCCGCCGATCGGTCCCCGGCGAGCCGGTGGCCGTGCCGTTCAGGCCACTGGCGAGCCGGTGGCCGTGCCGTTCAGGCCGGCGCCCACGTCCGGAGCTTCGCGGGGTTGCGGACCGCCCAGATGCGCGTGATCCGGCCGGCCACGACGTCGAAGGCGAAGACCGTGAGGGTCGCCCCGTCCTTCCGGGCGACCAGGCCGGGCAGGCCGTTGACGGTGCGTTCCAGCAGCGTCACTCCGGGCGCCACGCGGGAGATCTCGACGTAGGCGCGGGCCACCTGCTCACCGCCACGGATCGGCTCCCGGTGCGCGGGCACGACTCCGCCGCCGTCGGCGACCGCCACCACGTCCGGGTCGAGGAGCCCGACGAGCGCGGCGATGTCCTTGGCCTCCCACGCCCGCCGGAAGTCCCGGACGACCGCGGCCTGTCCGGCCGCCCCGGAGACCGCGGCCGGGGCCGCCCCGATCCGGCGCCGGGCGGACGTCGCCAGCTGCCGGCAGGCCGCCGGGGTGCGCCCGACGACCTCGGCGACCTCGGCGAACGGGTAGCGGAACACGTCGTGCAGGACGAACGCGACCCGCTCGGCCGGGGTCATGGCGTCGAGCACCACCAGGAACGCCATCGTCACGGACTCGTCGAGCGTCACCTGTGAAGCGGGATCGGCCGGGTCGGCGGGTTCGGGCAGCGGCTCGGGGACCCAGTCCCCGACGTACGTCTCGCGGGCGGCCCGCGCCGAGCGGAGCTGGTCCAGGCACACCCGCCCGGCGACCCGGGTCAGCCAGGCGCCCGGGTTCCCGATGCCGCGGCGGCCCTCGTCGGAAAGGCCGTACCAGCGTGCGTAGGTCTCCTGCACCGCGTCCTCGGCCTCGGCGAGCGAGCCCAGCAGGCGGTAGGCGAGGTTGAGCAGCTGCCGTCGCTCGCGCACGACCACGTCGATCGCGGGATCCGTACCGTCGGTCATGGGCCCTCCCGTCGTGTCCACACTTCCCTACTCGACGCGCCGGACCGGCGTTCTGTGAGGCGCCACCTCACAAAGCGGCCCACTGCGTCGTCGAACCCGGGTGAGCCGCACGGCTCCAGGACACCCGAGGAGAGACATGACCGACCAGGCCATCGCCGACCGCGTCGAGATCGAGGCGCTGCGGGGCGAGTACAGCGACGCGGTGATGATGCGCGACCGCGCGCGCCTCGCATCCCTCTTCACCGCCGACGGTGTGCTGCGGATGCCGAACGTCCCGGTCGAGCTGACCGGACGCGACGAGATCCGCACCGGCGGGGAACGCCTCCAGGCGAACTGGGACCTCTTCGTCCAGACGACGCACCCGGGCTCCATCCGGCTGGACGGCGACGTCGCGACCGGTCGCGCCCACGTCCAGGAGCTCGCCCGCACCCTCGACGGCCGGGAGGGGGTGAACTTCGCGATCTACCACGACCGCTACCGGCGCACGGACGACGGCTGGAAGTTCGCCGAGCGCGTCTACGAGGTCCGCTACCTCGACACCACCCCTCTCGGTGGCGCCGCGCCGGGGCCGGCCGCGTCGTTCGCCGAGGCGGTGCCCGCCGAGCGTCTCGAGAAGGCGGCCGCGGCCCTGGCCGCCAACGGCTTCGGCGTGGAGATCCTCGACGACACCGCAGCTGCGCGCCGCCGGGTCCGGGACCTGCTTCCCGAGGGAGCGGCGGTGTTCACGTCCGCGAGCGAGACGCTGCGGCTCTCCGGCATCGACGCCGACGTCAACACCGGCAGCCGGTACTCCCCCGTCAAGCCGCGTGTCCTGGCCATGGACCGCGCGACCGCCGCCGACGAGATCCGACGTCTGATCTCTGTCCCGGACGTCGTGGTGGGCAGCGTCGCCGCGGTCACCGAGACCGGCTCGATCGTCGTCGCGTCGGGCAGCGGCAGCCAGGTCCCGGCTTGTGCAGGCGGGGCGAGCAGCGCGATCTGGGTGGTCGGGGCGCAGAAGGTGGTGCCCGACCTCGCGACCGCGCTGCGCCGGATCGAGGAGCACGCCCTGCCGCTCGAGAGCGCCCGCACCGAGGCGGCCTACGGTTGGCCCAGCGCCGTCAACAGCCTGCTCGTGCTCAACGCCGAGCAGCGTCCGGGCCGGGTCACGGTCCTGCTGCTGCGGGAGGCCGTCGGCTTCTGAACGCGCGCCGGTCGCGCCCTCCGGACGAGGATGCCGGACCGCACGCCCGCGGCAGCGCGCCGCGGGCGCAGGAACGGGCGGCGCCCCGCCGTCGCGAGGATCGCCTGCCTGACCTCATGATGTTCTCGGTCGTCCGGGCGACGCCCGCCGCCCACGTGTCGGTCTCGACGCACTCACCGTCATCGTGAGCCCGTTGCCGGCGTTCGTCCCGAACAGCCCGAGCTTCGGCCTCGGGACAGCACCTTCCGTCACGGCATGTGTCCGGCGCCTTCAGGGGTCGGTGGCGCGGCGGTCGGAGCCGGTTCGGACTTCTTCCGGGGTCGCGCCCGTCCCCACTCGATGGCGAGCACCAGAAGGATGACGATCCCGATCGTGTTGATGACCGTCACCGACACGTTCGCCAGGGGCTGCGTGTAGTTGAAGATCGTCACGACGATCGCGCCCGTGATACTGCGCTGCGCGGTCGTGATTATCGATGCGTGCCTGGTCGCCGTACTCCTGCGACTGATGAGGCTGCCGAGTGCGATACCGAGGACCGGGACGGCGATCGCCGCGACATAGGCGCCCCACCACACCTCGGCGAAGAGGCTCGTGAACGCGAAGATGAAGAGATTCACGTACAGAACCAGGCAGGTGAGCTGGACGACGAGCAGCGGACGCACCCAGCTCGCCACCACCTCTTCGTAGCGAAGGCGCATCAGACAGCCGACGAGCAGCGGAAGGATCACGAACGCGAGCAGTGGCCAGGCGATGCTCCAGATCCCGATCCGCTGCACATCGGGCACGACGGCGGACACGGCGATCGGCAGCACCACCGGCACGAGGACGACCGTCACCACCACCATGACCAGGAACAGCGACGTGGACATGGCGACGTCGCCCCTGGCCAGGCGGGTGATCGCCGGGGCGAACGGCGCACCGGCCGCCAGCGCGACGATGCAGAAACCGATCTTGATGTCGGAGTCCACGGGCGCTATGGCGGCGAACCCGATGACGAGCGCCGGGAGAATCACGAAGTTGATGAGCAGCACCCGGACGGCCGCCCGCCAGTTCTGGAAGAAATGTCCCAGAATGTGCCCCACCTCGAGCCGCAGGCCGAGGGTGAAGGAATTCAAGATCGCGAACAACAGGCCGAACGAGTTGATGACGACCAGCAGTTCGTCGCTCGGCACGTCGGCCTCCTCGTCCTGCACGCGCGGGTCATCCGACTTCCGGTCCTGACAGATCGACGTGCGCGCACCGGCCCCGGCGTACGTCATCGCGACATGTACCGCCGCTCCGCGAAATGCGGTCGAGATGCCGCCGGATCCGCGGGGAAACCGATCGCGCGCCCTGGGCGGAGCGGGCGAAACGCCATCCTCCGGGCCGGGCGCGCCCGTGCATCACCTGAATCGAGTGAGCCCCCGGCAAGGCTTCCCCCGCAGAATCCGACGCCCACGGGAAGCGGGCACCGGCACCCGTGTCGGCGGCGACGACGGAGCGTGCCGCGCACCAACGGGTCGCGCCGCACCGACGCGAGTTCGGCCGCCTGCGTGGGAGACGAGCAGGGGGGCGGCATTCGTGCGGTGGACGTCGTGATCGATCCCGACGGGACGGTGCCCCCGGCCCGGCCGGACGCCGGTCCGTCGGCCGGCCGGATCGTCTGGACCGCCGTGCGGGTGGCCGCCTCGGTCGCCGCGCTGCTGACCCTCTACTACGTACTGCCCCTCGACCACTCGTCCGTCCCGGCGGCGCTGACCATGCTACTGATCGGGCTGGCGGGCTTCGCCGTCCTGGTCTCCGTACAGGTCCGCTGGATCCTCCGGTCACAGTTCCCCACCCTGCGTGGTGTCGAGGCGCTGGCCACGAGCGTGCCGTTCTTCCTGTTGCTGTTCGCCGCCAGCTACATCGCACTGGCCGCGCTGGCCCCGGACAGCTTCGGACGGCCCCTGACCCACACCGACAGTCTGTACTTCACGGTGACGGTGTTCAGCACCGTGGGCTTCGGCGACATCACCGCCCATACGCAGCCGGCACGTGTCCTGGTCACCGTGCAGATGATCACCAACCTCGTGGTCCTCGGCATCGGCATCAGGGTCATCGTCGGTGCCGTCAAGCGCGGTCGGACGAAGAACGATCACTGAGCGAGGAGCAGAGGGGTCCCCGGCCTGGTCACGGGGTCCGACGGATTCGCACCCCGCGGGTGAGCCGGGACAGGGCTGCACCAGGTATTCCGGGAACCGATCTCTGTACAGGAGGTGTGGCGAGTGGTCGCCAAGATGATCGTGCATCCCAGCATCGCGGACCGTGAGGCCCAGGGGCTGATGGCCCGGGACCGGTCGGAGCCGTCGGCCCACTCCGGTTGGCGCCCGGCGACGGACCGGCCGAACCCTGTCTCGCTGCTCGAGGAGCAGGACGCCACCCGCGAGCCCGACCTGGTGCCGGTCCGTCACGGCCGGATGATGGCGTCGCCGTTCACGTTCTACCGGGGCGGGGCGAAGATCATGGCGGTCGACCTCAAGGACACGCCGACCGCCGGTCTGGACGTGCAGCTGTGCGGCGACGCGCACCTGTCGAACTTCGGAGCGTTCGCCTCCCCCGAACGGAGGCTGCTGTTCGATGTGAACGATTTCGACGAGACGCTGCCTGGGCCGTTCGAGTACGACGTGAAGCGGATGGCGGCGAGCTTCACGATCGCCGGTCGGAACAACGGGTTCTCGGCCGCGGACGCCCGGGCGTCGACAATTGCGTCCGTCACGGCCTATCGGGAGGCGATGGCCGAGTTCGCGCAGATGCGCACGATGGACATCTGGTACGCGCGCATGGATGAGGACACGCTGATGAACGCCGTCCGCGGCGTCGTGGCCGAGTCCGAGAAGCGGGGGAAGGACACGAAGGGAAAGCAGGCGAAGAAGGAGAAGATCGCGGCGAAGGAGGCCAGACGGGCGGCGAAGACCGCCGAGAAGAACATGGCCAAGGCGCACACCCGCGACAGCCTGCAGGCGCTGTCCAAGCTCGGGGAGCTGGTCGACGGGCGGTACCGCATCGTCAGCCAGCCGCCGATCGTCGTCCCCGCACGCGAGCTGGCCCCCACGTACGGCATGTCCCCCGACGACGTCGAGCGCACGATCCGCGAACAGCTCCGCGCCTACCGGGCGACCCTGCAGGACGACCATCGCCACCTGCTGGAACGCTTCGAGGTGGTCGACATGGCGCGCAAGGTGGTCGGCGTCGGCAGCGTGGGCACCCGGGCGTTCATCGTCCTGCTGCAGGGCCGCGACGCCGACGACCCACTGTTCCTCCAGGTCAAGGAGGCCACCGCGTCGGTGCTCGAAGCCCACCTGCCACGCAGCCGCTACAAGCAGCACGGCGAGCGGGTCGTACGCGGCCAGCGGATGATGCAGGCCTCGAGCGACATCTTCCTCGGCTGGACCCGGGGCGTCGACGTGCAGCGGCACTTCTACTGGCGGCAGCTGCGCGACATGAAGGGTTCCGCCGTCGTGGAGGCGATGTCACCGCTCGGGCTCACCTTCTACGCGCGCACGTGCGGGTGGACCCTGGCGCGGGCGCACGCCCGATCCGGCGACCCGATCGCCATCTCCGAGTACCTCGGCGACGACGACGCGTTCGACCGGTCGATCACCGACTTCTCCGAGCGGTACGCGGACCAGAACGAGCAGGACTACGAGGAGTTCGTGAAGGCGATCCGGTCCGGGCGGCTGGAGGCGCTGGAGGGCGTCTGACGAGACCCGCGGCCCGACCCGCGCACACGAAATGCCGGAGGGCCCCCGACCATGACGGTCGGGGGCCCTCCGGTTGAGTAGCGGGGGCAGGATTCGAACCTGCGACCTCTGGGTTATGAGCCCAGCGAGCTACCGAGCTGCTCCACCCCGCGTTGCTGTGTTGCTGTTGTAGTGAGAACAGTACACCGGCCCGAAACGTCCTCGCATCCGGGGGGCAACCACCCGCGCGACCCCTCCGACCTGCGACGACCCGCCCGGGCGGGTCGAAACTCGTCGAAATCGGGGCCCGATGATCTTTCGTGCTCCCGGTCACACCCGGCCGTCGGCCCGTGGCCCCAGGACCGGCGGCCGGCCGAACGCGCCGACGCCCCGCCCCGGCCCGTGGCGGGCCGGTGGCGGGGCGTCGTCGTGGGCGTCAGCCGCCCTGTGCCGCCTGGAACTTCTTCACCGCGGCGTCGAGCGCGGCGAGCGCCTGGCCCTGGGCCGCGAAGTCGCCGGACTGCTGGGCCGACTTCAGCTGGGTCAACGCCTGCTCGATCTCGTTGGCCGCTGCGACGGCCGCCGGGTTCGAGCCGCCACCCCCGCCACCGCCCGCGGCAGGCGGTGGACTGGTGGCCGTGGTCGGCGGCGGCGGCGAACCGCCACCCTGGCCGGTCTGTGTCGCGCCGGAGCCGGCGCCCGCACCGAAGACCTGGTCGAGCGCGGTCGCGAGGTTGGGGCTGTAGCCGACCCGGCCCCCGTAGCTCACGAGCACTCTCGCGAGCTGCGGATAGGACGAGTCCTGCCCGGCTCTCTCGATGTAGACCGGCTCGACGTAGAGCAGCCCGCCCGCGACGGGCAGCGTCAGCAGGTTGCCGTAGTCGATCGTGGTCTGGTTCTGTCGCAACAGGTTCAGCTCCTGGGACACGCTGGGTGAGCCGAGGAACTGGGCCTGTACCTGTTGCGGCCCGAGTGTCTGGGTGTCCGCGGGTAGCTGCAGGACCGTGATCTTGCCGTAGGTCGCGGGATCGGAGCTCGCCGTCATGTAGGCGGCGAGGAACTGTCTCTGCAGGCTCACGAGCGCGCTGGTGAGCTGGAACGTCGCCCCCGGCTGGTTGGGCAGGCCCGTCAGCAGGTAGTACGGCGGCTGCGCCTCCTGGCCCGCCCCCGTGTTGCCCTGGACCGTCGGGTCGGACGGCACGTCCCAGAACGACACCGTCGAGAAGAACTCGCTCGGGTTGTCGACGTGGTAGCGCGTCAGCAGCTCGCGCTGGACCTTGAACTGGTCCTCCGGGTACCGGAAGTGCGCGCGCAGGTCGGGACTGATCGCCGACGACGGCTGCACCGTGCCCGGGAAGACCTTCTCCCAGGTCTTGAGCACGGGATCGGTGTCGTCGAAGGCGTAGAGGGTGACGGTGCCGTCGTAGGCGTCGACGGTGGCCTTCACCGAGTTCCGCAGATAGCTGACGTTGGTGTCCGGCAGCCGCTGCACACCGCCCTGCAGGCTGTCGCGCGTCGTCGTGCCGAGCGGGACCTGCTGGGCGTACGGGTAGTTCTGCAGCGTCGTGTAGCCGTCGACGATCCACTGGATGCGGCCGTCGACGACCGCCGGGTACGGGTCGCCGTCGAGGGTCAGCCACGGCGCGACGTTCTTCACCCGCTGCAGCGGGTCGCGGTAGTACATGATCTTCGAGTCGCTGTTGATCGACCCGTTGAAGAGGATGCGCGTCTCGCCGTAGTTGATGGCGAACACGAGGCGGTTGAACAGGTTCCCGATCGAGACCCCGCCCTTGCCCTCGTACGTGTACTGCTGCGAGTCGGAGTCGTACTCGCGCGGCGCCGCGCCTTCCGGCGCCCCGACGATCGAGTAGTCGGTGATCAGCTCGCCGTAGTAGATCCGTGGCTCGTCGACGGGGATGGCGCCCTTCGTCGACGTGTCGCTGACGGTGAACTGCGGCAGACCGCCCTGACCGCCGGTGTCCTCGAGCGCGGCGTTGACCTGGTTGGCCGGCGCGGCGACGAAGCCGTTGCCGTGGGTGTAGACGAGGTGCCGGTTGATCCAGTCGGTCTGGTTGCCGACGAGCGCGCTGCTGTCGAGCTCGCGCGCGGCGACGACGTAGTCCTGCGTCTGCCCGTTGACGTCGTAGCGGTCGATGTCGAGCTTCTGCGGGAAGCCGTAGAAGTTGCGGCGCTGCTGGAGCTGCGTGAACGTCTTGGTCAGCTTGTTCGGGTCGAGCAGCCGGATGTTCGGGATCGTGCTGGTGTCGGAGCGCACCTGGGCCGGTGTGGCCGTCGACGTCCCCGAGTACGGCTCGATCGTCACCTTGTCGTCGGTGAGCCCGAACGCCTGTCTCGTCGCCTCGATGTTGCGCGAGATCGACGTCGCCTCGCGCTCGTTGGCGTTCGGGCCGACGACGAACTGCTGCAGGATCGCGGGCCACGCCGCGCCGATCAGGATGCTCGACAGCACCAGCAGCACGAGCGCGATGGCGGGCAGCTGCAGGTTGCGCCGGAAGATCGACACGAAGAACGCGATGGCACAGATGATCGAGATGAACAGCAGGATCAGCTTGGCCGGCATGACCGCGTTCAGGTCGGTGTAGGTCGCGCCGTTGAAGTTGGCGTTGCGGTCGGAGAAGAGCAGCTCGTAGCGGTCGAAGAAGTACGCGAGCGCCTTGAGCAGGACGAACACACCGGCCAGCGTGGCCAGGTGGGCGCGCGCCGCGGAGGAGATCTGGCCCGACCGGCCGGAGAGCCGGATGCCGCCGAACAGGTAGTGGGTGATGAGGGCGAAGACGAACGAGATCGCGACGCCGACCATCACCCAGTCGAGCAGCAGCCGGTAGAAGGGCAGGTCGAACGCGTAGAAGCTGACGTCCTTGCCGAACACCGGGTCCGTCTGGCCGAAGGACGTGCCGTGCAGGAACATCTGGACGGTCTGCCAGTCGCCCTGCGCCGCGAGCCCCGCGATGATGCCGACGATCACCGGGATGCCGATCGCGAAGAGCCGCAACCGCTGGATGACGACGGTGCGGTAGCGGGCGATCGGGTCCTCGGGGCCGCTGACCGGGACGAAGACCGGGCGGAAGCGGTAGGCCAGCCACATCGACAGCCAGACGAGCCCGCCGAGGAGCAGGCCGCCGAGCACGAACTGCACGGTGCGGGTGAACAGCACCGTCGTGAACACCTCGCGGAAGCCGACCTCACCGAACCACAGCCAGTTGACGTAGAAGTCGATGAGCCGCGACCCGCCGAAGAGGAGCACGACCACCACCGCGGCGATGATCAGCAGGATCCGGGTGCGGCGGGGTAACGAGGGGACTCCCACCGGGGGCCGCATGGCCACGGGACACGCTCCTGACGTCGGGTGCGAACTGCCGGGCGCCGCCACGGACCGGACGCGGCGGTGACGGCGTCGTCGTCGGACGGGGTCGTCGGACGGTGTCGTCGCAGCCGCACGGCGGTGCGCCTGACGAGCCAACTCTACGGAAGGGGCGTGTGGTTCCCGTTGCGCGGGCCGAGTTGGCCAATCGTGACGATTCGGATACCTCCCGCACGCCGCCACGCCCTCGGCGAACAGCGACGCTCCACGTCACCGGGGTTGTCCGGTCCGCGTACCGTGGAGCCATGAGTGACGTCCCGTTCGGCTTCGGACCCGCAGACCGCGACAAGGACCGCGACCGGCCCGACGGCGAGGGCTCGGAGCCGCAGGGGCCCCAGGACCCCTTCGGCCTCGGCAACCTGCCGGGCATGCCGCCCGGCGGCTTCCCCGGCATGCCGGGGATGCCCGGGATGGGCGGCCCGGGGGGCTTCGACATGAGCCAGCTCGGTCAGATGTTCACGCAGCTGGGGCAGATGCTCAGCCACGCACAGAGCGGCGGCGACGGCCCCGTCAACTACGAGCTCGCCACCCAGATCGCGACGCAGGCGCTGGCGCAGAGGACGTCGTCGTTGACCGACGCGCAGCGCACCGCCGCCGCCGACGCCGTGAAGCTCGCCGAGCTGTGGCTCGACGCGGCCACCGACTTCCCCGCGGGCGCGACGGACGCGGTGGCCTGGACGCCGACCGACTGGGTCAAGGCGAGCATGCCGACGTGGAAGCGGCTGTGCGACCCGGTCGCGCGCCGCGTCTCCGGCGCCTGGGTGGAGGGCCTGCCGGAACAGGCGAAGCAGGCCGCGGGCCCGATGCTCGCCATGGTCGGCCAGATGGGCGGACTCGCCTTCGGCAGCCAGCTCGGCAGCGGGCTGGGCGAGCTCGCGGCCGAGGTGCTCACCTCCACCGACGTCGGCTTCCCGGTCGGCCCCGCAGGCACGGCCGCGCTGCTGCCCGAGGCGATCGAGAAGTTCACCACCGGGCTCGACCGCCCGGCCGGCGAGGTCATGATCTTCCTGGCCGCCCGCGAGGCCGCCCATCAGCGGCTGTTCACCCACGTGCCGTGGCTGCGGGAGCGGCTGCTCGGCGCGGTCGAGCAGTACGCGCAGGGCATCACCGTCGACACGTCGCGGATCGAGGAGCTGGCCTCGTCGATCGACCCGTCCAACCCCGAGTCGATCCAGCAGGCCATGCAGGGCGGCATGTTCGAGCCGCAGACGACGCCGGAGCAGAAGGCCGCGCTGGCCCGCCTGGAGACGCTGCTCGCGCTCATCGAGGGCTGGGTCGACGCCGTCGTCGCCGAGGCCGTCGGCGAGCGGCTGCCCGGCGCCGAGGCCCTGCGCGAGACCCTGCGCCGCCGGCGCGCCTCCGGGGGGCCCGCCGAGCAGGCGTTCGCGACCCTCGTCGGGCTGGAGCTGCGGCCACGTCGGCTGCGGGCGGCCGCGGAGCTGTGGAAGCTCCTCGGCGAGCAGCGCGGCACCGCGGGCCGCGACGCGCTGTGGGCGCACCCCGACCTGGTCCCCACCGCCGACGACCTCGACGACCCCGCGGCCTTCGTCGCCGGTTCCGACGACGTCGACCCGATCGCCGAGATCGAGCGGCAGCTCCAGCGCGACCGCGACGCCGACGCGGCCATGGACGCGGCCAAGGAGGCCGCCGAGCGTCGCAAGGCGGCCGGGGAGACCGAGGCCGCCGCGGAGCAGGACGACGACACGACCGGCGACAAGACCGACGACAAGACCGGCGAGAAGACCGACGACTCCGACGGCGACCCCGGCGAGGGGCCGGCGCAGCGCTGACCCGTCAGCCGGCGGCGGCGTCCCCGTCGTCGATCGCGGCGATCCCGTCGAGCCCGCCGCCCAGCGCGGCGTCGGGCTCGGCATCCGCGTCGTCGGCGGGATCGTCGGTCGCGTCCCCGTCGGTCCCGACGAGCCCCAGGCCCGCGGCGGCCGACAGCCCCTCGAGGTAGCCCATCGCCCGCTCGGTGCGCGGATAGCGCCGCACGAGTGCCCAGAACTCGTCGTCGTGCCCGGGCACGAGCAGGTGCGCCAGCTCGTGGACGAGCACGTAGTCGACGACCCAGCCCGGCACGTCCCGCAGCCGCTCGCTGACCCGGATCGTCCCGTCGGCGGGCGTGCACGACGCCCACCGGGTGCGCATGGGCGCGACCCAGCGCACCGACGTCGGGACGGTCTCGGGCCCCAGGTACCGACGGGCGAGCTCGAGGCTGCGCCGGTGGAGCGCCTCGTTGCCGCTGCGGGCCGGGGACCGGCGACGCGCCTCGCTGCGTTCGAGGCGGCGGACCATCTCGTCCACCCACCGCCGTTCCTCGGACTCGCTCATCCAGCCCGGGATGAAGACGATGACCGTGTCGCCTTCTCGCCGAGCGCTCACCATCCGCCGCCGCCGGTCGCTCCTACGGACCTCGACGGCTGAGGGTCCCGCCATGGGTCAAGACTAA
>Ga0182736_1002729_pt1 | contig 12792 bp, 10 predicted proteins | sample eDN5th30CKraftBY_FD_128882 | JGI IMG/M metagenome (GOLD analysis project Ga0182736, IMG submission 128882) | Enriched backyard soil microbial communities from Emeryville, California, USA - eDNA 5th pass 30_C Kraft BY (version 2) (version 2) | ecosystem: Environmental > Terrestrial > Soil >...
CTTCGCGTCGAAAAGGCCGGCTTGCTGACCACGGTGCAGGACCTGGGCCGCCCGGGCTATGAACACATGGGCGTGCCGCCGTCGGGCGCCATGGATCCCGGCGCGCTGCGCATGGCCAATGTACTGGTCGGCAACGCGCCCGGCCTGGCCGCACTGGAATTCACCCTGCTGGGCGGCGCGTTGCAGGTGCTGGATGCGGATTGCACCGTCGCCTTCGCAGGAAGCGCCCTGCTGCACGTCAGCGCCACGGCCGCCTCGCCCGCCCGGTCACTGAGTCCGTGGCAATCCCACCGTGTACCGGCGGGCGCCACCTTGGCGATCGGGCCGCTGGAACGCGGCGTACGCGGATATCTGGCCGTCGGTGGAGGCATCGCCGTGGCGCCCGTGCTGGGCAGCGCTTCCACCCTCACGCGTGCGCGGCTCGGCGGCCTGGACGGCCGTGCGCTGGCGCGCGGCGACGTACTTGCCACCGGCGACGGCAGGCGCCGTTCGCCGCGTCGCTGGCTAGCCACCCGCGACACCGGCTGGTTCTATCGGGACGCGCCCATTGGTGTCGTCCTCGGTCCGCAGCAGGATCACTTCGCGCCCGCCGAGATCGACCGTTTTCTTGGCGCCACGTATCGCCTGGCGCCGCAGTCCGACCGCATGGGCCTGCGTCTGGATGGGCCGGCCATCGCGCACGCCCGGGGCGCCGACATCATCACCGACCCCATCGCCGCGGGCAGCATCCAGATCCCAGGCGCGGGACAGCCCCTCATTGCCATGAACGACCGCCAGACCACCGGCGGTTACCCCAAGATTGCCACCGTCATCTCGGCCGACCTGCCTCGTCTTGCCCAGATCCGCCCGGGCCAGCCGCTGCGGTTCGAAGCCCTGGACCTGGCGCAGGCCGTGCAGCGCTGGCGCGATTACACGGAATGGGTCCACGCCCGCGAAGACGACCTGCGCGCAGACCCGAACTTTCCCATCTTCCCCTTACTGTTTCCATGATTCCTATGTCCATCATTCATGCCATGGAAAGCCCCTTGCTCAACGCCACGGCCGCCGCCCCGGCCGCCGACGACTCGCGCGACCTGGTCGACGAGGCCTACTCGACCATGCTGGACATGATCCAGCTGGGCCAGTTGCCCATCAACCAACCGCTGCAGGAACGCAACCTGGCCAGCGCGCTGGGCGTGTCGCGCACCCCGCTGCGCGAGGCGATGAGCCGGCTGATCGGCGCCGGCTTCGCCGTGCGCACGGCGCGCGGGCAGCTCATCGTTCCTGAACCCTCGTTGCGCCAGTATCTGGAGATCTTCCAGATGCGCGTGCTGCTGGAAGGCGACGCCGCCGCGGCCGCCGCCACCCGCATGGCGCCGGAGGAGGCCGCAGCCCTCCTGGAGCAGGTCAGCGAGATCCGGCGCCGCAATGAGACCACCCACGAGGAGAACCATCGGGTCGACAATCTGCTGCACGACAGCATCGCCCAGGCCAGCGGCAACCGGCTGATGGCACAGACCATCCACGACCTGCGCATCAAGGCCCGCTGCTTCGACCAGAACGGCGCGCCCGAACGACTGATTCCCGGCTGCGACGAGCACATGGCCGTCCTGCAGGCCATCCTGAATCGCGACCCCGACGCCGCGCGCGCCGCGATGCAGGCGCACCTCTGCAACGTGCGCGTTGGCCTGGTCGCCCGCCACACCCAGATTTAACTGCCTCCTTTATCCGCATGTCATTCCCTACCCCCAAGCCTCTGCTCATCATCATGAACCCGGTCACGCAGGCCGACCGGGATCAGATCGCCCGCCACTTCGAAGTCGTCTTCGCCCCGACGCCGGAACAGTACGCGCAAGCCGTCGCCGAGCACGCGCCGCGCGTCGATGTGGTCATGACCATCGGCGCAATTGGCCTGACTGCAGGCCAGATCGACGCGCTGCCAAACCTGAAGCTGATCTACTCGATGGGAGCCGGCTACGAAAAGATCGACCTGGACCACGCCCGGCGGCGCGGCGTCAAGGTCGCCAACGGCGCGGGCACCAACGACAGCTGCGTCGCCGACCACGCCATGGGCCTGATGATCGCCGTCATCCGCGGCATTCCCCGCCTGGACCAGCTCACGCGGCAAGGCGTCTGGCGCACGCAGCTGCCCCTGCCGCCCAACGTCTCCGGGAAAAAACTGGGCATCATCGGCCTGGGCGGTATCGGCGAAAAAGTGGCGCTGCGCGCGCAGGCGTTCGAGATGCAGATCGGCTACCACAACCGCCGCCCGCGCCCGGGTTCGCCGCACCGCTACTTTCCTTCCGTGGGCGAACTGGCCGGGTGGTCCGACGTGCTGCTCGTCGCCATCCCGGGCGGCGATTCAACCCACCATCTGATCGATGGCGCCATCCTGGACCAGCTTGGCCCCAACGGCTACCTGATCAACATCGCGCGCGGCAGTGTCGTGGACACCGTTGCCTTGGAACGTGCGCTGCGCCAGCGGACCATCGCCGGCGCGGCACTGGACGTTTATGAAGGCGAGCCCGAGTTGCCAGCGGCTTTGGCCGACTTGACCAACTTGGTGCTCACCCCCCACATTGCCGGCTGGTCGCCTGAAGCCATGCAATTGATGGTGGATAAATTCCTGGAAAATACGCGCCGGCTGTATGCGGGCGAGCCGCTGTTGACGCCGCTGTAAGGCGGGACTTTCATTCAGCCAGGGCAGAAATGCCCTGGTTGCCTGGCAGCGGCAACACCCGTCGCAGTTCCAGCAAAAAGATGTCGTCTCTCGATAGCCCCATACCCCATCACGCCACCAAGTAGGTCTCCGCGAGCCGACTCCAGAAAGCCGCGCCCACGCACAGGTTGTCGTCGTTGAAGTCGTAATTGGCGTTATGCAACGCGCGCCCACCGCTGGCGGGCCCGTTTCCGAGCCGCACCAGTGCGCCCGGAACGGCCTGCTGCATGTACGCGAAGTCTTCACTGCCCATCAACGGCGGCATATCTCCCGTCACCCGATCTTCTCCCACCAGCTCGCGGGCTACGGCCAGCGCCAGCGCCGTGGGCGCGTCGGCGTTGTCGACGACCGGATAGCCCTCCACGTAGTCAATCTTCACGCTGGCCTCGTGGCTTTCCGCGGTGGATTCGCAAACCTGCACGATGCGCTCGCGCAGCCGCGACCGCACCTGCGGGCTGAACGAGCGCACCGAGATGCCGATCTCGGCCTCGCCTGGAATTACGTTCAGCGCGTCACCGGCACGCAGCCGGCCCACGGACACCACGGCCGCCTGCGATGGATCGATATTGCGCGACACGACCGTTTGCAGCGCCATCACGATGGCCGCGGCCGCGACCACCGGATCGGTCGCCAAATGCGGCCGCGCGGCATGTCCGCCGTTGCCGATGACCTTTACGAACACCCGGTCGCCCACGGCCATGAACGGCCCCCGGCGCCAGCACGCAGCGTGGCCACTAGCCCCGTGCCCGCCAGTCCCGTGATGACCTCGTAGCCCCATTGCGCCAGCAGCCCAGCCACGCGGGCCGACGTGGCGTGCTCCTGAAACGCCAGCTCGGGCCGCTGGTGCAGCGCGCGGCGCAGCGCCGTGAGTTCAGGCTTCAGGTCCTGCAGGTCGGCGAGCGTGGTGCGCGTGACGGCGTCGCGGGCGGCCATTACGCGATCCCGGTGGCGCCGACCAGCTTCACCAGTGCGCCCCACTTCTCATACTCACGCTTGAAGAACGCGTCGAGCTCGGCCTGGGACATGGGCGCATAGGGCGGCACGCCTTCGTTTTCCAGGCGGGAACGGATCGCGGGATCCTCCATCGTGCTTTGCACCGCCTCGCGTAGCTTCGCGACGATCTCAGGCGGCACGCCGCTGGGCAGGCAGAACGCGTTCCAGGTCACGATGTCGTAGTCCGTCTCCAGGACCTCGGCGACCGTCGGGATCTCGGGCGCGGCCTTGAGCCGCTCCGTGCCCGACACGGCCAGCGCGACCAGCCGTCCCGCCTTGACCTGCGGACCCAGCACCGACCATGCGTCGAAGGCGAACGTGAGCTGGCCGCCGGTCAGGTCGGTCAGCACCTGCGGCCCCTGCTTGTACGGCACGTGCAGCAGTTTGGGCACGCCCATCTTCTGCGCCAGCACGTGGCACGCGATGTGGCTCGACGTGCCGTTACCGTTGGAGCCGTAGCTGGCCTTGTCCGGATTGGCCTTGACGTGCGCGATCAGGTCCTTGAGCGTCTTGATCCCCGAGCTGGCGGCGACGACCAGCACCACGGGCACCTGGATGGTGACGGCCAGCGGCTCGAACGCCTTGACCGGGTCAAAGGGCAGGTTCGCGTAGATGTGCGGGTTGATCGCGTAGGTGCTGGCCGTGCTGTAGAGCACGGTGTAGCCGTCGGGCTTGGCCCGCGCCACGGTCGCCGCCCCGATGTTGCCGCCGGCGCCGGCCTTGTTCTCCACCACGATGTTGGCGTCTAGCCGCTTGGCCAGCCCGGTGCCGATCATGCGCGCCACGATGTCGGTGTTCCCGCCCGGCGCGAACGGCACCACGACGGACACCGGCTTGTCCGGATAGCCGGGCGCGGCCTGCGCGCTTCGCCAAGGCAAGGCGCCCGCGCCCGCCAGCGACAGCAGCGGCAGCCCGGCCAGATGTGCGCACAGGGCGCGACGTTTTTCGTTCATGATTTCCCCTTGTCGATTTATTTTTTGGAATCCGGCGCAAACCGGCCCACGTGCGCGCTGACCTCGAACCGGCCGGCGTTGGCCGACGCGCGGTGATAGTCGTGCAATTGCATCGGCGTCGCCCACCACACGCCCTTGGCGTTGGCGATATGGCCGAAGAACTTATCCAGCAGGCGCAGGCGCTGAGCCCGGCCCGAGATCCAGTCATGGACCGTGATCATGCACAGACCGCCCCACTCGCGCACGCCCTCGAATTCCTCGATCCAGCTTTCGAGCACGGCGTTCGGATTGGCCGGGTGCGTCTTGTCGCGCGGCCCGTTGGTGTATCGGAAGTACAGCGCGTCGTCGATGGTCCAGGTCACCGGCACCTGCACCAGCCCGTCGATCGAATACGGATGATCGAAGCCCATCAGCGAACTGTCGTAGGCCACGCCCGCGCGGCGCAGCGCCGCCAGGCTGGCTGGCGAATGCTCGAACGACGGCGCGCGATAGCCGCGGCAGGCCGTCCCCGTCTGCTGCTGAAAGACTTCGATGCTACAACCCAGGTAATCGTCCAGCGTGGCGTCGTCCAGCGTGTCCAGCCGCTCGTGGAAATAACCGTGATAGCCCACCTCATGCCCTGCCTTCAGCAGCATGGGAAGCAGATCGGGATAGGTGGCGGCCACCACGCCCGGCACGTAGAACGCGCCCTTGATTCCCCACTTGTCCAGCAGCGCAAGGATCCGCGCCACGCCTTGCCGCGGGCCATACCGGCGCTGCTCCAGCTCGCCCAGCGCCACGGGCTGCTTGTCGCGCGCTGTCCAGAAATACGGGGACTCGGCGTCCAGGTCCAGCGTGAACGCCACCGCGCAGCGCTTACCCTCGGGCCATGCGTACGCCGGAAACGATATGCGGTTGTCTTCATGCATCTTGATTGCGCGCATGGAGGTGTCCATCTGATTTCTCCTTGATGATTTGTCTTCGTGGTTCAGGTCGGGGCACGCCGGTTGATGCCGCCCCCGCCATCCACCGACAGCACCTGGCCCGTCGTGAATGACGCCGCGTCGCTCGCCAGGAACAGCACTGCCTGCGAGAGTTCGCCGGGCTGGATCATGCGTCCCAGCGGGATCGCGGCCGCGATGCTCTCCAGATGGGCGGGCGGCAGCACGGGGCTGTTTTCGCCCTGCGCCAGCCCCGGACGGACGGCGTTGACGCGGATGCCGTGCGGGGCAAGCCGAACCGCAAGAATGCGCGTCGTCTGCTCCAGCGCCGCCTTGGACGGCCCGTAGATCGCGCCATTGCCTCGGGCCACCTCGGCCGACGCCGAGCTCACGTTGACCACCGACCCGCGGACGCCCGCGGCGATCCAGCGCCGCGCCAGCGCCTGGATCAGCTGCAACGGGCCCAGCAGATTCACGTCCAGGATTGCGCGGCACAATTCCGCCGGCGCATCCAGGATGTCCGCGAACGGAAAGATCGCCGCGTTGTTCACCAGCACATGGGGCAGGGATTGATCGTCCCAACCCGCGACCAAGCGTTCGATCGCCGCGCAGTCGGTGACGTCCAATTCGATGTGATGCCCTACCCCGACACACGCGGCGTCCTGGGCGCGGTCAGCACCGGTCACCCTGGCGCCTGCCAGCGCAAAAGCCTGCACCAGCTCGCGTCCGAAGTGCCCGTTGCTGCCCGTCACCAGCACGTGGCGGTCCGAAAAATCTGGCGCGCTCATTCCGCGGACTCCATCAGCGCATCCAGGTTGGCGTTGCCGAAATCGCGCGTGCCCGCCTCCATCTCGCGGATCATCGCGATCAGGCGCGACACCGTCGGCGTCTCGATGCCGGCGGCCTGGCCATGGGCCACGATGTCCGTGATCTGCGGGTCCACCTCGGTCGGGCGCTTGCGCACCGCCAGGTCGCGCCACACGCCGCTGCGCGGCTTGCCCACCCAGCGGCGGCAATGATCGGTGATCTGCTGCATCTGTGCCCAGGCCTCGTCCGCGCTGGCCGACGCGGTGAAGGCATCCGGCGCAAAGCCGTCAAACGGCGCCGGGTCCACGCCGCTGGCGCGGGCCACCGTCACCACCTCGCGGCAAAGCGCGCGCCACAGCGGCAGATAGCGCCGGTTGCCCAGCTGCTCCACGATCGTGTCGTTCGACATCGCGGTCGTAAACAGCAGCGACCCAATGGCCACCTTGCTCCACTTGTAGCCCATCAGGCGGTCCGTCCAGCCCGACTGCGGATCTACCTGGCGCAGCAGCGCTTCCACCTGTCGCGAACGAACCGTGTCGCCGCCGTCGATCTCACCGACCCGCAGGCTGCCCAGGCCACCGAACTGGATGCGGCCCGGCCCCACGTAGTCCGACGCAAAATTCACCAGCGCGCCCAGCGTGCGCTCCTGCCCCACCACGCTGGCGATCGTCGCCTCGGTCAGGCCGTTCTGCAGCGCCAGCACCCAGCCGTCCGCGGCCAGTCGCGGCGCGATCGACGCCATCGCCGGGCGGGTGTGCTGCCCCTTCACTGAGAGCATGATCCGGGAATACGTCCCGTCCACCTCGGACGCCAGGCAGGCCTTCATCCGCGAAAACGTGCTCTTGCCGTCCGGACCGACGATCTCAAGCCCGCGCGTGCGCACCGCCTCAACATGCTCGGGCACCACGTCCACCAGCAGCACGTTCTGGCCGGCATCCGCCAGCTTTGCTGCCACCACGCCGCCAATCGCGCCGCCCCCCCACACAACAATCGGATCCTGACTCACTGCCTGCCACTCCCTTGTTACCCGCGCGCCTTCATCGACGGCCTCAGGGAGAAATTCTGAAAGCAGCAGACATATAATTCAATTTCGAAATTTGATCGAATACTTGCGTTAAACGCATGTATTTTGCGAGGGGAAGTCTGCATGAATTACCGCGCCTACGAAGCGCTGCACGCGTTCGTCGAAGGCGGCAGCGTCGCCCAGGCCGCGCTGCGCCTGCACCGCACCCAGCCCCAGGTCAGCCGCCTGCTGGCGCAGCTGGAAGAAGAAGCCGGCTTCGAAATCTTGCGCAAGACCGGCCGCCGCCTGGAACTTACCGACGACGGCCATGAGTTCTACAAGCGCGTCTACGGTCTGCTGCGAGCCCAGGACGCCGTGGCCGACTACGCCGAAGACATGCGCCAGGGCCGTCGCGACCGCGTCCGAGTCCTGGCCGCCAACCACATCATCGACGGCCTGGCCGTCGAGGCCGTGGGCCGCTGCCGCCTGAAGAATCCCGACTTCACCGCAGCGCTCAATGCACGCATGCCCGCGGAACTGCAATGGTGGCTGGCGCAGCAGCAATTCGACCTGGCCCTGGTCCAGCTTCCGCTGGAGCATCCCGCCATCGAAACCGAGCTGCTATGTCAAAGCGAAATCGTCGCTGTTATGCACCCGGATCACCCGTACGCCAGGCGCTCGCAGATCGGTCCCGAAGACCTGCAGACCGAGCCCTACATCAGCCTGGGCCGCCGCAGCATTCTTGAACAGCGTTGCCTGGCCGCCTTCGAGGCCACCAACGCCGCCGCGCACAGCGAGCTCGAAGTCTCCTTCAGCACCATGGCCATCCAGCTGGCGGCCATGAACTGCGGCATTGCGCTGGCCGACCCCATGGCCACGCTCGCGCAACGGCACCTGAACATTGCCGTCAGAAAATTCCGCCCCACGGTCAAACTGCACTACGGACTCGTTTTTCCCAAAGGCAAACGCCGAAGCCCTGCGACGGAGCAACTGGTCGATGAACTGCACCGCGTAGCGAAGGAACGGGTTCCTGAACTTCGGCGGCTTTTGAGCAAGGAGTGAGTGCGGCAGCGATATTTCCCAACAGGTCAGAATCGCCACGCCACACGTACGCTCGCGGCGTGTTCGCGGCTCTCGGATGCGAACTGGCCATCGTAGGACAAGCCGACGCTGCTGTTGCGCCCCAGGGCCATGTCTGCGCCCAATCCCACCAGGGCCGCGTTGCGCGCGATGGGCGTGCCGGCCACCGTAAACGGCTGGCCTGCGTCGAACGACATCTGGGTTTTGGCATCCACGTCGCCGAAGGCATGACGCCAGCCCAGCATCGCGGTCAGCCATCCTTGCCGGCCGCCAAAATCGAAGTCCTGGCGCGCGCGCAGACCGAGCGAGGTCTGCGTCTGTTGCTGGCGCGAGGCCTGTCCGGTCAGCGCCGCGTCACCGCCGGTTTCCTGGAAGCCGCGAATGCGCAGGTCGCTCCAGGCCAGCCCGGCGTACGGTTCGAGCGTGAAACCCGCGGTTGCCGCCCACGAATAGGAAAGCTCGGAGAACAGCTGCACGGTGCTGGCGCCGTAGTCGGCCGTCAATGCATCGGCCTGGCTCGCCGCCTGGCGCCGGGTGGAAATATCGTGCCAGGTGTAGCCTACGCCGCCCAGCAGGTTCCAGGCGCCGCTGGCGGTCGCGAACGACTTGCCGCCGTAGACCAGGGCACTGTAGCCGCCGATGTCGGCCTGGCTGCTGCGATCGTCGACCTTGGCCTTGGTATCGGTAAAGCCCACTGCGCCGCCCAGCCGCCAGCCCGCGCCGACCGGCTGGTCCGCGCCGACGAATACGCCGCCGGTATGCTGGCGCCAAGAGGCCGCGTTGCCGTCGCCATCGAAGGTCTGCCAGCCGCCGACGAGCTCGGCCCAGGCAGGCAAGGCGGCCGATGAGGGCAGCGCGCCCTGCGGCAATGCAGCGCCGCCGGCTTGCGCCGTGGGCGCCCCCGGCAGCAGGCCGGCTCGCAGGTTGGCGCGCAGCCGTGCCGTAGGCGCCGCGCGCAGGTTGGCCGCCCCCTGGGCCAACGCGCTGCTCACGCTGGCATGGGCTTCGCCCGACAGGCTGTTGAACACGGATTGTGGCTGGTCGGCAGGCAAGGTCGCGACGTAGCGCCACAGTGCGTGCCCGTCCGGCAGACTGTCGAGTGCCGCGCCGACCGCACGCTGGTTGCCCGTGGCCGCCGCGCTGGCAAACGAACGGGCTTGCGCCAGTTGCAGATTGACCGAACCGGCGTCGTAACTCAAGACCGGATCGAGAAAGGCGTAGTTGGAGGCCACGCCGTCGAAGCGGCCCGAGATCGCGTCGGCAGTCAGGATCGTGTAGCGCTGGTTGGGGGTGAAGTTGCCTTGCGGCCCCACGTGCATCACCGAACCGCCCAGATAGGCGGTGCCTCGAACGTTGACGAGATCGCTCTGGGTGCCCGCCGGTTCGGCTTCGACGCGATAGACCGAGCCGGATGCCAGCCTCAGGTCACCGTTGACGGTAAGCGTGCCGATGGAATTGCCGGGCGCCAACACGCCGCCGGACGCGACCGTGGTCGGACCCATGGCGCCGTTGCCGCCAAGGACGCCGCCGGTCTGCACCTGGACCGGTCCGGCCAGGCTGCCGTTCACCGCCAGCGAGCCGCCGCGCACGGTGGTCAGGCCGGTATTCGTGCTGGCGCCGGTCAACACCAGGTCGCCAGCGTACAGATCGACGGCGCCCCGGCCGGAGATCTTGCCGCCGTATACCAGTGGCGCGCCAGCGAAATTGAACACCAGCCGGCCGTCGCCCTTGCCCAGGTGCACGCGCGGGGTGTCGAGCACACCGGCGGCCACCGGCGCCGAGCCGGCCGCGGCGCCCACGTTCAGTACGCCGCGCGACCCGGCGTTGTTGGCGATGAGAATTACGGGTGCGCGCGCCGTGCCGCCATCGGCCAGCGTCATTTCGCCCTGCCCCAGACGGCCGACGTTCAGGTCGCGCGACGTCTGCCAGAGCGAACCGGCCCCCGTGACGACCATCGTGCCGTTGGCGCCGTTCAGGTCGCCCAGGATGCCATAGCGGCTTTCGACCCGGGCTCCGCCGGAGACAATGGCCGCGCCCCGGGCGCCCGCATTGTGAGCGACGAAGAAGTCGCCGCTGTTCACCCAGGCCGCGCCGCCGCTCAGCGTTGCGCTGCTGTTGGAGCCGTTTTCGGTGCCGACGTAGCCATCGGTGCTGTCCAGGCGCGCGCCGCCGCTCATCTGCAGGGTGCCATTGCCGACGTTGCCCACGTAAACCACGCCGGCGCTATTCAAACGCGTAGCCGCTCCGTCCAGCGTGGCAGTGCCGGACGAACCGGCCTCGTGACCGATCAGCACGCCTTGCGCCGTCACCGCCGCGCCTCCCGACATGACCAGCGAGCCGGTACCGGCATAGCCGACGCTGATCCGGTCGCTGGAGGTCAGCGACGAGCCCGTACCGGTGAGGGTCAGCGCGCCGATGGCATTGACCGCGTCACCCAATCGGACCTGGCCCGCAGTGGCCTTGGCGCCGCCGCTGATGTCCAGGCGGCCCACGGCCGCCACGGCGCCCGTATCGTTGCGGTCACCGCCGATGGTGAGGGTGTTGACCCCCATCGTCGTGCCCGCACCTCTGAGCACGATGCCGCCGCTAGCCGAGCCGCCTCGGCCGAGCACGGTATCGCCTGCGACCATCGCGCCCTGGTTTTCAACCGTGATCAGGCCCGTGCCCCGCGCGCCAACGAAAAGCGCGCCGGAGGTGCTGAACAGGGAATTCAGGCCTGTGACCGTGATGTCGCCCCGGCTGCCGGCGTACAGGCCCATTGTCACCTGGCCCAGCGACGACAGTTGCGCGCCAGAGGCCACATTGACGGCGCCCGCGCCCTGGCTGCCGACGGTCAACTGGCCGGAGGCGATCCACTGCGCCTCGTTCGCCAACGTCGCCGAACCGCTGGACCCCGCGCTGGTCGCAAGCACCGCCGTACCGGTCTGCAGCAGCGTGTCCTTGTCCGCGGCGTCGACTACGCCAGTGCCCGAAGCGCCTATCTCCAGCGCGGTGAGGGTCGCGGAGGCCCGGTCGCGCAATTGCAGGGTGCCGTGCGATCCCTGTTCGCTCCCCAGGTAGACCTGAACGCCGTTGAACGAAGCGCCGCCGGACAGCGACACCTGAGCGCGGCCGAAACTGCCGATGACCGACAACGCCGTGTCCGTCCACGACTGGCCATTGGCCAGGTTCATCGTGACCAGGGAGGTGCTGCTGTTGGACAGGACACTCAGATCGCTCCGCAGGCTTGCGCCGGGATCGAAATCTAGCGCGGCGCTGCCCCCGGTGCCCAGGTAGAACATCCCGACCTGTTGCGTGCCATCCAGGCGCACTGTCTGAACGGCGCCCGGCACCGTGCCCAGGAAGACGTTGTCCCCCATCCCGGGCGCAGACGACACGTCCCAGTTGCCGGCCGTGGTCCATCGGGTATCGGCGCCGCCCCCGGCGACCCAGAAATGCGGCGACCCTTGCGCATGCACCGTGGAGGTGACACTCGCAAGCAGCGCGGCAGTGAGCGAAAGCGACCACGGCCAGCCGCCGGAACGCACGGCGGAAGCAATCAAGGATTGTTTTTTCATAATGGACTCGGCCAACCGATAAAAATCCCCTCCTTGAATGGCATCGCTGGCGGAAGGGTTCCATATCAATTGACGACGCTTTTCGCCCGCGCTTAAATCCGCGTCCACTTTTTGAGATTCTTGACGGTACGCCGTGCCGCCGTCTGTCTCGGCGCGCGGCGGCGCCTTGTGCGGCCGTCACATAGAACGCGGCCACGAGCGGCCGCGATCAGCCCGGCCCGTCGCTCGCCGCAGCCAGCAAGGGCACGATGATGTCGCTGATCGGCGTGGACAGGCCGTGGGCCCGGGCACGACGCGAGATCACGCCGTTTCGTATATCCCATTCCAGTGGCCGGCCGGCTTCGCGGTCCGTCAGGATGGACGTGCTCAGGTCGGGGGAAGCGGCCTGAAACCTGGCGAGGATTTCCTGCGGGACCTCGTCCCCAAGTTTTGCGCCTTCCGCGCGCGCGACCGACAGGCACTCTTGCAAATACGCCAAGGCGAGCTCGGCGATGTCCGGCCGGGCAAACATGCCCGCGCGGCGATGCGTAAGGGCCATGAGGCCAGCGACTGCGTTTTGCAACAGCTTGCGCCAAGCCACAGACTGGAAATCTTCGGTGATGTCCACTACGCACTGAGTACCCTGCAGCGCCTCGGCAACCACGTGAGCTGCCGGCAAGTCGGGCAGGCTCAGGCGCGCATCCCCGCGCAAACGCACCGAGCCGTCGGCTTGCGCCTGCGCGGGGAACCACACGACAGCGGGGATGATCCGCGCGGGCGGCGCATGCGTTGCAACCGCTTC
>Ga0182736_1002731_pt1 | contig 12778 bp, 7 predicted proteins | sample eDN5th30CKraftBY_FD_128882 | JGI IMG/M metagenome (GOLD analysis project Ga0182736, IMG submission 128882) | Enriched backyard soil microbial communities from Emeryville, California, USA - eDNA 5th pass 30_C Kraft BY (version 2) (version 2) | ecosystem: Environmental > Terrestrial > Soil >...
GACACCGCGCTGGTGGAGCGGCTGCTCGCCGAGCGCCATATCGACATGATCGTCCATTTCGCCGCCGAGAGCCATGTCGACCGCTCGATCACCGGGCCGGATGCCTTCGTCACCACCAATGTGATCGGCACGCACAGCCTGCTGAAAGCCGCGCGCAAACTGTGGCTCGATACCGGAACGGGCAAGCCGCACCGTTTCCACCATGTCTCGACGGACGAGGTTTATGGCTCGCTCGGCATGGAGGATGCGCCGTTTTGCGAGACGACGCCCTATGCGCCCAACTCGCCCTATTCGGCGAGCAAGGCCGGGTCCGACCATCTGGTGCGGGCCTATCACCACACCTATGGGCTGGAGGTGGCGACCAGCAATTGCTCGAATAATTACGGGCCCTATCAATTTCCCGAAAAGCTGATCCCGCTCTTTCTGCTCAACTGCCTCCATGGCCGCCCGCTGCCCATTTATGGCGACGGCATGAATGTGCGCGACTGGCTGCATGTCGAGGATCATTGCCACGGCATCGAGATGGTGATGCAGCGCGGCCGGCCGGGGGAAACCTACAATATCGGCGGCGGACAGGAACTGCCCAATCTCGCGGTGATCGAGCAGATCTGCGCGACGGTGGACCGGGCGTTTGCGGACGATCCCGGCCTCGCCCGCCGGTTCCCCGATGCGCCGGCGGGCAGGGGGGAGCCATCCGCCAGCCTCAAGCGCTTCGTCACCGACCGCGCGGGGCATGACCTGCGCTATGCGATTGACGAGACCAAGGCGCGCGACGAACTGGGCTATGTGCCGCGCCGCACCTTTGCGGAAGGCTTCGCGCAGACGCTGGACTGGTATCTCGGCAATGAAGGCTGGTGGCGGCCACTGATCGAGCGGGCGGCGATCACGCGCTGAGGGCGTTGGCAGGGGCGGTGCGATTTTGCGGTGGACGCGAACGTCTGCGCGACTGTCGAATCAATCTGTAGTCGCCACGCCTCCGATCGTGGGCGACGGGAATGCGTTTTCTGGAGCCACCTGCTGCCTTGAAAGCGCGTTAGATCAAAAGGCATGTCGCGTCATTTTGCGTCGGGAAGCCGCCTGTCCGGAGACGACCAATTGCGGACATCGCTCCGTCAAGGTAGCTCATCACCATGACATGGTGGGATTTAACCTCGCAGCAGAAATGGAGCGTACTGGCCATCGCTACGGCAATCGCCGCGTTGCCCGGAATTGTTGCTGTCATTGTCGGTGCATGGCCATTGGACTGGCGAGTATTGTCGGCTGCTTGCGCTTTCATCGCCATACCCGAGTTTGTCGGGGGTATGCTCTTTGTGGGGCTAAAAACCGGACGCATGCCAAGCCGAGGGTCGCCAATCGAACGAAGAACTGACCCCTTTTGGTTTTGGACGACTGCTGCAATGCATGGAGTGGTGCTCGTCGCCTATGTTGGCTTGATTGGAGTTGTAGCGATTGACGCAATTCGAGGCTGACATTTCCAAGTCCGCTAACCCCGACTTCTGAGACATTGAGCGGCAGAGCCAGAGCGCACGAAGGCGGCGATCATTCATGGCGTTTTGTCCGCGCGATGAACCCTGCCAAATGTTCTCGGCGCACGGCTGGCTTATCGCCTTACACCCGATAATGTTGGTTGCCGGACGGAGCCGGGTCAGTCCGTCTTGGTGAAATAATCGCCATATTTGCTGTATTCGCCGTAGGAATAGCCATAGGAGTCGCCCACGCCGCCGTCATAGCGGTTGAGCACCGAACCGATGGATTCGGCCGGGGCGAGCAGGCGGATGGCGTCTTCCACCTGCTTCTGGCTGTTGCGGCCCTGCTCGATCACCATGAGATAGGTGTCGATCTGCGAGGCGATGACCATGGCATCGTCATTGGCGAAGACCGGCGGCATGTCGAAGAGCACGATATGCTCCTCGCCCAGCGTGCGCAGCGAGGCGATGAAGGTGCTGAAGCGCTCGCTCGCCAGGAGCTGCACCGTATCCAGATCATTGAGATAACATGGATAAAGGGCGAGATTGGTGCCCTCGACATGGTGGCCGACCTTGCGCAGATCATCTGTTTCGCCGGCGAGAAAGCGCTCCAGCCCGACCGGCCCGGCCAGCCCGAAGCCGGCCGCGATCGACGCGCGCCGCACATCGAGATCGAACACATGGATGATGTGATTGGGCAGCCGGCTCAGCGTGGCGGCGAGATTGGCCGAGAGAAACGACTTGCCGGCGCCGGGCGCGGGCGAGGTGATGCCCATGAGCCGATGGCCGCGCGCGGCCATGCGCTTGACGATCTGCGAGCGCAGCAGGCTGAACGGGCGCGCCGAAATATGGCGGCCGTGAAACCCGACGATGCGGTTATTCTCCAGCACCTGCCAGTCCGGCGTGAACAGCGGCAGCTCGCTATGCGCGGGAATCTCGAACAGCCGGGGGCTTGCCTGCGCGGCGGTGGCGAGAGGATCAGACAAGGACGGGTCTCCTGTGGCGCATGGCTTCACTTTCTGCGGCCGGCATGTTTGCGGACTGGCTTATCGCCGTCATTCTCTTCGTCGTCATCATCATCATCGCCATCCCCGCCGAAGGGCCAGAGCGCCTTGAGGCCGCGCAGGCCCTTGCGCTGACGGTCCGCCGCCGAGACGATGGTGGGGATGACGACGAGCGGAAGCTCGCCCGTGGCCGCCGCAACGGCGTTGGCGTCCCGGATCGGCCGGGCGATCAACTCGATAAGCAGGATGATGCCGAGCCCGAGGCCGAGGCCGGCCATGGCCGCCAGCGCGATGATCATCGGCCGGTTGGGCGAGACGGGCTTGTCCGGCACGACCGGCGGATCGATGATCGAGAGGCGCTCGCCCTGCTGCTCATCCTCCGCTTTCTTGCCCGCGCGGGCGGCCAGAAGCTGGTTGGAGACGCCCTGATATTGCGCGTTGAGACCGCTCAGCCGCTGCTCCATCTGGCCGATCTGCTGCTGGAGGGCAGGGCCGCGCATCTGCGCATCCATGAGCGCCGAGCTGCGGCTCGCCTCATTGTTCCGCACCGCCTGCAAGGCCGCGATCTGGCGATTATTCCCGGCAATCTGCGCATCGATGGTGGAGAGCGGAATCTTCTGCTGATTGGTCTTGGCCAGCTCCCGCGCCTCGGCCAGCTGCTGCTTGGCGAGGATGACGTCCGGATGCGTATCCGCATAGGTGGCCTGCGCGGTGGCGAGCTGTGCCTCGGCGTTGCTGACCACCGGATCACGCTCGGCAGCGGATTTGGTGAGATCCCGCTGCGCCGTCAGTTGCGCATTGGCGGACTGGAGCGCGGCGATCTGCGCATCGATGCCGCCGGTCGAGCTGGACATCATCCCGATGCCGGGCAGCAGCGCCAGCCCGTTACGCGCCTTGATGTCCGACAATTGCTGCTCCACCGCGCCGATCTGCGCTTGCAGCTCCGTCGCCTGATCGGTCAGAAACTCGACGGTGTTGGTCGCCTGCGTGGCGGATTTGGAGGCGTCCAGCTCCAGCACCTGCTCGGTCAGCGCCTGCGCGACGGCCTGCGCCTTGATCGGGTCCGAATAGAGAAAGCCCATCGCGAAGGCGATGGTGGTGCGGCGGCCGCTGTTGGTCGTCTGAATATCCGCCGTGACCGGGTCGATCGAGATGGCCGAGCGCATCGACGCGATGACCTGCGACAGCGATTTTGTGCGCAGCTCCGTCTCATAAAGGCGATTGCGCTGGATCAGCTCGAACAGCTGCGGCCGGCTGAGCACCTGCTGGCGAATCCGCGCCATGCGCTGATCGACCAGCTGGGCGCTGTTCGTCTCCAGCGTGACGTCTTCGGGCAGCATCGAGGCCTCGACAAGCAGGACCGCGCGCGATTCATATTTGACCGGCAGCAGAAAGGCGGCGGCGAGGCCGATGATGAGCCCGAGCAGCGCCGGGACGATGACGATCCATTTGCGCCGCAGGATGATGGACGGAAGATAGGGGATGAAGGAGGCGCTGCCCGCTTCCTCCATATTGCCCGCATGGGCCTGCATCGTGTTCATCAGAGATTGCCCAGCCTGTATCTGATGCCCGCCGCGCCGTAAAAATTGCTGCCACGGCTGAACGAGGCGTTGAAGCTGTCACTATAGCTCAGCTGAAGCGTCGCTGCGAGGCGGGGCGTGAGTTGCCGGCTATAGCCCATGCTGGCGGTGCCATAATCCGACGAGCGGCGCAGGCCTTCAATGGAATCGGCCTTGGAATAGGAGAGCCGGGTGTTGATCTCGCTGCGTTCATCGAGCTTGTAATTATGGCTGAGGCCAAAGGCGGTGACCGTCGAGGTGCCGGCGAACGAGGTCGGCGCGACCGAGCGCGACAGGCTGGCGCACAGGTTGGAGCGATCCCCCTCGTTGCACAGGCTGGCCGAGCCGGCGAGATAGGTGCGGCTGGACGAACCGCCCGGATAATTGGTGTCGGCAAAGGTGACGCCGCCGGAGAGATTGAGCGAGAGGCGTGGCGCAAGGCGGGTCGCGAACACCAGCGAGGGCGAGATTTGCGTGCTGTCGCCCAGATCGCCGCCGCGATAATCCGCGCGGGATACGCCGACATTGACGCCGATGGAGGTCTCCGGCCCGATCAGCCGGTTATAACCGAGATTGCCGCCATAGGAGGTGAAGCTGCGGTTGAATGTGGAAACGGCGCCGGGATAGGTCACATCCGAAATCCGGCCGGAAATACTGATGGAATCGCGCGGCGAAAGGCTCGTGCTCAGGCCCGCCGAGCCGTACAGCGTCTCGGTCCGCTGCGCGTAAGTGGCGCCGCCGGAGGGGTCGACGATGATCGGCGCATTGGGGTCCGTCGGGATGCCGGTGATCGGATCGTAAACCGGATAAAGCGCGTTGTTGACGAAGCTGTTGAAGCCCGCGCTGGCGGTGAGGGAAGTGAGCGGGCTGAGTTGCTGGCTGGTCACGCCGCCCACATTATAGCTCGTCTTGCCGTCGTAGCGCTTGCTATATTCGGTATGGCTGACCTGCCCGCTCAGCCGGGTCGTGCCGGTCGGCGAGGTCATCACGATGGCGGGGGAGAAGGTGCCGGTGAGCGTGGCCGACCCCTTGCTGCCCGAAGTCGCGCCATAGGGATTGGTCGCATAGCCGCCGGTCACGCCGACATCTGCGCCCACCTGCGTCTCGGCGATGGCGGCGCTGCCGGCCAGCAGCAGCGCAAGGCCCGCGAGCGGGCGGGCGACGCTGGTCAGGGTCATGCTCATGGTATGATCACCGTATCGCCGGTCTGGATCTGCGGAATGGCGCGGGCCGCAGCCTCGGAGAGATTGCCCTTCATCGCCCCGCCGAGACGGAAGCGGATCGACTTCAGCTCATTGCCCTCCTTGCGGATGATCGTGATATTGTCGAGATTGCCGAACTCGTCGGGCCCACCGGCCATGGCGACCGCCTCCATCAGATTGACATAGCGGCCGGGCGTGAACGTGCTGGGATTGCGCACCCGCCCGATGACCGAGAAGGTGAAGCCCGTCGGCGCCTGCACGGAGACCGTCACCTGCGGGGGCTGGCCGCGATACTGGCTCGACAGGCCATTGGAAATCGCCGTTTCGATCTGCTCGGGCAACATGCCCTGCGCCATGACGCGGCCGACGAGCGGGAAGGAGAATGTGCCATCAGGGAGGATGCGGATGCTGCGTTGCAACCGCTCCTCGCCCCACACATAGACCTCGATCTGGTCGCCCGGATTGACGGTGTAGGGGCGGGCCGCCGGGGCGGTCACCACGATCGGCTTGTCGTCCTGGGCAACGGCCGGGGCCGCGAATACCGGGAGCAGGGCGGCGATAAGCCACATTTTCACGGGAGAAGACACGCGTGGAAATCCTTTTCGCTGGCCGGGGACCAAGGCGTCATATACCAGAAAACCATGCCGTCACTATGTAAAAGCAGCGTTAACGACAGGTGGTTTTTGGTTACTTTGATTGCCTGGACTCCTGAAGCCTTGTAAGTGCGGCATCCTGTTTGGCGATTTTGAGGTCGCGCGACATGAACGACTTTGACCGGCCGCACTTGTTTCGCGCCGCACATCATGGCTCGTGCGCGCGCCGCCCGGCGCCCGGCCGGCGAGCACGCCTTGCGGTGATGCTGCTGGCGCCGCTCCTTATCCTGACGGCGTGCAAGAACCCGGCGGAGCGGGCGGCGGAACTGGCCGCGCAGGCCGATGCGCAAGCGGCGGCCGGCAACCTTGCTGCGGCGCACAAAGCCATTGCCGAAGCCATCAGCCTGCGCGACGATATTCCGGCCTACCAGCAGTTGCTGGGCGCCATCTCGATGCGGATGGGAGATGTCGGCGGTGCTTATCGGGCTTTCTCACGTGCGCTGGATGTCGATCCGACGAATATGACGGCCCTCGCCTATGTCGCCAATCTCGGCGTGCAGATGGGGCAGGTCAATCGGGCCGAAGAAGCGGCGGATCGTTTGCTGACGCTCGATCCCAATGCGCTGCCCGGCCTGCAGGCCAAGGGCATGATCGCCGTCGCCCGCGACCGCAACGAGGAAGCCGCCAGAATCGGTGACCGGATGCTGGCGCTCAAGCCGGCCAACGAGGCGGGCACGATCATCAAGGCGCGGGCGCTCGCCAAACAGGGGCAGACGGACGAAGCGCTCAAACTCATCGATGCCGCTCTCCCGATCGCCGGTGCGACACCGGCTCTGCTCACCAACAAGCTGCATCTCTACCGCAACCTGCGGCAGCCCGAGGCGATGGTCGGCGTGCTGGACCAGCTGGCGCAAAATGGCGGAATGTCCGCCGCGAACCGGTTGGAGCAGGTGAATCTCCTTTATCGGCTCGGCCGGGCGGATGCGGCCCGGCAGGCCGCCGTGGCGCTGCTGCATGACGGCGATGGCGGCACGGCGGATTATCAGAGCTTGCAGCGGCTCTGGTGGGAATATGACAAGACCCCCCTCTCGGCCGCCGCGGCCAGCGAGGTCGCGCGCTCGAAAGACCCGACTGCGGTGCAGCAGACCGTCCGCTATCTTGTCGCGCGCGGGGACTTCGCCACGGCGCAGGCGGTGGTGCGCGCGGCCACCGGGCCGGCCCAGCCGCTGCTGGCCCCGCTTGCGGCGCGGCTGCTGGTGGCATCCGGCCAGACCGCGGCAGCGACGCGGGAGGCCGATGCACTGCTCAAGCATGACGGCCAGAATGTCGACGCGCTGCTGGTGCGCGCGCTGATCGCGCTGGACGAGGGCAAGCCCGCCATCGCCATCGAGGCGGCGCAACTGGCCCGCGCCAACGATCCGGCCAATGCCGAGAGCTATCTCGTCCTCGCGCGCATCGCGCAGGCTGACCAGTCGGACTGGCGCGCGCGCAGCGCTTTCGAGGAAGGGCTCAAGAGCCTTCCCCAAAACTTTCTTCTTCTGGAAAATTATACGCGATTTCTTCATCAGTCGGGCGATAAGGGCAGAGCTGTGTCCGTCGCCCGGGCGTTTGCGCGGGCGACGCCATCTTCCGTCCATGCCTGGACGCTTCTGGCGGAGCAGTGCAGATGGGCGGCGGATGAGGGCTGTTTGCAAACTGCGCTGGCGGGACAGAAAAATGCCGAAACAACCTATCTCGTCGATGATCCCCCCGGCACCATGCGCAACCGCGGACTGTTCGGCCGCCTCTAATCCCGGATTGGGCAAGTGTTGACCAGAAGCGCGCGCTATCGACGCAACAAATATGTGCGGTTCACGTCGAACGTATTGCGTTCCGGCGGGATGGTGAATGACGCCTGCTGCTTCCTGCTCGCTTATCTGGCGACGGTGCTGATCTATCGCGGCTTATATGGCTATTATTATGACGACCGCCTGCATTCGAGCGCGGCGATCATCATGGCGATCAATTTCTTCCTGATCCGTATCTCGCGCGATGCCTATTCCGCCTTCCGGGGGCAGGGCGACGATCTGAGCAGCGGCACCTTCATCGATTTTCTCGTGGCGATGACGCTGACCGGCTTCACCGTGGTGCAGTTCGGCCAGGTCGCCGATATCTCGGCCCGCTTTTCCGGGCTGTTCGTCATAATCTGCCTGTGCCTGCTGATCCTCTCGCGCATCTTGTTCCGCTATGCCGTCGCGATGGCGATGCGGCGCCGGGTCATCGGCCAGCGGGTGGCGATTTATGGCGCCGACCGGGAGGTGACGAGCCGGCTGCTGGAACTGCTCGACATCGAGCGTCTGCCGCATATCAACGTGATCGGCTTTGCGGACGACCGCCGCACCCGCGTCGAAACCGGGATGATCGGGCGCTATCCCTATCTGGGCGGGTTTGACGATATGCTGGATCTGGCACGCGCCGGCATGCTCGATCAGGTCATCGTCGCGCTGCCGCTCGTCAAGCAGGAGCGGCTCAACCGGATCATCGAGGAACTGAGCGCCGGCGCGATCGACATCTGCATCATGCCGCGCGAATTTCTGGTGCTGCGCGACCGCTACCGGGTGAATTATATCGGCTCATTGCCCGTGCTGAGCGTCTGGCAGCAGCCGGTGCGCGATCTGGACGGCGTGCTCAAGGAGGTTCAGGATCGTTCGCTGGCGCTCATCGGCCTCATCATCCTCTCCCCGCTGCTGCTGCTCACCGCGCTGGCGATCAAGCTGGAAAGCAAGGGGCCGGTGCTGTTCCGCCAGCGCCGGATGGGCTTCAACAATCTCGAAATCGACGTGCTCAAATTCCGCTCCATGTATGTCGACCGGCAGGACGAGTCGGGCGGCGAGCGCACCCGCAAGGATGATCCGCGCGTGACGCGGGTGGGGCGCATCATCCGTCGCACGAGCATCGACGAACTGCCGCAATTGTGGAATGTGCTGTGCGGAGCGATGTCGCTGGTCGGGCCGCGGCCGCACGCGCTGGCCATGCGGGTGGGCGATGAATATTATCACGAGGCGGTGCGGGGCTATCCGGCGCGCCACCGCGTCAAGCCGGGGATCACCGGCCTCGCACAGGTGCGCGGCTTGCGCGGCGAGATCAATACGATCGAACGGGCGAAGAAGCGGGTGGAGTATGACGTCTATTATATCGAGAACTGGTCGCCCTTGCTGGATCTGAGGATCATCGCGGAGACGGTGGTCCGGCTGATCTGGGACCGCAATGCCTATTAACGCAGGCCAGTGCATTGCAGCGTTGCGGCGGCCCTGCTTGTGGGGCCGGTTGCGGCGGGTGCGGCCTGCGCCTGCGCCCGGCGCGGTGCTGGCGGCCGATCCGCTCGCCTTGCGCGGCGGGCCTCGTGGCGGACGCCGCAAGACCGGTGAAAGGCGCGCGGCATGCAGGGCATGATCGCCACGGGCGCGCTCGCCCTGTGGCCGCTGGTCACACTGGTCCTGTTCGTCACGCTGCCGGTGGGCCGCGCGGTCATCTGGACGATTCTGGCCGCCTATCTCCTGCTGCCGCCGATGGTGAGCTTCGACCTGCCGGGCATTCCTGCCCTCGATAAAAGCACGCTGCCCAATCTGGTCGCGCTCATGCTGGCGCCGCTGTTCGCCCGGCGGGGCGAGTGGCGATGGCCGCGCAGCGCCACCGTCAAGCTGTTGATGCTGGTCTGGGTGCTGGTGCCGTTCGGCGCCATGTGGAATAATGGCCAGCCGATCATCATCGGCACATCCGTGCGGCCCGGCCTCGGCTGGTGGGAAACCCTGTCGGCGATGCTCAGCAACGGGCTGGACCTCGTGCCGTTTCTGCTGGGCGCCGCCTTGCTGGCCGATGCGAAGGGGCATCGCGATATCGTCCGCGCGCTCATCGTCGCGGCGCTGGCCTATTCCTTGCCGATTCTGGCGGAAGTCCGCCTCAGCCCGTTTTTGCAGGCGAAGCTCTATGGCGTCGTTCGCGCCGGCTATTTCGTCCAGCAGATGCGCGGGGACGGCTTCCGCGCGATGGTGTTCCTTGGCCATGGACTGCTCGTTTCGACATTTCTGGCGATGGCGATTCTGGGCGCGCTCGGCCTGTCGAAAGAGCGCGGAACGAAGTTGCTGGGCGTGGCCTTGCTGCCGATCGCCGGCTTTCTGGCGGCGGTGCTGCTGCTCAACAAGACGGCCGGCGCCACCGTGCTCGTGCTGGCGGTGGCGCCGCTACTCATGTTCCTGCATCAGCGGCGTTTCCTGGCGGTCGTCTTCCTGATCGGCGCCGTTCTGGCGAGCTATCCGATGGTGCGGGGAACCAATCTCCTGCCGCTCCAGACCGTGATCCAGACAGCCGAGCGGTTCAGCCCGGCCCGGGCGCATTCCTTCGGGTTTCGCGTGAAGAATGAAGATATGCTGCTGAAACGCGCGGGCGAGAAACCGCTGTTCGGCTGGGGGCGCTTCGGGCGCAACCGCATCATCGTCGAAAATAGCTGGAGCAATGGCACGACCGACGTGGCCCCAACGGACGGCACATGGATCATCGTGGTGGGTGTGTTCGGCTGGGCGGGTTATATCGCCTGCTTCGGGCTGCTCTGCTATCCGTTCCTGCGGGCCTTCCGGCTGCGCCGCATGGCGTTGCCGGCGGCGACGCTGGCGCTGGTGGCCATGCACCTCGTCAATATTATCGACCTCATCCCCAACTCATCGCTGCGACCCGTCACATGGCTGATCGCCGGCGCACTCGCCAATATGACCCTGGCCAGCTTGCGCGGCCATAAGGCCGCCGGGCAGGGCGGAAAAATGAGAGGCGCGCCCGCACGGGAGGGTGCACTGGCACCGGTGTCACCGCAAATGGCGTGACGCTTTCCGGACGGCGAGCGGGTGGACGAAGCGGACGAAAGTTCAGCCGTACACGGGGGTGGCGGCCACACTGAGGCCGTCCGGATGTAAAAAGATATTTCCGCCAGTCTCGGATAGTGCCCGGCCTGTAGCACTGCTGTTGGCAATTTATGTTGCCGCGGCGTGTAGCGAGCCAGCCGCAGATGACGTGCCTGCCCCCGCCCGACCGCGGAGCAGGTGCGGTGTCTTCCCCTGCCCGTCGTCCCCGGCGGCAGATCCATCAGCCTGGCCGCAATCCGGCCATGCTTACTAATAGCAGATTAACCAAGGTAATCAATGGTATATTTGAAGCTCTTCCATAGCATGGTTAGCCGGAAACAACAAGAAGTCGGACCAGAGACTTCAGCGGGAGCCAGATATTCATGACGTCTCATCCGAAGGTCCGGCGGGCGCCGGCAAAGCGCTTGCGCGCGCTTTTTTTCGGCTCGACAGCGGCGATCGGTTCGGTCACCATAGCAGGCGGTGCCTCGGCATCCGTCCTTTTCCTCGCGATATTGGGCAGTCTGTTGGGTTTGAACGGGTCCCTCTTCCAGTGGCTTCAGCCGATCATCACGGCTGCCAGCTTCAGCACGGTCGGGGCCTCCAAGCCGAGCACCCCACCGCCGACCAATGTCACGGTTGAAGAGCCCGCGACCACGCCGGAGAGCAATGGCCCCGCCCAGACCAGCGGCAAGCGCGAGATGAAGCTGGGCATTAATATTCTGATGCCGGCCTATCATGGTGGCGCCCGTGCGTTCACGAACCTGATCGTGCAGAGTCCGTGGTGGCTGGTGACATCGGCCGGAGGCGGCGCGATGCCGGCAGAACGGCTGGATGAGAACCAGAATATCAAGACGCTGGCTGCGGGCGAGAAGGCTTATCGCATGGTCAGCGCGCCCACCAAGGCCCTGCTCGGGCAGTCGGTGGACCTTGTCTGCCGCTGGTCCGGCAAGGCGCGGGTCAATGTGACGGGCAAGGTCGCCCAAAATCTCCGCCTCAGCGCGAATTCCTTGACCTTCACCTTTGTGCCGAGTGGCACTTCCCGCCCCCAATTCTATATATCCGAACTCGATATGGCGAACCCCATCCGGGACATTGATTGCCGGGAGGCTGACGCAAATCCTGACGCCGTTTACGATCCGGCCTTTTTGGCGGAGTTAAGCCGCTACAACACCATCCGTTTCATCAAATGGCAAACGGCGGTGGAAGCCAATACGCCCATTCGCTGGGTGGACCGGGTCAGATCGACCTCTAACTCCTATATGGCCGCCTCGGACGGTGTTCCGATCGAGAAAATGGTGCTGCTTGCCAATGAGACGCAGAGCAACCCATGGTTCTGCATGCCCTGGAATGCCGATGACGAATATATTCGCAAATTTGCCGAATATGTACGCGATCATCTTGATCCGGGCCTCGTCGTCTACGTCGAGACATCGAACGAGGTATGGAACTGGATGTATAAGGTGACGGTTCAGGCGCGCGACGAAGGAAGGGCGCGTGGGCTGGCTCAGGACGATGGCCGGGTAGTGCTCTACCGCTATGCGGAGCGGACTGGCGAGGTGATGGATATCTGGCGCGCTGCCTTTGCCAACAATCCCAAGCGTCTCGTCCGTGTTGTCTCGACGCAAAATGTCGTGCCATGGGCCGCTGAGCAGGTGCTGAACTACAAGGACACTGCTACCAAGGTCGATGCCCTGTCTACGGCACCCTACATCAACTGGAAATTTGCTGCCGGGGAGACGGCGCCGGCGAATTTCCTGACGAAGGCGATGATTGACGAGATGGCCGTCAGAATGGGCCATGCCGCGACAAACAAGAAACTGGCGACCGAAAAGGGGCTGCGCTACATCACCTATGAGGCTGGCCAGCATATCACTGTCGCCGGGGATGCCCAGGTGCCGATGTTGCTGCAGCTTCAGCAGGACCCGCGCATGGGCGAACTCTACACGCGCTATCTGACGCAGTGGAAAGACGAGTTTGGCGACCTCATGGTCCTGTTCGCCGCCTGGGGCGCGACCACCAAATATGGCGCGTGGGGCATGCAGGAATATATGGGGCAGCCGCTCAATGAGGCGCCCAAGGC
>Ga0182736_1002732_pt1 | contig 12774 bp, 9 predicted proteins | sample eDN5th30CKraftBY_FD_128882 | JGI IMG/M metagenome (GOLD analysis project Ga0182736, IMG submission 128882) | Enriched backyard soil microbial communities from Emeryville, California, USA - eDNA 5th pass 30_C Kraft BY (version 2) (version 2) | ecosystem: Environmental > Terrestrial > Soil >...
ACCCCGTGAGGCGGCGTGAACGCTCCAGTCGATCTCTTCGACCGCGTCGAAGCATCCGTGGCCGAGCTGCGACGCCGGGTCGCGGGCGAGCCGCGGGTCGCGGTGATCCTCGGCTCGGGCCTGGGCGGCTTCGCCGATCGACTCGCGGATCGGGTGGAGATCCCCTACGCCGATCTGCCAGGGTTTCCCGCCTCGAGCGTGCCGGGACACGCGGGGCGCCTCGTCGCAGGGACGGTGGGAGGCGTGCGGGTGGCGGCGATGCAGGGGCGCATCCACGCCTACGAGGGCTACGCGCCGTGGCAGGTGGCGTTCCCTGCGCGGGTCCTCTGCCGTTGGGGCGCCCGGGCCCTCGTGGTCACCAACGCCGCCGGCGGGATCCGCGCCGCCTTCCGGCCCGGCGACCTGATGCGGATCTCCGATCACGTCGATCTCTCCGGCACCAACCCGCTGGTGGGGCCGAACGACGAGAGGCTCGGGCCGCGCTTCCCCGATCTCTCGAAGGCGTACGACGCGAGGCTGTCGGCGTCGCTGTATGAGGCGGCACGCACGGTGGGTGTCGAGCTCAAGACCGGCGTCTACGCCTGTCTCCGCGGGCCGAGCTACGAGACGCCTGCGGAGATCCGGATGCTCCGCACCCTCGGCGCCGACGCCGTGGGGATGAGCACCGTCCCCGAGGTGATCGCCGCGGCGCACATGGGGGTGCCGGTGGCGGGGATCTCGTGCATCACCAACCTCGCCGCGGGGCTCGGGGAGCAGCCCCTCACCCACGCGGAGGTGGCGGCCACCGCTGCCCGGGCGCAGGAGCGGTTCTGTTCGCTCCTCGAGGCGTTCCTCCCCGCCGCCGCCCGCGTCGCCGGCTGACGGACTCGACGGGGCCGATCTCGTTGCGCGGGGCGCGGCCGCTTGCCATGCTTCGCGCCCATGGCAACGAGACGAACCCGCACCGCCACGGCACCTTCACGGGCTCCCGTTCGGGACGCGCGCCTGCGGCGACTCCTGGTCGCGGCGATGGCCGCCCGGCAGCGCGCGTGGGCGCCCTATTCGAACTACCAGGTGGGCGCCGCCGTCCTCGGCGACGACGGCAGGGTCTACGCCGGCTGCAACGTGGAGAACGGCTCCTACGGCGCGTGTCTGTGCGCCGAGCGCAACGCCGTGGGGCAGGCGATCGCGCGGGGCGCGCGGCGGATCGTCGCGGTGGCGGTGGTCACGCCTTCCAGCCCGCCGGCACCTCCCTGCGGCATCTGCCTGCAGACCTTCGCGGAGTTCGCGGACGGCTCGCTCCCCGTGCTCCTCGCCAACCCCGAGGACGAGGAGCGCACGCTCACCCTCGACCAGCTCCTGCCCCACCGGTTCGACGCCTCCGCGCTCCCCGGTTGATATTTCCGGCCCGCGAGCGTAGGTGGGCGGCATGCGCGTGTTCCGCTCGATCGACGAAGCGCGAGGCCAGGTACCCGGCTGCGCCGTCGCGATCGGGAACTTCGACGGCGTCCACCTGGGGCACCGGCAGCTCCTCGTGAAGGCGAAGGAGCTCGCCGCCGCGCGGGGCGCCCGGGCGGCGGTGCTCACCTTCGAGCCCCACCCGGCCAAGGTGCTCTCCCCCGACTTCGCGCCGCCCCTCGTCGCGACCACCGCCCGCAAGCTCGCGCTGCTGGAGGACGAGGGCATCGACGCCGTCGTGATCCAGCCCTTCGATCGCGCGTACGCGGGGACCGGCGCCGAGGACTTCGTCCGCCGCGACCTCCTCGGCGCGCTGGGCGCGAAGGACGTCGTGGTGGGCTACGACTTCACCTTCGGAAAGGGCAGGGCGGGGACGCCCGACGTCCTCGCCCGCCTGGCCGGGAGCGACGCCAGCGTCCACGTGGTGCCGGCGTTCGCCCGCGATCAGCTCGTGGTGAGCAGCAGCAAGATCCGCGAGCTGGTCCTCGCCGGCAGGGTGGCCCAGGCGGCGGAGCTCCTGGGGCGGCCCTTCGTCGTCGACGGCCGCGTGGTCCCGGGCAGGGGCAGGGGGCGCGGCATCGGCATCCCCACCGCCAACGTCGATCCCGACACCGAGCTGCTCCCCGCCTCCGGCGTGTATGCGGTGCGGGCTGCGGTGGAGGGCGTCGCGGGGACGTTCGCCGGCGGCGCCAACATCGGCCGCAAGCCCACCTTCGGCGAGGAGGATCTCACCGTGGAGGTCCACCTCCTCGGCCTCGACGCCGACGTCTACGGGCGGCGGATGGCGGTGGCATTTCTCGAGCGGCTCCGCGGCGAGCAGCGCTTCGCGTCGGTGGACGAGCTGGTCGCGCGCATCCGCCTCGACCTCGAGCAGGCGCGCGCGGTCGCCGTCGCTTCGGAGGCGGCCGTTTCGTTGACGCCTCCTGTTGACCGCCAGTAGACTCGCGGCCTTTCCGGTCGAGCAGGCAGGCGCGAGACTTCCGACGGAGGGGGCGATCCGTCCGCCCGCGCTCGCCGATGCGGCCCAAGGGGTTGGTGGATGTCGGGTCGGCTCGGCGAGCTCCTGGTTCGTGAAAATCTCATCTCGGTCCAGCAGCTGCAGAAGGCGAAGGACGAGGCGCGCAAGTCGGGCCAGCGCATCGGCTCGGCGCTGCTCAAGGTCGGCGCCATCGAGGAGTCCAAGCTCACGGACTTCCTGAGCCGGCAGTACGGCGTGCCGTCGATCGATCTCAAGGAGTTCGAGATCGATCCGGAGGTGCTCAAGCTCATCCCGCGGGAGACGTGCGAGAAGCACGTCGTCATCCCCGTGAACCGCGCCGGCGCGTCGCTGATCGTGGCGATGGCCGATCCCTCCAACATCTTCGCGGTCGACGATCTCAAGTTCCTCACCGGCTACAACATCGAGACGGTGGTGGCGTCCGAGGCGGCGATCCGCGAGGCGATCGACCGCAACTTCGCCCCCCGCGAGCCCTCCTACGAGGACGTGCTCGAGGGCTTCGACGAGAACGAGATCTCCGTCGAGCACTCCGAGGACGAGGCGAGCGCCATCGACCTCGAGCGCGCGGCCGACGACGCGCCCGTCGTGCGGCTCGTCAACCTCATCCTCATCGACGCCATCAAGAAGGGCGCGTCCGACATCCACGTCGAGCCCTACGAGAAGGACTTCCGCGTCCGCTACCGCATCGACGGCGTGCTCTACGAGGTGATGAAGCCGCCGCTCAAGCTCAAGAACGCCCTGGTCTCCCGTCTGAAGATCATGAGCGATCTCGACATCGCGGTGCGGCGGCTGCCGCAGGACGGCCGCATCAAGCTGAAGCTCGGCAAGGGCAAGGAGATGGACTTCCGCGTCTCCGTCTGCCCGACGCTCTTCGGCGAGAAGGTCGTGCTCCGTCTGCTCGACAAGTCGAACCTGCAGCTCGACATGACGAAGCTGGGCTTCGAGGAGCAGCAGCTCGCGTGGTTCATGGAGGCGATTGAGCGGCCCTACGGCATGTGCCTCGTCACCGGCCCCACCGGCTCCGGAAAGACGACCACGCTCTACTCGGCGCTGGCGAAGCTCAACCAGACCACCGACAACATCTCCACCGCGGAGGATCCCGTCGAGTTCAACTTCGCCGGCATCAACCAGGTGCAGATGCACGAGGACATCGGCCTCAACTTCGCGTCGGCGCTGCGCAGCTTCCTCCGCCAGGACCCCGACATCATCATGGTCGGCGAGATCCGCGACTTCGAGACGGCCGAGATCGCGGTGAAGGCCGCTCTCACCGGCCACATGGTGCTCTCGACGCTCCACACCAACGACGCCCCCGGCACCGTTTCGCGTCTGCTGAACATGGGCATCGAGCCGTTCCTGGTGACGTCGTCGGTGAACCTGATCCTCGCCCAGCGTCTCGCGCGGCGGCTGTGCCCGGAGTGCAAGAAGGTGGCGGACGTCCCGGAGCAGGCGCTCCTCGACATCGGCGTCTCCGCCGAGGATCTGGGCACCTTCGAGGTCTTCGAGCCGGTGGGCTGCAGCGCCTGCAACAACCGCGGGTACAAGGGCCGGGCCGCCATCTACGAGGTCATGCCGTTCTGGGACGGCCTCAAGGAGCTGGTGATCAACGGCGCCTCCACCGCGGAGCTCAAGCAGGAGGCCATCCGGCTCGGCCTCGTCACCCTGCGCATGGCCGCGATCAACAAGCTCAAGGCCGGCCTCACCTCGATGGAAGAGGTGGTCGGCAACACCGCCCCCGACCGGTTCTAGGAGAACGACTTGGCCAGCCTGCATCAGCTCCTCAAGGCGATGGTGGAGAAGGGGGCGTCCGACCTCCACATCACCACGGGATCGCCCCCCCAGCTCCGGGTCGACGGCAAGCTCATGCCGCTGAAGATCCCGCCGCTCACGCCGGTGGAGACCAAGCAGCTCTGCTACTCCGTGCTCACGGAGGCGCAGAAGCACAAGTTCGAGGAGGAGAACGAGCTGGACCTCTCGTTCGGCGTGAAGGGCCTGTCGCGCTTCCGCGCCAACGTCTTCCTGCAGCGCGGCGCCGTCGCCGGCGCGTTCCGCACCATCCCGTTCCAGGTGCGCAGCTTCGCCGAGCTGGGCCTCCCGCCGATCATCACCACGCTCTCGGAGAAGCCCCGCGGCCTCATCCTCGTCACGGGGCCGACCGGCTCCGGCAAGTCGACCACCCTCGCGTCGATCATCGACAAGATCAACGCCGAGCGGAACTGCCACATCATCACGATCGAGGATCCGATCGAGTACCTGCACCCCCACAAGGCGTCGGTCGTGAACCAGCGCGAGGTGGGCGCGGACACCAAGAGCTTCAAGAAGGCGCTCAAGTACATCCTCCGCCAGGATCCCGACGTCGTCCTCATCGGCGAGATGCGGGATCAGGAGACGATCGAGGCGGCGCTCACCATCGCCGAGACCGGTCACCTCTGCTTCGCCACCCTCCACACGAACTCGGCGACGCAGACGATCAACCGCATCCTCGACGTGTTCCCGCCGGCCCAGCAGGGCCAGGTGCGGGCGCAGCTCTCGTTCGTGCTGGAGGGCGTGATCACCCAGAACCTCCTGCCCAAGGCGGGCAGTCCGGGCCGGGTGATGGCGATGGAGATCATGATCCCCAACGCCGCCATCCGGAACCTCATCCGCGAGGACAAGCTGCACCAGGTCTACTCGCAGATGCAGGTGGGCCAGGCGAAGTTCGGCATGCAGACCTTCAACCAGAGCCTCTTCAGCCTGATGCAGAAGCGCCTCATCACGCAGGACGAGGCCTTCGGCCGCACCTCCGAGCCCGACGAGCTGCGCAACATGCTGGCGAGCGCCTCGGCCGCCGCTGCCGCAGGGCGGGGGATGCCGACCCGCGGCTGAGCACACCGTCTCGAGTTCTCCTCAGCCGATTTCTTTGCATCTTCTGCATCTTTGGTAGAGTCCGGACACTTTCCGGAGGTGTGTGATGGCTGGCCCGGTCGCGGCGCGCCAGGGTGCCAGGCAGCAGCAGCCCGCCAAGCAGGCGCCCAAGCTCCCCGTCTTCAACTGGGTCGCCAAGACGCGCTCCGGTGAGGAGAAGTCGGGGGAGATGGAGGCGTACGACGTCGAGTCGGTGAACGTCCGACTCCGTCAGATGGGCCTCCAGCCGGTCAAGGTGAAGAAGAAGCCCGTCGCGATCAACATCAAGATCCCGGGCGTGGGGGGCGTGACCAAGAAGGACCTGGTCATCTTCACCCGGCAGTTCTCCACCATGATCGACGCGGGTCTGCCGCTCGTGCAGGCCCTCGACATCCTCGCGGCGCAGAACCCCAACCCCGAGTTCCGCAAGGTGCTGCTCGCGGTGAAAGAGAAGGTGGAGACCGGCTCCACCTTCGCCGAGAGCCTGGGCGACCACCCGAAGGTCTTCGACCAGCTCTACGTGCAGCTCGTCGCCGCCGGCGAGCTCGGCGGTATCCTCGACACGATCCTCCAGCGCCTCGCCGTCTACATCGAGAAGGCCGAGAAGCTGAAGGGGAAGGTCAAGGGCGCGATGGTCTACCCGTCCATCGTGATCGTGGTGGCCATCGGCTGCGTCGCGGTGCTCCTGCTCTTCGTCACGCCCACCTTCGAGAAGATGTTCAAGGACTTCGGCGGCACGCTGCCGGGGCCCACGCAGCTGATCATCGACTTCTCGAACTGGCTGCAGTCCGCCATCTGGTACATCCTCGCGATCCTCGTCGCGGTGGGTTTCGGCTTCTCCCGTGCGATCAAGACGCCGAAGGGCCGCGAGATCTTCGACCGCACGATGCTCCGGCTGCCGGTCCTCGGCGACATCCTCCGCAAGGTGGCGGTGGCCCGCTTCACCCGCACCATGGGCACGATGCTCTCGTCGGGCGTCGCCATCCTCGACGCCCTGGACGTGACGGCGAAGACCGCCGGCAACGTGGTGATCGAGAAGGCCATCATCCACACCCGCACCAAGATCGCGGAGGGCAAGACCATCGTCGAGCCGCTCGGCGAGACCGGCGTGTTCCCGCCGATGGTGGTGCAGATGATCGGCGTCGGCGAGGCCACCGGCGCCATGGACGCCATGCTCGGCAAGATCGCCGACTTCTACGACGACGAGGTGGACGCCTCCGTCGCCGCGCTGACCTCGATGATCGAGCCGATCCTCATGGTGGGCCTCGGCGGCATCGTCGGCTTCTTCCTCATCGCCATGTACCTGCCCATCTTCTCGATGGCGCAGAACATCAAGTAGCGCTCCATGTCGGTTGCCGCGGCGGCCGCACGGGCCATCGAGGTCCACGAGGGCCCCGGCGCCGCCGCTGCAGACGAGCTGCGCAGGCGCCTGCTCTGGATCACGGCGTTCCGCATCGCCGCGGTGACCGCGCTGGTCGGCACCACCGCGGTCCTCGCCTTCAAGGACGGCGAGCCGCTGGGCGGCCGAATCGCAGCGACCCTCTCCGCGCTGGCGATCGGCACGAACCTCCTGCAGATCGGCGTCGCCGCGCTGCTGCGTTTCTCCCGCCGCCTCCGACTCCTCGCGGCGCTCCAGGTGGCGGGCGACGTCGGCTTCGTCTCGTACCTCGTCTACATCACCGGCGGCGCCGACTCGCTCTTCTCCTTCATGTACCTGCTGGCGATCGTCAGCGGGGGCATCCTGCTCTCCGCCCGAGGCGCGTGGGGCGCGGCGATCCTCTCGTTCGCGGCGGACGTGGCGGTGATCGTGGGGATGGAGCGGGGCCTCCTCGTCCCGCTCGACGCTGCGCTCCGGCCGACGCGTCTCGGCCTGGGGCCGCTGGTGCAGGCCCTCTTCACCCACGGCAGCGCCTTCGCCCTGACCGCGGTCCTCTCCACCTACGTCGCAGGGCAGATCCGCCGCGCGGGCGCACGAGCGGAGGTGGCCGAGGACAGCCTCTTGCGCCTCCACGTACTCCACGACGCGATCGTGCGCTCGGTGGCGACCGGAATCGCGACCACCGACTCGGCCGGCCTCATCAACTTCGTCAACCGCGCCGGGGAGGAGATCCTTGGGCGCCCGTTGGCGGGCTTCGTGGGGCTCCCCCTCGAATCGGTGTTCCCCACCGTGATGCGGGAGGCGGAGAAGACGGGCGGGCGCGCGGAGCGGCTGGAGAGCGCGTGGGAGGTGGAGGGCCGACCGACCCGCCAGCTCGGCTTCACCATCACGCCGCTCGTCGACGACGACGGCAGGCAGCTCGGATCGATCGCGGTGTTCCAGGATCTCACCGCGGTGCGGAACCTGGAGCGCCGCGCCGCCCGCTCGGAGCGCCTCGCCACCGTGGGCCAGCTCGCCGCGGGCCTCGCCCACGAGCTGCGCAACCCGCTCGCCTCGATGTCGGGATCGATCGAGCTGCTCGCGCAAGGCGGGGAGGGGATCGATCAGGCCCGGCTGCGGGGCATCGTGCTGCGGGAGTCCGAGCGGCTCAACCGCCTGGTCACCGAGTTCCTCACCTTCGCCGGCCCTGCCGCGCCGCAGCTCGACGCGGTGGACCTTCGGGTGGCGGTGGAGGAGATCGCGAGCGTCTTCGCGGCGGATCCGATCGCGGCCCGCTGCCACCGCCGCCTCGAGCTGCGGCCCGCCTTCGCCCTGGCGGATCCGGCCCAGCTCAAGCAGGTGCTCTGGAACCTGCTCCGCAACGCCGCGGAGGCATCGCCACCGGGCGGCTTCGTCCGCGTCGCCACCGGCAGGTCGAAGCGCGACGGGCTGGTCTTCCTCTGCGTGGAGGATCGCGGCGAAGGCATCGCGAAGGAGAACCTGGATCGGATCTTCGACCCCTTCTTCACCACCAAGGCGACCGGCACGGGCCTCGGCCTCTCGACCGTCCACCGCATCGTCGAGGGGCTGGGGGGGCAGATCGAGGTCGAGAGTGTGGTAGGGGAAGGGACACGCTTCATCGTTCTGCTGCCTGCGTTCCCGGTTCCTCCGGTGGAGGTCTGACGGCATGGCTCACCTCCTCATCGTCGACGACGAACTCTCCATGCGCGAGATGCTGGAGATCCTGCTGCGCAAGGCGGGGCACAGCGTCGTCGCCCTCGACGACGCGCCGGCGGCGTGCGCCCGGGTGGAGAAGGAGGAGTTCGACCTGGTGATCTCGGACCTGCGACTGGGGCAGCGCTCCGGCATCGAGGTACTCGAGCGCACCAAGGCCGTGCGGCCGAACACCGAGGTGCTGATCATCACCGCGTTCGCCACCACCGAGAACGCGATCCAGGCGATGAAGCTCGGCGCCTACGACTACCTCACCAAGCCGTTCAAGGTGGACGAGCTGCTGGTGGTGGTGCAGAAGGCCCTCGAGAAGCGGGCCCTGGCGCAGGAGAACGTATCGCTGCGCCGCCAGCTCGGCGAGCGGGGCAAGTACGCCGGGATCATCGGCAAGAGCCCTGCGATGCAGGAGCTCTACGCGCTCATCGAGAAGGTCGCGCCGTCGCGCACCACCGTCCTCGTCTCCGGCGAGTCGGGCGTGGGCAAGGAGCTGGTGGCCCGCGCCATCCACGACAAGGGCGGCAGGGCCGACGGTCCCTTCGTCGCGGTGAACTGCGGGGCCATCCCCGAGGGGCTCATCGAGAGCGAGCTCTTCGGCCACGAGAAGGGCGCGTTCACCGGCGCCGTCGCCTCAAAGCCCGGCCTCTTCACCACGGCTGCCGGAGGCACGCTCTTCCTGGACGAGATCGGGGAGCTGCCCGTGGCGGTGCAGGTCAAGCTGCTGCGGGCGCTGCAGCAGCGGGTGATCCGGACCGTGGGCGGCACCCACGATCTCGAGGTGGACGTGCGCATCGTCGCGGCCACCAACCGCGATCTGGCGGTGGAGGTGCGGGAGGGGCGCTTCCGCGAGGACCTCTACTATCGGTTGAACGTCATTGGACTCAAGGTGCCATCGCTGCGCGAGCGCCGGGAGGACATCCTCCTCCTGGCCGATCACTTCCTCGAGCGGATCGCCGAGGAGCAGGGGAAGCCTGGCCTGCGATGGTCCCCGAAGGCGCGGCGGATCGTCGCCGACCACGACTTCCCGGGGAACGTGCGGGAGCTGGAGAACCTGGTGGAGCGCGCGGTCACCCTCGCGGACGGCGCCATCATCGATCCGGACGTGTTCCCGCCCAACCTGCGCGGCGCCAGCGCGCTGCGCGCGGTGGTGGCGGAGGACGAGCCGATCCCGGACGGCTTCGATCTGCAGGCGCACCTCGACGCCTACGAGAAGCGCCTCCTCGAGCGGGCGCTGGATCAGACGGGCGGGGTGAAGACGCAGGCGGCGCGGATCCTCGGCATCGAGTACCGCAGCATCCGCTACCGTCTCGAGAAGCTGCACATCGAGGATCCGGGCGTCGACACGCCGGGGCCGATGCAGTCCGTCGTCGCCCGCCCGGTGGACGAGGCGTAGATCGCTCTCCCGTCCTGGCGAGTCGCCGGCGTCAGTTCAGGTCGGGCTCGCAGCCGGTCTGCTCGATATCGGTGAGGTTCCCAGACACGCCTGGCGGAACCTTCGGCCCCTTGCACTGCACGTTGATGCGCTGGCCGGGGAGGCGGTTCGCTCGAATCGGCTCGCCGCCGTAGGCCCCTGCGCCGTTGCGGCGGGAGACTTCGAAGGCGAGGCCGGCCCGCTGGGCGACCAGCACCTCGATCTGCGTGAAGCGCACGTCGTCCTCGATGGCTTCGAAGCCTCCGCCCACGATCTCTTCGTGCTTGTCGAAGCCGAGCTCCACCGCCCGCTTCAATGACGCGATCGCGTCCTCGCGCCGGCGCTCGATGGCGTAGGCGCGGGCGAGGTTGAAGTGGCCCAGCGCGTCGTCCGGGCGCAGGGAGACGAACGTCCCGAAGCGCTGCGCCGCCGCGTCGCCACGGCGCAGGTAGAGGTGGGCGAGGCCGCCGTTGTACAGGGCCTTCAGGTTGTTCGGGTCCTGGGCGAGGGCCTGGTCGAAGAGCTGCAGCGCGGCGTCGAGGCGGTTCTCCTTCGCCTCGGCGATGGCGCGGGTGGCGAGCTCGTCGGCGTTGCCGCCGCCGGCGCAGCCGGCGATGCCGATCGACAGCGCCAGAATGACGAATCCACGCTTCACGATCACTCCTCGAAGATTTCCCGCCAGGAGATCACCACCCGGCGCGGGGCGTTCTGGTTGGCGACGGGCGCCGCGCCGGAGATGCCGGTGGAGTCGCCCTCCTGGTTGCCGATGCGCCCCACGCCGTCGGGGCCGACGATGTAGAGCTGCCCGTCCGCGGTGACGGGCGAGGGCAACTTCTGCCCGGATGGCATCGTACCCAGATCGATACGGCCCGTGTTGTCGCCGACGCCTCCGTCTGCGAGGTAGTTGCAGGGGACGCAGCGGTTGCGGTCGTTGACGTTCAGGCAGTACAGCGAGGCCGTCCCCTCGGAGCAGGTCGACTTGTCCGGGTTCCAGGTGGTGAACGACAGCCACTTCTCGCTGTTCGGCTGGATCGAGAGGAGGGGCGAGCCCAGGAGCCGGGTGTTGGTGGAGAGGAGCCCGGAGAGCTTCACGCCATCCCTGTCTTCGAGGGTGCAGAGGTTGCCCTCGTCGGGGATGCTCGTTGTCTCGCCCTGATCGTTGAACGCCGTGGGGCAGTTCTGCGACCCGTCGTCGTCGAAGTAGAAGCCGCGGAAGCCGTACTCCGCCAGCGCCTCCGACTGCTCGTCGGGGAAGCTGCCTCGGTCGACGCCCGCGCCGGCGAAGAGGTAGACGCGCTTCTGCGCCATCGGGTCCACCATCGCGGTGGGGCTGCTCGTGATCGGCTTGTCCTCGCCGAACGAGAAGACCTTGCACGAGTTGCTCCACTCGGCCGGATGCGTGCGCATCGGCATCTCGAAGGTGCCGTCCTCCGCGGTGAGCTTGGAGAAGGCGATGCGGCCGAGCTGGCTCTCCCAGCCGCCCACGTAGGCGACGTCGGTGAACCCGTCGCCGTCGACGTCGAGGAGCGGGATGTCCGCGACCACCGAACCGAGGTCCATGGCTCCGTGCTGGTGGAAGACCTTGAGGAACCTGCCGTCCGCCATGTTCTGCACGAAGACGTGGGGCTTCTCGCCGGACGTCCCGTTGCCGTGGTAGGCGTACGCGCCGTCGAAGGGCAGGTTGAGCATCCTGTACGCCGAGAAGTACTTGCCGGCGTTGTCCTTCATGTCGGCGTTGTAGCCGCTGCCGTACACCGCCGCCCAGGTGGGCGTGGGGTGTGCGGTCTCGGAGGCGCTCGAGGTGAGGTTGAGCAGCGCCACGCTGGGCAGCGACCAGGTGCGGCCCAGGCCCATGGAGCCTTCGCCCAGGTCATCGACGGTCGACTCCCACATCGGCTTGGGATCGAAGGGATCCGAGACGTCGAGCGCGACGAACCACGAGCCGCCCCAGCCCTGGCCGCAGAGCAGCACCGTGCGCCAGCCGCAGAGCTCGTCGCCGCCGCAGTCCAGCTCGCCGTCCTCGTCGAGGTTGTCCCTGACGAGCACGTCATCCATGCGGCAGGAGAGGTCCTGCGAGAAGAACCTGGCCTCCCCCGACATCGAGTCGAGGATCGCCGAGGAGGCGCGGGCCAGCATGTTCACCGGCAGGTAGGACCAGGCTTCGTCGCCCGCCTCCCAGTCGTGCTCCTTCCACGGGAACTGGTCGTCGGTGGAGAGCTTCGGCCCGGCGTGGAACGCGTGGATCATGCCGTCGTTGGCGCCGACGTAGATCATCTCGGGCCGCCGGCGCAGCTTGCTCTTGAACGCGTCGTAGCCGCGGGTCCGGTAGTCGTAGGGCGGGGCGCCCACGATGGCCGGACCGCCGTGGTAGATGTCCGCGAGCTTCCACGCGCGGCCTTCGCCGTGGAGCCAGCTCACCACCGCGCGCTGATCGGCGGGGTTCGATGGCAGATCGTGGAGGCGCTGCGCCTGCTCCTCCTTGAAGTTCGGTGGCCGGTTGTCGTCGGAGAGCAGGTCGTCCATCTCAACGAGGTCGGCGTAGGTCTCGAACACCGAGCCGAGGGCTCCGTACCCGCTGGAGTCGTTCGGGAGCAGGACTCGGTTGCCGTCCGCCAAGGGGAGCGTGATCCCGCCCTCGTCGTCGACCCTCCCCGACGGCGACCCGGTGAAGATCATTCGGGGCTTGGCACGGGTGGTCAGGCGGCGGCCGGCGTCGAAGACGCAGGGGTTCCCGGAGGAACCGCAGTCGTTCAGGTCGACGTCGTCGAGGTTGGTGAACTTCCAGAGGTTGTGGGCGTCCGCGCTCTCCTTGAAGAGACGGATGCCGTAGAGGTGTCCCGAGTAGCCTGGCTGCCGGAAGGTCGAGTACACGAGGAAGTTGCGGGCAACCCGGCCGACCTCGCTTGCCTCCTGGGCCACGCTGCCGATCACCGGCGCCACCGCCGAGAACTCGCCTTCCGTGAT
>Ga0182736_1002734_pt1 | contig 12769 bp, 16 predicted proteins | sample eDN5th30CKraftBY_FD_128882 | JGI IMG/M metagenome (GOLD analysis project Ga0182736, IMG submission 128882) | Enriched backyard soil microbial communities from Emeryville, California, USA - eDNA 5th pass 30_C Kraft BY (version 2) (version 2) | ecosystem: Environmental > Terrestrial > Soil >...
CACCGCCGACGACCCCGACGACGGCCCTGCCGCCGGCCGCCGCCACGGCCACCGGTGCCGGCACCCCGACGTCGAGTACAGAGGCGCCGACGGCGGCGACGCACCTCGTCGTCGGCGGGACGACCGTCGCGTTGGTGCCCGTGCCCGCGCCCGCCGCAGGTGGTGTCCCGGCGCCGCCCGCCACGGGCGGCCGGATCGTCGAGGACGACGGCCGAACGGTGGTCGTGCTCGCTGCACCCGAGACGCTGACCGGGCTGGCTCCAGGCGCGACGCTGACGATCCGCGGCATCGACGGTTCGGTCCGCACCTGGACGGTCCGGGCCGTCGGCGCCCGCGAGGCCGCGGTGCTGGGGCCCGACCTCGTCGCGGCGGGCGGGCTGCTCGTCGTCGCGGGAGCCGCGGGAGCCGCGGGAGCCGCGGGAGTTGCCGGGGCCGCGGCCGCGCTGGTCGTCGTCGCCACCTGACCGTCACGAACGCCCCGTACGCCGACGAACGCAGGTCAGGTCTCGGCGCCTCGGTCGCGACGGCTCGGCCGACTCACCCGACGCCCGCACACACCCGGCCGACCCGTCGACCGGCAGCGGAAGCGCATCCCGCAGCACGGTCGGAGGGCCGGGCCGCACGTGGCTCACCAGCCGGAGGGTCAGGGCTCTGCGGGCTCGTCGTTGCGCGGGCGCCCGCGACGGCGAGGGCCCGTGGCCCCGGAGGGCAGCCTGCCGGCCTGGCGCAGCGCCTCGCGGAGCAGGAAGTCGATCTGCGCGTTGGTGCTGCGCAGCTCGTCGGCGGCCCAACGGGCGAGGGCGTCGTGGACCGCCGGGTCGAGCCGGAGCAGAAAGCTCTTACGATCGGGCATCGTCGTCCGGTCAGTGGTACAGCGAGCCCGCGTTGACGATCGGCTGCGTCGCCCGGTCGCCGCACAGCACCACCATCAGGTTGCTCACCATCGCGGCCTTGCGCTCCTCGTCGAGCTCGACGATCTCGCGCTCCGACAGCCGGGCCAGTGCCATCTCGACCATCCCCACGGCGCCCTCGACGATCCGCCCCCGGGCCGCGACGACGGCCCCGGCCTGCTGGCGTTGCAACATCGCACCGGCGATCTCGGGCGCGTAGGCGAGGTGGGTCAGCCGCGACTCGATGATCGTCACGCCCGCGGACTCCACGCGGTCGCCGATCTCGCGCGAGAGCCGCTCGGTGATCTCCTCGGCGTTCTGCCGCAGGGAGAGCCGGTTGTCGTCGTGCGAGTCGTAGGAGTAGCTGGTGGCGATGTGCCGGATCGCGGTCTCGGTCTGGGTGTGCACGAACGCGACGAAGGAGTCGACCTCGAAGACCGCGCGGGCGGTGTCCTCGACCTGCCACACGACCACGGCGGCGATCTCGATCGGGTTGCCGTCGAGGTCGTTGACCTTGAGGACGTCGCTCTCATGGTTGCGGATGCGGGTGGAGATCTTCTGCCGGCTGGTGAGCGGGTTGACCCAGCGCAGCCCCGACGTCCGGACCGTGCCGACGTAGCGGCCGAAGAACTGCACGACCTTCGCCTCGCCGGGCGCGACCGTGGTCAGGCCGCGCAGCGTGAACAGCCCGGCGACCAGCGCGACGACGCCGAGGCCGATCAGCACCCCCGTGCCGGCCGCGATCGCCGCGATCCCGGCGCCGACGAGTACCAGCCCGACGAGCAGCCCCACGAAACCGTTCGGCCCCCAGGCCCTGTGCTCGCGGACGGCCGGGTCCGGCATCCGCACCGGCGTGACGTCGAGTTCGGCGCTACGGGTGTCCTGCGCGCTCATGATCTTCCTCCCCCGGGCCGGGGTGTCCGGCCGCTATCTAGATGATAGCTATTTTCCGGCGGAACCTGCTATCACTTTTTGCGACGGGGGTCCTACCCTCTCCGGATGGACGCCGACGACGTGCGCCAGGCCGCTGCCGCGAGCGCGACGCTGCTCGAACCCGCTGCCGAGCGGGACTGGTCGGTCGCGGCGAGCGGCGTCGACATGTCCGTGGCCGGGGTGGTCGCGCACGTCGGGCAGACGCTGCTGCAGTTCGCGGCCGACCTCGCCGCCGGCGGCTCGCCGGTCGCGGCGCTGCACGTGCGGCTCGACCCCGCGGTCCCGGCTGCCGAGCTGCTGGCCACGACGGCGGTCTGCGCGGAGGTGCTCGCCTGCGTCGTCGAGACGATGCCGCCCGAGGTCCGCGGGCATCATCCCTTCGGCGCCGCCGATCCGGCCGGCTTCGCCGCGATGGGTTGCCTGGAGCTGCTGGTGCACACCGACGACGCCGCCCGCGGGCTCGGGCTCGTCTTCGAGCCCGACGCCCATCTCGCCCAGCACGTCCTGCACCGCCTGTTCCCGGCGGCGCCGCGAGGGGCGCGCTCCTGGCCCACACTGCGCTGGTCGACGGGCCGCTGCGCCCTCGACGCCGACCATCCCCGGTTGCAGGAATGGCGCTGGCGCAGTGCCCCGCCGGACGGTCGTCCCGTCTGAACGCCCGCACGCCGCCACGGCATCCGGTCGCAACCTGGCGGTCGTCTCGCATGCGGTCGGCAGCAGTGGGGTTGCGCGCCACCGACCGGCCGCAACCCCACTGCTCTCTCCCAGCCCGAGGAGAGCAGTGGGGTTGCGGCTCGGGGGCGGCCCCGGGCGCGGGGGGCCGGGGCGCCGGTGCCCGGGTCAGGCGGGCGCGCCGGCCCGGTCGACGCGGCGGTGGTAGCGCTCGCCCAGCCGCCCGCCGAGGGTCGCGGTCAGCAGGGTGACGATCGCGACGACCACGAGCAGGACGATGCCGCCGATGGTCAGCGCGCCCGTCGGCAGCGCGATCGAGGGCAGCACGATGCGGTCCATGACGTCGTACTCCGCGCCCGCGACCGCGCCGGCGATACCGAGCACGATCGTCACGATCAGACCGAGGACCCAGGTGGCCGTGCCGTTGCGGGCGCCGTCGAACCGCGCGAGCCGCCCGGCGACGTACCCGCCGCCGAGGTAGGCCAGCCCCATCACGACGACGATCGTGATCGCGCCGACCAGCCCGACGGTCTCGGGCGCGGGGTTGGCAGGGGACCCGGAGAGGTCGAGGGAGAATCCGGTGGCCGCGGCGAGGCCCGCGGCGATCCCGAGCAGGATGACCGTCAGCCCGACGGCGACGATCCAGCCGAAGAACGCCGCACCGAACTTGACCCCGCCGAACCGCTCGTGCTGCCGCTCGCGCGCCATGATGAGAGCGCTGCGCCCGGCATAGTGCCGGTCGAGCTCGGAGCGGGTGTGGGCGTCGGGTTCGCCGGAGCGGGCCGCGGGCGCGGTGCGGAACGCCGCGCGGTCGACCGGCACCGCGACGCCGTCGTCGCCGTGCGGGGTCGCGCGGTCGAGGGGTACCAGCCGGCGCCTGCCGAACCTCTCCTTGACGACGCCCCACGGCACCGTGGAGCCGTCGGCCGGCGGATGCACCCCGGAGAGCGTGCCCAGCCGGACACCGTCGCGGCCGTGGACGGTCCGGCCGACCCAGCCGGCCGGGCCGCGCCCGTCCCCGGCGCCCGGCGCGGACCCGTCGACCACGGCCCCCGGAGCGGCGCCGGTCTGCGGACCGCCGCCGTCGGCCGCGCCTCGGCCGGCCACGGTCTCGGGGGCGGCGCCGGTCCGCGGACCGGATCCCGGAGCGGCGTCGGCTCGTGCACCGGAGGGACCCGGACCGGTACCGCGGGGAGGCCTGGCCGGGCCGGGTGCCACGTGTGGACCGGGCGCCGTCGGAGGGTCGACGGCGGCGTGCCGTGCCCCCGGCGTGTCGTCGGGAGGTGTCGCGTCCTGCATATCGGGTGGGGGCGGGTCGTGCGGCGACGGTGCCGCGCGGTGCCGCGGCTCGTACGGCGTCTGGTTCGGCGTCGTGGTCATGGGGGACACCTCCTGATCCCCACGTTCCCGATGGTGTCGCCGCTCACACCCGACGCACGCGCAGGTCACCGGATCGGTGGGCGGCCGGGAGGCCGCAGGCCGCGGCGACCGACATGGGACGATGGAGGTCACCCGCAGCGAAGGAACCTGAGTGACGACGTACGCCGACCGCACGTTCACCCCACCGGAGCGCATCCGGAACTTCTGCATCATCGCCCACATCGACCACGGGAAGTCCACCCTGGCCGACCGGATGCTGCAGCTCACCGGGGTCGTCGAGGAGCGCGCGATGCGGGCGCAGTACCTCGACCGGATGGACATCGAGCGCGAGCGCGGCATCACGATCAAGGCGCAGAACGTCCGGCTGCCGTGGAAGGTCACCGGCGAGGACGGCTCGGAGCAGGACGTGGTCCTGCACCTCATCGACACCCCCGGCCACGTCGACTTCACCTACGAGGTCTCCCGCGCGCTCGAGGCGTGCGAGGGCGCGATCCTGCTGGTCGACGCGGCGCAGGGCATCGAGGCGCAGACGCTCGCGAACCTGTACCTGGCGCTGGAGAAGGACCTGACGATCGTCCCGGTCCTCAACAAGATCGACCTTCCCGCCGCCGACCCCGACCGCTACGCCGCCGAGATCGCCCACATCGTCGGCTGCGAGGCCGAGGACGTGCTGCGGGTGAGCGCCAAGACCGGCGACGGCGTGCGCGAGCTGCTCGACGAGGTCGTCCGGCAGGTGCCCCCGCCCGTCGGCGACCCGGACGCACCGGCCCGGGCGATGATCTTCGACTCCGTGTACGACACCTACCGCGGCGTCGTCACCTACATCCGGGTCGTCGACGGGAAGATCACCCCGCGCGAGCGGATCCGGATGATGTCGACGGGCGCGACGCACGAGCTTCTCGAGGTCGGCATCGTCTCGCCGGAGCCCAAGCCGTCGGACGGCCTGGGCGTCGGCGAGGTGGGCTACCTGATCACCGGGGTGAAGGACGTCCGGCAGTCGAAGGTCGGTGACACGGTCACCAGCCAGCGGCACGGCGCGAGCGAGCCGCTCACCGGCTACCGGGAGCCGCGGCCGATGGTCTACTCGGGCCTCTACCCGGTCGACGGCTCGCAGTACCCGGACCTGCGCGAGGCGCTCGACAAGCTGCAGCTCAACGACGCGGCGCTCACCTACGAGCCGGAGACGTCGGCGGCGCTGGGCTTCGGGTTCCGGTGCGGCTTCCTGGGCCTGCTGCACCTGGAGATCACCCGTGACCGGCTGGAGCGCGAGGCGGGGCTCGACCTGATCTCGACGGCGCCGAACGTCGTCTACCGGGTGGTGCGCGACGACGGCGCCGAGCAGCTGGTCACCAACCCGTCGGACTGGCCGACGGGGCGGGTCGCGCAGATCTTCGAGCCGGTCGTCAAGGTGACGGTGCTGGCGCCGTCGGAGTTCGTCGGCACGATCATGGAGCTGTGCCAGAACCGGCGCGGGCAGCTCGGCGGCATGGACTACCTGTCCGAGACGCGCGTCGAGCTGCGGTACACGATGCCGCTGGCCGAGATCATCTTCGACTTCTTCGACGCGCTGAAGTCGCGCACCCGCGGCTACGCGAGCCTCGACTACGAGGAGGCGGGCGAGCAGGAGTCGGACCTGGTCAAGGTCGACATCATGCTGCAGGGCGAGCCGGTCGACGCGTTCTCGGCGATCCGGCACAAGGACGACGCCTACTCCTACGGCACCTCGATGACGACGAAGCTGCGCGAGCTGATCCCGCGCCAGCAGTTCGAGGTGCCGATCCAGGCGGCCATCGGGTCGCGGATCATCGCGCGCGAGAACATCCGCGCGATCCGCAAGGACGTGCTGGCCAAGTGCTACGGCGGCGACATCACCCGCAAGCGCAAGCTGCTGGAGAAGCAGAAGGAGGGCAAGAAGCGGATGAAGACCATCGGCCGGGTCGAGGTTCCGCAGGAGGCCTTCGTGGCGGCGCTGTCGACGGACTCGTCGGCGGACAAGGCGAAGAAGTAGGACCGGGGCCCGGGTGGCGACCGCGCCGCCCGGGCCGTCCGGACCTCAGGCCGAGGTGTCGGCCAGGTGCGCCAGCAGGTCGGCCAGCTGGGCGCGTTCGCGGGGGTGGGCGCCCAGTGCGGTGCCGATCCGGCGTTCCACCATCCCGCACACCCGTTCGACCACGCCGCGCCCTTCGGCCGCCAGGTGCACGAGCACGCGGCGCCGGTCGACGGGGTCGTGGCGGCGGTAGGCCAGCCCTGAGGCGACCAGCCGGTCGACGACGCGGGTCGCCGTCGGGGCCGGCAGAGCGGTGTGGCCGGCGATCTCACCCATGCTCCGGCCACCTCCCCTGGCCAGCATCAGGAGGACCCGCCAGCCGTCGCGGCTGACCCCCTCGGACGTGGTCGCGGGGACCAGTGCCGTGGCGACGGCACGGTCAACGCGGTCGAGCAGCTCGACCAGGCCGGGTACGCGCGGCGCCGGGGCGGCGGCGACAGCCCCCGGCGCCGATCGACTGAATGGCTCAGACACGGTGACCGACTGTACTTGACGATTGAGCTATCTCGGCCACTTTGCTGGGAAGATGCCGGGAAAAGGTCGTTTTCGGTGTCAGTGAGTGAACACGATCTTGCCGGCTGTATTGCCCTCGAGCATCGCGCGGAAGCCCTCGGTCGCCTCGCTCATGGGCAGCTCGAGGCCGATCTCGGGGTCGATCCCGGCGTTCGCGACGAACTGCAGCAGGTTCGCGAGCTCGTCGCGGGTGCCCATGGTCGAGCCCTCGACCCGGATCTGCAGGAAGAACAGCCGCTGCAGATCGGCGTTCGCGTCGGGGCCGCTCGTCGAGCCGCAGCAGATGATCGCGCCGCCCGGGCGCACCGAGCGCATCGAGTGCCCCCACGTCGCCTTGCCGACGCTCTCGAAGACCGCGTCGACCCGCTCGGGCAGCCGCGCGCCCGACTCGAACGTCGCGTGCGCGCCGAGCTTCTCGGCCAGCGCACGCTTCTCCTCGCTGCGGCCGGTGACCCAGACCCGCATGCCGGCGGCCCGGCCGAGCTGGACCAGCGCCGTCGACACGCCGCCGGAGGCGCCCTGCACGAGCATCGTCTGGCCCGGCTGCAGGCCGGACTTGGTGAACAGCATCCGGTAGGCCGTCAGCCACGCGGTGCCCATGACGGCGGCCTGCGCGGCGGAGAGCCCGGTGGGGCGGGGCACGGCGTTGCGCGCGGGCACGACGACCGTGTCGGCCATCGTGCCCTGGTACTTCTCGGTCAGCAGCGTGCGCCGCGGGTCGAGGGTCTCGTCGCCGCGCCAGGCCGGGTCGCCGATCACGGAGTGGATGACGACGTCCGTGCCGTCCTCGAGCGTGCCGGCGCCGTCGCAGCCCAGGATCATCGGGAACTGCTCGGGCTTGATGCCGACGCCCCGCAGCGTCCACAGGTCGTGCATGTTCAGGCTCGCCGCCCCCACCTTCACCGCGACCCAGCCCTCGGGCACCTCCGGATCGGGTCGCTCCCCGACGGTGAGCGAGTCGAGGGGGGAGTCGGCATTCGGCGCGGCGGCGTAGACGGCGAACATGCCCAGAACCTAGCCAACACGGCCCGGGTCTACCGTGTGACGTGTGCGGGCGGTGGCGGACTGGTGGGACGCGGTCGAGCTGTGGGTGACCCAGCTGGCCTTCCCGCTGCAGGTCGTGCTGGCCGCGGTCGTCGTGCTGCCGGTGTGCGCGGGCCTGGCGATCCTCGTCGACCGGGTGTCCGGCGTCGTCGAGACGATCTACGACGCGCTGCCGCGCGCGAACCGGCCCGGCCGGGCGCCGGAGCCGCTGCTGGACCCGGTGGCAGGTGCCCCGGCCGACCTGCTGCCGGCGCGGACGGACGAGCCCTGAGGTGACCTCGCCGCGTCGCGGCGGATCGGTGCGCGTCGCGCTGGTCGCCCTCGCCGTGCTCGCCGGGCTGGTCGCCGTCGGACTGGTCACCGGGCGCAGCGCGACGCCCGCGGCGGACCCGGGCTCCGCGTCGACGGGCTGCGTGGTCGTCTCATCGCAGGTCCCGGGCGCGTCGGCGTCGAAACTGCCGGTCCAGCCGCTGTGCGCCCTGCCACCCGAGGCCGCCACCGTGTACGCGCAGATCAGGTCGGGCGGTCCGTACCGCTACGACCGCGACGGCGTCGTCTTCGCCAACGCCGAGAGGTTGCTGCCCGCCGAACCGCGCGGCTACTACCACGAGTTCACCGTCCCGACGCCCGGCGAGACCGACCGCGGGGCGCGCCGGCTCGTCACGGGTGCGGGCCAGGAGCTGTACTACACCGGCGACCACTACGGGAGCTTCGTCGTCGTCGACGGGGCGGCGACGGGCGGCTGAGGGACCGGCGCCGAGCAGGACCCGGACCGTCACCGGACGGACACGGCAGGTCCACCCGGGCGATGCTCTGGCGAACCGGGCCCGGCTCAGTGATGATGACCACATGACGGTGCAGTCGTGAGCGTTCTCCAGTGCAGCCCGCGCGAGGCGGGGCAGGTCGCCGACACGGCCCGGCGTTGCGGCGCACGGGTGGTCGAGGTCGACGGGCCCGCCGACCGGAGCGGCTTCTACGCGGCGGTCGCGGCGCAGCTCGACGTGCCCGACTGGTTCGGGCACAACCTCGACGCGCTGCGCGACGTCCTCACCGACCTGTCCTGGCTGCCGCCGGGCGAGGTCGTGCTCGTGTGGGACGACCCGGCGACGCTCGCGGCCACCGACGCCGACGGGCACGAGCGGCTGCTGGACGTGCTGGCCGACGCGGCCGTCGCGACCTCGCACGGCGAGCGCCCGCTGAGGATCGTGCTGACCGGCCGGACCTGACCCGCCCCGGCGGCGGGCTCAGGCCGCGGCCAGCGCGACGAGCGTCTCGGAGCAGCCGGCGTCGACCCGCAGCGTCGCGAGCGGGTCGCCGCGCGTCGCGCCGCGGTTGACGATCACGACCGGGACGTCGAGCGCGCGGGCGCGTTTGACGAACCGCAGTCCGGACATCACGGTCAACGACGACCCGGCGACGAGCAGCGCACCCCCGCAGGCGGCAAGTCCTTCGACCAGCCCGTAGGAGCGCTCGACCCGCTCGCGCGGGACGTTCTCGCCGAAGAACACCACGTGCGGCTTGAGCACACCGCCGCACGCCGCGCAGTCGGCGACGACGAAGCCGTCGGTGTCGTCGAGCACCGCGTCGCCGTCCGGGGCGGCCTCCGCGGCGACCGCGGCCTCGGCGAAGCCCGGGTTGAGCGCGGCCAGCCTGGCCTGCAGCACGTCGCGGGCGGTGACGGCGCGGCAGTCGAGGCAGACCACCTCGTCGATCCGTCCGTGCAGGTCGACGACGTCGCGGCTGCCGGCGGCACCGTGCAGCCCGTCGACGTTCTGGGTGATCACCGACCGCAGCACCCCGGCGTCCTCCAGGGCGGCCAGCGCGTGGTGTCCGGCGTTGGGCACGGCATGGCGCATCCGCGACCAGCCGACGTGGCTGCGGGCCCAGTAGCGGCGGCGGGCGGCGGGCCCCGAGCGGAACTCGCCGAAGGTCATCGGGGCGCGTGCGGGCGAGTTCGGCCCGCGGTAGTCGGGGATGCCGGAGTCGGTCGACAGACCCGCGCCGGTGAGGGCGACGAGCGGGCGCCCCAGCAGCAGTTCCAGGGCCGCGGTGGGATCGTGCGACACCGCGGGCGCGGCGGGAACGGCGGTCACGACGTCCAGGGTAGGCGCCGCGGCGAGGTGTCGCGTTCCTACAAGACCGCGGGCCGGTGCCCGAGCAGCATGGTCGTCATGGACCACACCGACCACATGCGCCAGAGCATCGACCTCGCGGTCTCGGTCATCGGTGGGACACCCGTCGAGCGATACGGCGACCCGTCGCCGTGCGCCGAGTTCACCGTGCGCGAGGTCGTCAACCACATCGCCTTCGGGCTCGTCCTCGCCCAGCGCTCGGCGACCCGCGAACCGTGGGACGAGAGCTGGAAGATCGAGGACGGCGCGCCGTTCCTCATCGGCGTGCCGGAGTCCGAGTGGGCTGCCCGCTGCGCCGAGGAGGGCGAGGCCACGGCCAGGGCGTGGGCCGAGCCCGGGGTGTGGGACGGCGACTCGCACATGGGTGGATCGCCGATGCCCGCGGCCGTGATCGGCCAGATGATGACCTCCGAGTTCGCCGTCCATGCCTGGGACGTCGCCGCCGCGACCGGGCGCGACCTCGACGTCCCCGCGGCGCTGGGCGAGGCGGTACTGGAGGGGATCCTCGCGGTCGCGCCGATGGGCCGCGAGGGCGGCTGGTTCGGCGCCGAGGTGCCGGTCCGTCCCGACGCGCCCGCGTTCGAGCGGGCGGTCGGCGCCAGCGGCCGCGACCCCGGCTGGACCCGCGGCTAGGTGCTAGGTCAGTCCGGCACGACCCAGGAGGGGCTGCGCTTCTCGGCGAAGGCCCGCATCCCCTCCTGGCCGTCGGGACCGGCGAAGTACGACGCCGACAGCTCCTGCATCTGCGCGAAGTCCTCGCGCATCGACGACGGCCGCTCGGCGCGCAGCATCTCCTTGGTTCCGGCCAGCGCCGCCGGCGCGCCCAGCTTCAGCGCGGCCACGTAACGGTCGACGGCCGCGTCGAGCTCGTCGGCCGGGACGGACGCGTTGATCAACCCGATCGCCGCGGCGCGCGGTGCGTCGAACACCTCCGCGGTGAGGAACAGCTCGTGCGCCGCGCGGGGGAGCAGCCGCGGCAGGACCGTCACCGAGATGACGGCCGGCACCAGCCCGAGCCGGACCTCGGTGAACGCGAACGTCGCCCGGTCGACGGCGACCGCGATGTCGGCGGCGGCGACGAGGCCGACGCCGCCCGCCCGCGCGGCCCCGCCGACCCGGGCGACGACCGGCTTCGGCGAGCTCCACACCGTCTCGAGGATCGCCGGGACCTCGTTGATCCCCTGCTGGTCGGCGCCCGCGCCGCGGGTCTCCTTGAGATCCATGCCCGAGCAGAAGACGGACCCGGTGTGCGACAGCACGATCACCCGCGCGGTCTCGTCGGCGATCGCGCGCTCCAGCCGATCGAGCAGCTCGCGGCGCAGCTGGGCGGACAGCGCGTTGCGGTTGCCGGGGGAGTCGAGCGTGATCGTCGCGACGCCCGCGGTGACGTCAAGGTGGACGAGCTCCGAGGGGGCGGCGTCGGCGTCGGGAGGGGTCATGGCCGGACCGTAGCCGACGCCGTGCGCGCCGGTCCCACGCCCGGACACACGTCACGATCACCCGTGGCAGGCTGCGGGGATGGCCGACGTCACCGAGGACCCTGCCGACGACCCGAACGCGTTCCTCCACTCCGCCATGCCCTTCGCGGCACTGATCGGCGCCACCGCCGTCGCGGCGGGACCGGACGAGGTGCGGCTGCGCCTGGACTGGCATCCCACCCGCACGACCACGGCCGGGGTGCTCCACGGCGGCGCGCTGATGGCGTTGGCCGACACCGCGGGCGGCTGGGTGGCGTTCCTCAACCTGCCGGACGGCGCGACGGGCACGGCGACGATCTCCTCGGCGACGAACTTCCTGCGCCCGGTGGTCGAGGGCTACGTCGAGGCCGTCGCGCGGCCGCTGCACCGCGGACGCACGACGATCGTCGTCGACACCGAGCTGCGCGACCCGCGGGATCGGCTGGTCGCCCGGGTCACCCAGACGCAGGCGGTCCTGCCCTGACCGTGAGGCATCCCGATCGGGCCGACGACCCGATCGGGCCGACGACGACGCGACACAGCCGAGGAGGCGACCGGTGACCAGCACCCCCCGGGACGACACCCGACACCTCGCAGCGGCCTCCCGTCGGGCCGCTCCGCCGTCACGACGTACTACACCTGCGTGTACCCGGGCGTGACGATCGACGGGCAGGGCCCCGGGCCGGCCGCCGGTCCGGGTCTGGCCCTGCGCCCCGAGGACCGAGGACCGAGGACCGAGGAGCGGGCGAGCTGCGGCCGCACCGCGACTACGGCGTGACCCGCGAGGGCCCGACCGTCTACACCGAGTGCTCGACGATCTGGAACCCCATCCACACCGACATCCGGGTCGCCCACGCGTCGGGGCTCCCGGACATCGTGGTGCACGGCACCGAGACCATGGCCCGGGCGGTCACCGCGGTCCTCGACGACCAGGACCTCGGGCGGTGGACCGTCGGCCGTCTCGCGACGCGGTTCACCGGCATGGTCGTGCCCGGCGAGACCGTCACCGTGCACCGCACCGACCCGCGGCCGGACCCGGCCGGGCACGTGATCGGCTTCCGCTCGACCCGCTCGGACGGCGCGACCGTCCTGCAGGGCAGCGTCGAGCTGGTCCCGCGCGGCTGACCTCGAGGTGCGACGGTCAGCGGGTGAAGAACGCGTCGGCCCGCCGGTTCCACAGCAGGACCAGGATCAGCACCGCGATGGCGATGGTGCCGATCGCGCCGGAACCGGGGCCGGTGCGCCCGTAGGTGAACAGGGTCGCGAGCGCGCCCGCCACCTGCAGCACCTCCAGCACCGACACCAGGATCCGGGCGCCGTTGCCGCCCTTGCCCAGCCGCGAGGCGACCGCCGCGGTGACGATGCCGACGAGCAGCACGAGGATCCCGATCGCGACCACGGTTCCGCGCCCGACGGTGAGGTCGACGTCCGGGGCGACGGCGGCCGCGACGACCAACAGCATGACGCCGATGAGGATCTGCAGGACCGCCGAGATCCATGTCAGGACGACGACCACGGTGACGCTGCCGGGACGTGTGACGTTGGCGGTGCTCATGACGAGACGCTCCTCCGATCGCGTGCGGAGTCCCGCGGCGGCGGAGCGTGCGTTCTCCCGGCGCCGGGAGTGCTGGCAGCAGTGCACTCGCCGGGAACGACCACACCGTTACGGTTGGTCCGCCCGAGGTCCGGGCCGGTCACCCG
>Ga0182736_1002738_pt1 | contig 12750 bp, 10 predicted proteins | sample eDN5th30CKraftBY_FD_128882 | JGI IMG/M metagenome (GOLD analysis project Ga0182736, IMG submission 128882) | Enriched backyard soil microbial communities from Emeryville, California, USA - eDNA 5th pass 30_C Kraft BY (version 2) (version 2) | ecosystem: Environmental > Terrestrial > Soil >...
CAGGTGGCGGCCAGGTTTATGTGCCGGACGACGCGTGGCGGAGAAACCTTGCATATCAGGGGCGACCCCGGCGATGCCGTGTATGGAGACAGGCGCGGCCAGATCGTCATCACGACGACGACGGATGCGGGCCGGCAGTTCACGCTCAACATCCTCGGACCCGGTGACATCTTCGGCGAGATCGCTCTCCTGGACGGCCATCCGAGGAGCGCCGATGCCATCGCGTCGGGCAATGTCGAGCTGTTCGTGATCCGACGGAGCGACTTTCAGGACCTGCTCAAGCGGCAGCCGGACATCACGACCAGGATCATCGAGCTCCTGTGCGAACGCCTCCGCTTCTCGAGCGAGCGGCTGGAAGAGGCGTCGCTCCTGTCCCTCAAGTCCCGCCTGGCGCGCCGCCTGTTGAAGCTCGCCGAGGATTTCGGCGAGGACATCGACATCACGCAGGAGGAGCTGAGCGTGCTTGTCGGCGCGGGCCGGGAAACGGTCAACCGGCAACTGCAGAAATGGCGCAAGAGCGGGGTCGTGGAACTCGGGCGGGCCCGTGTGAGGATCATCGACGTGACGCGCCTGCAGCAGGAAGCGGCCGAACGTGACAATGGGGCCGAGTGACGGCGGATCCTATGGCCCGGGCGATGATGTGAGCGATGTGCCGGCCGGTTCGAGGGTCAGATAGACCCAGCCGGTCGCTTCGGCGCTTTCCCGCTTGATGTAGCGGTAATTTGTCTGGAACCACTCCAGAACGTCATCCGTCTTGTTGTCGAGGATGAGGTCGCCGCGATCCGTGCGGACGGTCAGGACCGCATGACCCTCGCCGTTCTCGTCGAGCACGACGGTCATGCGCAGGGCCCGGCGCGGCAGGCCGGCCTCGACGAGCGTCCTGCGCTTGAGAAGCTGGTAATCCTCGCAATCGCCCAGCCCGTCGGCCGGATAGCTCCACAGGTCGACCTTGCCCCAATGGTCCTGATCGGTCACCGGGATCAAGGAATGGTTAATGGAGCGGTTCACGGAGACCAGGAGAGCGGAGAGGCTGTCGGTCAGCGGGATCATGTCCGGCTGCTGGAGGTCGATTGTGCATTCCTCAGGGTTGCGATGGCAGAACTCCGCCCAGCCCGGGAGGGGCGGCGCTTCGTCGCCGCGAAACAGATGCGGACCGGCACTCACGGAACCTGTCGCCGCCAGGAGCCAGGCCAGAACGATCCACATCCGTCTTCCCATCGCAACCTCCCGTGGGAGTGGTGCCGGTCAGGCCGGAGGGAGCACCCATGGGCCTGAACTGCTCATGGGAAACAGACTGGGCTATTTCGAATGCGTCTTCTGTGCAGGTGGTCACAAAATTCGGTGCAATCCGCACGATGCGCTAAAGGTACCTGCCCTGGATGTCGATGGAGGAGCGGAGGCCGACCTTCGGAAAATCCTCACGCAGCCACGCGTCGGCCCTCCTGCGGCCGATCGCATGCAGGTCGGTCAGGAATGTCCAGTCGGCATTCAGCTTCGAGGCGGCTCCGAGGTGCTGCATGATGTCGTCGGCTTCGATGGCGTGCAGGCGGACCTGTCGGATGTCGGGCGTGGGCGCATGGCCCTCATCGACGAGCCTGTTCAGGAATTCGACCGCGCGCACTTCCCGCATCAGGGACGAGTTGAAGCTGATCTCGTTGATCCGGTTGAGGATGTCCGCGGCCGTCTTCGGCACGTCGGGCCGGCTGATGGGGTTGATGTGGATCACCACGACATCGGATTGCTCGCAGCGATAGATCAGCGGGAAGAGGGCGGGGTTTCCCATGTAGCCGCCATCCCAATAATGGTCCCCGTCGATTTCGACGGCCTGGAAGATGAACGGCAGGCAGGCGGATGCGAGCACGACATCGGCGCTCATCTCGTGGTTCTCGAAGACCCGGATCTTCCCGGAGCGGACATTGGTGGCGGAGAGAAACAGTTTGACCTGAGGAGAACGGCGCAGATGCTCGAAATCGACCAGCCGTTCGAGCACGTCGCGAAGAGGGTTGTAGTTGAACGGGTTGAGTTCGTAGGGCGAGACCACCTGCGTCAGCATGTGAAAGAGGAAGAAGGCGGGCGATGTCTCCAGGCGGTGGTTCCCGGTGAGGCGATCGAGGAGGGACGGTTGGACAGGGCTGAGGCACGCGATGCGTGAGATCTGCTGCCAGAATTCCCTCAAGGCCTGACGGGCACCCTCGCGTCCACCCTTGGCGAGTCCATGGGCGCAGATGACGGCATTCACCGCTCCCGCGCTCGTGGCGCTGATCCCCTCGAAGGCGATGCCATCCTCTTCCAGGAGGCGGTCGAGCACGCCCCAGGCGAAGGCCCCGTGAGCGCCGCCGCCCTGAAGCGCCAGGTTGACCAGCTTCACCTCCTGCCGCGGTGTGGATCGGCCCCGGGGGGAGGAGCGGCGGTCAGGTCTGTTCATGGTCGCCTCCCGCCATTCCGGAGAGCGCACGATGCGCCCGGATCATCTTATATGGCTTCGGTTGCCGATGAAGAGGGGGCAAACTGGGTAAGGACGGTTGCAGCTCAGGGCCGGCTCCACTGAACGGAGCCGGCCCTGATGAACCGGGCGAAGACGCGTCATCCGATCAGGACGCGCCGTCCTCAGTCACGGAAGGTGACGGCAAGCCGGTCGGTTAGCGGCTGCGTCAGGTAGGTGATGATGCGCCGGGCATCGCCGCGGATCAGGACTTCCGCCGGAAGGCCGGGCGTGAGCTCCTTCCCCTCGAGCTTGCTCCGCTCTCCCGGGGCAATCGCGATCCTGACCGTAAAGTAGGCCTGTCCCGACTGGCTGCTGACCACCTGGTCCGGGGAGACGTTGGTGACCCATCCTTCCAGTTCCAGCGGTGTCGGCAGCTTGAAGGCGCTGATGCGGATGCTTGCCGGTTGATCGACATGGACCTGCTCCACCTCGTCGGGTCGAATCTTCGCATTCACGACCAGCGGTTCGTCGTTCGGGATGATCGACATGAGCTTCTGGCCCGGGCCGACGATGCCGCCGATCGTGTGGACCGCGAGCTCGTGGACCAGTCCCGTCCGAGGCGCCCGGATTTCAAGCCTCTGAAGACGGTCCTGAGCGGCGGCGAGCTGCTCCTCCGTCTCCGCGAGGCCGGCCGTGACGGCCTGGAGCTGCCTCAGGACCTCGGAGCGGGCATTCCGCGTCAGCTCGGCGATCTTGAACTCGATCTCCGTGAGCTGGGAGCGCGCACCGGCGATGCGGGCATCGATGTCGCCCATCTCGCCTTTCAGGCGGCTGACCTCACGCTCCGTCTGGCGCAGCACCGGGCGCCGGATCAGCCCCTTGCTGTCGAGCATCCGCTGGTCTGCGAGTTCGGCCGTCACCTGGGCCAGTTCTTCCTTCAGCGCCTTGTGACGTTCGTTGAAGCCGTCGATCTGCCGTTCGATCTGGATCTTGCGCTCCTGCTGCTGCGAGAGCTGGTTCAGCCGCGTGAAGCGCCGCTCGTTCATCAGGCTCTCCTCGGCCGCGAAGGCAGCCCTCAGGGCGCTCTCCATCTGCCTCGATGCGAACGGGCTTTGGGTGCGCGCGATCGTCGTGCGGTCCAGGTTCTCCGCCTCGAGGCGGGCCTTCTGGGCGGTCAGGTCGATCAGCTTGCGCTCCAGAATGCTTGCATCCGCGATGACCTTGGCGGCATCGAGCCGGACGAGAACCTGTCCCTCCTTCACGAGCTCGCCATCCTTGACCAGGATGGCGCCGATGACGCCGCCTTCCAGGTGCTGAACGGCCTGGGCGCTGGACTGCACCGCGAAGGTGCCGGAGGTGACGACCGCGCTGTCGACCCTGGCGGCGACCGACCAGCCGCCGATCCCGAAGAACACGATGCACGAGCTCAGGATGAACCAGCGCATCAGCCGGCGCATGGAGGATGAATTGGCCGCGAGATCGTCTTCGAACTCGTTCATGGTGCGCTCCGCTGTGTAGGCGGCCGTCGCTGCTGGCGATGGGCCGTTCCGATTGCTCTGCCTCCTGCGCCGGTCATGGGGGGCCGGACGCTCGGTCCTGCATCAGGTTGGCATGCGGCCCTCCCGGGCGCTGTGGCCCAGGTCACAGTTCCCGGACCGCGCCGACGCCCATGGAAGGTCCCGGCTCACTGGCCGTTGGCCCGCTGCGCCCGGGTGGCATCCAGATTGGTGACGGTCGCCGTCGCGGCATTGCCAGGGAGGCTTGGCGCTCCAGCGGGGCTCGCACCGGGTTCGGATTGGGGAAGCGGCGCGGGCGCAACCGGGGCCGGACCGGATGGCATGTTCGCTGCCGGGGAGGGCTTGTGCGGCTGTCCAATGCGCGGGAACAGGGCGGCGAGAACCTGCTCCTTGGGTCCGAACATCTCGGCGCGGCCGCCGCGGACGGACAGGATCTTGTTGGCCGCGAAGATGGCGCTCGGGCGATGGGCCACGATGACGACGATCTTTCCCGCCTGCCGCATCTGCTGAATGGCGTCGTTCAGCGACTGTTCGCCGAGCGGATCGAGGTTCGAATTGGGCTCGTCGAGGACCACCAGGAACGGGTTTCCGAACAGGGCGCGGGCGAGGCCGATGCGCTGGCGCTGGCCACCGGACAGCGTCGCGCCGCCCTCGCCCACCGGCGTGTCGTAGCCCAGAGGGAAGGCGAGGATCATGTCATGCACGCCGGCCATCCGGGCGGCCTCGATCACCTGTTCGGAGGTCGCATCCTTGCGGAAGCGCGCGATGTTCTCGGCAATCGTTCCGTCGAACAGCTCGATGCTCTGGGGAAGGTGCCCGATCGCGTCGGCGAGAGCGTCCGGCGAGTACTGGCCGATCAGGGCATTGTCGAAGCGCACCTCGCCTCGCGCCGTCGGCCATGCGCCGACCAGCGCCCGGACGAGGGTGGACTTGCCGCAGCCGCTCGGCCCGATGATTCCGAGGGCGTCGCCCGCCTCGATCTCGAACGACACGCCGGAGACGGTCGCGATGGCCGCCCCGGGAGGAACGATGGCGACGTCGCGCACCGACAGGGTGTGGCGCGGGCGCGGCATGCCGTGCTGCTGCTGTGTCGCCTTCGGGAGCTTGACGGCAAGAGCCCGCAGGCGCCGCAGAGCCTGCAAGGCCGCCGAGGTGCTGCGCCAGTTGCCGATGACCTGGTCGATCGGCGCGAGCGCACGGGCGAGGATGACCGAGGTCGCGATCATCGCGCCGGCCGACATCTGCCCTTCGATGACCAGATAGGCTCCCAGGGCGAGCATCGCCGATTGCAGCACGTGGCGGACCGTCTTGGAGATGGCGCCGAAGACGCTGGCATGATCGGCCAGATCGCGGGCGTGCGAGATCGAGTTCACGTAGCCGTTGCCCCAGCGCTTGCAGAGATCGTCCCCCATGCTCATGGCGGCGGCGGCCTCGGAATTGCGCCGTGCATCCAGGAGCAGTGTCATGGTCGACGCATGCACCTGGGTCGCAACCTTGATCGTGCCTTTGGTGGTCCATTCGTTGACGAGGCTGAGGATCACGAGGAACAGGGCGCCGCCCGAGGCGGCAAGAAACAGGATCGGGCTCACCATCAGCAGGATCGCGAAATAGATCGGCATCCAGGGAAGATCGAGCAGGGCGACCGGGCCCGGGCCCATCAGGTAGTTCCGGATGGCCGCCAGATCCTGCAGCGGGTCATGGTTGCGGGCATGAGGGCCGAAATGGAGCGGCAGCTTCAATGTCGCCTCGAAGAGCGTCGGCGCCAGCCGGTGATCGAACGTGATGCCCACCCGGGCCATGAGCTTGCCGCGAAGCGCCTCCAGAAGGCCGTAGAAGGCGTAGAGCAGGAGAGCCAGCATGGTCAGGGCCGCCAGCGTGGGAAGGCTCCTGCTCGACAGGACCTTGTTGTAGACGAGCATCATGAACATGGGCCCGGTAAGCATCAGGATGTTGCCGAGGCAGCTGATGGCGCTGATGCCGATCAGCGGTCGCCTCAGGGTGCGAAGAGCGGTGCGAAGCTGAACTTCGGCGCTGGTCTTCATTCCATTCCTCATCGCGAGCATCCTTGCTGCGTGCCGCCCTCGCACGGTGAAGCCCTGCGGCATGCGAGGCGGCGGCCTGTCGGTTTATGGGCACGATCATGAGGGATCCGGGCGCCTTGCGCTGTGACATGCTTCACAGCCGTTTCATTCATTGGGGCGCTTGGAGCGGAGAAACGGCGATCTCGCGATGGGCGAAGTCGCCTCAAAAAGAATAAGCGCCACCGGCTTTCGGCCGATGGCGCTCTGAAGGGCAGGGCGGTTAGTAGTAGATGGGGAACGAGTGATCGTACGAGGACTGGTCGTTGACCATAAGGGCCTCCTGGTTCGTCATCGCGAAGGCATCGCCGCCGTGGCCGAACAATCCGGGCCCGCCCTGCGCATCGGTGGCCGCAACCTGGGTGATCGGGCTCGCATTCACGTTGAGGTCAGGGCTCCCCCAGCCGAAATAATCCGAAGAGTCCATGGACTGGTAGTTGACGCTCGCGGCGCTCTGGTTCGTCACTGCGGTCGCATCGCCGCCATGACCGCCGATGCCAGCGCCGCCTTCAGCGACAGTGGTGGCCACCTGGGTGATCGGGCTGGCATTCAGGTTGAGAGACATGGGCGTATCCTATCTATCCTAAGTGTTGCTTCCAGTACCGCCTGAGGTCTGAACTCCGTTGGCGATGATTAGACTTTGAACCACCTGGCCCGATGCAGCTGTGAACCGCTTCACACCTCTGAATTTTTTTGAGTGAATGCGAAAAAAATAAATCGATCTGCTTTCGCAGCGGCCATCACGCCCGAAAAGAAAAAGGGTCCCGAGAGGGACCCTTCGCATGCGCCAGGAGATCGATCGTCGCAAATTCGTGCGAGTCAACCGAAGACCGGCTCGTGCGGGATGACGGTCAATTGCTCCGTCGACGCCGATTGCAGGCCGATTGCGTTGACATCGCCTCCCACATCGATGGAGCCGCCATCGGTGGCGTTCAGGAAGACGAGCGTGTTCTGGATCTGCGTGGTCTGGATCAAGGTATTGAACTGAACGTCGAGCTGGTCGATGGCGAAGACGATGATCGGCGGCATGGCGCCTGAATGGTCGAGGCCGTTGGACAGGTGCCCGGAAAGCACCGTGTCGAAGCCTCCGGCATCGTCCCATGCCGCCGCATCCCAGCCGAGGTCCCGTCCTTCATGCGGTTGCTCGGATTCGTGCGCCTGTTCGGATTCGTGCGGCTGCTTGGATTCGTGCGGCTGCTTGGATGCGGCGGGGCTGTCTTCATGCGGCGGCGCATGATTGCCGGGGGCAGTCCTGAACAGGTCGTCCGGAGGGCTGCCCCGGTTCCCGCCATCGTGGATATCGCTTCGTCCTCCGCGCATCCGTTCGTAGGGCTGGTCATCCTGATAGGCGGATTGCGGACCATGATGCCGGCAGCCGGGATCGCTCCCTCCGGATCCGTTCCAGTCGTTGTACCATTGCCGATCCTGCATCGGGCTCTCCTCGATCACGGCCCAATTCGTCGATCGCGCTGATCCTTTGGTGGAAATCGGGCCCGGTCTACCGGGTGTAGCCTCTTGTCCAAGGGTAGACTGTGATCTGCTTCACAGCCGGCCCGCTCGGCGCAGGAATGCGGATTGTCTTTGCACGGTGCCCGGCGGACACTATGGTGAAGACTCCTTGCACCGTTGTTGTGGGAACTCGGCCATGGCGGAGGCTCAATCGTCGAATGCCGCGCCCGGCGCGGACAAGACCGTGAAGCTCGAAACGCTCGATATCTTCAAGGCCATCGAGCCGCCGACCGTCGAGCAGATTGCCCGCAAGGCTCAGACGCGAATTCTGGAAAAGGGCGAGTTGCTGTTCAATGTCGGGGACGTGTCCGATGCGCTCTATGTGATCGCCGACGGACGTGTCCGGATCTGGACCGTCTCGGCGGCCGGGGCCGAAGTGACCCTGAACGTGCTCACGAACGGGGCCGTTTTCGGCGAGATCGGCATGCTCGACGGCGGCGTGCGGACCGCCGGGGCGTCAGCCATGCTCCGCACGCGCCTGACGAGCATCGCCCGGCGAACCTTTTACGAGGCGCTCGACCGGGACCCGCGGCTGGTGCGCAACGTGATCGATCTGCTGTGCCGGCGGCTCAGATGGACCAGTGCCCGGATGGAGGATGCGACCCTGCGCCAGGCCCCCCAGCGCCTCGCGCGGATCATCGGCCATCTGGCCCGGGACCACGGCAGGGCCACGCCGAAGGGGATCGAGGTCGCTCTCAAGCTGACGCAGAGCGAAATGGCCCAGTGGACGGCGATGTCGCGGGAGGGGTTGAACAAGCTCCTTAACCGTTGGGCCGAGGAGCGCCTTCTGACCCAGGACCGAGGTGGGCTGATCGTTCACGATCTCGAACGGATCGACGATATCGCCGAGTTCGGCGAGTAGCGCATCGGAGGTGGGTTCGCGCTCACGCGCGATGCCTGAGGGGTCAATGGCGACGACGCGCGACGAGCTGTTGCGCGCGGCTCAGGAACTGCAGGCGCTCGTCGCGCGCCGGGATCTCGCGGGCCAGATCCTCGATGAGCCGGGTGAGATCCGTCAGGTTCGCGGCATGACGCTTGACGAGCAGCCCGGCGACCGGGCCGAGATAGGTCGTCAGGGCATGGGCGATCTCGACAAGACAGGCCTCGAAGGCCGCGGGATCCATCGAAGGCGAGGAGCGCGGCGCCTCCCGGGGGACCTCCTCGGCAGGCGCCGAAACCGTCTCCAAGGGATGTGACGGAACGACCAGGGGCGCCGCCTTCGGCAGCGAGACCGGTCGGGGCTCCGGATCGGGCAGGCGAGGCGGCGTGGGGCTGCCCCAGTCGTCCGTCTTGGCCGAGGCCACCGACAGCACGGTGCGGTCGAGGGGCTCGATCCTGCTCAGGGTCGCGTTCATGTCGGTCGCCGAAGGCGGCATCGCGACGCTGAACGTGGTGATCCGGCGCGGGCTGTGCTTCAGGTCGAACACGCCGCGCTCGCCGAATGTCGCGGAGATGCGCGGCGCCACGGCTTCCATGACGGCCGCCGAGACGAGGATGCCGCCGGGATCGGCGAGGCTCTCCAGACGGGCCGCGATGACGAGCGTCTCGCCGAAAGGAAGATCGTCATGGAACAGGACGTCGCCGAGATGGATGCCGATCCGCATGCGGACCGCGTCGAACTTCGTCATGGCCGCGAGGCGCGCCTGCGTTTCGAGGGCGCAGCGGACCGCGTCGACGGCGCTCTCGAAGAGCGCGAAGATGCCGTCTCCCGGCATGCCGAAGAGCCACCCGCCGTGGGCCTCGAGCTCTTCCCGGGCGATGCGCCGCGTCGCCCACAAGGCGTCGAGGGTGTTGGTCTCGTCGACGGAGACCAGACCGCCGAAATTCGCCATGTCGGCTGCAAAGACCGCTCGGAGGCGTCGGACACGCTTACCTGCAGGCTGCGGAGCATCGGGTGCCGGATTATCCATCATTCTTTCATCGCGTACCTACAGATCACTGTTTGGTCTCGCTGAGTTTACCACGGATCCTGAGAAAGCTCGCACGATCCCGCTCGCTGGGAATGAAGTCCGAAAGGCGGCGGTAGAAATCGTCCCGGCCGACCGCCTTCTCCGCCTGGCGGGCGACGAGCGTCGGGGCGACCGGGCCGATGAGGGGCAGCAGAACTTCCGTGACGGCGCGGATCTCCGTCTGGGAGATGACGGCTTCCATCTGGGCGATCTTGAAGCCCTTGTCGTCCCGCAGCACCTGCTGGGCGGTCTTCCGGAAGCTCGCCGCCTCGGCCTCGGTGGTGATCTTCCCGACGAGCCATTCGAGGAACGTATCGACGTCCATGGTCTCGTGAGAGGCCTGCTTGACCAGAAGATGACCGATCGGGCCGAGCGAATGCGCGAGAGAGCGCCCCAATGCGTCGATGGCGCCCGGGGTGAGGACTTCGGCCATGGTCTGGTTGAGCTGTTCCTTGGCCGGCGCCGGCTGCTCCTTGGCCGGGACATGCGAGAGTTCGGTCAGGTCGAGGGGCGGGAGATCGGCGCTGGGGCGCATCTCGATGGAGGTATTGAGCGCGACGACGAATTCGTCCGCCGTCTGGAAGCGATCCTCGGGATTGCGCGCCAATGCCCGTTGCACGACCGCGTCGATCTCGGGCCACAGCTCGGGCCGGTAGGTGATGATCGAAGGAGGCGGATCGTTCATGAGCTTGCGCATCAGCTCAGGCAGGTCGCCGGCGACGAAAGGCTTCGCGCCGGTCAGCATCTGGAAGAGGATGACGCCGGCCGAAAACAGGTCAGCCCGGATATCGGCCGGGCGCCCGAGGAACCGCTCGGGAGCCATGTAGTTCGGGGTGCCGACCGGGATGCCGCCAGGCCGCGTGAGGTCGAGCGCCTCCACGTGGGCCACGCCGAAATCCGAGACCTTGATCGAGGCGGCCGACGGGCAGAGGATGTTCGCCGGCTTGACGTCGCGGTGAATGACGCCCTTGGAATGGGCATAGCTCAGGGCGAACAGAAGCTGCGCCATGATCTCGCCGACCTGTCGGATCGGCAGCAGCGTCCCCCGCCGGATCACGTTCTCCAGCGTCCCCGCATTCACATATTCCATGATGATGTAAGGCGCGCCGTCCTGCTCGACGAAATCGAACACCGTGACGATGTTCGGATGCAGGCATCGTGCCGCGGAGCGCGCCTCGCTGGCGAAGCGGCGGAGAAGCTCGTCGTTCTCGCTCAGGTTCTCCAGAATTTCCGGACGGAGCGTCTTGATCGCCAGGGGGCGGTCGATCTGCTCGTCGTAGCCTTTGTAGACGACGCCGATCGCGCCGCGGCCGATCACGTGGTCGACACGATATTTACCCACCTTGGCCGGCATGGTGCCGCCGGTTGCGCCTTGGCTGCTGCCTGTCCTCAGATCCTTGTCTGCGGTCATCGGAGAATATCCCCTGACGAACGATCATCTGGTTCTGGTAGGCCAGGGATCAATCGTACCAATCACTTTTCGAGCATCTTCAATGCACTATCCAGGCTCCTGCGCATGCGGTTGAAGGAACGCGACAGGGACGCGATCTCGTCGGACCCGGGATATTCGAACTCGGCAATGGAAGCGTCACCCATGCTGACGGCTTCCGCTGTCTTCGCCATCCGGGTCACAGGGCTGATCACGTACCGGTTCAACAGGATATTGAGCAGCGCCATCAGGACCAGGAAGATGATGCTGGACGTGCCGACGAACAATCCGAGGTTCCGCCAGATCGATCCTTCTGCGATGTCCATCGGCACGGAGATGATCTGGGCGCCTATGGTCTCGTTGAGCTTCCAGCCGAAACCGTTCTTGCTGCCGTAGAGCGCGACCATCGATGTGGGAGCCCTGTCCGGCGTCGAGTGACAGACCAGGCAGGACTCGTCCCGGATCACGAGGGGATAGGTCGCCGTGTAGTGGGAGCGGTTGTCGATCGTCTGGAAGCTGACATCCTTGGTCAGGTCGGGATTGGCGCGAAGCTTCTCGATCAGTTCGCGTTCCCAGTCGCGCGCGAGGTCCGCCGGATTGGTCGGGTTGAGCGCGGCCTCCTTGTAGAAGAACTGCGGATAGAATCCACGGAAATTGCGAAACGTCGTCTGGGCGGAGAACGACGGGACCGTCTGCGGCAGGAACTGGACGCTCGAATGTTCCGCCAGCAGCGGCTGTATCTCTTCAGAGGTATAGCGACGAATGGAAAGCGCTTGGGCCCGCAGGACGTCGATCTGCGATTGCAGCTGTTCCATGGCTTCTCGCCTGGAGATTTGATAAAATGGGTAAATCGACAGGCCGAGCCCAAGCAGATAGCAAACGGCGAGAATGATGTTGAATTTTAGCCGTAGTCCCACGGGAAATCTCCGACGGCTGGTGAGGTTAGTTCGCGTTACAACTACCGAGTTTCATGATAGTGCAAGTCTTGGAGACGTGCCATGCATTTCGGTCAAGCAGGCAGGTTAGCGGGGCGGCCCTCTGTGCGAAAAATCACATTGGGAGAACTTGAGAGGGCATTCGCGATACTCCTTATAGGGAGTCTCACCTTTGCGATTTCCTTGCTGCTGACGAGCGTAGTCTCCGCGCAAGCGGCCGGACGAGCCGCTTTAGTCCTAGTAGCGGAAGATTATCAGAAGCTTCCTAAATCCAGTGTCGGCACGAAACGGGGAAGCGAGATCGGCGAAGCCCTTCAGGCGCATGGCTTCGATGTGGTCGTCAGTCCCAACCCGAGCAACGCGGCAGCCCGGGCCAGTCTCCGGGATTTCGCCGCCAAGGCGGAGGGAGCGGACCTCGCCTTCGTCATCCTGATCGGGCACGGCGTGTCATGGAGCGGTCAGACGTTCTTCCTGACGGCGAATACCGAGGTCGGCCGGGCGGCCGATCTGCTGTCGCGGGCGCTCTCGACGACGAACATCGCGCAGATAGCCGGGCGGGCGCAGAAAGGCGGTGTGTTCTTCTTCATGACGTCGCCGAGTTTCGAGAACCCCATCGAGGGACTCGATGCCAGGCCGCAATTCGCCAGCGACATTCCGAAGAACGCCGTGACGGTCTTCTCCAGCTCGTCGCGCATTCCGGTCTCCCGCATCGACGCCGCGGGGGAGCAGGCCGCCGAGGCCGTGGCAAAGCTCCTTCAACAGCCGAGCCCGTCGCTCAGTGAGATGATCAAGGTTGCTTCGAGCGGAGGCATGGGAGCCGTATTCGGGCGCGTGGACGACGTCAGCCTGATCAAACCTCCTCCGGCGCCTGCGGTCGTGGAGCGGCCTGTAGCGGCGATCGCTCCCGC
>Ga0182736_1002740_pt1 | contig 12748 bp, 11 predicted proteins | sample eDN5th30CKraftBY_FD_128882 | JGI IMG/M metagenome (GOLD analysis project Ga0182736, IMG submission 128882) | Enriched backyard soil microbial communities from Emeryville, California, USA - eDNA 5th pass 30_C Kraft BY (version 2) (version 2) | ecosystem: Environmental > Terrestrial > Soil >...
CCGCCGACGACGCGGCTCGGGCCGGTCACACCGGCTACACGCCGACCGCGGGCATTCCCGAGCTCCGGGAGGCGCTGGCCGAGAAGGTCCGCGTCCGCAACGGGTTCGCCGTCGAACCCGGCCAGGTGGTCCTCGGCAATGGCGGCGCGCAGGCGATCCACGCGAGCATGGCGGTACTCACCGAGCCGGGCGACGGAATCCTGCTGCCGAATCCTGCGTGGCCGAACTTCGTCATGATGGCGGAGCTGCTACGCCTCGACGTCGCGCACTACGGACTCGTCGCGGCCCGGGGCTACCTCCCCGACGTGGCCGAGCTGGAACGGTTGGTCACCCCGCGCACCCGGGTGCTGCTCCTCAACTCGCCGAGCAATCCGCTGGGGGTCGCCATCGGACGCGAACCGATGACCGCGCTCCTCGACTTCGCCGCCCGGCACGACCTGTGGGTGCTGTCCGACGAGTGCTACGACCAGATCACCTTCGACGGGACGGCAGTGAGCCCGGCGGCCCTGGACCGGAGCAGCCGCGTCGTCTCGGTGTTCAGCTTCTCCAAGACGTACGCCATGACCGGGTGGCGCCTCGGCTACGCCACGGCGCCACCCGAGGTCGCCGAGGTACTGGCCAAGACCCAGGAGCCGTTGATCTCCTGCATCAACACCCCGGCCCAGTACGCAGGCCTCGCGGCACTCACCCTGCCGTCCGAGGTGCTCGACGGCATGGTGACGGCCTACAAGCAGCGACGCGACGCCGTCGTCGGCCTGCTCGCCGAGCTGGGGATGACGACGTTCCGGCCCTCCGGCGCCTTCTACGCGTGGGTCGACGTTCGCGGCTCCGGCCTGGGTTCCCGCGAGTTCGCGCTGCGGCTGCTCGCCGAGGAACGGGTCGCCGTCGCGCCCGGAACCGCCTTCGGCTCACTCGGGGAGGGTTTCGTACGAGTCTCCCTCGCCGCGTCGACACAGGACCTGACCGAGGGCTGCGTTCGGATCGCCCGCCTGTGGCAGCGACTGCACGACGACACCGCTGCCCACGTCGCGCCATGACCTCGACCTGGAGCACCCTCGGCTCTGCCGCAGTTGGAGCAGCCGGGCGCGATTGTAATGTTAAAACCGCTGTCACGATTCGACCGGAAGATTTGACAGCACATTCTCTAGTCAACCGGCGACGCCGCTGCTAGCGTTCTCTGGCATCTGATGACCGGCGTGACCCCGACGCACGACACAGACCCATTTGCAGCCACCGACTCGCCGGCCGGAACGGTCCGGCGGGGTCCGGTGACGGCCCGAGAGGATCTCCATGTCGACCTTCCGGCTCCGACGGCGAGAACTGCGCCGCCCGGTCCTGATGACCGTCGGTACCGTCCTGGCACTCGCGCTGGCCGGCGGCTGCTCGGCGACCAGTTCGGGTCCGGTCGGAACCGGCGGCGGGGGCGGCTCGCAGCTGACGGTCGCGTTGTTCCAGAACCCGGACTCGCTCGACCCCGCCGCAACCGGGCTGGTGTCGGTGTCACAGATCGACGCGGCCATCTTCGACACGCTGACCTACAAGTTCGCCGGCGACGACAAGATCTACCCGGGACTGGCCACGAGCTACGAGATCTCACCGGACGGCACCACCTACACGCTGCACCTGCGCACCGGCGTGAAGTTCCAGGACGGCACGCCGTTCAACGCGCAGGCGGTCAAGGCCAACTTCGACCACATCGTCGACCCGGCCACCAAGTCCAAGTCGGCCATCGGCGCCCTCGGCCCGTACAAGGAGACACAGGTCGTCGACGACTCGACCGCCAAGGTCGTCTTCAAAGAGCCGAACCTGGCGTTCGAGAACGAGATGTCCCAGGTCACCCTGGGCATGTCCTCGCCGACGGCACTGCAGAAGTACGGCGCCGACTACGGCAACCACCCGGTCGGCACCGGTCCGTTCACGTTCGAGAGCTTCACGAACGGCCAGCAGGTCCGCGTGACCCGCAATCCCGACTACGCCTGGGGTCCCGACAAGCTGGGCAGCGGCCCGGCGAAGCTCGACGCGATCACCTTCCGGATCCTGTCCGACCCGTCGGCACAGCGGAACGCTCTGAACACCAACGAGGTCCAGGTCGCGGGCAATCTCACCCCCCAGGACGTCGCGACCGCGGTCGGCGCCGGCGCGAAGACGGCCACCGCGACGTCCAGCGGCATGCCCTACGGCTACCTGATCAACGTCGACAAGGCACCCACGAACGACCTCGCGGTGCGCCAGGCGATTCAGCTCGCCGTCGACAAGAAGTCGATCCTGGACACACTGTTCGAGGGCCAGTTCGATCCCGCCGCCAGTGTGCTCACGGCGAGTACGCCCGGCTTCGTCGCCGACGGCGTGACCTACGACCCCGACAAGGCCGGCCAGATGCTCGACCAGGCGGGCTGGACCAAGGGGCCCGACGGGATGCGGAGCAAGGGCGGCACACCGCTCACCCTCGACCTGATCAACATCACCGGATTCGGGTTCGACGACATCTCCACGCTGCTGCAGGCACAGCTGAAGAAGGTCGGCATCGCCGTCACGATCACCGACCAGGGCTTCCCCGCCGTGGCCACGACGTACAACCAGGGCACGCAGAACCTCGCCAACTGGTTCTACTACGACGTCGACCCCTTCACGCTGAACACGGTGTTCGCCTGCAACCAGGTGCAGTCGGGCTTCAACTGGAGTCACTACTGCAACGCCGACCTCGACGCCAAGATCATTGCGGCCAACGCCACAGTGGACCGGGACCAGCGCACGAAGGCCTACCAGGACATCGTGACGACGCTGAACCAGGCTGCGGCGTTCCTACCGATCTACGACACGAAGACGGTCCTGGTGACCAAGGGCGTCTCCGGCATCCAGTTCGGCCCGACCGGCCAGCCGTACTTCACCTCGGCCACCCGGTGACCGCCTGATGCTGGCCTACGCGCTCCGCCGGATCGTCGTCTCGGTCCCGCTGCTCGTGGGCGTCAGCCTTCTCGTCTTCCTGATCCTGCGGCTGATTCCCGGCGACCCGGCGCAGATCCTCCTGTTCGGCGCCAACCCGACGCCGGACATGGTGGCCGAGCTGCGCCACCAGCTCGGCCTGGACCAGTCCGCCCCCGCGCAGTACTGGCTCTACGCCCAGCGGCTCGTGCGCGGCGATCTCGGCTACAGCTACGTCACCAACAGCCCGGTGATGTCCGAGATCGCCGCTCGCCTGCCCTACACGATCGAGCTGGCGCTCGCGGCGCTCGGCGTGGCCCTGGTCCTCGGCTTCGTGACCGGGATCCTGGCCGGCATGTGGCCGGGGTCGGTCATCGACAGGATCGCCACGGTGGTCTCGGTCCTGGGGCTCGCGGTGCCGTACTTCTGGCTCGCGCAGCTGCTCGTGCTCATCTTCGCGGTGCGGCTGGGCTGGCTCCCCGCGCTGGGGTTGGGCGGTCCGACGGCGATCGTGCTGCCGGCGCTGTCACTGGGGCTCGGCTTCGCGGCGATCATCACGCGGCTGCTGCGGTCCAGCCTGATCGAGGTCTACCAGCAGCCATACCTGCTGGTGGCGCGAGCGAAGGGGATGGCGCCGTCACGGCTGTTGGTACGGCACGCGCTGCGCAACGCGGTCGGGTCGGTGGTCACGGTCATCGGGCTGCAGATCGGCAACCTCTTCGCCGGAGCCGTCGCGATCGAGATCATCTTCGGGCGCCCCGGGCTGGGCCAGTACCTCGTCTCCAGCATCCAACAGAAGGACATCCCGGCGATCCAGGGAGTGGTGCTCTTCGTGGCCGTCGTCTACATCGGCGTGAACCTGCTGGTCGACCTCGCGCACGGCGTCCTCGACCCACGAGTCCGGCTCGGGTGGTCGCGGTGACCGTCGTCGAGGGGGTCGCCGCCCCGGCCACTGTGGAGGCACCCACCGGCGGGCAGCCGGGCCGGACGGGCGGAGGGGACCGGTTCGGCCTGATCGCCTGCGCCGTCGGCGTCCTGCTCGTGCTGGTGCTGTTGCTCGCGCCCGTCCTCGCCCCCAGCGACCCGACGTCGATCGTCGGCGACGCGCGCGGCCACCCGAGCGCGGCGCACTGGTTCGGCCTCGACGCACTCGGCCGCGACGTGCTGAGCCGGACGCTCTACGGCGGCCGGGAGACACTCGTCATCGCGCTGCTGAGCACCTTCTTCGCCGCACTGGTCGGGGTCCCCCTCGGCATGCTCGCCGGCTACGTCGGACGGTGGCCGGGCGGGGTGACGATGCGGGTGATGGATGTCTTCCTGGCCTTCCCCGGTCTCCTGCTCGCCCTGGTGATCGTCACCATCCGGGGGCCCGGGACGACGACGGTGGTCGCGGCCGTGGCCGTCTCGTTCGCCCCCGTCTTCGCCCGGGTGCTCTACGGCGCGACGCAGCGGGTCCGCAACCAGGAGTACGTCGCCGCCGCCCGAGTCGTGGGATGCGGGCCGGCGCGCATCCTCGCCCGGCACGTGTTCCCGGTGATCCTCCCCGAACTCATCGTCGTCCTGAGCAGCGCGATCGGCTGGACGACGCTGCTGTCGGCGACGTTGAACTTCCTCGGCTTCGGCGTTCGGCCACCCGCGCCCGAGTGGGGAGCCGACCTCGCCGCCGGGCTGAGCCACATCTCGCAGGCCTGGTGGATCTCCACCGCTCCCGGCGTCGCGGTCACGCTGGTGATCCTGCTGGCCAACCTCGTCGGGGACCACCTCGGCGGCCGTCTGACCCGCGGAGGCGGACGACGTCGCCGCCCCGCCCGGAGGGACACCGGCGATGCGGGCGTCCCCGTTGCCGAGGCCGTAGCGAAAGCGAAGGAGTGAGGTCCGCATGGAGATGTTCATCATCCCGCTGGGCACGTGCAACTGCCCGTACGAGGTGGTCGCGCCCGGGGTGCACGACGGCGAGCTGATCAAGCTGCCGGTCCCCTCGTACCTGATCAAGCTCGACGACGGGAAGAACCTGCTCATCGACACCGGGATGAGCCGTCTTCACATCACCGACCCCGGAGCGACGTGGCGGGGCACCGAGATGGTCGACATCCTGGTGCCGGAGATGGGCGAGGAGGACAACCTCGAGATCCGGCTGGCCGAGCTCGACGTGCGGCCCACCGACATCGACTACGTGATCAACACACACCTGCACTTCGACCACGCGGGCAACAACGACCTGTTCGAGAAGGCGACGTTCTTCGTCCAGCGCGAGCACTACGACTTCGCGGTCGACAACCCCACCTTCCCGAACCAGTACTGGAACCTGCCGAAGCTGAAGTACGAGCTGCTCGACGGCGAGATGGAGCTCTTCCCCGGCATCGAGGCCATCGTCACCCCCGGCCACGCGCCCGCCCACCAGTCGGTCATGGTCCGCCTCCCCGACACCGGCAACGTCGTCGTCTGCGGTGACGCGATCTACACCCAGGACAACCTCGATCACGACGCCTGGGGTGGCCAGGCCGACCCGGTCGCCGCCAAGGAGTCCGGCGCCAAGCTCCAGCTCATCGCACAGCAGGAGAGCGCGAAGCTGCTCTTCGGCCACGACCCCATGCAGGCCCAGCAACTGCACCGTTCCCCGCAGAGCTACCGGTAGGAGACGAGATGGCGGACAACGACGCGTTCCTGCTCAGTGGAATCTCCGTGTTCGACGGGACGGGCAGCCCCGTGCTCCCCGGCCAGGCGATCGTGGTCGAGAACCGACGCATCGCCTGGATGGGCCCGGAGGCCGATGCCCCGTCGTTCGCCGCGGAGCGGGTCTTCGACGGGCAGGGCGGCACCGTCATCCCGGGGATGATCAACTGCCATGCGCACGTCGCCCACGACGGCGCCGGCGACCTGGCCGCTCAGACGCAGGCCGACAGCCTGCCCATCGCCACGATCCGCGGAGTGAAGAACCTGCACGTGGCGCTGATGTCCGGCGTCACGAGCATCCGTGACTGCGGCGCCGCCGACGACCTCGCGATCGAGATGTCCAAAGCCGTCGACGACGGCATGATCCCCGGCCCCCGGATCCGCGCGGCCGGCCGAGTGATCACCATGACCGGGGGGCACGGCCACTTCATCGGGCGGCAGGCGGACGGCCCGGTGGGGACCGCGCAGGCCACGCGCGCCGAGATCGCAGGCGGTGCGCACTTCATCAAGGTGATGGCCACCGGGGGCGTGCTCACCAAGGGCGTCCATCCGAACCAGACCGCGCTCCAGGTCGACGAGCTCACCGCGGTCGCGCGCGAGGCGCACAACGCCGGACGGCGGGTCGCGAGCCACGCCATCGGCGGCCAGGGCATCAAGAACGCGCTCAGAGCGGGCATCGACTCCATCGAGCACGGCTTCTACCTCGACGACGAGTCTCTCGAGATGGCCGTCGCCCAGGGCACGTTCCTCGTCCCGACGCTCATCGCCGTCAACAGGATCGTCGAGAACCCCGACAAGATCCCGTCCTGGGTGGTGGAGAAGGCCGAGTCGGAGTCGGGCGCCCACCGGGAGAGCTTCCTTGCTGCCGTCCGGTCCGGTATGAAGATCGCGGCGGGTACCGACGCCGGCACGCCCTTCAACCCGCACGGCGAGATGCCCGCCGAGTTGGAGCTGATGGTGGAGTTCGGGCTGACGCCGACCGAGGCGCTCCTGGCCGCGACCCGCAACGCCGCCGAGAACATCGACCTGCTGCACGAGGTCGGCACGCTCGAGACCGGCAAGCTGGCCGACCTCGTGCTCCTTGACGGCGATCCGACCGTCGACATCACGGCGGCCCACAACGTGGTGATGGTGGTCAAGGACGGTGTGGTGCATCGCAACGAGCTGAAGACCGCGAGTTGAACACATGAGCGCCCCGGGCCCCGACCCCCTGCTCGAGCTGCGTGACCTCCGGGTCCGTTTCGCCGTCCCCGGCGGAGCGCTCTCGGCGGTCAACGGCGTCGATCTCGTCGTACGGCCGGGCGAGGCCGTCGGCGTGGTCGGCGAGTCGGGGTCCGGCAAGAGCGCCACCTGCCTGGCCATCCTCGGCCTGCACCCCAGGACGGCGCAGGTGTCGGGCTCGGTCGTCTTCCAGGGGCGGGACCTGCTGACCCTGAGCGACCGGGCGATGCGCTCCGTGCGCGGCCGGGAGATCGGCCTGGTGTACCAGGACCCGATGGCGGCACTCAACCCGGTGCGGTCCATCGGCGCGCAGCTGCGCGAGCCCTTGATGCTCCACCAGGGCATGACCCGCAGGCAGGCAAACGAGCGCGCGGCGGAGCTGCTCGCGCAGGTAGGCATCTACAACCCGGCCCGACAGCTGGCCGCCCATCCCCACGAGTTCAGCGGCGGTATGCGCCAGCGCATCGTCATCGCGATGGCGGTGGCCTGCCGGCCGCCGCTCCTCCTCGCGGACGAGCCCACCACCGCACTCGACGTCAGTGTCCAGGCCCAGGTGCTCGACCTGCTGGCCGAGCTCACCCGGGATCTCGGCATCGCGCTCGTGCTGATCAGCCACGACCTGTCCGTCGTCTCGAGCGTCGCCGACCGGGTCGCGGTCATGTACGCCGGGCAGGTGGTCGAGCGGTCCCCGGCGATCTCCCTCTTCGAGGACCCACGACACCCGTACACGGCGGCCCTGTTGGACAGCATCAGCGAGGTCGACGACCTGCCGCCGGACGCCCTGCTGCCGACCATCCCCGGTTCACCCCCGGATTTGCGCGCGCTACCGGCCGGCTGCCCGTTCGCGCCGCGCTGTCCTCGAGCCCAGGAGCACTGCGTGCGCGAGCCGCCGTCGCTGACCCCCGACCTCTCCGACCGGGATGTCGCCTGCTGGCACCCCGTGCCGGCGCGGAACGCGTCGCCGCTGAAGGTGGCCCGGTGAGCAGCAGCACGCACCTGCGCACCGCCGACGACGAACCCGTCCTCGAGGTGCGGGACGCCGTCGTCACCTTCCGCGGCCGCCGCGCACTCGGGAAGCGCGCCGTCGTCCGCGCTCTCGACGGTGTGAGCCTCACCCTGCCCCGCGGAGCCACCCTCGGGATCGTCGGCGAGTCCGGGAGCGGCAAGTCCACGCTCGCCCGCAGCATCGTCGGCCTCGAGAAGCTGCGTTCGGGCTCGATCACCGTTGCCGGCTCCGCGGAAGCCCGCGGCCGGGCCGTGCAGATGATCTTCCAGGACTCGCTCAACTCGCTGAACCCCCAGCGGACCATCGGCTCGACGCTCGGCGAGCCCCTCATCGTCCACAAGCTGCGGCCCCGCAACGAGGTGCGCGACCGTGTGGCGGAGCTGCTCGAGACCGTCGGCCTGGACCCGGACCTCGCCACCCGCAGACCGCTGCAGCTCTCGGGCGGCCAGCGCCAGCGGGTCAACATCGCCCGGGCCCTGGCGACCGAGCCCAAGGTGATCATCGCCGACGAGCCCACCTCGGCGCTGGACGTCTCACTGCGTGGCCAGATCCTCAACCTCCTGCGCAGGCTGCAGCGGGAGCAGGACCTCTCCTACATCTTCATCAGCCACGACCTGGGCGTGGTCAGCCAGATCAGCGACCTCGTGGCCGTCATGTACCTGGGCCGGATCGCCGAGACGGCTCCTCGCGCGGAGATCTACGCGCGCCCCAGGCACCCCTACACCCGGGCGCTGCTCGGGGCTGCCGCCACACCGGACCCGCGGCGGGGCAGGGTGGCGCCCATTCCGGGCGAGCCGCCCAGCCCGGCCGACCCGCCGTCGGGGTGCGGCTTTCACCCGCGTTGCCCCGAAGCACTGCCGTCGTGTGCGCAGAACGAGGTCTTCCTGGAGCCGGCCGGCCCGGGTCATCTCGTGTCGTGCCCCGTCGTCCTGTCCCGGGTCGAACGCGAGAGCTCGACCGTCTGAAGCCGGTCGTGCCGACGATGTCCACCACCCTTGTCGCCTCGTCGGTCTCGACCCGGGAGGCCGCCGTCCCCCTTCGACCCGCCGGGTCCCGTTCGCGGGTCGCCGGGACGGCGAGGACCTGACGATCTGCTGACGATCGGTGGCCCGCACGGGATCGGGTGCCGCGCCAGGTCGCCCGGGGCGCTCGACAGGAGCACCATGGTGCCGCGATGACCTCGATCCCACGTCCGGCCCGATCCGCGCCCGTCCGCTGCGCCGCGGGAGGTACGACGGCGCCGGGGGCGCGGACGCGTGTCCTGGTGGTCGACGACGACGGCCGGATCCGGCAGGCCCTCTCCCTGGCGCTCGACGACGAGGGTTTCGCGGTGTCGACGGCGTCCTCCGGTGAGGAGGCCATGACGCTGCTGGCCCGCGATCCGGTCGACACCGTCCTGCTCGACCTGATGCTGCCGGGCACCGACGGGCTCACCGTGTGCCGGCGGCTGCGGGCACGGGGTGATCTGCCGATCATCATCGTCACGGCGCGGTCGGAGTCCGCCGAGGTCATCGCCGGTCTCGAAGCGGGCGCCGACGACTACGTGACCAAGCCGGTGGTCGCCGGGGAGCTCGCCGCCCGGATCAGGGCGCTGGTGCGGCGCCGGCGCCCGGACACCGCGGCCGCCACGCTCACGATCGGCGACGTCGAGGTCCGCCCGGACGAGGGCCTCGTCCGTTGTCACCGCGACGGCGGGACGGCCGACGTCCATCTGACCAGAACGGAGTTCCGGCTCCTCGTCGAGCTGGCCGTGGCGGGAGGCAAGGTCGTCACGCGCGAGGACCTGCTGCGGCGCGTCTGGGACTACGACTACCTCGGCGACACCCGGCTCCTCGACGTCCACATCCGGCGGCTGCGCTGCAAGATCGAACGCGACCCCGACCACCCGGCGCTGGTCCTCACCGTCCGCGGCTCCGGCTACCGGGCCGCCGTCCGAGCCGATGCCGACGGTTAGCCCACGGCGGGCCGGCCTGCTGCAGCGCCAGCTCCCCATGACCTGGAGGGTGGCCATCGCCTTCGCGGCGATGTCGATGGCGATCACGGGGCTGCTCGCGGTCGTGACCTGGCACCTCGCGTCGAGCTACCTGCTGAGCAGGCGCGAGCAGGGCGCCACCACCCAGGCGGCGGTCGACGCCCACCTCGTGCAGGAGGTGCTCCGCGACCCACGCAGGAACGGGCCCGTCGACCTCATCCAGGGACTCGCGGGTGGCGGTGACGTGACGGTCGCCCTGCGTCGGCAGGGGACGTGGACCGTCAGCGGACCGGCTCAGGACGTGCCGGCCCTGCCCGCCGAGCTGCTCGCACTGGCGGGGTCCGGGACCCCCGCCCGGCAGCGTGTCGTGGCCGCCGGACAGCCGGTTCTCGCGGTCGCGTTGCCCGTCGAGGGTGGCGTCTACGTCGAGGTCGCGCCGCTCTCGGGTCTCGACAGCTCGCTCCGGTTCCTGAGCGCCGTGCTGGCGGCGGGCGTCGGCGTCAGCGGGCTGCTCGGTCTCGGCCTGGGCAGCTGGGCCGGGCGACGCGCCCTGCGTCCCCTGACGGAGCTGCGGGACGCGGCCGCTCGGATGGCCGCCGGCGACCTCGACGCCCGGCTCCCCGAACAGGACGACGCCGACCTCGCGCCGCTCGCGGCCACCTTCAACCGAACGGCGGACGACCTCCAGTGGCGGGTCCGGCGTGATGCCCGGTTCGCCGGGGACGTGAGCCACGAGCTGCGTTCGCCGCTGACCACACTGGTCAACGCCGTCGCGATCCTCCGTCGCCGACGCGACGAGCTGACCCCGACCGCACAGCAGGCGGTGGATCTCCTCGACGCCGACGTGCACCGCTTCCGCACGATGGTGGGCGACCTGCTCGAGATCTCCCGGGACGAGCGGATCGACGAGAGCGACCTGGAGGAGTGCGACATGGTGGACGTGGTCACCCATGCCGTCGGCGCCCGACCGGGGATCGTCGTGGACGTCGCGACGACGCCGCCCAAGGTCCTCGCCGACCGCCGCAGGCTCGACCGGGTCGTCGAGAACCTGCTGGACAACGCGGCGCACCACGGGGGCGGTGCCGTCCGGGTCGGGGTGTCGCCCTCCTCCGACGGAGTCCGGGTGGAGGTCGACGACGCCGGTCCGGGAATCCCGGTGGAGCTGCGCAAGGAGGTGTTCGAGCGGTTCTCCCGCGGCGGCATCGCCGGGCGTCGCGAGGACACGGGCGGCACGGGGCTCGGCCTCGCGCTGGTCGCCCGGCACGTCCGCGCGCACCACGGCCGCGTGCGCATCGAGGAGAGCCCGTTCGGTGGCGCCCGCGTCGTCGTCGAGATCCCGCGGGGCACGACGTGAGACCCCGTCGGCGTGCCGTCGCGGTGGTGCTCCTGCTGGTCGGGCTGCTCACCGGCTGCGGCGTCGCCACCCAGGACCATCCCGAGCCCGTCGACCGGTCGGTGATCCCGCCGGTGCCGACCCCCACCGTCGCCGTGCTGCCCGACCCTGGTTCTCCCGCGGTGCCGCCGCCCCCGACCACGACTCCCCCGGTCAGTCCCCCGGTCTCCCCGACCCGGTAGCCGGCTCGCGGACGTCTCCCCGTGGGGGCGCCGAACCACCGCCGGTGCCGGCGTCGGGGCCGTTCCCGGACGAGGTGTCGGACTCGAGGAGTGGCGAGCGGGCGAGCAGGAGCGTCCCCACACCCACGAGGACGGCGCCGATCACGCCCGCGGCCAGGAAACCGCCACCGCGAGCCTGTTCGCCGAACACGGCGAGTCCCCAGGCCACCGACACGGCCGGATTCGTCAGGGTGAAACCGGGCTGCGACGCGACGAGCGTGCCGCTCTCGAGCGCGTTCTGCAGGAGGAAGAACGACACCGGGCCGACGACCGCCACGGCGTAGGTCTGCCACGTCGTGAACAGGCCGTCGCCGCGACTCACGGCCGCACCCACACCCGCGATGAGCGACGAGTTCAACCCGAACGCCGCGCCCGTGGCCACACCGAGGAAAGCGGCACGACGGCCCCGTCGAGCGCGCAGGCCCAGTACGACCAGGGCGACGATCCCGGCTGCCGTGAGCGCGATCCCCAACGCCCACGTCGCACCCGGCACCGTGCCCGGGTCCCCGCCCGACGGCGCCAGACAGCCCACGAGCATGCCCAGGCCGACGGACTGCAACCCGATCGCGGTCCAGTCCCGCCTGCCCAGGCGCAGGCCGAACATCCACGACGCCGCCAGCAGCGTGAAGGGCAGCTCGATCACCAGCACGGGCTGGACCAGCGCGATCCGTGAGACCGAGATCGACACCGCGTGCAGCACGAAGCCACCGAGCATCGCGAGGATGCCGAGGAGCCACGCCGGCCGACGGATCAGGTCCAGCATCAGCTGCGCGGAGAACGACCGCGACTCCGGCTCGTCCCGGGCCGCACGGCGCTGCAGCACCGACGCCGTCGCGTTCAGCGCTGCCGCGACGAGCATGAGCACGATTCCGAGCACGCAGTACCTACCCCTCGATCCCGGTCGGGCCACGGGCGCCCGACCACCTCTCCGTACCCGGGCGCGCGGACCGGGATGCGCCCGCACGGCGCAGGTCACCCGGCGCGGGTCCCGGGCGACGAACGCGAGGTCGTCCCGTTCCCGCGCGGGCGACGTCGAGGCGGGCCGGCGAGTACGAGCCGCCGTCACTGGCCGACCTTCACCCCCGGGAAACCCTGCGCGTACTGGATCGGCCGCGACGACCGAGCACCGACCCGGTCGCGGATCCCTCCGGCCTCCCGGTGACCGACCGGCAGGACGACGCGTCCCGTCGTCGCGGCCAGCATCAGCGCGCTTGCGGTGTACCAGGCGATGACCGCGGACGCGACGAGCACGATCGCGCCGACGGTCACCAGCACCGGAGCGGCCACCGTCATCCCGATCGCCAGCAGGGTGGAGCCGGCGGCCAGCGTCAACAGCACCA
>Ga0182736_1002743_pt1 | contig 12732 bp, 8 predicted proteins | sample eDN5th30CKraftBY_FD_128882 | JGI IMG/M metagenome (GOLD analysis project Ga0182736, IMG submission 128882) | Enriched backyard soil microbial communities from Emeryville, California, USA - eDNA 5th pass 30_C Kraft BY (version 2) (version 2) | ecosystem: Environmental > Terrestrial > Soil >...
AAAACGCAATGTTGGGGGCATCGAACACCGCTCGGGCTACGCCCTCCCGGCGCTCGATGCCCCCAACATCAAGTGGCCTGGTTTTGCGCCGCCCAATGGCCGACTTTTAATCCGCCGTTGACACTTCCGCTCAGTTCGAGTGTACAGCGCGGGGGAAATGGGTTCTTGGATCGGGAAATGCGTTTCCTGCCAAACGCGAAGATCCCAAAGAAGCTTATGTAGAATCGGATGTTCCCATGGGATCTCGTAGGGATCGCCGGTCTTGTTGGTGTTGATAAAAAAGCCCGTAATTGGTTCGGTTGCGTCCCCGAGTTGCCGGGCGTAGCCCCGATCACTAGCCTTCTTCCCGAACAGCTTTTTCCAATAGCTCGCGGCAGGTCCCTTATTATCCCCCCAAGTCAGAGAGCTGCCGTCAAAGACCTTGTGATCTCCTTCTCCGCTGTCGAACCTGATCAGCTGTACACCGCGTAGCGGTAGTATCATCATGACCTTGAAGAAAGTCGGGAGAACCGGAGAAAATAGGCGCTGAGGCACCCCCTTCGTATCCGGGTAATACTCGTAGAAGAGCGAACAGGTTCCCGGCCAACCATTTTCCCCCTCTGCCAAGATTTCTTCGACGATTGGCTGCAGATACGGAGCAAGAGGGACCGAGCGACTCTCCTTCGGCTTTCGGGCTCCGAGTTTTCTATCCTGCTCCTGCGCCCTACCCAGCTCAGACGTCGATACCAGTGGCCAAAGTGCCTCCTGTATGCCTGCAGATCGGAGTTGGTCTGAGACATAGCTGGAAAATCTCTCCGCTAAGCGGATGATGTTGGATATATTCCTAGAACTATCTCGTTCCAACTTGATGTGTTCTGACAGCGATTGTGGTCGCTGTTTGCGCACCATAACTTCTGGTACAGACGACGAAGGAAAGTTTGTCCTGCTCCAAGCGCATATGGCTCTCAGCATCGCACGGGAATCGTTGCGTCCTACCCGCGTCTCCGAGACCCATTCATCATAGAATGCCAGCCATTCCCTGTCGACGCCTTGAGCTCGGTCGCGGAAGTACCTCCATGTGGATGTGCCATTTGATTGTACTCTCACTTGCCCGGACCAGCGCGCAAGTTCAGGAGTGTGGCTGATTCTGGCGAAAGCCTGGACTAACTCCCTGAGACATTGGAAGAATACACCACTATTGCTTCCCCAGAGATCGTCTCGCCATCGAAAGCCGTCTGTCGTTCTGAAGTTGGACAACCAACACTTGAATGCTTCAACGGGAATGTCATTTGCGTCATCGATTCCCGAGATCGACATACAGATCGAGGCAAGCAGCATTTCGAGCCAAGCCCTTGAGTAAAGTCGATTTGTGGGAAGCCGCAGCCTGTCGAGGTACGCGAACAGACCAGCGTCGCTAAACGTATTCACGAGGCTCGTTCCGAAAGCAATCTGTCGCACGATCTCTTTGGCGAATACAGGTGGTACGATACGGTCAAATTTTTGCGTAAAGAGAAGAGGATGCATGCAGAACTCATGCTTGTGCTCGCTCAGAATCTTTACGACTCTCTTGTGCACCCTCCCTGGCTTGGCGGATGGACCAGCATTGTGCGTTTCTGTTTTCCCGAGGCAAATATGGCGAAAGGTGTCTAGAACTGCATCCGGTACACCATGTCCATCTGTGGGCGCTAGGAGGCCGTTGCAGGCGCTAATGTAGACAGGCCTTCCATCCTCGGTGTAAAACGTGTTGACTCCTCGTGCCGTCATACTAGATCTGCCTTCCGTCCTGTTTGCTCGTCGGTCGTCGACGAAAATTTTCTGAGCCAGTCAGTTGCTCCCGGCTATGCGGATTGGGTTGGGTATGACTTGGTGTCATACTAAACCGTGCCTCCTGTCCTGTTCTGAGAGTAGCGCGTCGCTCGTCGATAGAAATTTCCCGAGCCCCCAGTCAGCTGCTGGGTGCCTTTCGCCGGCGGCCTCTAGCAAGGCATTGACCTTGGACGCTGGGAGGTTCTTGTAAGCGAGATGCGAAAAGGGGTTCACATGCCGCATGCACTGTTGGATCATCGCCCCATCCAGCTTTAGATCCACGAGAGTTTGAGCGTAGCGATGTCGACAACTATGCGGGGTTAGGCCGGATCTTTTCACGATATCCGGTAGCGCTTCATTGTCTGCAACAAATGCTCGAGCTACCCCTCGCTTCCAAGCGGAGTTGAATGCGCTCATCGTGTACGGATCGCCGATATGGCGGCCCGCTTCTTTCGCATCAGTCGATATCAGGAGGTACGGGTGATCCGGTAAGCCCATATGGCGACGCAATCGCATAATGGGCTCTCGCACCGTCCTTAGATAGAGCCGCACCGCCGAGCCGACAGCTCGACCAATATCCTGGCCCGGCAACCAATGCACTTGGGCACCATCAATGTCACCTCTGACACCCTTCCAGCCGACCGCTTCGGGCCCACGCAGAAGATCACAGCGCGGAACGCGGCTGAACTTATCCAGCAAGTACTGCCGGCGGGTGGTAGTCTTTCCATCTTGCACAATGACTACGCCTTCGGATGGATGGTAGAGAAACAGAACCGCCTCATCATCAACGTACTGGACGTCTGACACCCAGACGTGAAGCCCTTCGCTCTCCCTAAGCCCCCCTCCCAGCATGAACATGACATTTAGGAGAGCGCTGAAATCATTGGGGAACCCAAAGGTCAGCAAGCTCTTGACTTTGCTGTCCGGGAACGATGTTGTCTTGCTTCCGGACGATCCCTGCCGTCCGAAAAGACCACGTGTTCTCTTGGGCGCGACCTTCTTGAAAGGGGAGAGGTAGCTTAGGAGCGAAACCCGCCGCACAACCTGTGTCGTGTACAAGAATGCGAGCACACCGGAAGAGTCTGAAGGGATTTCGGGCAATGACGCGTTCGCAAGAGCGGATCCGTAGCCCTCGGTGTCAAGCCAGCGCGCGACATCGTGAAGAGCCTCAACGCGCCGTTCGACCTCCTTAACGCCCGACGAGAGCCAAAACAGGCCTGTGGGATCCTGCAGGGTTCCATCCTCAATCTTGATAGTCCCTCTAACCATCGCTTGAACAAAAGCGCTGAAAAGATTGCGTGCAGGGCTCCTGCCTCCGGCATGGGTTCTCTGCTGATACTGGGAACCGCATTGGATCACAAAGTCGACTAGCGCTCCGATCGTCCTGAGCCGATACAGGTGCCAAGTGGCAGATCGCGAAGCGTGTGCTTTCGTGTACTCAAATAATGTCAGTAACGGCTCCGGTGTTCGATCGGGGCCGCGAAAGATGTAAAGCACTGGTAGTTCTTTGCGCAGTGCGCCTTCAACGCTTTGCCAAACGAGCGCGTGATGTAGCCCTCTAGTGACGTGCGTTAGGGAAGGCAGTGTCAGATCTAGCATCAGAGCTGTTGACCTTCATGATGATCTGTCTGTCCCGTGAAGCGCATACTGAGAGGACAGTTTGCATCGTTATCAGTGTGCCTTTGCAAGAAGGAACGGCGTCTCTGTTGGAAAGACCGGCCGCGCATTGATCTGTATGTCCCGGGAACCAATCCTCGCCTAGGGCGGTCGGACTTCCACTGTTTGACGTCTCGGGGTGGGCTGCTCCAGATCAGCGCCGTGGAGTTCGGCCGAAGCTCGCCGAGTGGTCTACGTGGAAGTGCCTGCTTGCTTGACTTGGCTAGGTCCAAGCAACCACTTGGTGCGCATGTTGGATTGGGGGCGGTCGCAGACCGCCGATAGTGTATTGATGGAGGTATGCGGGCATCAACGTTGCCTTCGGCCCACTCCGCGGAGAAGTAACGCCCTTTCGGCAGACGGATGTAGATATACGGCACCTCCGGCCGGCCGATTAAACCTTCTGCGTTGTTTGACCTCTTCACTGTATTTCTGTCTCCCATGCTTGCGCACGCGAGCGTGACGGAAACGTCGGAGGGAGCGCAAGGGGACGATCACAAGGGTCGGTACGGGCGCCGACGCCGCGAATCCTTCGAGTAGCTTCCGCGAGGATAGTGAATGTTTTTATAGGGTTAGAATTTCACGAAGGATTCGTTGGAGCCCGCGCTCGGAGGAGTCGAATGAATTGAGTCCTTTGGCTCGGAGACTCCACTGTCTTGAAGAAGTTAATAGTTATCCACAGATAAATACGCTTATGTACCCGAATCTACTTGATGTACTTTGCCAAAATCACCGCAACGGCCTTGAGAAAAGTGATCCGGAGAGTGCTCCAACGCCCGGTCCGGGATTGAGCGTTCTCCGGTACACGGTTGTTTGACCGCGGCCTGATCTCGACCAATGACGACTACATCCTGTTGATCGTGACTGGCGGCCGGCGCCTGCTGCGTTCCGCAGCGTCCCGACGAGCGGCGCATTCCCAGTTTCGGCAATACTACCGCCAAAACGTATTCGAGAGTTGAGGTGCGGAAATTATTTCCGGTTGAGCACGCGGCCGTCATTCTTCACCGAAGAAATCCTCGTCAAGTCGTTTGAATTCGACCGTACGGTAGCTGCGGACGCCAACGCCATGCTCAATCATCAAGTCAGCGAGTTCCTGACCATCGATCAGGATCACCCGTTGGGCGAGATGCCTGACGTAATCGCGCGCTGGCTGGCTGAAGGTGGAGGTAGTGACGAATACGCCTTTTGTGGCGCCGAGTCCAACAAGGCTTCCGACGAAGCCATTCACATCTGGACGGCCTACGGGGTTACCCGGTCCATATCGCTTGGCCTGGACATAGATGCGATCGAGGCCGAGACGATCCTCGTTAACAATGCCATCGACACCGCCGTCACCGGAGCGACCGAGCTGTGCTGCGGCATCTTTGTGGCTGCCGCCATAGCCCATGGCAACAAGAAGATCGACGATCAGTTGCTCGAAGAAAGCCGGACTGTTGGAGAGGATGCGCTGGAGCAATTCATCGCGCAGTGCTGCCTGCAGCGACGCATAGGCGGCATCAATCTGCTCTTCCGGCGTCGTCTGGGGAGAGCTTGCTCCGGGCGGTGTGACTAGGCTGCCGTTTTCTTCCAATGCCGCCCCTTCGCTTCGGTAAAACTCGCGGAACTCCGGCTCCCGCATCAGAAGGGCTACGTCAATGCGTTCCGGCGACGTCGACAGCAGTGCCTTGCCCTTCTCTGTTGCCATGAAGCGGCCACGTGCGGGCGAGGCGATGAGCCCGGCCTTGCTCATATAGAATTTGGCCCAGTGAATTCGATTGTGCAGTATGCGCTGGCGTCCACTTGGCAGAAGCTCGTTCCGTTCTGCCTCAGTCAACCCGAGATCATTCGCGATGCGTTCCGCAACGTTAGCCACCCGGGTCTCGCCTTCGGCGGCAAGGCGGAGGACTGGCAGCATAAGGGTCTGATAATCGGGAATAGTCATCGTGCCTCGTTCCGTGTTTCGGCCCACTCGTTCATGCCGTTATCACCTTGCCGACCGCCGTCTTCAGGGACAGACGGAAATGATACGGTGTGACTTCCTCGAAAAGCACGACGTCCCCGGGCTTGGCACCCGTCCTGGCAAAGAACTCACGGACGAACATGCGATCCTGGAAGAAGGTTCGCGGCCGGCCTTTCTTGTCGGTCGGCACGAAGGTATCGGTGCGCAAGGCGCCGAATTCCAGCCGAATCCGCCGCGGAGCAGGTGCATCTGCGCTTGTGCCGCCGAAAACATCAGGCAGGAGCTTTCGGTAGAAGGACGTGATGTAGATGTGCGGCCATTTCCCCTTCAGGGTGAAGTTGCCGGGCGTGAGGGTGCTTTCGTGAACGGTCATCCCTGCGCTCTCCGCACACGCTTCGCCTTGGGTGCCGCCGCGCGTTCCGCACGAATACGCTCAAGCAGCAGTTCGGCAGGCTCGTCATTTTCGTCCTGCGGGACCAGCTCGCCGCGGAAGGCTTTGGCCAGGATTGCCTCGTCCAGCTTGCCCACCAGTTCCAGCGCGCGCTTTGACTCTTTCTCCAGCCGGTCGATTTTGGCGAAGGCGGATTCGATGCGGCGAACAATTTCCCGTTGCTCGTCGAGTTGAGGAACCGCGAACGCGAACTCCTTCAGCTTTGATGCACTTATATTGGATTGACTCACGCCATCAGTCTTCGCGTGCCAGGAGAATTCACGCCCCACCGGGCTGTTGAGAGCATAAGTTAGATAGCGAGCGTCCAGTTCGGGGCCAGCGACGATGCGAATGAGATAGCCGGCAAAAATTGCTTCCCTCTCGCCATTGTAGAGAGCTGTCTTGCCGACTAGAGCTGGACTGTTGGTCCTGTTGAAGAGGACATCTCCTGGAGCAAGTCGGTATTTCGCAATCTCATCCTCGTCATCCGTGTATACTAAGTCCCTCCAATCAAGCTTACCGTCTTGAATGTTGCCCATCCGGAGGACAGGAATAGCCCCGGTTTTCTGCGACTTTGCTGCAGATCCGTACGAGAAAGAACCAGCGACATCGCCCAACCGAACCGGTGTCGGCCAATCGCGGTCATGCCTCCACTCCTTCGTCAGCTCTCCACTGAACGCCTTGCTGAGCACGGTCTGCTTGTAGCGGGAGACGAGGGTTTCGATGCGGGAAAGTTCGGTCCGGGCGCGGGCGGATTTCGCGTTCAGCGCATCCAGCTTGACCACGATGCGCTTTTGTTCGGCCAGGGGTGGGAGGGGAACAACCGTCTCCTTGGCAGAACCTATTGTGTAGGTGCCAACGGTCGTACCACCGCCTTTACGTACCTGCGCTTGGACCTCTCTCGTTGCGAAAATTCTCGCGATGAACTCAGAATCTGCTTTTCCTTCGCTTCTGAACCAGAGCACGCTCGCATCTTTGAAGTAGAATCGATCGTCCGGTTTTACCCGATAGCACTCTCCCAACGTGCCCACAGCGGTAACCATCAGGTCCCCAGCAACAGGCGCGCCATATTCAGCAGCGTACTTGAGAAACAACTCTTCGGAGATGAATAGCTCATTCTCAACAAAGCCATCTCTGGCGAGCTTTTTTATCTCTCGTGCTCGGTAGAATGGGACGCCGGAATCCGTCCACTCGTGTTGATGAACCCGCTTGCTCGATGTGATTTCAAAAAGTTCGCCTAGCGTCGTCTTAACCCATCCCTTCGGCAATGCATTCATTCCGCCACCTCCGGCAGCTCGTCACCCAGCTCCGCCATCAGCGCCTCGATTTCCAGTGTAGCCGCCTGCAGATGGCCGAGGATGGCGGCGGCGATGTCGTCGGGCTCGATGAGGCCTTCTTCCGCTTCTTCCTCTGCCTCGCGCAGCCAGGAGATATCGAGATTGTCGCCGCGCGCGGCGATATCCTCGCGAGTGAACTTCCGCCAGCGGCCGGCTTCGCCTTCGTCCGGGCCGCGCTCTTTACCATAGGGGTCCTTGCCGAAGGCCTGTTCAAAGCCTTCGAAATGCGCTTCGGTCAGCGGGGTGGTCTTGCCGAATTTCGGCATCTGAGCCCGCAGGTCATAGATCCAGACGGCCTTGGTGTTGCCGCTTTCGGTCTTGCCGCGCGTCAGGAAGATGACATTGGTCTTGACGCCTTGGGCGTAAAAAATGCCGGTCGGCAGACGCAGGATGGTGTGCAGGTCGCACCAGTCCATCATCATCCGGCGCAGTTCGCGCCCACGTCCATCTTCGAAGAGAACATTGTCGGGCACGACGATCGCCGCCCGGCCACCGGGCTTGAGCGCGCGGATGCAGTGCTCGACAAAAGGAAGCTGGTAGGAGGAGACACTCGCAGTAACTGAGAGGTCATCGCGCGTTGGTGCCCCACCTGCCGGGCCGAAGGGTGGATTGGTCAGAATCAGATCAGCGCGGCCGAGGGTCTTGCCCTTCTCCGAGAGCGTGTCGCCCAGATCGACATGATCGCCGTCGATGTCGTGCAGATAAAGGTTCATCAAAAGCAAGCGGAGCGTGCCCGGCACATTTTCCATGCCGTGGATGGCGTGACGCTTCTGGAACTCCTGCTCCTTCTCGCCGAGCGCCAGATAGTCGTCGGTTCGCGCCTTCATGTAGCGATCGGCCGCGATCAGGAAGCCCCCGGTGCCGGCAGCCGGATCCTGCATCACTTCGCCCGGCTGCGGCTGCATGAGACGAACCAGCACCTGGATCAGCACACGTGGTGTAAAATACTGCCCGGCACCGCGCTTGGTTTCTTCCGCGTTCTTCTGCAGCAGACCCTCATAGAGATCGCCGAACTGGTCTCGCTCTTCCGAGAACCAATCGAGCTCGTCGATGGCGGTGACCAGCGTTGTCAGGTTCTGTGGCTCGCGCAGGAAGGTCGAAGCATTATCGAAGATCTTTTGCACCATCTCCGGAAGCGGACGGGCATCGGCGTAGCGCTTGCGTTCTTCCGGACTGGCACCTTCGCCGGGCGGCAGTATGAGTGCATCGTCCCTGCCGAGGCGGGTGCTGGCGGCACCGAGCGTGACCAGGACGCGGCGATAGTGGTCCAGTCTATCAAGGGGGGCCTTTGCCATCAGGTCTGCCCAGCGCATGCCCTTCGGCAGGCTGCCCGTTTCGCGGTTGCGCTCGGCCATCATCTTCAGGAACAGCAGATAGGTCAGCTCAGTGACATATTGCTGGTAGGTGATGCCGTCCTTGCGCAGAACCGTGCAGAGGCGCCAGAGTTTCTGGACAATAGCATTGGCATTCATGGCTTAATTCTCATCTGATCCGGGATCGTGATGGTGGTTGTAGCGAGCGGCGTCCCCCAGTCAACGACGGTGTGAGCGGTCAGGCAGCCGGTGACGCCCAGATGGCCTCGTTGAGCTCGTGCAGCACCTCGTCTAGCTCGCCGTCAAACTCCTGGGAGATGCGCTTGAAGCCGCCCTTGTCGGCAAAGGCGCCCTGGTCAAGAAGGGTCGGGTCCGCCACAGGCTTATCCTTCAGTGCACGACCAATGCGGCGAAGCCATTCCTTCTGTTTCTGTGTCCACGGTCGCGACGCCTCGATCTTCCGGATCGCATTGTCGACGCGGGTGGCATAGGGAATGAGCGGATCGCCGAGGGCCGCCTGGCGAACGAAACCGATGATGTGGGCGGCGATATCGGCGTTGCGGGCCCGACCATAAGCAGCCCGCAGCATGGCTTCCGAATAATTCTTCTCGTCCAACAGGCTGGCAAGTTCGGACAGTTCCTTGCGAGTCAGGTCCCGCGGACGCTGGGTAGCAGCAATCAGCGCCGGGACCTGATTCATGTTCTCTCGGACGAAACGTTCGAAGCCGGTGATATAATCTTCCGGCGTGGTGTTCTTGCCGAAAATCTCCTCGATGCGCAGCAACTCGTCCTCATGGGGAGCAATGACAACGCCATCGTTCTTTTCGGCTCGCAGCGGGCGGCGCTCCAGAAGCTCGACAGCACGAGGATGGGCGGCAAGCCATTCCTGCAGCTCTGCACCGGATCGCGTTGAAAGTCTCTGGACAGCAATATCCGCGTCTTCGCCAGCGTGACGCTCGAAGCTCTCGCGGGTTTCGGCGTCCATGCGCTTCACCATGGCGCGCATGCGCACGATCACCTGGGCCGCTACCCAGTTCTTGTCCTCATCCGTTTCCGCAGATTGCAGATCCGTCACGAGCTGGCCGAGCGTGATGTCCGGCTTGACGACGACCGGACGCATGTCGCTCATTTCCTGCAGCTCGGCATAAAGATCGACGGCGTCGAAGATGCGGAAATGCTCCTTGCCGATTGCAGGGCAAAGGCGCGTGGCACGACCGATCATCTGATCGTAGAGGATCCGGCTCTTCACCCTACGGACGAAGACCAGATTGCAGATCGAGGGCACATCAACCCCGGTTGTGAGCAGATCCACCGTGACAACATATTTGGGATACGGGTCATTCTTGAACTTCAGGATCAGATCGTCGGCCTTGTCGACACTGCCGGTGATCTTCGTCACCATCCCATGCGGCACGTTTTCCTTGCCGTATTCCTCCTGCAGTTCCTCAATGAGCAAACGCACAATGTCGTCCGCATGGGCGTCTCGCGCTGCGAAGATCAGCGTCTTTCCGGGCTTCGAGGGCGGGATCTCGGTTGCGATCGCACGGCAGACGATGCGGTTGAAGGCTTCAGAATAAACGCGCCTGTTGAAGTCGGCGAGGTCGTAGTCGAGCGAGACTTCGTCCGGCAGTTCGAAGAGATCGATCTGGCCTGTCTTGCGGTCGATGATCTCGACCTCCTCGCCCCCATCGAAATGAATGCCGGCTTCGGATAGCGCCGTAGTAATGCGCTTGGGCGGCAGATGGTCGTTGAGGTAACCTTCGACGACGGCCTGGCGGTAGCCGTAGTGAAAAACAGGGTGACCGAAGATTTCACGGGTATGGAGCGCCGGCGTCGCCGTTAGAGCCACCTTCACAGCATCGAAATAGTCCAAAATCTGACGGTACGCCGACTGGTAGTCGTCAATGTTTCGAAAGCCGAGGTCGCTCTCGCGTAGCTCAGCATCCAGCGTGTAGCCACGATGGGCTTCGTCCACGATGATGCAATCAAAGGTTCCGGGTGTTGGACGCTTGGCCGGATCGGGCTCGTTGAGGATGCGAGCGATCAGAGACTGCACCGTCGCCACCTGCACCTGGTCTTCATCCTCAGGAACCTTCTGTTCCAAGCGAGCTACCTTGTAGATCTGGGCAAAATTCAGCATGCCTTCGATCTCTGTCGTCTCCAGAGCATCGCTGGTCTGCTTGCCCAGCGCCTTGCGGTCAACGAGAAAGAGGATGCGCCGGAAACGCTTGTGCTTGAGTAGCCGATACATCAGTGCGATGGCTGTACGCGTCTTCCCGGTGCCCGTCGCCATGGAGACAAGAATCTCCCGCTGGCCAGCAACTATGGCATCTTCGATCGCCGCAATCGCATCTTCCTGATAGGGGCGCATCCTGCCCTTGCCGAAGCTTTCCTCGGCCAGACCTTGGGCGGCGGTGTCGACATCCGTGTCGAGCTTGTCCAGCAAATCCTTCGGCGAGAACCAGGCCGTCATGGCAATGGCGTGGTTCGTTTCTCGCCTGACGTCTCGGTACCAGATGCCGGATTTGGTCAGCCACTGACGCACATAGGGCCGGCCGTTCGTGGCGAAGACAAAAGGCACGCGGAAGGGGTCGTCCAGACCATGTTTCCATGGACCCTGCGGGTGTGCCTGCTCCGGGGGCAAGACAACCGTGCGGGCGTAGCGTTCGGCCTGTTGCAGGGTTGATGGTACATCGACGCTCTCGCGCTTCGCTTCGATGACTCCCACGCACATGAGGCCGACGAAGAGAGCGTAGTCAGCCCGACCGCCGTCTGACGGCCATTCGGCAATTGCCAGGTTACGGCCTTCTTCCGGCCTGGCACCCTTCTGGTAGGTCAGGTTATCGCTGTCGGCCTCCCAGCCGGCATCGACGAGCTGGACGTCGATCAGACGGCGGGTCTGGCGTTCGTCAAGCTCCAGGTTGATTGCGGCTTTCAAGCCCGCCTGCTTGAACTCGATCTGCAACTGCTCCGGCTGGGCTTCGGCCGCCTTCTGCAGTTCGGTGAGCTTACGCGCGAGTTCGGCTTGGTTGGCCTCCATCTCTATGGCAGTCTGCTCCCAGACAGCGCTATCGGCTGACGCTTGCCGTGCGATTTCTTCAGCTGACTGGCGGGCTTTGGCGAGTTCCTCAGCCGAGGCATGAGCCGCAGCCAGCTTTTCCTCGGCTTCACGAACCTGAGCACGCAAAGCTGCCAGCTCCGCTTGCGTAGCTTGATCGACCTCTTCTGAGGCTCTAGGCGGAACGAAGGGGCCTGGTTTGAAATTTGGATCCCGGCCGTAAGTGCGGCGATACCAGACGCCTAACGCGCGGCAGAACTTCAGCGCGGACAGCGCTTCTGAAGGTGAGTTCGCCAGGCTATGAGCCGCCTCATTGCCGCTCTTGCGGATGGCATGGAAGATGTCGGCGACCTCGCGTGGCAATATCTGTTGCGTGGCCAGTCGCCTGAGGAGATCATTCGTGGTCTCGCGGGCTGTAGGATCATACACACCGGAAAGCGCTGCGATCTCCTTGACCATGTATTCGCCGAACTGACGGCTCTTGATCAGAGAGGTGTTGGCGTCCTCCGAAAAGAAGCGCTCGGCAAGCGTGCCGAGGCGATGCAGCTCAGGGCTGATCTCCTTCAGATGGCCGAAATTCGCCGACAATGCCCCACCCAGATGCGTGTCATGACCTCAGCTGAAACATGCCACAGGTTGTCTGGGTGGGCAAACCAGAGTTGTGGCAAAATAAGTGGACCGCACCGGGCTACGGTGGGCTCCAACTCATGAGGGAATGAATCCACCATGACAAGAACAAGTATTCGCCTGAGGTCCGAAGTTTGCCATTCGCATGGTTCCCCGAAGCTGAGCATCTCTCGCGGTGGGCTGCGGAGGCACGTGGTTCAGCTGAAGAGGGGCCGCATCCGGACAGTCTGCTTTTAAGAGAGATGCCCGCTTTCCGGACGTGCATCGCGAGGCCGTTTTGTCTGAACACCCGCGCCGAGAAGTCTCTCGCTTCATGAATTCATTCCGACGACAGATCGGACCTTACCAACGCGATCGCTTGTTTGAAGCCTTGGACATCGAGCGCACCTGCGTAGACGCGTTTGCCGATGATGAAGGCTGGGGTGCCGTTGAGTTTTTCGACTACGCCTGTCCCACCTGCAAGGCGCTGCATCCGCATCTCAAACAGATCGTTGCGGATGACGGCCATATCCGCCTTGTCATGAAGGATTGGCCGATCAACGGCGAGGTAGTTCTCTACGCGGCGCGAATGGTTCACGCTGCCGGAT
>Ga0182736_1002744_pt1 | contig 12725 bp, 5 predicted proteins | sample eDN5th30CKraftBY_FD_128882 | JGI IMG/M metagenome (GOLD analysis project Ga0182736, IMG submission 128882) | Enriched backyard soil microbial communities from Emeryville, California, USA - eDNA 5th pass 30_C Kraft BY (version 2) (version 2) | ecosystem: Environmental > Terrestrial > Soil >...
CAGGTTGTAAGGCGACGCGGGCGTGGTCAGCACCTCGAGTTCGCCGGCGAATCCGCGCGGCTGCAGAAACAGCGCATCCACGGTGTCGGCGTACTGCTGGCTCGGCGTCGGGATCATGCTGGGCCCCATGATCAGCGCGACGTTCGACCCCGAAAGACTGCCCCCGTCGGTGGCCGTCAGCGCAACGCCGTCGTGCGCGAGAGCCGACGACGGCGGCGTCCCCGGCGGCATTCCACTCAGGCCGACCGCCAGCGCGACGACTCCTAAGGCAGCTCGCGGAGCATCGAACATCCAGAACTCCCCGTTGAGGTCGCGCGTCCGCGCGTGAGCCGGCCGCCGTCGAACTGGATGATGTCAATCACACTCTGTTATGTCAAATTAAGTTTCTCTGGGCCGCAGAGCTGGAGGGATGAACACCCTTCCACCACAGCCGACCACGGGTCTGAGCGTTAACTTAACGCCGCGGTACCGCCGAACGTCCTAGATCGGCAGCAGCCCGTGCTTGCGCTGCACCTTGCGGGTGTTCTGCTTGTCGACGAGCAGGCGCAGCGACTTGCGCAGCAGCAGCCGGGTCTCGTGCGGCTGGATCACGCCGTCGATGTAGCCCCGCTCCGCGGCCACCCACGGAATCGCCATGTTCTCGTTGTAGCCGTTGATGAAGTCCTGCTTGACCTTCTGGGCCTCCGGCGTGGTCGGGTCCGGGAACCGCTTCATCAGCAACTGTGCCGCACCCTCGGCCCCGATCACGGTGATGCGGGCCGTCGGCCAGGCGAAGTTGAGGTCGGCGGAGAGCTGCTTGGAACCCATCACCGCGTACGCGCCGCCATAGGACTTGCGAATGGTGATGGTCACCTTCGGCACGTCGGCCTCGACGACCGCATTGAGGAACCGGCCGCCGCGCTTGATGATCCCGCCCTTCTCCTGCTCGACACCGGGCAGGAATCCGGGGGTGTCGACGACGAACACCAGCGGCAGGTTGTAGGAGTCGCAGAACCGGATGAAGCCCGCAGCCTTGTCCGACGCTTCGTTGTCGATGGCGCCGGACATGTACATCGGCTGGTTGGCGATCACCCCGACCGGGTGCCCGTCGACCCGGGCGAACGCGGTGATAATCGCCTGCCCGCGCTGCTGCCCGACTTCGAAGATGTCTCCGTCGTCGAAGATCCGCAGCAGGATCTCGTGCATGTCGTAGGCGGTGTTGTCGGAGTCGGGCACGATGGCGTCCAGCTCCAGATCGTGCGGGGTGATCTCCGGCTCCAGGCCCGGGTTGACGATGGGCGGGTCGTCAAAGGTGTTGGACGGCAGGAACGACAAGTAGTCGCGGACGTACTGGAAGGCCGCCGCCTCGTCCTCGACCACCTGGTGGATGTTGCCGTAGCGGGCCTGCGCGTCGGCGCCGCCGAGCTCGTCGAGGGTGACGTCCTCACCGGTGACGTCCTTGATGACGTCCGGCCCGGTGACGAACATGTAGCCCTGATCCCGCACCGCCACCACGAGGTCGGTCTGGATCGGCGAATACACCGCTCCCCCAGCGCATTTGCCCAGAATGATGGAGATCTCCGGAACCAGCCCGCGCAGCAGTTCGTGGCGGCGTCCCAGCTCGGCGTACCAGGCCAGCGAGGTCACCGCGTCCTGGATGCGGGCGCCGGCGGAGTCGTTGATGCCGATCATCGGGCAGCCGGTCTTGGCCGCCCACTCCATCAGCGCGGCCACCTTGCGGCCGAACATCTCCCCGACCGAACCCTGGAACACGGTCTGGTCGTGGCTGAACACGCAGACCGGGCGGCCGTTGATCCGGCCGTGGCCGGTGACCACGCCGTCGCCGTAGAGCGCGTTAGGGTCGCCGGGGGTCTTGCACAGCGCGCCGATCTCCAGGAAGGTGCCGGGGTCCAGCAACGCGTGAATACGGGCGCGGGCACTCGGGATGCCCTTCTTCTCACGCTTGGCGACGGCCTTCTCACCGCCGGGTTCCTTGGCCAGCTCCAGCTTTTCGCGGAGTTCGACCAGGAGTTCGGCGGTGGTCTTCGACGGGGCGGGTGGCGGGAGCTGGCCGGTCACGCGGGCCTACTTTCCTTCGATGCGGTTGAGCGCGTCGCTCATGTGTGCGCCCACTTTGGCAATGTACGGCTCATCGATGGCCTGGATGTGCTCGCCCCCGATCGGCACGATCTCGAGATCCTTGATGTATTCGCCCCAGCCGCCGTCGGGCTTGCGGGTGGCATACGCGGGCTCGAAAACGATGGCGTCGTCGTGGTAGCGATCGGCCATGTACAGCGTGACGTGCCCGTCGTAGGGCTGGATCTCGATGGTGTCCAGGGCGCGGTTGTCCAGGTACGAGGTGCGCTGGTGCTCGATGATCCCGCCCGGGATCTGCACCCCGCTCTGCGCGACGACGTCCAGCACGAACTTCACCTGCCCCTCGTCGTCGAGCTTCTCCAGCTCCTCGTAGGGGATCTCGGGCACCTCGACGTTGAAGGTGCGCTCGGCGAATCGCGCGTAGCGGTCCCAGCGCGCGCGCATCCCCTCCTTGCTCTGGTCGATCGGCTCGCCGGGCAGCACCAGGTCGATCAGGCCGACGTAGCGCACGTCGGCGCCGGCGCGGGTGAGCCCGATCGCGCACGCGTAGGCCAGCGCCCCGCCCAGCGACCAGCCGGCCAGCGCGAACGGGCCGTCGTGCATCTCCAGCAGCTTGGGCACGTACTCCGCGGCGCGCTCCTCGATGGAGCCTTCCACCCGCTCGAAGCCGTACACCGGGGTGTCCGCGGGCAGGCGCTTCATCAGCGGCTCGTAGACCACGGTGGAGCCGCCCGCCGGGTGGAACACGAACAACGGCAGGCTCGACGAGCCTTCCTTGGGCGCCCGCAGGGTGCGGACGAAACCGTCCACCACACCTTCTTCGAGCTGGTCGCGGACGACGGTCGCCAGGCCCTCGATGGTGGTGGCCGATTTGACGTCGTCGACGGTGATGATGCCCTCGGCCCGCTCCGACAGCCGTGCGGCGAGCTTCTCGGCCACTTCATCATCCAGTGCGGGCAGTTCATTGAAGATGCCGCCCGGTGACTTTCCGGTGACGATCGCCCAGGTCGCGAACGTGACCCGCTCGGCGGCGTCCCGCGGCGGCACGTCGGCTCCCAGCGCCTCGGTCACCGCCTCCTGAGTGAGGACCTTGGCGGCCGCGGCCGCGGCCGTCGCCTTGGCCACACCGCCCGGGCCTTCGGGGTTGGTGGGCGGCGGCGGGATCGGCGCACCACCCGGGCCCGACGGATCGGTCGGCGGCGGTGGGATCGGGATGTCCGACGCGGGCGGCGACTGGGTCTCCGGCTCGGCCTGCGGGTCCGGTGCCGGGGCGGTCACGCTGGACACCGTGGCACCGGAGAGCAGCGCGGCCTGCTCGGCGGCGATCTCCTCGGGCGTCTGGGTCTTCTGGTGCTCGTGCAGCGCCTCGACCTCGTCGCGGTGCTCGACCGCGTAGCGGATCATCTCCTCGACGTTGTAGAGGTTCGCGTCACGCACCGCGGTCAGCTGGATCGGCGGCAGGTCGAAGTCGTATTCGACCCGGTTCTTGATCCGCACGGCCATCAGCGAATCCAGACCCAGCTCGATCAGCGGCACCTCCCACGGCAGGTCTTCGGGCTCATACCCCATGGCACCGCCGACGATCGCGCCCAACCGGTCGGCGATGCTCTCGCCGGAGTCCGGTGTCCACTTGGCGAAGCCGGCCCCCAGGTTGGCGCCGGCGGTCAGGTTGTCGTGCAGGATCTCGGCGTCGTCCACCTCGGTTTCAACCGGCGCCGCAACGGTTTCCGCCGTCACCGCGGTGCCGGCACCGACCGCCATCGGCAGCGCCACGGCACCCTCACCGCCGCGCGAGACCAAGGCGTCGTAGACCAGCGTGAACGACTCGCCGATGCGGGAGTGCACCTGCACGGCCGCCCCGCCGGGGTGCCGGGTCAGCGTCGTCACCAGCCGGGAACCCTCCGCCGGCACCGCACGCTGCTCGGAGGCCACCAGCTTGGCGTCCGGAAGTACCGCCGCCGCAGCGGATTTCACCAGTGCGGCCAGATCGGTCTCACCGCGCGCGGCGTATTCGAAGACATGCCGGCCGTCCGGGGTCGCGATGTGCGAACCGGGCATGACACCGGTGGCGTCGCCGGAGAAGTGCGCGTCGAGCCAGTGCTCCTTGCGCTTGAACCGGGTCGGCGGGATGTTGGCGAACTCCTCCGGGCTGACGGGCCCCTCGGCGCGCCTCGGGAACAGCGTGCGCATGTCCAGGTCGTGGCCGTGGACATACAGCTGGGCCATCGCCATCGTCATCGAGTCGACTTCGTCGGCCTTGCGGGCCAGCGTGGCGATCAGCTGCGCGTCGGGCAGGCCGGCGTCGGCGGTGGTCAGCCCCACCTGCATCAGTGCCACCGGGTTGGGTGCCAGCTCCAGGAAGGTGGTGTAGCCGTTGTCGACGGCGTTGCGCACTCCGTGGGTGAAGTACACCGAGTGGCGCAAGCCCTTCTTCCAGTAGTCGACGTCGTGGATCGGCTCGGCGCCCGGACGGATGTAGGTGCCCTCGTGCACGGTGGAGAAGTAGCTGCATTTCAGCGGCATCGGCTCGATGCCTTGCAGATCCGCGGTGAATTCGCCGAGCAGCGGGTCCATCTGGGCGGTGTGGCTGGCGCCCTTGGTCTGGAATTTACGGGCGAAGCGGCCCTCGGCCTCGGCGCGGGCGATGATCGCGTCGACCTGCTCGGGCGGTCCGCCGATCACGGTCTGGGTGGGTGCGGCGTAGACGCAGACCTCCAGGTCCGGGAAGTCGGCGAAGACGGTCTTGATCTCCTCGGCGGAGTACTCCACCAGCGCCATCAGCCGGATGTACTCGCCGAACAGCATCGCCTCGCCCTCGCCCATCAGCCGGGCGCGCGGCACGATGATTCGGACGGTGTCGCGCAGCGACAGGCCGCCGGCGAAGTACGCGGCGCCCGGTTCGCCCAGCGACTGGCCGATCATCGCGGCCGGCGCGGCGCCGTGCGCGCGGAGCAGTTCGCCCAGCGCGATCTGGATCGCGAAGATCACCAGCTGGACCGCTTCGATCGGGTATTCGACGGTGTCGCCGGTGTAGTCCACCGCGTCGTCGAGGATCATCTCCAGGATCGAGATGCCGCGTTCGTCCTGGATCAGCGCGTCGACCTTCTCGATCCACTCGGCGAAGATCGGGTCGCGCAGGTAGAGCTCTTTGCCCATCTTGCGGTGTTGGGCACCGAATCCGGCGAGCACCCACACCGGCCCGTTGGTCACCGGACCGTCGGCGGAGTAGATGTTCGGCTTGGACTTGCCCTCGGCGACCGCCCGCAGACCGGCGATGGCCTCGTCATGATCGTGGGCCAGAACCACTGCGCGCGAACGCCCGTGGTTGCGCCGCGACAGGGCCCGCCCGATCGACTCCAGTGAAGTGGCCCGGCCCTCCTCGCTGTCGATCCAGTCGGCCAACTCGGCGGCGGCGGCCTTCTTGCGTGAGGTCAAAAAGGCGGAGACGGCCAGCGGGATCAGCGGTTGGGAGGGCTCGCGCGCGGCCAGCTCGGCCAGCGCGGCCTCCTTGAGCCGCAACGCCTCCTCGGTCAGGCCCGGCAGTTCGTACTCCGGCTCCTCCGTGGGGCCCTCGGGCGCGATGAACTCGCCGTACTCGTCGAAGCGGGGCGTCTCGTGCTCGAGCACCGGATCCTCTTCGGCGGCAACTGATTCCGATGCTGACTCCTCGGGGGTTTCCTTTTCCACCACGTCGCGCGGCAGCACCTCGCGCACCACCAGGTGCGCGTTCGCCCCGCCGAACCCGAAGCCGGAGACGCCGGCTACCGCATAGCCGCCGTAGCGCGGCCAGTCGGTGGCGGTGTCGGCGACCTTGAGGTGGGTGGCGTTGAAGTCGATGTAGGGGTTGGGCCCAGCGTAGTTGATCGACGGCGGGATCTTGTCGTGCTGCAGCGCGAGCACGATCTTGGCCAGGCTGGCCGCTCCGGCGGCCGACTCCAGGTGTCCTACATTGGATTTCACCGCACCCAGCAGTGCGGGCTTGTCGGCGGCACGGCCGCGGCCGACCACCCGGCCCAGCGCCTCGGCCTCGATCGGGTCACCCAGGATGGTGCCGGTGCCGTGCGCCTCGATGTAGTCGACGGTGCGCGGGTCGATACCGGCGTTCTTGTAGGCCTTGCGCAGCACCGCCTCCTGCGCGTCCGGGTTGGGGGCCAGCAGGCCGTTGGAGCGACCGTCGTGGTTGACCGCCGAGCCGGCGATCACCGCCAGGATCTGGTCGCCGTCGCGGCGGGCGTCCGAGACCCGCTTGAGCACCAGCACGCCGCCGCCCTCGGCGCGGGAGTAGCCGTCGGCGTCCGACGAGAACGACTTGATCCGCCCGTCCGGCGAGAGCACCCCGCCGACCTCGTCGAAGCCGACCGTCACCAGCGGGGTGATCAGTGCGTTGACCCCGCCGACGATTGCCACATCGGCCTCGCCGTTGCGCAGCGCCTGCACACCTGAATGGGCGGCGACCAGCGACGACGAGCACGCGGTGTCCACCGTCACCGACGGTCCGCGGAAGTCGTAGAAGTAGCTCACCCGGTTGGCGATGATCGAACTCGAGTTGCCGGTGATGGCATACGGGTGGGTGACGCTCGGGTCTGACAGCGCCAGGTTCTGGTAGTCGGCGTTGGTCGAACCCATGTAGACCGCGACCGCCTCGCCGCGCAGGGACGACGCCGGGATGCGGGCGTGTTCGAGTGCCTCCCAGGTCAATTCGAGAGCCATCCGCTGCTGCGGGTCGATGTTGTCGGCTTCCATCTTCGACAGCGCGAAGAACTCGGAGTCGAAGCCCTTGATATCGGACAGGTACCCGCCGCGGGTGCGGGCCTTGCCGACCCGCTCGGCGATCCGCGGCTCCTCCAGGAACTCCGACCAGCGGCCCTCCGGCAGGTCGGTGATCGCGTCGAACCCGGCCAGCAGCTTGCGCCAGGTCTCCTCGGGGGAGTTCATGTCGCCGGGGAAGCGGGTGGCCAGACCGACCACCGCGATGTCCTCGACGTCGGCCTCGCGAGACCAGTCCTCGTCGCCGGAATGGTCGACGACCACCGGCTCGCCCTCGATGATCACGGTGGCCAGGGCCTCGATCGTCGGGTGCCGGAACGCCACCGTGGCCGACAGCGTCACGCCGGTGAAGTCCTCGATGTCCGACGCCATCGCCACCGCGTCACGCGAGGACAGCCCCAGTTCGATCAGCGGAGCGGTCTCGTTGATCTTCTCCGGTGACTGCGCGGTGGCGTTGGCCACCCAGTTGCGCAGCCAGGCCCGCATGTCGGCGACGGTCAGGTCGGTGCGGCTGGTGCCGCGCAGGATTGCGTCGTCGCCGGTCATCTGCGGTGCCTCACTCATCGGGCCTAGGCCTGGTCGGGGAAGGAGTTCGGTGCGGTGGTGCCGCCGCGCAGGCTGCCGTCGAGGTAGGCGGCCCGACAGGCACGCCGGCCGATCTTGCCGCTGGAGGTGCGCGGCACGGTGCCCGCCGACACCAGCAGCACGTCACGCACGGTCACGCCGTGACGCACCGCGATCGCCGCCCGGATGTCGTCGGCGATGGGCTGGTACTCCAGCTTGTGGGCGCCCGGGGCGCGCTCGGCGACGATCACCAGCTGCTCGGAGGTGTCCTCCGGGTCGAACTTCAGCCCGGAGTGCGGGTTGTCGAACGCCGACTGCGGCAGTTGGTTGGCCGGCACCGAGAACGCCGCGATGTAGCCGGCCCGCAGCGCGCGGCTGGCCTCCTGCGCGGAGTACTCCAAGTCCTGCGGGTAGTGGTTACGGCCGTCGACGATGACCAGGTCCTTGACCCGGCCGGTGATGTAGAGGTCGTCCTGAAAGTAGGCGCCGTAGTCGCCGGTGCGCACCCAGAAGCCGTTCTCGTCGGAACCCTCGGCGCGCGACGGGCTGGTCCGCTTCTTCAGCACGTTCCGGAACGTGTCGGTGGTCTCTTCTTCGCGGTTCCAATAGCCCGAACCCATGTTGTTGCCCTGCAACCAGATCTCGCCGATCTGGCCGTCGGGCAACTCGGCGCCGGTCTCGTAGTCGACGATCACCGCCCACTGGTCCACGCTCACCCGGCCGGCCGAAGCCTGGGCGACCGCGTTGGGGGCGTCGGCGGGCACCTCGACGAACCGGTTGCCGTTGTTGAGCTCTTCGCGGTCGACGTAGATGATCCGCGGGCCCTCGTCGGGCGGGGTGGTGGACACGAACAGGGTGGCCTCGGCCAGCCCGTAGGACGGCTTGATGGCCTCCGGGCGGAAACCGTAGGGCGCGAAGGCTTCGTTGAACTTGCGCACCGAGGCCGCCGACACCGGCTCGCTGCCGTTGAGGATCGCCCGGACGTTGCTCAGATCCAGCGGCGGGTCGCCCTCCTTGGGCAGTCCGCGGGCCGCGGCGTGCTCGAAGGCGAAGTTCGGGGCCACCGAGAAGCACTCACCGGTCTCCCCTTCCTTGCGGGCCATCTCCTTGATCCACCGGTAGGGCCGGCGGACGAACGCGGCCGGGGTCATGAAGGTGAACTGCTGACCCAGCACGCAGGACAGCAGGATCGTGACCAAGCCCATGTCGTGGAAGAACGGCAGCCAGGTGACGCCGCGGTCGCCTTCGCGACCCTTGAGGGCGTCGAGCAGCTGGACGACGTTGGTCGGCAGGTTCAGGTGGGTGATCTTCACACCGGTCGGGGTGCGGGTCGAGCCGGAGGTGTACTGCAGGTAGGCGATCGCGTCCCGGTCGGCCTCGGGCATCACCCAGGTCGACCCCACCTCGGCGGGCACCGCGTCGACGGCGATCACGCGCGGGCGGGCATTGGCCGGACGGCCGCGGAAGAACTTGCGCACGCCCTCGGCGGAGTCGCTGGTGGTCAGCACAGCCGACGGGGTGCAGTCGTCGAGCACCGCGTGCAGCCGGCCCACGTGGCCGGGTTCGCCCGGGTCGAACAGCGGCACCGCGATACGTCCGGAGTACATGATCCCGAAGAACGACACCAGGTAGTCCAGGTTCTGGGAGCACAGGATCGCCACCCGGTCGCCGGGCTGGGTGACCTGCTGCAGCCGGGCCGCCACCGCGCGGTTGCGGGCGCCGAAGTCCGCCCACGAGATGTCGCGGGCCAGACCGTCACGCTCGGTGGAGTAGTCCAGAAACCGGTAGGCCAGCTTCTCCCCGCGCAGCGCGGCCCAGCGTTCGACGGTGCGCACCAGGTTGGCGTTGTCGGGGAACCGGACCTTGCCGTCTTTGATGAACGGGTTGTGGTAAGCGGCCTGTGCTGGTGCCGGGGCCATGCAAAATCTCCTGTCACGAACATACGTTCATTCGGCTGCCGGGCGCGGCCGGCACGTCGGGTGGCCCGTCGCGCGGCCCGGGACCTCACAGATGGTAGCGGGATTCCGGTACCCCTCGACCCGCGCTGCTCGCCCCCGCGGCCGCGGCCGCATGCTCTTAAATTCTTCTTAATGTTAGAGGTCGGTGCGGCTCGTGCCAAATCAAACGGTACCGCGTGTGACTGCGATCTCCGGGTTCACGCGGCGGGGCCCAACCGCCGGGTTCCCCCGGCCTCAGCCGTGTGGCGGATGCGGCGCGTTCTCGACGAGGCCGCGCGCCCAGTTCAGCGTCCACTGGGTGGCGGACAGGCCGTCTTGGCTCCAGACGTCGGTGGTGCCGTACAACGCGTGCACCGGTTGACCCGCGCCACCGGCCAGCGTCTCCAGGGTGGCCGGCAGCCTACCGATGCTGAACGCCTCTTGCGGGGCCGCGCAGATCAGGTCGCCGCGCGCGCAGATCTCGTTGGTGCGCTTATCGAGGTCGCCGAAACCGCCGTCGCGGGCGCCGGTCATGGTCAGCCCCATCCCCGACAGGATCGGCAGCTCGTGCAGGGTCACCTCGGCGCCCTGCCCCGGCGGGGTCGGCGGCACGTCGATACCCACGCCGTCCTGGCGGCGGCCGTCGGCGATCAGCGTCACGCCCAGCACCAAGTCCTCATCGACCGGGCCGCGCCCGTTGCCGATGTCGCTGGCGACGTCACCGGCGATCACCGCACCCTGCGAGAAGCCAACCAGCACATAGCTGGTCAGCGGGCACTTCTCGTTCATCTCGGTCATCGCCTTGATGGTGTTGCGGGTGCCCTCGGCGCGGCTGTCGTTGTAGCTCATCTGCTTGTCGGCCGACAGCGGATTATGGAACTGCGCGGTGTAGGGAACGGTGTAGGTCTGCACCCGGGAGGCGTCGAACTGCTCGGCGATGGGGCGGGTGACGGTGAGCAACAGCGCGATGGGGAACTGGGTGGGGTTCAGCGGGTCGTCGGTGGGCGAGGTCTCCCAGGTGCCGGGCACCGCGACCAGTTGCACGTCCGGGCAGCTGGCGTCCTGATAGGCCGGACGCGGCTTCTTGACGCGCGGCGGAACCGAGCTGGTCGGCGGGACTCCCGCCGACGGCGACTCGGCGGTCGGCGGGGAGGCCGGGTGCCGAATCCAGATCACCAGCACCACCGCGACCAGCGCCACCGCCAGTGCCATCGCACCGGCGGCCACCCATGCCAGCACCCGGCGACGGTTGCGCACAGACTTCGACGGGGATTTGGGGGATCGCGAAGATTTCCGCGGGGATTTCGGTGTCTTCTTGTTGGCCATAGCGCCTCTAACGGTACAGATCAGCGGCATCCACCATTGACTCTGCGCCTACGGGGCGGATTACTCGCACTTCTGCGTCGTGGACGCAGAGTCAACGGGGATTGGCGGAGCGCTGCGCCTTAGCGCCGCTAGCGGATCGCGCCGACGATGTCGCCGGACATGGCCCCCAGCTGCGCCGCCCACGACCCCCACCCGTTGTCACCGGCGGAGAAGTCGAAATGCCCGTTGCGGCCGCGCACCTGGCGGTACTGCATGTTGAAGAACCGGCCGCTGCCGTGCGCCTCGGCCGGGTCGCCGATCATCGCGGCCGGGTTGGAGGCGCCCCCCATCGGGCTGTACACCCAGACCCGGGTGTTGTTCTGCGCCAGCAGGGTGGCGTGCACCGTCGGGTCGTGCCACTTCCAGCGGCCCAGCTGGGGTGCGCCCCACATGCCGTACGGGTCTACCCCGCCGAAGTTCTCCAGACCCGCGCTGATGACACCGCTCTCGGTGGTGTTGGCCGGGCCCAGGAAGCCCGACATCGAACCGGCGAAACCGAACCGGTCCGGGTGGAAGGTGGCCAGCGCCATCGCCCCGTAGCCGCCCTGGGCCGCGCCCACCACAGCGTGACCACCCGGGGCCAGGCCGCGGTTGGCCGCCAGCCAGTCCGGCAGCTCACTGGACAGGAAGGTCTCCCACTGCTTGCTGCCGTCCTGCTCCCAGTTGGTGTACATGCTGTAAGCCCCGCCAGCCGGCGCCACCACCGAGACGCCCTTGCCGGCCAGGGTGTTCATCGCGTTGCCCGCGGTCACCCAGTTGCTCACCTCGGGGTGGGCGTCGAATGCGTCGAGCAGGTACACCGCGTGCGGCCCCTGGTTGAGGAACGCCACCGGGATGTCGCGGCCCATCGACGGCGACGGCACCATCAGGTTCTCGAACTGTGCGGCATGTGCGCCCGCGCCGACCATGACGCCGCCGCCCCACATGCTCAGAGTCAGCACGGCCACGCACAGCGCCCGAAGCAACTTCGACAGTCCGCTCATACCCACCTCGCTCGTCGGCACAGATTTCGTGGCGATCATCCGCCGCTGGCCGCGCGCAGGCGATCCGCCGAAGGTAGTCAACCACACGGCAGCGACGGGCAGGGCCGGAAACTACCGACGGCGGCGACCCGTGGGGTCGCCGCCGTCGGCGGTGCATTGGAGTCCGTGGACTACTCGGCCGGAGCGCTCTCGGTCGCTGGCGAAGCGCCCAGGTGGCTCTGGAGGTCGGGCTTCATCGCCTGCAGCTGCTGACCCCAGTACTCCCAGGAGTGCGTGCCGTACTCGGGGAAGTTGAAGATCGCATTGCTGCCACCGGCGGCGGTGTAGAGCTCCTGGAACTTCTTGTTGGCGCCGATCATGAAGTTCTGCTCCAGGAACACGGCCGGGATGTTGTCGCCGCCCAGCTCGTTGGCCTTGCCGTTGCCGCAGAACACCCACAGCCGGGTGTTGTTGGCGACCAGCTTGTCGACGTTGACCGTCGGGTCGTTGCGCAGCCACGCCGGGTCGTTGTCCTCGCCCCACATGTCGTTCTTCTTGTAGCCCCCGGCGTCACCCATCGACAGGCCGATCCAGCCCTTGCCGGTGGACGGGTTGAGGTAACCCGACAGCGAGCCGGCGTAGGTGAACTGGTTGGGGTGGTAGATGGCCAGCGTCATCGCCGACGAACCGGCCATCGACAGGCCGACCGCGGCGTTGCTGGTCTGGCTCACGCCGTACTCCGAAGCCAGGTAGGCCGGCAGCTCACTGGTCAGGAAGGTCTCCCACTTGTAGGTGGAGCAGCCCGCCTTGCCGCAAGCCGGCTTGTACCAGTCGCTGTAGAAGCTGGACTGGCCGCCGACGGGCATGATCACCGAGATACCCGAGTTCAGGTACCACTCGAACGCCTGGGTGTTGATGTCCCAGCCGTTGAAGTCGTCCTGGGCCCGCATGCCGTCGAGCAGGTACAGGCCCGGCGAGCCCTGACCACCGCTCTGGAACTGGACCTTGATGTCGCGGCCCATGGAGGCCGAGGGCACCTGCAGGTACTCGACCG
>Ga0182736_1002745_pt1 | contig 12723 bp, 15 predicted proteins | sample eDN5th30CKraftBY_FD_128882 | JGI IMG/M metagenome (GOLD analysis project Ga0182736, IMG submission 128882) | Enriched backyard soil microbial communities from Emeryville, California, USA - eDNA 5th pass 30_C Kraft BY (version 2) (version 2) | ecosystem: Environmental > Terrestrial > Soil >...
AAGCGCACGCTCGATCCACTCAACATCCTCAATCCGGGTAAAGTGGTCTGACGGCAGGCTCGTCTGACTAGAACAGCGAACCTTGCCTCTCATCCACCGCACGCGCAGCGCGTCGCGGCGAGGCTTCCACCTTCTCCGGCTCTGCAGCCTCCGACGGATCAACTGGCAGCAGCAATCCTGCATGATCGTTCGCGACGCGATTGACCTCGCTCGAGACCGGATGCCACGCAAGACTCCCTGTCGAAGGCGGCTGTAGCAATGCGATCGCCTGTTGTGTGGCGACCTCTCCTTCAAGCCAGCAATCATAGTCACGCGACGCGATCACCACCGGCACACGTGCATGCAGATGCGCCATCTCCTGCCGGGCGGCGGTTGTCACGATCGCTACGGTGTCCTGTTCTTCTCCATTGGGACCAACCCAGGTTTCAGCGAGCGCGGCAAATCCTATCGGCGCGTCGTCACGCGGATGAATGAAGAAAGGCTGCTTGCGGCCATTCGCATTCTGCCACTCGTAGTAACCGTCGGCGGGCACGAGGCAGCGCCGCCGCCTGATGGCGTTGCGGAAGGCTGGCTTCTCCAGCACGGTCTCGGAGCGGGCGTTGATGACGAGAGAGAACGTCTTCGGGTCCTTCACCCATTCCGGGATGAAGCCCCAGCGCATCAGCTGGAAATGCCGCCCGCTCTGCTCGCCAAAAACCACAGCGATGGGCTGTGTCGGCGCGATATTGTATCGGGGCGGGAAATTCGGCTGTTCGGTATAATTGAATGCATGCCGCAGGATCGCCGGAGCCGACGTCAGCGTAAATCGCCCGCACATGCCTTCCCCTTTAACAGGATACCGATCATTAATTGCCGCCCGGTAGTGTTAGTCGGTCTGCTACGATCCTTCAAAGCCTCCGATGACGTTATCCCGAACGACAACCTCGACGAACCCACCCGATGCCGCCCAGGCGGCACGGCGTCAGTTGTTGAAGGACAACAACATCAATCCGCGTACGGGCCTCGCCACCGACTACCTCAACCATTTCAACGAAGCGATCATGCTTCTGGAAATGATCCCGGACATGCCCGAATGCGCCGAGGATTTCCTGAGTTGGCGGCCGCTCACCTATCGCCAGCATTTCGAGGCCTCCAACCTCAAGGCGAAGGAACTCGCAATCCAGGCCTATGAGCAGGCCGACCTCGCCCTGAAAACCGAATTCGACCGGGTAATCGGCTCGATGCGGGATATTCTGGTCGCGGTAAGCGAAGGCATGCGCCGTACAAAACAGGACGCAACCCGCATCAAGCTCGCCACCGAGGCCATCGGCTGGATCCAGCCTCTGCTTGCGATGGCGGGCGCTTTGATCCACGGTGTGCCGGACGGAACCGACATTGACAGCATCATGGAAGCCTGAAGACGTGACCGACTCCATCGCCGCAAGACCGCAGGTTGCGGTCAGCGCAGGCATTTTCCGCGACGGCAAGATTCTCCTGACGCGCCGGGCCAACAATCCGAAGGGATCGCTCTGGACGTTCCCCGGCGGCCGCATCGAGTTCGAAGAAACCATCGCCGAGGCGCTCAAGCGCGAAATCCTCGAGGAAACCGGACTGACCATCGAGATCGCCGGATCGGCCGGGGTCCGCGAAATGCTGCACAAACAATCTGGACATGGGCATTTCATCATCCTGCCGTTCGCGGCGCGTTGGGTATCCGGCGAGGTCACGCTCAACGACGAGCTTGAGGAAGCTTGCTGGTTCGACCCGAACGAGACCGCCGACCTGATGGTCACCGACGGCCTGCATGAGGTGATCGCCACCGCACGCCGGGTCGTAGGCATCTGAATCGGTGTTGCACCGCCTTGCCCCCGCCATATCCGGAAGGCTAAGACCAGCCGCCATGCTGCGCCGTTTCCTTGCCGTGCTCCTGACCTGTTCGATCCTGCTGCCGGCGGCTGCCCGCGCAGAGGACGCAGCCGCGCCATTCGACGCCGACCTGCAGCGGCTCGCCGAAATCCTGGGCGCCCTGCACTACCTGCGCGGAATCTGCGGAACCAACGACGGCCAGAAATGGCGGACCGAGATGCAGGCCCTGATCGAGGCCGAAACGCCCTCCGGCGACCGTCGCACCCGGATGATCGCGAGTTTCAACCGCGGCTATAACGGTTTCCAGCAGACCTACCGGACCTGCACCCCGGCCGCCCATCTGGTGATCCGCCGGTACCTCACCGAAGGCGCCGACATTTCCCGGAACCTGACCTCGCGCTACGCGAACTAAAAGTTATCGACAGCCCTCCCCTTTAAATTAACCTTTTCGCAAGAACTCGCTGGGATGGCCCGCTCTGCATGTTAAAGCTCGGGAACATTGCCACGGCGCTTGTGCGCCCGATTCCGGATTGTCTTCTTTCATGTCGCATTCGCCTCTTGCCCCTTCCCGCGCTCCTCTCCCCGACCGGGAGCAGAAGCAGGCCGCGCTGACCTACCTGAACGAGGCATGGGCCGAGGCGCTTCATGATGGCATCGACGGCGACTGCCTCGCGCAGGCGAGCCTGTTCGCGGCCTTCGCCGAACTGGTGAATACCTATGGCGAAGACGCGGTCGCGAAATTCGTCGAGGGCCTGCCAGCGCGCGTACGCAGCGGCGAGTTTTCGCTGGTGACGTTCAAGCAGTAACGAACTGTTCCGGCGAGGCTTTCACCTCGCCTCCTCTTACGGCTTCAGTGTTTCCATGAAGCGCACCGGCTCGCCCTGCGACGGCGTCGCTAGCTCACCCTGCCACATCACCCGCTGTCCGCGCACGAACGTGCCGACCGGCCAGCCTTTCACCTTCATGCCATCGTAAGGCGTCCAGCCCGCGCGTGAGGCCGTCCACTCGTTGGTGATGGTCTCGCTGCGCTTCATGTCGACCACGGTGAAATCCGCGTCATAACCGGCGGCGATGCGGCCCTTACAGGCGATGTTGTAGATGCGCGCAGGCCCCGCGCTCGACAAATCGACAAACCGCGCGAGCGACAGCCGCCCTGCGTTCACATGGTCGAGCATGATCGGCACCAGTGTCTGCACACCGGTCATGCCGGACGGCGACGCCGGATAGGTCTTCGATTTTTCATCCAGCGTATGCGGTGCGTGATCGGAGCCGAGCACGTCGATGATCCCCTGCGAAATGCCGCGCCAGATTCCGTCGCGATGGCTCGCATCGCGCACCGGCGGATTCATCTGCGCACGGGTACCGAGCCGCTCATAACATTCGGGCCCAGCCAACGTGAGATGATGCGGCGTCGCCTCGCAGGTCGCGACATCCTTGTGGTCGCGCAGATAGTCGATCTCCTCTTTGGTGGAGATATGCAGGACGTGGATCCGCTTGCCGTATTCGCGCGCGATGCCGACGAGTCGTTGCGTCGCGATTAATGCGGCCTCTACATCGCGCCACACCGGATGCGAGCGAGGGTCGCCTTCGATCCGCAAATTCTTCCGCTCGTTGAGGCGATATTCGTCCTCGGCATGGAATGCGGCGCGGCGGCGGATGACGCCGAGGATTTTGCGCAGACCGTCATCGTCCTCAACCAACAGGCTGCCGGTCGACGAGCCGATGAACACCTTGACGCCCGAACAGCCCGGTGCGCGCTCCAGCTCCGGCAAATCGCGATAATTCTCGCGGGTGCCACCGATGAAGAAGGCAAAATCGCAATGCATGCGGTGATGGCCAGCCCTGACCTTGGCGGTGAAAGTTTCCTCCGTGATCGTCAGCGGACTGGTGTTAGGCATCTCAAACACCGCCGTCACACCGCCCATCACCGCGCTGCGTGAACCGGTCTCCAAATCTTCCTTGTGGGTCAGGCCAGGTTCGCGAAAATGCACCTGCGTGTCGATCACGCCGGGCAGGATGTGCAGGCCCTTGCAGTCGATCACCTCGCCTGCGCTGGCATTATCCGGCACATCCAGCGCGGCTATCCTGCCTGCCGTCACACCGATATTGCGCACGCCCTCCCCGTCCTGATTGACCACGGTTCCGGATTTGAGAAGGAGATCGAAGGTTTGAGCCATTATCCTGATTGCCGCAAATGCTGAGACGCCACAATTTACCCCGCGCGGACCGGCACGGGGCTTGTTGCGCGCACCTTACAGCCTTACGTTTCGCAGCGATATCGGCGATGCGCGATTCTCCGCAAAACTTCTGCCGGTCAAAGCCTTTCGATCGAGAATTCGACCATTCAGAATCCCATGAAATCCGCATTTCTCACCGATCGGGGCGTAGTCAAAGTCAGCGGCGAAGATGCCCGCCACTTTCTCAACGGCCTTGTCACCACCAATGTTGACCTGATCCAGCCGGGTCTCGGGCGTTTCGGCGCGCTGCTGACGCCGCAAGGCAAGATCATCGCCGATTTTCTGGTCACCGAAGTACCGGCGGGTCACGGCGGCGGCTTTCTGCTCGATTGCCCGAAATCGCTGGCGCAACCACTCGCCGCGCGCCTTGGCATCTACAAGCTGCGCGCCAAGGTCGCGATCGAGAACCTGTCGGATGCTTTCGGTGCGCTCGCGGTCTGGGACGGACAGCCGCAGATGACGCCTGACCTCGCCTTTCCCGATCCGCGTAACGAGGCGCTCGGCTGGCGCGTGCTGGTGCCCGCGGAGTTGGCGGACAAAGCCGCCACCGCGATCGGCGCGGAGATGGTCGACGAAAGCGAGTACGAAGCGCATCGCATCAGATGCGGCGCACCGCGTGGAGGCATCGACTTCGCCTATAGCGACGCCTTCCCGCACGATGCCAACATGGACCGGCTGCATGGCGTCGATTTCGACAAGGGCTGCTATATCGGCCAGGAGGTCGTCTCCCGCATGCAACATCGCGGCACCGCGCGCACCCGGATCGTCCGCGTCGGACTCGACGGGTCTGTTGCGGCGGGAACGCCGGTGACGGCGGGCGACAAGACGCTGGGCACGCTTGGTTCATCCGCGGGCGAGCGCGGTCTCGCGCTGTTGCGCATCGACCGTGTCGCCGATGCGGTGGAGGCAGGCACGCCCGTTCTCGCGGCCGGTCATCCGCTCTCCTTCGTCGTGCCGCAGGACATCCAGCCACCGAAGAAGGCCTCCGCATGAACGCCGCACAAACGAAGGCAGCCAAGGTTTCACGCTGCGCGTGGCCGGGCGAAGATCCTCTCTATGTCGCCTATCACGACGAGGAATGGGGCGTGCCGGAATATGACGACCGCGCGCTGTTCGAGAAACTGCTCCTTGATGGCTTCCAGGCCGGACTGTCGTGGATCACCATCCTGCGCAAGCGCGACAATTTCCGCAGAGCCTTCGACAATTTCGATCCTAAAAAAATCGCACGTTACGACGCGAAGAAAATCGCCGCGCTGATGAACGACGCGGGCATCGTGCGCAATCGCGCGAAAATCGAAGGCGCGGTGAAAAGCGCGCAGGCCTACCTCGTCATCATGGACGAAGGCCCCGGCTTCTCCAAGCTGCTGTGGAGCTTCGTCGATGGCGAGCCGAAGGTGAACCGTTTCCGCAGCAGAGGTCAGGTGCCGACATCGACTCCGGAATCGATTGCGATGTCAAAGGAACTCGTGAAGCGCGGCTTCAAGTTCGTGGGTCCCACCATTGTCTATGCCTTCATGCAGGCTACCGGCATGGTCAACGATCACATGGTCACGTGCCATTGCCACGCAACCTGCGGCAAGCCCAAACGCGCGCGCAAGACCAAATGACCGCGAAACATCCCCCCGCAAAACCCGCCGCCCGCGCGTGGCAACGCATGCTGTCGGGACGGCGGCTCGATCTGCTCGATCCCTCGCCGCTGGATGTTGAGGTCACCGACATCGCGCATGGCCTCGCCCGCGTCGCGCGCTGGAACGGGCAAACTCATGGCGCGCAGATCTTCTCGGTTGCACAGCACACGCTGCTGGTCGAGGAAGTACTGCGCACGCGTTCACCGCGCATCGACCGCCGTGTGCGGCTTGCGGCGATGCTGCACGACGCGCCTGAATACGTGATCGGCGACATGATCTCGCCGTTCAAGGCGGTGATCGGTGGCTCTTACAAGGCGGTGGAGAAGCGGCTGCTCGCGGCGATCCATCTGCATTTCGGCCTGCCCGCTGTCCTGCCCGCGGACATCGAGGCTCTCATCAAGACCGCTGACATGGGTGCAGCCTATCTCGAGGCGACCTCGCTTGCGGGTTTCAGCCAGGCCGAGGCAAAGCGCCTGTTTGGCCGCGATCCCAAGCTCACCCCCGCTACCATCGAGAATTATCTCACGCCGTGGTCCGCGACCAAGGCGGAAAGACAGTTTCTCGCGCGCTGCCAGTCGCTGATGGCATAATTGTTCCGGTTTTTGTGCGCTTTCGCAGCGCTGCGCCCTGACGTATAGAGGGCACAGTCCAGAGGCCATAATGATCCACGTCTGCTCGCTCGCCGAACTTCATCCGACCGTCGCCGCCGTTGGTGCGAGCCATATCATCACCGTGCTGGGCAAGGTCGAGAGGGCAGTGACGCCCGCCTCCGTGCTCGACGTCAACCATTTGCGCGTGTCGATGGACGACATCACTGAGGCCGCCGATGGCTTCACGCCTCCCGCCGCCGTGCATATCAACACCACGCTCGATTTCGTGCGGCGCTGGGATCGCCGCGCACCACTTGTCGTCCATTGCTTCGCCGGGATCAGCCGCTCCACCGCCACCGCGTTCATGGCTGTCTGCGCCCTCAATCCCGAGCGCGACGAAAACGATATCGCGAACGCCATTCGCGCCGCCTCTCCGAGCGCCAGCCCAAACAGGCTGATCGTCCAGCTCGCCGATCGCGCGCTCGGCCGCGAGGGCCGCATGATCCACGCCGTCGAGCGCATCGGTCCGGGCGCAGCCGTGCTTCAAGGCCGCCCATTCCAGATTAATCTTGAGTGAGGCGATGGCAGAGAAGTCGCTGACCCCCATCGAGATCGGCCTCACCGCCGCCATCGTGTCGATCAACGACAATGAGCCTCTGATCCTCACGGCGCCGGGCACCGGACAGGATGAACTCGCGGGCCTGCCGTTCGGTCCGTTCGACGCGGTGAGCCATCGCACCTTCGAGATCGGCCTGCGGGCCTGGGTTGCCGAACAGACCGGCCTGCAACTCGGCTATGTCGAGCAGCTTTACACCTTCGGCGACCGCGGCCGGCACACCACCGATCACACCGGCGTCCATGTCGCGTCCATCGGCTATCTTGCGCTGACGCGTTCGGCGGACGGCGATTCCACGCCACAGGTGCCGGGCGCGACATTCGAGCCGTGGTACCGCTATTTTCCGTGGGAGGACTGGCGCATCGCCAAACCCGCGATGATCGATCGTGAAATCCTGCCCGCCTTGCAGGCATGGGCGGCGGCATCGGAGGCACCCAACGCCAACCGCGCACTTGGGCGTGCGGACCGCGTGCGGCTTTACTTCGGCGCCGAAGGCACCCATTGGGACGAGGAACATGTCCTCGACCGCTACGAGCTTCTTTATGAAGCAGGCCTCGTCGAAGAGGCCATGCGCGATGGCCGCCCGGCGGCACTGGCACGCAAATCACTGCCTCCGCTCGGCGTCGCGATGCGCTTCGACCATCGCCGCATTCTCGCAACCGCCATCGCCCGGCTGCGCTCCAAGCTGAAATACCGCCCCGTGGTGTTCGAATTGCTGCCGCCTGAATTTACGCTGACGGAATTGCAGCACACGGTGGAGGCAATCTCCGGCCGCCATCTGCACAAGCAGAATTTCCGCCGCCTTGTCGAAGCGGGAGCACTGACAGAACCCACCGGCGAGATGTCGACGCGAACGGGCGGCCGCCCTGCGGCTCTTTTCCGGTTTCGCCGCGAAGTTTTGCAGGAGCGCCCTGCTCCGGGCCTGCGGGTGCGTACGCGCAGATAAACCAAGCCTACTTAAAGGGCTTTACACCGTGCCCCAGGCGCTCGAAAATTTATCGGCTTCAGATATTGCCGTGATAATGATTTTCCGATCAGCCATGCGGCTGCAAGCCCATGGCGACGAGGTAGATGCCGTTGACTGATAAAGCAAAGACCGCCGAGCGGCCTAACGAGCCGGCAACGCTGGCTCCCCTGGTGCCACACCGGTTACGTGCGGCTATTCTCAATGAATTGCATGCCCGTCCCTTCACTGCACTGCCGGTGCCACGACGCGTCCTTCATTTCGGCTTTCATACCAACGAGACGGCCGCACAAATCGACCGGCAAAACCTGCTCGCCTTTTGCATCGCGCGTGGCCTTCCCGGCCCGTTGCCGTCGGAGAAGCATTACCGCGTTTCGCTTGGCGCGACGGCGCTGCGCTGGGAGCAGCACTCCGAATTCACCACCTACACCTGGGAGATGCCGTCCGCGCTCACCGATCCGCCGTTCACACCGAGCGTCGCGGTGCTGGAGCCGCAGACCCGCGCCATTCCGCAGCCCGGCCCGCTGCTGGTCGCAATCGACCTGCATATCCTGCCAAAAAATCCGGACCACATTCCGGTCGAACAGATTTTCGATCGCGCAAGCCTCGCAAGCGCCGAGAACACCGATGGCAGCGCCTCCTACGCGAGCGACTTCCGGCTCGATCCCTCGGGTTTTGTCCGCATTCTCATTACCGACAACGGCCTCAGCAGCGAGCGTGCCGGCGCTATCGTGCAGCGCGTGCTCGAGATCGAGACCTACAGGGCTTTTGCACTACTGGGCCTGCCGGAAGCGCAGCGGCTGTCGCCATCGATCAGCAAGATCGAACAGAAACTCGCGGACGTCACGCAGAAGATGCGCGAGGCCAACGACCTCGGCAGCAACCGCCAGCTCCTCGACGAACTCGCAGCACTCGCCGCCGATCTGGAGGCCGGTGCCGCCGCCAGCGTGTTCCGTTTCGGTGCGACGCGCGCCTATGACGAGATCATCCATCAGCGCCTCGAGACCATCGGCGAGCGCAAGATGGGTGGTTTGCCGACCTGGAGTTCGTTTCTCGCCCGGCGCATGGCGCCCGCGATCCGCACCTGCACCACGACCGAGGCGCGGCAGAGCGAGTTGTCGCTCAAGCTGTCACGCGCCGCCGACCTGCTGCGCACCCGCGTCAATGTCGAACTGGAAAAGCAGAACCAGGAACTGCTGAAATCGATGAACGAGCGCACGCGCATGCAGCTCAGGCTGCAGACCACGGTCGAAGGCCTGTCTGTTGCTGCGATCACCTATTATGTGGTGAGCCTGTTCGGCTACGTCGCCAAGGCAGCCCACGAGACCGGCTACATCCACATCGAGCCAGCGTACATGATCGCGGCGTTCATTCCGGTCGCGGCACTGGCGATCTGGACGACCGTGCGGCGCATTCGCAAGCACCACATCTCGCACGATCAGTGAGAGTCCATAGCGTCTTCAAGCGAAGTGGATACCGCCTCGCGTGAAGAAACGCGTCGAAATTAGATAATACTTAGTCGGTGCTCTTGCGCAGTTCCGCAACAGGCTCGGAATGCACCTCGGCGCGCGCGGCTTCCGCACGCGCTTCGGTTCTGTGCGGCGCGTGCAGCGAGCGCGGCTTGCGGATCATCCGCGTCAGGAAGGTGCGGACATTGCCCTGGCGGTGGAAATCGCAATAGGCGAAGCCGAGGCCAGACACGGAGCCGCGGAAGCTGACCTCATCGTATTTGTTCAAATTGAAGCACGGCTCGAATGGCAGGCCCTTCACCGAAGCGCAGACCGATCCGTTGCGAACCTGAAGCGTGTTGCTCGGCAACCGCATATGGCGCAGCGGACCCGTGCCGCTGAACTGCACCGATCCGGCCGCAGAGCCATCCTCGTAAATGCGTCCGGCGCCTTTGGTGCCGTCGAAGCAGGTGAAGGAGAACAATTTGTTGGCGACGAACTTGCGCGCCTGACCAGCATCCATCTGCTCGGCGAAAGCGGGCGCGACTGCACACCCGGCAAGTGCAACACCAAAAGCCAATCGCGCGAACATGCGAACCACTCCAACTCGTGACATTCGGGATGAGACCGCGACAGATACCGATCTTAAGTCCCTGATTACCATATCAACCATGGCAACAATGGAGCACTATGGTTTGCAAAGCCTGAACATCCTCAGGCTATTTTCACCACCACGCGACCGCGAACCTTGCCGGCGAGAATGTCGGAACCGGCGGCGATCACCTCGTCGAGCGAGATTTCCCGTGTTATTTCAGCGAGTTTTCCCTTGTCCAGGTCCTTGGCCAGCCTGGCCCAGGCAGTTTCCCGCAGGGGCAGCGGGCACATCACGGAGTCGATGCCCAAAAGGCACACTCCCCGTAAAATGAAGGGTGCGACCGTTGCCGGCAGGTCCATGCCGGCGGCAAGTCCGCAGGCGGCGATGGCACCATGAGCCTTGGTCATCGACAGAACATTGGCCAGCGTGGTCGAGCCGACACTGTCGACGCCTGCCGCCCAGCGCTCCTTGGCGAGCGGTTTGGCCGGACCCGACAGTTCGTCGCGGCCGATGATTTCCGCCGCGCCGAGATCCTTGAGATAGGCACTTTCGCTGGCGCGGCCGGTCGAGGCGATCACATGGAAGCCAGCCTTCGCCAGCAGGCTGACCGCGACCGAACCGACGCCGCCGACCGCGCCGGTCACGATCGCCGCGCCGTCCTTCGGCGTGATGCCGTGCTTCTCCAGCGCGAGCACCGACAACATTGCGGTGAAACCCGCAGTGCCGATCGCCATCGCCTCACGCGCGCTCATGCCTTCGGGCAGCCGCACCAGCCAGTCGCCCTTGACGCGGGTCTTCTCCGCATAGGCACCGAGATGGGTTTCGCCCATGCCCCAGCCCGTGCCGATCACCTTGTCGCCCGCCTTCCACTTCGCGTGCTCAGAGGAGATCACGGTGCCGGCAAAGTCGATTCCGGCGATCATCGGGAAGCGCCGCACCACCGGGCCTTTGCCGGTGAGTGCGAGGCCGTCCTTGTAATTGAGGGTGGACCATTCGACGGCCACGACGACGTCGCCCTCCATCCACTCGCTTTCGTCGAACTGCGTCAGCGACGCGACGGTGCCTTTGTCGGCTTTGTCGATGCGGATGGCTTTGAACGTTCCCACAATTTGCTCCCTCATTCGTGCAGGCGAACAGTAGTAGCGAGGAACGGGGCGTCAAATCGACGATGGTGTTATGCAGAAGCTCTCCTATTCCCGGCCGAATAAATTTGCGGGAAGGTCTGGCGAGAGCGTCAAAGACCTGTTATATTTGTTTTGCTCCGATTGAGAATAACTGATCGCCATACCAGCGATGAGCTCAGTAGGAGCTAATGCACCGGCGTTCGCCGGTTTTCTCAGACGCCATATATGCTCAATTCGAGTATATAGGAGATAACAATGCCGCTGACTGGACTGTTTGGCCCCGAAGACTTTGGCGCTCCCGCCACCTCCAAGAACCCGGTGGCTGCCCGCTGTCCGTCACGCGAGCGATTCGCTTCGCTTCCCGCGCCCTCGCTGGAATGGACTCCCGAGGTCGAGCGTGCGACCGCGCATCTCTACGAACGCGTGAAAGAGGTCATCCCGCCGGTCGAGTGGCCGTTCATGGCGCCGTACATCAAGGCGATCAATGAATTGAAGCGCGAGCGCAACGCCGTAATCCTTGCTCATAACTATCAAACTCCGGAAATCTTCCACTGCGTCGGCGACGTCGGCGGCGACTCGCTGAAGCTCGCCATCGAGGCGACGAAGGTAAAGGCCGACGTCATCGTCCAATGCGGCGTACACTTCATGGCCGAGACCTCGAAGATTCTGAACCCCGCCAAGACCGTACTGATCCCGGATTCACGCGCGGGCTGCTCGCTCGCCTCCTCGATCACCGGTGAGGACGTGCGTCTGCTGCGCGAGCGCTTCCCCGGCGTGCCGGTGGTCGCCTATGTGAACACCTCGGCCGACGTAAAGGCGGAAGTCGATATCTGCTGCACCTCCTCGAACGCCGTTCAGGTCGTCGAGAGCCTCGGCAGCGACACCGTCATCATGCTGCCGGACCAGTATCTGGCGAAATATGTCGCCTCGAAAACCAAGGTGAAGATCATTGCCTGGAAGGGCGCGTGCGAAGTGCACGAGCGCTTCACCGGCGATGAGCTGCGCAGCTATCGCGCCGCCGACCCCGACGTGCAGATTATCGCGCATCCGGAGTGCCCGCCTGACGTTATCAAGGAAGCGGACTTCACCGGCTCGACCGCGCACATGATCGACTGGGTCCGCAACAACAAGCCGAAACGCGTCGTCATGGTCACCGAATGCTCGATGGCCGACAACGTGCAGGCTGAGCTGCCGGAGATCAACTTCGTCAAGCCGTGCAACCTCTGCCCGCACATGAAGCGCATCACGCTGCCGAAGATTCTCGACAGCCTTCTCTACATGCGTGAGGAAATCGTGATCGATCCCATGATCGCGGACAAGGCCCGTCGCTCAGTCGAGCGGATGGTCAATCTGAAAAACTGACCAGAAGCCGGAAAGCCGGCGGCCAACGCCGACCGCCGGCCGGCACATCAAAGGCAAACGACATGAGTCAGAAGGAAGTCGCGCAGGTACAAGCGCCCGATCATGTCGTCATCGTCGGCGCAGGCCTCGCCGGATTGTTTTGCGCGCTGAAACTCGCGCCGCGCCCCGTCACCGTCATCTCCGCCGCCTCACTCGGCGAAGGCGCATCCAGCGTCTGGGCGCAGGGCGGCATCGCCGCAGCCGTCGGCGAAGGCGACACACCGGAATCGCATGCACGCGACACCATCGCGGTGGGTGGCGGCATCGTCGATGAA
>Ga0182736_1002748_pt1 | contig 12712 bp, 10 predicted proteins | sample eDN5th30CKraftBY_FD_128882 | JGI IMG/M metagenome (GOLD analysis project Ga0182736, IMG submission 128882) | Enriched backyard soil microbial communities from Emeryville, California, USA - eDNA 5th pass 30_C Kraft BY (version 2) (version 2) | ecosystem: Environmental > Terrestrial > Soil >...
CTACTTGATGATCTTGGTGACGCGGCCGGCGCCGACGGTGCGGCCACCCTCGCGGATGGCGAAGCGCAGACCCTCGTCCATGGCGATCGGGGCGATCAGCTCCACGGTCATCTGCGTGTTGTCACCGGGCATGCACATCTCGGTGCCCTCGGGCAGCGCGATCGTGCCGGTCACATCGGTCGTTCGGAAGAAGAACTGCGGACGGTAGTTCGCGAAGAACGGCTTGTGGCGGCCGCCCTCCTCCTTGGTGAGCACGTACACCTCGCCCTCGAAGTTCGTGTGCGGCGTGATCGACCCGGGCTTGCACAGCACCTGGCCCCGCTCCACCTCCTCCTTCTTCGTACCGCGCAGCAGGGCACCGATGTTGTCGCCCGCCTGGCCCTCGTCGAGCAGCTTGCGGAACATCTCCACACCCGTGCACGTCGTCTTCTGGGTGTCCTTGAGACCCACGATCTCGACCTCGTCACCGGTGTGGATCTGACCCTGCTCCACCTTGCCGGTCACCACCGTGCCACGACCCGTGATCGAGAACACGTCCTCGATCGGCATCAGGAACGGCTTGTCGATGTCACGCACCGGCTCAGGCACGAACGCATCGACCTGCGCCATCAGCTCGAGCACCTGCGCCGCAGCATCCGCGTCGCCCTCGAGCGCCTTGAGCGCCGACACCCGCACCACCGGGGTGTCATCACCGGGGAACTCGTACTCGGTCAGCAGCTCGCGGACCTCCATCTCCACCAGCTCGAGGAGCTCCTCGTCATCGACCATGTCGCACTTGTTCAGCGCGACCACGATCGACGGCACACCCACCTGACGGGCCAGCAGCACGTGCTCACGGGTCTGGGGCATCGGACCATCGGTCGCCGCCACCACCAGGATCGCACCATCGACCTGCGCCGCACCGGTGATCATGTTCTTGATGTAGTCAGCGTGACCCGGCATGTCCACGTGCGCGTAGTGACGGTTCGCCGTCTCGTACTCCACGTGCGAGATGTTGATCGTGATCCCGCGCTGACGCTCCTCAGGAGCCTTGTCGATCATGTCGAACGGCGTGAACGCCGTCGTCGGATCCGCATCGTGCAGCGTCTTGGTGATCGCCGCCGTCAGCGTCGTCTTGCCATGGTCGATGTGACCCATCGTGCCGATGTTCAGGTGCGGCTTGTTCCGCTCGAACTTTTCCTTGCCCATGACAGGACTCCCTTGCCTGGTGTTTGCTTGGTGGGGACACTCGCCCGGACCGGCTGGCGGCCCAGGCGCTTGGTAGCGGCGACCGGGTTCGAACCGGTGACAACTCGATTATGAGCCGAGTGCTCTGACCAACTGAGCTACGCCGCCAAGAACTTGGCTGTGCGAGCCTCCTGTGGGAATCGAACCCACGACCTCTTCCTTACCATGGAAGCGCTCTGCCGACTGAGCTAAGGAGGCGAGAGCCGCGCCGCTCTGGAGCGGTTCGGACCGGCTGGTCAGCATAGTCACCTCCTCCCCGCCTGACGAAAGCGGGAAACGCCTGACGGCTCCGTCACCCGTCTGAGCGGCAAATCTGGGCCATTCGGCCCACGAACTGCTCAACTCCGGTTCCGACCGGCCGATGGTCCGCGGTGCAGTACACCCGTCTGGTCATCGAGGAGGGCACGACCACCTTCTCGCTCAGCTTCCACCCGCGGCTGACCGTGGTGGCGGGCGTGGTGGCCGGAGCACGGAAGGGCCTGGTCGCCGAGCTGATCGGCGGCCTCGGCAGCACCCGCACGGGCGTCAACCTCGAGCTGGCGGACGACCGCGGCCGGCGCCTCGCCGTGCTGCGTCCCGCCACGGGCGGGCACCGCGTCATCGACCTGACCAGCGGCACCGACGTGAGCGAGGAGTTCCGCGGCCCCGATGGGCGCCTCGACGTCCTCGGCCGCTACGGCATCGACAAGCGGACGGCGAACGACGGCCTCCACCTCGACCGGGACGGCCTCGCCCGCGACGCCCAGCGCGACGACATCGTCAAGCGGCTGAGCGAGATCGACCAGACTGAGCTGTGGTCCACCGCCGCCCGGGTCCGCATCACCGAGGACGAGCTCAAGGCCCTCGGCGAGGAGCGGTCCGACCAGGAGGACGCCGAGCTCGTCGCCCGCATCGAGCGCCACCACCACGGCCTCGAGGAGGCGCTGGAGCAGCACCGCAAGCTGCGCCGCGACGCCTCGATGGTCTGCGCCGCCTCCCTGCTGGCCGCCCTGCCCGTCGGCCTCATCCGCCCGGGCCTCGCCGTGCCGATCCTCGCCATCGGCCTGGTGACCATCTTGATGGCCTTCATGTTCCGCGCCCGGGTCGAAGCGGTGCAGCGGATGGAGCAGAACGCCCTGGCCGACGCCGGCGTCGACTCCTACCTCGGCTACGTCGTGGGCCGGGTCAACAACATGATGGACGACACCGAGTCCCGGCGGCGCCGCCTCGCCCTCGCCGAGGACCACCGGGCGGCTGCCGTCCGCTGGACCCGCGTCGCCGGCGACATCAGCGTCGAGTGGGCCCTCGCCCACCACGAGGAGATCGAGACCGCCGCCCGACTCCGCCGCGAGCTGGCCACCCTCGGCCAGATCTCCACGACGGCCCCGGCCCTCGACGACGAGACCACCGCCCTCGCCCAGTCGCTCATCAGCCACCTCGGCCGGCTGCGCACCATCGGCTCGGGCGGCGAGAGCATGCCGCTCATCCTCGACGACCCGTTCACCGACGTGGCCCCGTCGACCAAGCTCACCCTGATGGAGCTGCTCGCCCGCACCGCCGGGTCGCCGCAGGTCATCTTGCTGACCGACCAGGACGAGGTCGCCACCTGGGCCCGCCTCGAGGCGCTGACCGGCGAGGTCGCCCTCGTCGAGCCGTCGATCTCGACCCAGCCCGCCACCCGCCCCGGCAGCCACTCCAACGACCTCGCCGTCTAGGCCCGCCGCGAAACCCCTTCCCCAGCGGCAGCCCGGCGGGTAGCGTCGTCGACCCCGTCGGAAGGCCTGGGGGACGCGCGCGCATGGCTGGCAACGCATCGAGCACCACCGTCGACCTCGACGGCGAGCGAGCGGCGCTCGACCGCGCCCGCTCGGCGGTGCAGGCCAAGCTCGCCTCGCTGGCCGGGATCTCCGGCGGCGGTGCCGATGCCCTGGCCGACGAGTACATCGACGCCGTGGTGCGCGGCGCGGTCGAGAAGCTCCAGCAGGAGCTGGTGGTGTTCGGCCGCATCGACGACGACCAGCCCTGGCGGGTCGGCCTCTACGGCATCGACCAGGACGGCGACCAGCTGGTGATCGACTGGCGGGCGCCGTTCGCCGGCGGCTTCTACCAGGCCCGCATCGACGATCCCATGGGCCTGGACCGCCGGGTCACCTACGTCGGGTCCATCACCGACCTGTTCGTCGAGGAGTTCACCACCGGGGAGATCAGCGGCTCGTCCCCGCTCCTCGGCGAGCTGTCGCGCAGCCGCGGCACCGAGATGCGCGCCGCGGTCGCCACCCTCCAGTCGGAGCAGGACGCGCTCGTCCGCCTGGACCCCACCGCCCGGCTGGTCCTGCGCGGCGGCCCCGGCACCGGCAAGACGGTCGTCGGCCTGCACCGCGCCGCCTGGCTCGTCTACAACGACCGGCGCCTCACCGCCGGCCGCATCCTCGTCGTCGGCCCGAGCGACAAGTTCCTGCGCTTCGTGTCCGCCGTGCTCCCCACCCTGGGCGAGGCGCGCATCGTGCAGACCACGTTCGAGCGGCTGCTCGGACGCTCCACCGCCGCCGGCAGCGATCCGAGGTGGCTCCAGGTGCTCGACCGCTTCGACGCCGGGCTGCTGCATCCCGGCGAGATCCAGGTCGGGCTCACCCGCATCCGGGTCGACGAGGTCGCCGAGCTGATGGAGCGCATCAGCTCCCGGTCCATCCCCTGGCGGGACCGGCGCAAGGCGTTCGTCAACCGCCTCGCCAACGCCCACGGCCTGAAGGCGGGCGAGGTCAGCAAGGCCGCCGCCGACGTCTGGCCGCCGCTCAGCACCGACCAGGCCATGCGCCGACTGCGCTCCCGCCCGCTGCTCACCGAGCTGGGCATGGACCCGGACCTGATCGACGCCTGGCTCGCCGACCCGGTCGACGGCGCCCTGCTCGACGAGGTGCGGGCCCGGGTGGAGGGCGTGCCGGCCACCTACGGCCACGTCATCGTCGACGAGGCGCAGGACCTGTCGCTCCTCCAGCTCCGGGCCGTGCAGCGCCGTTCAGCCGGGCTGACGCTCGTGGGCGACGACGCCCAGCGGTCCACGCCCCACGGCCTCGGCCTCCGGGGTGCTGCGGTGCAGCTCGAGGTGGACCCGGCGGAGATGGCCACCGCCTACCGCATGTCGGCCGAGATCGCGGGGTGGCTGAACGAGCACGCGGCCGCCCACGGGATCGACGCGGTCGAGCTGCTCGGCATCCGACCGACCGGCGTCGAGGTGGAGGAGGTCGCCGGCGACCGGACCGACGCCGCCTCCCGTCACGCCGACCTCGCCGACGCCTGGCCCAACACCGCCCTCATCACCGCCGACGACACGTGGATCCACAAGGGCGTCGAGTACGACGCCGTGGTCGTCGACACCGGCGGCATGGACGCCGCGCAGATCTACCTCGCCGCCAGCCGAGCCGCCCACCAGCTCGTCGTCATCCACCCCGGCTGAGCCGGGTCCGCCGCCGGTACCCTCCCGCGATGACCGAGACCCACGCCTCCGTCCTGCAGCTCCGGGTCGTCGTCGAGACCGATGACCTCGACCGGGACGTCGCCTTCTACCGCAACGTGCTGGGCCTCACCGAGCAGGCCGCGTTCGAGGGCGAAGGCGATGCCCGGGTCGTGATCCTGGAAGCGGGCCGGGCGACCCTGGAGCTCGCCAACCGGGCGCAGGTGGCGATGATCGACGACATCGAGGTGGGCCGACCGGCGAGCCCGAGGATCCGCCTCGCCTTCGAGGTCACCGACGCGGACGGCACGACGACGGCCGCGGTGGCCGCCGGCGCCACGCTCATCGCCGCCCCGGTCGAGACCCCGTGGCGATCCCGCAACGCCCGCCTCGATGACCTCAACGGCACCCAGCTCACCCTGTTCCAGGAGCTCGAACCCCTCGACGCCCGGACCGACCGGCCCGGCTTCGGCACCACCACCGACCGCTAGCCCCGCCGTCGAAAACCAGGAGAGCCCCGCCCGGAGGCGAGGCTCTCAACATGGTGGGCCGAGTTGGATTTGAACCAACGTAGGCATAAGCCGACGGGTTTACAGCCCGTTCCCTTTGGCCACTCGGGCACCGACCCAGGACCGACGATCGTAGCGCCAGGACCCCCACGGTCGGCAAGCGGGAACCGGGCCGACAGGCGGCGGTAACCTTCGGTCATGCCCAGCTTCGATGTGGTGTCCGAGGTCGACATGCAGGAGGTCCGCAACGCCGTGGACCAGGCCAGCCGCGAGCTGGGCCAGCGCTACGACTTCAAGGGCACGAACTCCTCGATCGAGCTCGCCGACGACGCCATCAAGATGGCCACCGCGTCGGAGGATCGACTCAACGCCCTGAAGGTCATGCTCGAGGAGAAGCTGGTGAAGCGCCAGGTCTCCCTGAAGAGCATCGACTACGGCAAGGTCGAGGACGCGTCCGGCGGCACGGTCCGCCTCAACGCCGCGATCGTCGCCGGCATCTCGTCGGACAAGGCCCGCGAGCTCAACAAGTTCATCAAGGGCCTCGGCCTCAAGGGCATCCAGTCGTCCACCCAGGGCGACCAGCTCCGCGTCACCGGCAAGAAGCGCGACGACCTCCAAGAGGTGATCGCCAAGCTCAAGGAAGCCGATCTCGGCATCCCCTTGCAGTTCAACAATTTCCGAGACTGACGAACCCAGCCCCCCGATCGAGCCAGCGCCCCGCCAACCATCGGGGCGCTGCCGCGTCCGGGGAGCGACGAGCGAGCCTCGGCAAGAGACGCAGCAGCGCCCCGCTCGGGTGGATGAGCGGGGCGCTGCCTGGGGTCGACTCGGCGGCGGGATACCGGCGACCCGGGGTTGGGAGGACCGTGGCGCTAGTGCTGCCACTCGCCCGAGCGGAGCCGGGCGATGCGATCCTCCATCGGGGGGTGGGTGGCGCTCATGCGGACCGAGAAGTTCGACTTCTGGCCGGCGAGCGGGTTGGCGATGTAGGCGCTGGCCTGGGCCGGGTTCACGTTGCTGGGGATCAGCTTCGTGCCCCGGTCGAGCTTCTCGAGGGCCCGGGCGAGGGGTTCGCCGGTGCCGAGGAGCTTGGCGCCCCGGCGGTCGGCCTCGTACTCCCGGCTGCGGCTGAGGGCGGCCTGGAGGAAGGCGGCGGCGATGGGGGCGAGGATGGCGATGGCGAGGGTGCCGAAGACGTTGTCGTTGCGGTCGCGCCCGCCGCCGCCGAACATCGAGGCCCACATCGCCATCTGGGCCAGGAAGGTGATGCCCATGGCGACGGCGGCGGCGACGGAGCTGATGAGGATGTCGCGGTTGCGCACGTGGCTGATCTCGTGGGCGAGGACGCCTTGGAGCTCTTCCCAGCTGAGGACGTCGAGGATGCCCTGGTTCACGCAGACCGCGGCGTGCTCGGGGCTGCGGCCGGTGGCGAAGGCGTTGGGCTGCGGGTCGGGCGACACGTACAGCCGGGGCATCGGGATGTCGGCCCGCTGGGCGAGGTCGGCGACGATGGCGTGGTAGCGGGGCATCTGCTCGGCGCTGACCTCGACGGCGTTGGCCGACTTGATGGCGAGCTTGTCGCTGAACCAGTACGAGCCGCCCACGAAGAGCAGGCCGAGGGTGAGCCCGATCGCGGCGCCGCCGGTGCCGCCGATCGCCCCGCCGACGACGATCATCAGTCCGCCGATCCCAGCGAGGATGACTGCGGTCTTCATGTTGTTCTTCATGGCGGAACCGGCGGGTGGAGGGGGTGGGGGCCGGTGTTCGGCACCCTACCGACGACCCGCGAAAGCGGACCTAAGGCTGCCGCACCTGGGTCAGTCGTCCTTGGTGTTGGTGGCGGCCCGGCTGCGGATCTCCTCGACGACGGCGGGGTCGGCAAGGGTGGTGGTGTCGCCCAGTTCTCGGCCCTCGGCGACGTCGCGGAGGAGGCGGCGCATGATCTTGCCGGAGCGGGTCTTGGGCAGGTCGTCGGTGAAGACGATGAGCTTGGGCCGGCTGATGGCGCCGATCTTGGTGGCGACGTGCTGGCGGAGCTCCTCCCCCAGCTCGGGGCTGGCGGTGATGCGGCCCTTGAGGGTGACGAAGGCGACGATGGCCTGGCCGGTGGTGTCGTCCTTGGCGCCGACGACGGCGGCCTCGGCCACCTGCGGGTCGTCGACGAGGGCCGACTCGACCTCGGTGGTGGAGATGCGGTGACCCGAGACGTTCATCACGTCGTCGACGCGCCCGAGCACCCAGAGGTAGCCGTCGTCGTCGATCTTGGCGCCGTCGCCGGCGAAGTACCGGCCCTCGTAGGTGCTCCAGTACGTGTCCCGGTAGCGCTCGGGGTCGCCCCAGATGCCACGCAGCATCGACGGCCACGGGCGGGTGAGGGTGAGGTAGCCACCGCCGCGCTCGACGGGCTGGCCGGCCTCGTCGACCAGCTCGGCTCCGATGCCCGGCAGCGGGAACGTGGCCGAGCCCGGCTTCGTGGTGGTGGCGCCCGGGAGCGGCGAGATCATGATCGCCCCGGTCTCGGTCTGCCACCACGTGTCGACGATGGGGCAGCGCTCGCCGCCGATGACCTGGTGGTACCAGATCCACGCCTCCGGGTTGATGGGCTCGCCCACCGAGCCGAGCACCCGCAGCGACGACAGGTCGTGCTTCTCGGGCTCCTGGCGGCCCCACTTCATGAACGTCCGGATCGCCGTGGGGGCGGTGTAGAGGATCGTGATCTCGTACTTCTCGACCAGGTCCCAGAACCGGTCCTTGCCCGGCGTGTCCGGCGTGCCCTCGTACATGACGGACGTGGCGCCGTTCGAGAGCGGGCCGTAGACGATGTAGCTGTGGCCGGTGACCCAGCCGACGTCGGCGGTGCACCAGTAGACGTCCTCGTCGGCGTGCAGGTCGAAGACGTACTTGTGGGTGAACGACGCCTGGGTCAGGTAGCCGCCGGTGGTGTGCATGATGCCCTTGGGCTTGCCGGTGGTGCCCGACGTGTAGAGCAGGAACAGCAGGTCCTCGCTGTCCATCGGCTCGGGCGGGCAGGAGGCGTCGGCCGCCGCCACGAGGTCGTGGTACCAGTGATCCCGGCCGTCGACCCAGTCGATGTCGGCGGTGCCGCCCGACGAGGCGATGCGGTCCACCACCACGACGTGCTCGATCGACGGGGTGTTGGCGACGGCGACGTCGGCGGTGGGCTTGAGCAGGCCGGGCTTGCCCCGCCGCCAACCGCCATCGGCGGTGACGAGCACCTTGCACTCGGCGTCGTTGATGCGGTCGGCGAGGGAGTCGGCCGAGAAGCCGCCGAACACGACGGAGTGGGCGGCGCCCACGCGGGTGCACGCCAGCATGGCCACGACGGCCTCGGGGATCATCGGCAGGTAGATGGCGATGCGGTCGCCCTTGGCCACGCCGAGGCCCTTGAGCGCGTTGGCGAAGCGCTCGACCTCGGCGAGGAGGTCGGCGTAGGTGATGGTGCGGGTGTCGCCGGGCTCGCCCTCCCAGTGGAAGGCCACGCGGTCGCCGAGGCCGTTGCGGACGTGGCGGTCGAGGCAGTTCTCGCTCACGTTGAGCTTCCCGCCGACGAACCACTTGGCGAACGGGAGCTGCCAGTCGCAGATCGTGTCCCACTCCTGCTGCCAGTCCAGGAGGTCCGCAGCCTGCCGGGCCCAGAAGCCCTGGTAGTCCCGGTCGGCCTCCTCGTGCAGGTGGTTCGAGGCCACCAGCGCGTGCTCCTTGAACGCCTCCGAGGGCGGGAAGGTCCGCTCCTCGAGCAGGTAGTCCTCGATGGTGGCGCCCGCGCCGTCGGTGGCGTCGCTCATGGCTGGTGCTCCGTTCCCCTGAACCGGTGCGGCACGCGGCCGCGGTGCGTCGGCCACCCTAGCGACGGCCGATCCGGCGGTCTCCGGAGTGTGTGGATTCAGGACACATCGAAGCGCGCGAAGCTGCGTGTCCATGACGAGCGTGAACCCGACGGATGCCACCGACGCCGAGGACCGGGAGGAGCTCACCTGGGAGCTCTTCGGCACCGCCACCCGCACCCTCGCGGAGACCGTCGCGGCCGACGAGTGGCGACCCGACATCGTGGTGGCCGTCGCCCGCGGCGGGCTCACCGTCGCCGGCGCCCTCGCCTACGCCCTCGGCGTGAAGAACTGCGGCACCATCAACGTCGAGTTCTACACGGGCGTCGACGAGCGCCTCGACGTGCCGGTCGTCCTCCCGCCGAGCCTCCAGCTCGTCGATGTCACCGGGCTCCAGGTCCTCGTCGTCGACGACGTCGCCGACACCGGCCACACCCTCCGCCTCGTGCGCGAGGTCCTGGCCCAGCACGTCGAGGAGTGCCGCACCGCGGTGCTGTACCACAAGAGCCATTCGGTGATCGTCCCGGACTACGTCTGGAAGCCCACCGACGCCTGGATCAACTTCCCCTGGTCGGTCCTCCCCCCGGTCGCCGGCCTCCCGCCCCGCTGACCGAACCACCCCCCGATCGAACTTCGTATGCGAGAGCGCCCGTCCCGGCGCTGAGCCATACGAAGTTCGCAGGGGGTTCTCGAACTTCGTAGGCGAGAGCGCCCGTCCGGGCGCTGAGCCATACGAAGTTCGCAGGGGGTTCGAGCGGGGGTTTGGGGCTGGGTCAGTCGGTCTCGCTGGTGAAGGTGATCTGGGGCGGGTCGAAGGAGTCGGCGGTGGCCTGGTCGAGGCCGACGGGCTCGGCGTCGATGCCCAGCTCGTAGCGGAGGAACGCCACGCTGAAGTGGTCGATGGCGGCGAAGGCGTCGGCCGGGTCGGTCTTGTCGGGCTCGCAGCCGTCGCTGGCCAGGCGCAGCAGGTCGTCGGGCAGGTCCAGCCCGGCCTCCTTGGTGAGCTGGACGAGACCGCCCTGGTCCTTGCCGATGAGGCAGATGTCGGAGAACACCAGGTGTCCGGCCCCCTCGATCTCCACGAGGTACTTGGGGGGCTGCATCCCGTCGTAGACCTCGACGCTCCGCTCGGGCTCGATGATGCCGTCGGCCGTGCCGAGCATCACCATGCCGGGGACGTCGGGCACCGGGCGCTCGGCGACCTTGCCCGACTCGTCGGGTCGGCCGGTGCCGACCGAGTACGAGATGAACGCCTTGACCCGGTCGTCGGACGAGGCGGTGAGGTAGGCGGCGGAGGCGCCGGCGGAGTGGCCGGTGACGGCGACCTCGTCGAGGTCCATCAGGTCGTGCAGCGGCGAGTCGTCGGCTTCGGCGTCGGCGATGGCGGCGTCGAGCGAGGCCGACAGGACATCGGGGTCCTCCCGCTTCTCGACGCCCTGGGACGCGGTGCCGAGCAGGCCGCTGAGGCTGCGCTCGACGTGGTCCGGGGCGATGACCACGAAGCCCCAGGACGCGAGGTGCGTCACCAGGTCGGCGGACTGCTCCGGGAAGCCCGCGTAGCCGTGGCTGAACAGCACGACCGGGTACGGGCCGTCCGTGGCCGGGTCCGCACCGATGTGGGCGTCGATCTCGTACTTCGGGCGGAGGTCGGCGTCGATCTTCCCCTGGAGCTCGGGCGACAGCAGGCTGGCGATGTCGAAGATCTCGGGCGGGGTGTCCGCTGCGGATGCAGCTGCCGGGTACCAGATGACGACCCGCCGGCCGTCGTCGAGGGCGATGGTGCGGCTGCCCACCGGGTTCGGGCCGAGCTCCGCGTACGCCGGGTCGGCCGCGCCCTCCGCCACCGTGGTGGTGGTGCTGGCACCGGGCGCCTTCGTGTCCTTGGTGGCGTCGGACCCGCCGTCGCTCGAGCTGCACGCTCCGGCGAACAGCGCCAGGGCAGTGACGGTGACGGCGAGGGCACGGCGGGTGGTCAGCACGGCGCCGACCGTACCGGTCCGGCGGGGCGCCTGCTCGGAAGACCGCCAGGTCAGGGCATCCACTCGAGGACGGTGAAGGCACCGGGCCCGGTGGGGTCCAGGAGCGCCTCGGCCTCGGTGATCCGGCTGCGGCCGGCGATGGCCTCGAGCCCGCCCGCGAGGCCGAGCCGCTCCCAGGTCGCGCGACCCTCGGCCACGAGGTCGTCGAGGCCGTGGGCCCGCAGGAACTCGGCCTGGGTCCGGATGGCGGCGGGCGGCTCGATGAGAGCGAGCTGGTCGATGGCGACGTCGCAGGTGATGTCGCTGCGCCCGGGGCTGTCGTAGGGGGTCCCGCCGGTGCCGTGCGCGGTGTAGGTCCGCAGCCACTGCTGGGGGGCGACGGCCGCCATCTCGGCGGTGGTCCGGGCGTAGTCGATGACGACGAGGCGGCCGCCGACCGCCAGCTCGAGCGCGTCGCGGAGCCACGCGGCGGCATCGGCCTGGGCCGGGATGCGGGCGCCGACGGCGGCCTCGGGGGCCCGCGCCGTGCACCACCCGACCTGCACCGGCTCGAGCGGGCGCCGGCCCTCGACGAGGCGGCCGTCGGCCACGTCGACCACCACCTCGTCCCAGCCCTCGGCGGTGCGCTCGAGGATGGCGACCGGGAGGTTGTCGAGCAGCTCGTTGGCGAGGACGACCACCGGGCCGTCGAGCTCGCGGGGCGCCGGCAGGTCGGCCCGGCTCGTGGTCCCCTCCGGATGGGTGGCCCACTGGAGCTCGCCGACCTCGACGAGCGTGCACCGGAGGGCCGGCGCGCAGCGGGGCGACGCGGCCAGGATCGAGCGGGTGAGCCCGCCCGGCCCGGCGCCGGCGTCGACGAGGTGGAGGCGGTCGGGCTGGCCGAGGTCGTCCCACCACGCGTCGAGCGCTCGGGCCAGCACCGACCCGAAGAGCGGGCCGATCTCGGGGCTGGTCAGGAAGTCGCGGCGGCGGCCTGCTCCCCCGCCCCGCTGGTAGAAGCCCAGCCCGGGCGCGTAGAGGACGTGGTTCTGGTACTCGTCGAAGCCGATCGGGCCGTTGGCGGTGATGTGGGCGACGAGCAGCTGCTCGAGCTCACCCATGGCGCCGGGCTCAGCTCCCGGGCAAGAAGGCGAGCGTGGCCCCTTCGGCCAGGTCGCTGATCAGGCTCGGGAAGACGCCGACCGCCAGCGTGAACACCACGGCCGCCCCGACGACCACGCCGAGCGTGACCGGGACCCGGATCGGCGTCACGTCGCCGTCGGGCACGTCGTCCATGAACATCACCCGCATCAGCGACAGGTAGTACCCGAGCGCGATGACCGAGTTCACGGCCATGACCACGCCCATGGCGTAGCCCGCGTAGGTGCTGCTCGACACGACGGCGGTGAAGGCCTGGAACTTGGCGAACCAGCCGGCTGCGATCGGGATGCCGCCGAGGGCGAACAGGAACGCCGCCATCGAGACCGCGAGCGCCGGGGCGTAGCTGAACAGGCCACCCCAGGACGCGATCTCCCCGGTGCCGGTGCGGCGGCTGACGGCGATGATCACGGCGAAGGCGCCGAGGTTCACGACCGTGTAGATGATCACGTAGGTGACCACGGCGATGAGGGCATCGCGCGAGGTGCGGGGGCTCTCGCCGAAGACCGCGAGCGGCGCCAGGATGAAGCCGGCCTGGGCGACCGACGAGTAGGCGAACAGCCGCACCACGTTGGTCTGGCGGAG